>Ga0105050_10009446_pt1 | contig 10920 bp, 9 predicted proteins | sample FRY01_FD_78088 | JGI IMG/M metagenome (GOLD analysis project Ga0105050, IMG submission 78088) | Freshwater microbial communities from Lake Fryxell liftoff mats and glacier meltwater in Antarctica - FRY-01 | ecosystem: Environmental > Aquatic > Freshwater > Ice > Glacier meltwater ... | reverse complement strand
TGCTCACCTGACGGAATCATGGCCCCGATGTTATTCCCGGAAAGACCACCAAAAGAAACCGAATCGTGAACGCCAGGTGATCAGGGCCACGGCTCGCTACCGGCATCCGCTCCGAGGTTGAAATCCGGGCAGCTCAGTCGGTCAGGAAGAAGGGCAGACTGCCCGCGACCTGCGGTCTGTCAAAGCTGGCCGAAGATTCGATCCTGGATGAGGTTGCGCCCGCCGAGGACTTGCCTGGGAATTCGCGGGACCAGCCGTATACAACCGCGTTGACAATCACCGAAAGGTTCCTGTTTGCGAACCGCTGCCCCGGGTTCCTTGCGGAGCGGTCGAGATAAAGCTCGGATGGGAGGCAGCGCAGTGAGACAAGCTCAAACCATGTCACGACGATCCCTTAGGCATCGTCAGCCCATATGGGCTCGGCTGTCTTCGCTAGTGCCCGGATCCTGGCCAAATACGCGTGAAGGATCCGATCAGGCTTGCGGTTGATTCTGGCCGTCTGTCGACGATTGTCCTTCCGCTCCGAGCTGAACAGACGCTTGTTCAGAATCCGGAAACGTTTTGCGAACGGCTTCATCACCTTCCGGATGAATGGCCGCACGAGCGACCTGAGCTTTGCGCTCTTCGGGCCCAGGAAGGCTTGGGCCTCGCCGAGCGATGCACTGCATTATTCCGTATACGGCATCGGGCGCATATCTCGATACAGGGGCTTGGCATCAGAGACGCAGCCGGCAGCAGCAAAGCCTTCGAAAAGAGTCCTTTCCGCCAAAGCCTCCTGCTTGTTGGTGGGTTTGCCGGTGACCGCCGCAACGGCGAACTGCCCAAACGACTCCTTAAGGGTTGCTTCGCAGGCGGGGGTCGGAGGAATCTCGGCTGCCTGTGAGGGCAAAGCCAGGCATAGCGTGAGGGCCAGCGCTGCCAGTGAACTCCCCAGAACTCGTTTCATGGCCCGACCCTCCTTCAGCCGGCTGAGCCGGCTTCCACCGGGACTTCTTCGGGGTCTTCGTCCGGGGGGTTGGCGCTGCGGTCCGACAGGGCGATCACCTCGTCTGGAGAGGAGCCGTCCTTGGGGATGAACCCCGACCGCATACCGAAGTAGACCGCCTGCGGGTGGTGGCTGATGATCGCCACTGTGGACTGTTCGGGCATCACAGCGAAGCCGTCGGAGAGGTACATGCCGATCCGGTTGAGGTCGAGCAGGTCCCAGACCTTGGTGTGCTCGGACTGCTCGGGGCAGGCGGGGTAGCCCCAGGAGTACCGGCGGCCCTGGGCCGGACCGATCCCGAGCTCCGAGCGGACATCCTGGTGGAGCCACTCGGCCAGACCCTCGGCCGACTGGACGCCGAGTCCGTGGGTGAACAGCTGCTCGGCGAACTCGCCGTCTTCTTCGAGCTTGTCCATCAGGTCGGTGACCTCGGAGCCGACCGTGACCCCCTGGAGAGCGACCACGTCGCGCACGCCGTCATCACCGAGCGGCCTGTAGAAGTCGGCCAGGCAGATCCGGTCGTGCTTCGGCTGCCGGGGGAAGACCAGGCGGTTGATCTCGCGATCGCGGTCCTCGGGGTCGAAGATCACCAGGTCGTTGCCGTCGGAGTTGCATGGGAAGTAGCCGAGCACCGCCTTCGGGCGGAGGTAGTCCTGCTCGGCCCACATCCGCTCCAGCCGCGGGCGGAAGTCCTCGCCGATCAGCTTGTCCCAGGCTTCACCCTTGACCCCGCGACCGCCCCAGTGGAGCTTGAACAGCACGTGGAGGTCGAGGTGGTTGAAGATGTCGCCGATCTCGATCGGGATCTCGCGCGCGCCCCAGAACGGCGGTACCGGAATCGCGGCGTCCGGATCCGCAGTCGAGCGGACCGAGGCATCGGTCACCGGCGGGCCGTCGTCCTTGACCACCGGTTTGTTGCGGAAGGTCTCAGCCTCGCCTCGAAGCTTCTCCAGCAGGGCCGAGCGTGCTTCGGGCTCGACCAGTGCGTCCATCGTGTCGAGCCCCTGGAAGGCGTCCTTGCAGTAGATGACGCCGGGTTTGTAAATCTCGTCGGATTCCTTGCCGAGCGGGTAAAGCACCCGGCGCCCGAAGTCACGGTTGATCGCGGCGCCGCCGATCAGGACAGGGAACCCGTGCCCTCGTTCGTGGAGTTCGCGGATCGCGATCGGCATCTGCTTCGAGGTCGATACCAGCAGCGCGGAGAGGCCGATCGCGTCAGCTTCATGTTCGACCGCGGCGTCGATGATCGTGTCAACCGGGACCTGCTTGCCGAGGTCGATAACGGTGTAGCCGTTGTTGGTCAGGATCGTATTGACCAGTGATTTGCCGATGTCGTGGACGTCGCCGAATACGGTCGCGATCACGACCTTGCCTTTGGTGTGGCCCTCGATCCGGTCGAGGTAATTCTCCAGTCGGGAGACCGCCTTCTTCATGACCTCGGCTGACTGCAGTACGAACGGCAGGATCAGCTCGCCGGCGCCGAACTTGTCGCCGACCTCCTTCATCGCCGGCAGCAGGACCTCGTTGAGGGTCGGCACCGCACCGATCTTCTCCACCGAAGCATCGATCCAGTCTTCAACCCCTTCCTTGCGGCGACGCAGGACGTGGAAGTGGAGGGCCTCCTCCGGCCCCATGTCGGCGGTCGGGTCCTCCTTCTCCTCCTCGGCCTCCTCACCCTTGGACTCGAAGTGCCCGATGAACATTTCCAGCGCGTCTTCGCGACGGTTGAAGACGAGGTCGTCGGTCAGCTCGCGCTCGTTGTCGGCGATCTCGCCGTAAGGCTTGATGTGGTTCGGGTTGACCATCGCCAGGTCGAGCCCGGCTTCGACGCAGTGGTGGAGGAAGACCGAGTTGAGCACGGCGCGGGCGGGCTGGCCGACGCCGAAGGAAACGTTCGAGACGCCGAGCGAGGTCTTGACCCCGGGGATCTCGGCCTTGATCCTGCGGATGCCTTCGATCGTTTCGACCGCGGAGGGCCGCCACTCCTCGTCACCCGTAGTCAGGGTGAAGGTGAGCGCGTCGAAGATCAGGGCCTCACGCTCGAGGCCGTGCTCGTCGCAGACCAGTTCGGTGATCCTCTGGGCGATCTCCACCTTGCGCTGGGCGGTCTTGGCCATGCCGACCTCGTCGATGGTCAGCGCGATCAACGCGGCGCCGTGGGCCTTGGCAATCGGTACCACCGTGTCGAGCTTGTCCCGCCCGGCTTCGAGGTTGACCGAGTTGACGATCGCCCGTCCGGGGATCTGCTCGAGCGCCATCTGGATCACCTCCGGTTCGGTCGAGTCGACCTGGATCGGGGCCGGCTGGGTCAGCGAGATCCGCTTGACCACCTGGCGCATCTGCTCGTCCTCATCGGCCCGCTCGACCAGCGCCACGCAGACGTCGAGCAGGTGGGCGCCGCCCTCGACCTGGTCCTCGGCGACCTGGTTGAGCGTGTCGTAGTCGTCGGCCAGCAGCAGCTCCTTGGCCCGGCGTGAGCCCTGGGAGTTGACCCGCTCGCCGACCAGGGTCGGGCTCGGCTCCTGAACCAGCGCGGTCGCGGTCATCATCGAGGAAACCATGATCTCGCCCGGGGCGGGGCGGGGCGAAGGGGAGATGCCGCGAACCCGCTCGGCGATCGCCCGGATGTGCTCGGGCGTGGTGCCGCAGCAGCCGCCGACCACGCCGACTCCGTGCTTTTCGACGAACTCGCCGAGCGCTTCGGCCAGCGGTCCCGGCTCCTCGGGGAAGATCGTCTCGCCGTCAGGGCCCTGGAGCGGCAGGCCGGCGTTCGGGATGCAGTGGATCGGCACGGTCGAGTGCTCGCCGAGGTAGCGGATCGCGTCACGCATGTCGTCGGGGCCGGTCGAGCAGTTGAGACCGATCACGTCGACGCGTAGCGCTTCAAGCGTGGTCAGCACGGCGGAGATGTCGGTGCCGAGAAGCATCTTGCCGCCATTCGGAAGCAGCGATACCGAGACCTGGATCGGCACCGCGCGGCCGGTCTGCTCGAAGGCCGCGCGGGCGCCGAATACAGCCGCCTTGGCCTCGAGGATGTCCTGGACCGTCTCGATGATGATCAGGTCGGCTCCGCCGGTGACCAGCCCGGCCGCCTGCTCGGTGAAGACCTCGACCAGCTCGGGGAAGCGGATCTGGCCGAGGGTCGCGTCGTCGGAGGCCGGCAGGTAGCCGGTCGGTCCGATCGATCCTGCGACGAAGCGGTCGGGGCCGGCGGCCTCGCGGGCGATCTCGGCCGCCTTGACGTTGATCTCAACCGTGTGCTCGGCCAGGCCCCACTCTTCGAGCTTGATCCGTGAGGCCTGAAAGGTGTCGGTCTCGAGCACGTCGGCGCCGGCCTCGAGCATCGAGTCGTGGACACCGCGGATCACGTCGGGACGGTTGAGGATCAGCGCCTCGTGGCACTTGCCGGCCAGACCGCCGTAGTCCTCGGAGGTCAGCTCGAACTGCTCCAGCGTCGCGCCCATGCCGCCGTCAAAGACGACGATCCGGTCGGCGATCGCTTCCAGATAGTTACGTTCGGGCACCCTCCTAGGCTACCGGGGCGGGGAAGGCGACCCTTTTGCCGAAGTGGCGGCGATCAGCACGGCCATTTCGTGCCGATCGACTCCACTAAGCGCCTTGGCAACTGACCTGGAGCCCTGGCAGCCACCTAGACTTGGGCGATGGCCTCGTACGTGGCACTTCTGAGGGCGGTCAACGTCGGCGGCAGCGGCAAGCTGCCGATGAGCGATCTGAAGCGACTCTGCCATGAGGCCGGCTTCGAGTCGGTCCGGACCTACATCGCGAGCGGCAACGTCGTATTCAGCTCGAGCGACAGCTCGGATAAAGCGCGATCCGTGCTGGAAAAGCGGCTGGAGGACTGGGCCGGTGCCAGGATGGAAGTGCTGATCCGCACCGCCCGTGAGATGGCCGACCTGGTAGCCGCCAACCCTTATCCGGATCAGCCGGGCAACCAGGTTGCGGTGCTTTTCCTCGAAAGGCAGCCACCCGGTGACCTGGCCGCCAGGGTCAGCGGCGTCGGGAATGAGCGCTTCAGCCCGGCAGCGAAGGAGGTATTTGTCCACTACCCCGATGGCCTCGGCCAGTCGAAACTCAGGTTCGACCTCGGCATGGGCACAACGAGAAACATGAACACGGTGAGCAAGTTGGCCGTGATGGCCGCCGCGACCTGATCTGGCGCCCGGCCCGCCCGGCCGCAGCCCGGCCAACTTCAGCGGTTCAGGGGGCAGCCGAAGCAGAGGCCTCCGCCGGCGACGCGGTAAGCCAGGCAACAGGTGGTGCGCAGGTGCTGTTCGTTGCCGCGGCTGTCGATCCCGGTCTCCAGTGGGATCAGCATCGGTCCGGGGCGACCGAGCAATTCGAGCGCAAGCTCGCCGGAGAGGTCCGGCTCGTCGAAGGCACCGCCGCACCAGACCAGCGACTGAGCCAGGCGGTCTGCGGCGGCCGACCACAGGGTTTTCTCCTGCCTCAGCCGGTGCCGGACCATCCACTCCACCATCGGCTCGACCAGCCCGGTGAACCCTTCCGCGAACTCCCGGGCCAGATCCTGCCACGCCTCGACCCGCGTGATGCCAGGGCCGTCGGCGACCGGGTCGGAGGCGGTCACGCTTATGCCCTCGCCGACGACGGCCGTCCCGGTGACGAGCCCGCCCGTCGATGTCATCAGCAGGTTCTCCCGGTTGAGGTCGGGCAGGCGGCGCTCGGCGAGGATGAACGAAACACCAAGGTCGGCGACGGCACGCGCATAGCTCTCGAACAGCCACTCCGCCCGGACGTGATCGGCCGGCACTTCGTACATGCCCCGGACCCGGCTGAGCAGGACGGCGGGCGCACCGTCGGTGGCGAGCAGCTCTTCTACGGTGAACCAGCCTGCGCCCGGTCCGCTGCGCCGCCCGAGCGCGAGACCGAAGCCGTCTGGACGGACGCTGGTGATCCTCGCGAGGCTCGTGTCGATCGCGGCCGGACCGCTCACTGTGCCGGGTCCCGTTCGTCAGCGCGCATCTGTGAACCGTAGGGCCTCACGCCCTGCCGGGCAGAGCGGGGCGGGGCCGCCGGGGACGGGGGTTTAGACTCGAGAGCCGTTTTGGTAATCGAAGAATTCCTATTCTCAATTTCGGAGGCACTGCTCTGGCCGGTGCTGGTCGCGGCGATCCTCGGCCTGGCTTGGGCAATCGTCGAGGCCGGCATCCTCATGGCCGAGCTGTGGCGACGCCGCTGGCGCTCGATGGCGACCCTGGAGGCCTCGGTCGAGCGGGCCGCTGCCGACATCGCGGTGGGTGATGACTTCGGCGCCATGTCGAACCTCTCGCTGGTTTCCTGGAATCGCCCGATGCAGGAGACGATGGAGGCGATCGTCTCCCAGCGCCGACTCCCGGATGCCGAGAACCGCATCGCCAAACGCATGGCCGACTACGACTACCGCTCGCTCAAGCGGCTGGAGCGGACCCGGATCCTGGTACGCATGGGCCCGGCGCTCGGCCTGATGGGGACCCTGATCCCGCTCTCACCTGCGCTCGGCGGCCTGGCCGACGGCAATGTGACGGAGTTGACCGACAACCTGCGGGTGGCCTTCGGCGTGACCGTGGTCGGGCTACTCACCGGCGCGATCTCTTTCGCGGTTTCGCTGATCCGGGACAGGGTCTACGCCCAGGACTTTTCAGATGTCGAATTCGCCGCGGCGACCCTGACCCCGGACCGCCAGATCTCCGGCCTGACACCCTCGACGACCGAGCACGGTGGAAGCACGGTTGTCGCGATGGGCAACCCGTGAAGCCGCTCGGAGGCAAGGTCACCGCGAGGGCACGCAGCCGCGAGGATCGCGCGGGCGATCCGCTCGACGGCCTGGTCAACCTGTTTGACATCGGCATCGTGCTCTCGGTCGCCTTCCTGCTCGCTGCGCTCTCCTCGCTCGATCTGACTTCGGCACTGACCCAGCCGCTGGATCAGAAGGCCACCGTCCCGGAGAACTCGATCATCACCAACCCGCAGGACAGTGTGCGCACGATCGAGCTTCAGCCCGGCCAGGAAGTGGTCGGCCGCGGCGAGCCGGTCGGCACGCTGTACCGGCTCGAAGACGGCCGGACTGTCCTGGTCAAGCCTGGAGCGACCGGCACCACCGGCGCAACCTCGCCTTAGTCACCGGCCTTCGACCAGCCCGACGCGGACCGGCGGTCGCTTGCCAAGGGCCATGGCCCTCAGGTCCTACCTCACCCTGATCGAAGCACTGCCTGTCTTCTTACTGACCCCTGTGGCGGTTGCTGTGAAGGTGAGCCTGGCCCTGTTGCCCTTCTTCGCACCCCTCTTCACCGTCGCCACGATCTTTACGGTCCTGCTCTGGCCGGCCGTCAGGCTGCCGGCCCTGGCGCACCTGAGGGGCTTGACCAGCTTCCTCGGCGCCTTGGTGCGGACCTTGGGGTTCCTGGCGATGCCCAGACCGGTGTTTTTGACCCTGACCTTGAAAGTGACCTTCTTGCCGGGCTCTGCCGACTTGGACCTCGGTGAGATCTTCAGCGGGCCGAGTCTTGCGACCTGGAAGAACGGCGGAGCCATCGGAGCGCGCCGGTTGGCCGTGTCGCTATTCGGGCCGCCGCCGATGGTGGTGGCAGAGTTATTGTCGACTACGTTCAAGTTTTGGAGAATAGTCCACATGTCCTGGGACCACTTGCAGGCGTCTGACGTACCCGCACAATTCAATGCGGGGCCTTCGAGATCGTAGCCATACACGTTCCGAAACTGGTCATAGACGCTGCCCTGTGCGCCTTCCTCAACCAGAAGATGAAAGACGTCCCAGTAGGTATCGTCCACCGTGTAAATGCCGTAATCCCGGGAAGCACGAGCTATGATCCGGGCTGGCTCTGTTCGCAGGCTGCTCACGTCGAAATCTGGCTTGAGTGCCAGCAACGCGCCAAGTTCGAACGCTGGGACCCTGCCGTCGTAGGTTTGGGCGTTGGCATACCCATCTGCGTGTGGGGCGGGCCAGCGATAGCCAGGTGTTTCATCGGAGCCGAAGAAGTAATTTCGTTTCGCAAAGAAATGCATCTTGATAGCGTGGCGAATGACCGAACCGGGTGCCAATTCGCCCACTCGGATACTTCCGCCGAAGGCAGACATACCACTGCCGCCGTGGGATCCTTCAATACCCGCATCGGTGCGGATGTTTTGGGTTTCCCATGAATACTGGCTGGTGACGATGCCGCCAGGACCGCAGACATGCAGTGGCTGAGTTTGGTAGAGCGTGACGCCATCCGGCATCAGGATGGCACCCGAGTTGTTCGAGGTAGAACCTTCCTCCTCGGGGTACGTAGCAAAATCGTCCGGAACGGGCACCGCAGGCAAGAGCGTGTTGCCGGTCAGTGAGGTGCAACGCGGTTTGCCGTCCCAGGCGGGTCGTTTTCGACCAGAGGCTTTAGGGGTGCATCAGGTTGAAGAATTAGTATCTCCGGATCAATGATCGGGCCGGATGCCCTCGGCATGCCGATTCGAGCATCCACATATTCCGCGTCGTTGTGGATTGGCATGTTCCAGATGCTGTCTGCCGCGAAAGGCCAGGAGATTGGATCCCGGTTGGCGGGCAAAGCGGTTGCTTGTGGCGCGCAGGCTGCCAGCGTGCTGGAAGCGCAAAGCAGAACCGCCAGAATACAAATTTTTCTCATTCCACTCTCCTGTTTCATGGGCTTCGCCCTGGCCGGTGGCCGAGAGGTCAACCGCGGCGCCGAAGGAGCCGCCCGGCGGGCGGGTCGCGGCCTGGACTATAAAGTTGGTGCCGTTGGAGCGGGACCAGACGAGGTGGCGGCGCCGTCGGGGGCGATTGCGATCCGGGGGTCCAAGGCGTTCTGGCCGGCGGCCGGGGTGTCGGTCGCGGGCAGCACCTACGGGCCCTGCGGGGCGGCCGGAGCCGGGGACGCGAAGGCGAGCAGCGTGAGCGCTGTGATCAGCGCCGCCCAGGTCAGCTTCACGCTTGTGCCTGTCAGATTCATCCCTGCCTCTTTTTCGGTTTCCGGTCGCGTACCTCCAAACGAGCACAGCCGACCCGGGGGATGGCCGTCAACAACAAAGGCCGCGGATCTCTGCTCGCCCCCGGCATGCCAGGGAGGGGCCGAATGAAGAACCTGCTTGAGAATTACAACTAGAGGCCGAGGCGCCGCTTGATGCCCCGGGCGTTGATCAGCCGGGTTAGCTGCTCGACCGATTCCCTGCGGGACGGGGTGTAGGGGAACCAGAACGGCTCGGGGAGGATCTGGGTCCGCGCGGTGACGATCGCTTCCGAGCGGCAGTACTTGCGAATGCCGGTCTTGCCGTTGCGATAGCCGATTCCGGAGTCCTTCCAGCCGCCCATCGGCACCCCGGGCACCATCGCGTTGGAGAGCACGTCGTTGACGTTCACCCCGCCGCACTCGATCCGGCGCGCGACCTGCTCGGCCTTGCGCTTCGGTCCGAAAACGGTCGCCGAGAGTCCGTAACGGGTGTCGTTGGCCAGCCTTACCGCCTCCTCGGTGTCCTTGACTTTCATCACTCCGACCACGGGGCCGAAAGTCTCGTCCCGCATCACTCGCATCGAGTGGTCGACATCGACCAGCACGGTGGGCTGGTAGTAGTCGCCCGGCCCCTCGACGTGCCGACCGCCGACCAGCGCCCGTGCACCGTGCTCGATCGCTTCGCTCACCTGGCCGGCGACGATCGCCGTCTGGTTGGGGGAGGTCATCGCGCCGACGTCGGAGCCGACCTCCGGCCCGTCGGGCCCCTGGCGCAGTGCCGCGACCGACTCGGTCAGGCCGGATACGAACTCGTCGTAGACCGGCTCCTCGACGTAGATGCGTTCGACCGACATGCAGATCTGCCCGGAGTTCATCATTCCGCCCCAGGTGGCCGCCTTGACCGCGCGCTCGATGTCCGCGCCTTCGAGCACCAGCATCGGGTCCTTGCCGCCGAGTTCGAGGCTGACCGGGGTCAGGGTCTCGGCCGCCCGGGCCATGACCAGCTTGCCGGTGCGGTCGGAGCCGGTGAATCCGATGAAGTCGGCTTCGTCGATCAGGGCGCTTGCGGTTTCCGCCTTGCCGTGGACGCAGGCCATCACGTCGGGCCCGCCGATCTCCTCGCGCCAGGCGTCGACTATCTCGGCCAGCGCCATCGGGGTGAACTCGGACGGCTTCATGACGACCGCCGCACCGGCCATCAGCGCCGGGATCGCGTCTCCGAGCGAGAGGATCAGGGGGAAGTTCCACGGGCTGATCAGGCCGACCACGGGGTAGGGCCGGTACTGGATTCTGAGCTTGCGGCTGGCAGTCAGCAGGGAGTGACCGGTCACCCGTTCTTCGCGCAGGAACCTGCCTGCTTTAGCCGAGTAGAAGTTGATCTGGTCGGCCAGGTAGATCGCCTCGTTGGCGGCCTCCGAGCGCACCTTTCCGGTTTCGGCCTGCATCGTGTCGGTGATCCGGTCGGAGTTGTCGAGCATCCAGTCGCGCAGCTTGCCCAGCCAGCGGCCGCGCTCGCGGAATCCGAGCGCTTCCCATTCGGCCTGGTTCGCACGCACCCGGGCGACCGCGTTCTGGACCGAGTCGGGCGAGTCCTGCTCGACGATCGAGACCGTCTCGCCGGTCGCCGGGTTCATGACCGCGATTGCGGCGAGGCTGCCGCTGCCGACTCCGGATTCAACCTTGCTCAACTGTTCTCCTCTTGTTCGTTGTCGCTTGATGGTCGCTCGGTGCAGCACCGGGCTGCCGCAGCGTCAGTCTGTAAACGCCACCGAAGTTGCTGAAAAGACACAGGCAGAGCCGCCGGAGCTTCACCGCTGTTTCAGCTTGTAGACCGGGCCGGCGAGCGAGCTCAGGTAGACCGAGCCGCCGGGCCCACGTGCGAAAGAGGAGATCAGCGAGGCGCTGAGGCCGGTGTCCCCGGTAGACGCGACCCGGCCGACCCTGGGCTTGAAGCTGCGGATC
>Ga0105050_10009445_pt1 | contig 10921 bp, 12 predicted proteins | sample FRY01_FD_78088 | JGI IMG/M metagenome (GOLD analysis project Ga0105050, IMG submission 78088) | Freshwater microbial communities from Lake Fryxell liftoff mats and glacier meltwater in Antarctica - FRY-01 | ecosystem: Environmental > Aquatic > Freshwater > Ice > Glacier meltwater ... | reverse complement strand
TGTCTTATTCGTTCTCTTGTTACACCAAACTCTTTTCCTACTTCTTCTAGTGTTCTTGATTTACCATCTTTAAGGCCAAATCTTAACTCTAGTACCCTTTGTTCTCTTGGAGATAATGTTTGTAGCACATCGTTCATATGCCCTTTTAAAAGCTCATAACTTGCAAGGTCTTCTGGTCGTATAAAATTTTCATCTGGGATAAACTCTTTTAATCTACTATCTTCTTCTTTTCCTACTGGAGTTTCAAGGCTTGTTGGTTCTTGTGCAATTTTTACTATTTCATGAGCCTTTTCAGGGTCAATTTCCATCTCTTTTGCAACTTCTTCTGGTGTTGGTACTCTTTCTAGCTCTTGCTCTAGCCTTCTTTCTATTCTTTTATACTTATTTATTGTTTCTATCATATGAACAGGAATTCTAATTGTTCTGGCTTGATCTGCGATTGCTCTTGTTATTGCCTGTCTTATCCACCATGTTGCATATGTAGAAAATTTAAACCCTCTTCGCCAGTCAAACTTTTCAACTGCTCTCATTAAACCAATGTTTCCCTCTTGAATTAAATCTAAAAAGCTAAGCCCTCGACCAATATATTTTTTAGCTATCGATACAACAAGTCGTAAATTTGATTGTATTAGTTTTTTCTTTGCTTTTTCATCCCCTTTTTCTATTGATTGAGCTATCTCTACCTCTTCTATCTTTGTTAATAGTTTATGCCTTCCAATCTCTCTAAGATACATTCGTACAGGGTCAGATGTAATACTTTTATCAAGTGAGGACTGAATCTCAACACTCTTTACTAGTTTTGCAGCATCTGCAATTTCCACCTCTTCAGGATCATCAAGTACATCTATCTCGTTCTCAATTAAGATTTCATAAAGCTCATCAAGTTTTGAGATATCTTCTTCTGCTTCTGGAAAACTTGCTAATATTGTAGTTTGAATAAGGTAGCCTTCTTTTTTCCCTTTTGCTATTAATTCTTCAACTCGTGGGTCTAGCTTTTTTTGTTTCGGCATAAATTTAATTCTATTTTTTACTGTAAACAAGCCAAATTATATACCTAAAACGACCTTTCTGGCAACAATAGTGGTTAATTTGAGCATGGTGAGTATACAGTAACATTAGTAAATCTCCTAAGGTTGGGTTACATTCTTTTTACTTTTTTAATCTCACTAACCACCTTTTTAATCTCATCAGTATTACCTGTTTTTGAGATCTCTTTTAATTTTTTCTCTAAACCCTTAATTTTTATTGCAGTAAGCCTTTTTACAAGCTCGTTTTCCGCATCTTTTTGGTTCTGACCAACTCTTAGTAATATAATCGTTTCTTTTGTGTTTTCATCACTTATTTTATAATTTATCTCTGTTTCTTTTATTAACTCTTTATACCTAGTCTTAAAATTTGGATAATTAATTAAGATTGAAATTATAATTTCTTCGTTTGTGCCTTTTATTTCTTGTACTTGTGATTGTGCCTGTTTTGAATAAGACCTTGATAGATGTATATTAGTTTTTGCAACCCCTAAAACCTCTGAAAGCTGTGTTAGGTAATAGTCCCGGTTTATTGGATCAGAGATAGTTGAGATAACATCACTTACCTCTTTTGCAATCTGCTTTCGTTTTGTTGGTGAATCGATATTTTCTTTAAGATAAGAATTAATTAAGTAGTTATATGCATCAGGGGCAGAATCTACCATATCTTTAAACTCTTTAACCGATGATTTTATAGCATCATCTGGATCATGGTACTTTCCTAGGTTTAAAACCTTAATATTTATATCTAACTGTTCTGCTAAGGTTATTGCCTTTTTCAGTGCGTTTATCCCTGCAATATCAGAATCAAAGCTTAATACAATGTTGTTAGTAAATCTTTTAACTAGCATTAGCTGATCTTTTGTAAGTGCAGTTCCCCCTGGTGCAACGGCAAAATCAAACCCAGCTTGGTTTGTTGAGATAACATCCATCTGGCCCTCGACAATCAAGGCTTTATCATTATCGCGGATCCCCTTTTTATTGGTAAAAAGCCCATATAATGTTTGTCCTTTTGTAAAAATCTTTGTTTCAGGGGTGTTTATATATTTTGCACCCTCATCTTTTTTTAAGGTTCTTGCAGAAAATCCCAAAACTCTACCAGTTATATCATAAAATGGAAACATAACCCTTCCCCTAAACCTATCGTAATATCCGTTGTTTTTTTTAATTACTAACCCGGCCTTTTCCATATCTTCAATCTTCAATCCTTTTTTAATTAGTGTAGTATAAGTGTTATCCCAAGAATCAGGCGAGTACCCTACGCCAAACCTCTCAATTGTTGCATTATCTAGCTTTCTAGTTTTTTGTAGATAATCGAGTGCCTGTTTACCCTCGTCAGTTTTGAAAAGACAGTATCTAAAAAATTTCTCTGCAAGTTTATTAGCTTCAAAAATTTGTTTTGTATTTTCACCCTGTTTTTTTGTTAGCTTAACACCTGCCTTGTCTGCAAGCATTTGTAAGGCCTCGGCAAAATCAACACCTTCTTTTTTTTCTATAAAATTAAAAATATCCCCTGCCTCACCACAACCAAAACATTTATATATCCCAAGCTCGGGGGTAACTATAAAAGATGGGGATTTTTCGGAGTGAAAGGGGCAATTCCCCTTGTAGCTTTTACCGGTCTTTTTTAAGGTTACATAAGGGCTAATTACATCAACAATATTAAGTCTAGTTTTTATGTCTTGAATCTCGTCCATACACCCATTATACATTCGGGTTTGGTTTGTGTCTTTATTTGGTGCACAATAGGTACAGTATTAGATACTAATTAACGTTCCTCGAAACTGATTTTTAGGTACCTGATTCGTTCTTATTTATTTTCTTCGAAACTTTACAATACACACTCAAGTGTGTATTGTATAAATATGAAGAAAACAGACACAAAAAATAAGGAATCTAAAAATTACACAGTTGCAGAGATTAGAGATATGATTCTTAAAGACTCTCCTGAAATTGAGTACGGAAGATATAATATTACTGCGCCAAAAATTGTTATGGAGATGTTGGAAAAAGAAACAGACACACCAAGAAGCACCTTAATTACTAGTTATATTCTTGAAGAATTAGAAGAGAGCTATAAAAAAGATACTTTAAGAAAATGGGCGCATGAGGCTAGATCTTTCAATGAAAATTCTGATTTAACAATTGTTGAAAGTTTTCCAGATGATATTGATGAATAAGATTGTACCTAAACAAGGTTATGTATATATTGCAAAATTTAATCCAACTAGTGGTGGTATAAAAAAAACAAGGCCTTGTTTAGTTATTCAGAGTAATATTTTAAACCAAGAAATATCAAGTGTCATGGTTATTCCTGTTTCATCAAACAATAAATTTAATCGTCCAGGTTATCAGATTAAAATAAATGAGACATTTTTACAAAAAGAATCTTATCTTTTAACAAATATGGTTACTACACTTAATATTAGTAGATTTCAAAAAGAGTTAGGGAAGGTACGAAAAAACACATATACTCAGTTAATAGAAAATATTAAATTAATTATTGGGTAAGTTTAGTTCTGCCGAAGTAGCTCAATTGGTAGAGCAACGGTATCGTAAACCGTAGGTTGCCGGTTCAATTCCGGCCTTCGGCTCCAGTTATGTTAAATTTTTCTACTATCATATGCCCAGTGTAAAAGAGCCTGTCGTTGCTTTGGCCTACAGGTAATATCTTTTGGTTTACAGTTTTTCTTAATTTGAGCAATATGCCTTGTCATAGCTTTCCATCTTTTAATCTGCTTCTCATCATCTTCATGTCTTCTACCGTAATAATATCTACAATACCATTGAAACCATCCCCTTGGGTCATCTGGGTGTATCCAGCCTTTCTTATTCCAAACTGATAATGGTTGTGAGGCATCGACATTAAAATAATTTAAATTTTTATTATGCCCTGTTAAGTTATTAGGGTGAAGAAGTGCTTTATCAAATAATTCTTTTGGGAATTCGTTTCTACAATCTCGCATATATCTACCACCAAATACTCCAAGTTTTAACATTTGATTTGGGGTTAGTTCTGGTTTAAAAGTCTTATCAAAATTTTTACCTTCTAAATTGTTTCTAATATACCTATAATTTTTTTGTAACTTATCGTTAACTTCAATTACCATTACATTTATTTTTTCTTAGGAAAGAAAGGAATAAATACACTAGTTACTTTTTTATATTCCTCAAACTCGGTGTTGTCTTTATATTTTTTTTCTAATAAAGGTACTCCTGACACAAAAAGAATTAGTAACGTAATTGTTACAGGACTAATAATTCCAATAACTCCAATGCTTAAACTTAGTACCCAAATTCCCCACCACTGCACAACTTCCCCAAAATAGTTAGGGTGTCTGCTATATTTCCAAAGCCCAGTTTTTAATATTTTTCCTTTATTATTTGGATTTGAGATAAACTTTTTAAGCTGTGAATCTGAAATTGATTCAAATAAAAAACCAATAAACCATACAATAACTCCTAAAAAAAGAAATTTTGAGCTCTCGAGATAAGATTGATTTATTAAAAGGATTGGGATTGAAATTATATAAAGCAAAAAACCTTGAAGTATAAAAACCTGTAGGTATGATCTTATAACAAACCATTTACCCCATTCTTTTCTCCACTGTAAATACCTAAAGTCCTCTTTTTTATTTTTGTTCCTTTTATAAATATGAATAGCAAGTCTTATACCCCAAATAGAAACAAGAATAATTGTAATAATGTTAACAAACCCAAAACTACTATTTAGTATTGCCGATGAAATTGCCATTAATATAAAACCAGTTCCCCATGCAATATCTGCTATATCATTTCTTTTATAGATAATTGAAAGAACATACCAAGTGTTAAAATATAAAAATAAAATCAGGGCAAGTATGAGAAAATAGTTCATTTAAATATATTTGTATAAATTAAGTATGTAATTACTGAAACCAATGTTGAAAGTACTGTTCCCCATATTAAATCAATAACTGTAATTAATAGTGGCCAATCTTTTATAGTTGCTAGATTTGTTAAATCATAAGTTGCATATGTAACAAGTCCAAACAACGCTCCATAGACTATTACTTGTTGTAATGAAGATTTCTCAACGGCGGGAATAAGTACAAATACAACAACCCCAACAATAAACAATAGGTAAAATAGGATTGCCGATATCCAGTTCACATCCGTTTTCATTAGGTATCCTAGGTGTTTAGCGTAAAACCCTTTTGCCACAAGTCCTAACCATATTAAATCAATCGCCAAAAATACAGGTAACGCAATAAGGTAAAGTTTTGTAAACATTTATTTATTTAAAAAAGTAATACTAATCTGAAGTATAGTTGCAAAACAAACCCAGAGCAAATAAAGAATATTTACTAATGCAATCCATTTACTATGCGGATAAATTAAAAGCATTGCCCAAATTAAAGTAGCTAGAACTAAAAGAATTTCAACCGAGGCAAGTAAGTTATTTTTTAACCCAAATTGAATTGGGGTAAATGCAAGATTAAAAATTATGTTCAGAACAAAAGGAAGTGCAATTATAAAGGGGAGCTCTTTAGTTGCAACCTTTAAAAACACCTTTCCAAAGGAAACAAATATTATTAGGTAAAGGACTGACCATACAGGGCCAAATAACCAACTAGGTGGCGCCCAAGACGGTTTTATTAATGTTTGATACCAGTTATATGTGTTCATAAATATATTATACCAATATTATAATTTTATACTGGCGGTGTGTATTGGACAAAGTTCGAATGTATTTCGGACAAAATCCTGCGGATTTTGACTACTGATCCACGCGCCGAGCGCGTGGTGGCTCTGAACCAAATCGTACGCGCGAAGCGCGTGCAAACTCTTTGCGCCTCGCACGCTCCCTCTGGTCGCGAACCCAAAACCAAAAATTTCCTTACAATTCCTTTTTCGGCGGGGGGTGTGGGGGGAGCCGGCAAAATATGGAAAGGAAAATTTTTGGTTTTGGTTCCGACGCTTCATTCCTCCAGAAAGGACTTGTATTTATATTTTAGCATAGTGGCAATATATTGTCCGTCCTTTCCTCCGTCATTCGCGTCGGTGCGAGGCGCTTCCGTATCCGCGTTTAGTGGTAACTCTAAAGTCCTCTCACACTTCGCACCACCTCGCATTGTCCGTTCGCATTCGCTCACGATGCCCTGCTCGGTGCTTGCTTCGTGTTCACTCTGTGACTTCGTTGGAGTCTGTGGTAACTCTAAAAAACGGATTGTGTATATGCACAAGCAAATCTGTATGTGCTTGCCCCACCCGCCCATTGCGCGCACAAGCGGACTCCCTTAACACTAGTAAATGTATACATTATATAATTCTGCGAACTTCTCTAGTGTTAGATCACTATCGACAGTTTCTAGTTGTTTTTTATATTTTGTAAATATATTAGTAATTATTTGTATACGCTCTCCTTTGACAGCTTTATGTATTTTTCTATGACAATGTGGGCACAATGGAATCAAGTTGATTGTGCAATCTAAATTTCTCTTTTTATCTGTCCAATATTGTTCTTGAAATTCCATAGGAATCATGTGATGTCCTTCTACATAAGGTTTTTTTGTTGAGTCTGAAATAAAATAAAGGTGTTTTTCATCATTACAGGCACATCTATATCCATGTATATCAAAAGATTCTTTTTTGAATACTCTTTGCGTTTTAAATACCATTCGACCCTCTTTATTGTAGTCAAAAATAGGCTCTTGCTCGTAGCACGGGATACCCGCATTTTTAGCTGTTTCTCTCCGTAGCCTGTCCTTTGTTTTTATGATTTCAATAATCTCTACTTCTCTTTCTTCGTCATCTACAGAAACTCTAAAAATACTATATGGTGTTAAATCTGTGCTTTTCAAAAATTCTACGAACCCGTGCATTACACGCAAAGTAATATCATTTGTTTGCTTTAGCGCTTCAGAAATATCAATGTTTTGGCCTTTTTGTAAAATAATTACCGCATATAATTTTAAAGCAAAAAATTTAGGTTCTTGCCCCACAGGATTAGATTCGAATTTAGCAAAATATGTGTCACCATTCTTTGTGATTTGTTTAAATTGAGAGTTAGTTGGTCTTTTGTTTTGTAAATAATTAGTATGGTCAATTAACTCATCTACGCTGTTATATCTAGAATGCGTATTTAGGTTTTTTATATGTAACAAGCCAATAACATCAAAGCCAATGGTATTGATGTACTTAATGCTCATTTGAATATTAGATATTCCTGTATCAGATATTTCATTGGCTTCTGCTGTAAATTTGTTTGACTTGTGCGTTGTTAAAATACATATTTTTTTAATTCTATCGTCTAGTAAAAACTTTTTGCCACCTTTCATTTTTAGCTTACTAGTTATCATTGGCATAATTTGTTGACTCAAGAAAACATTCCCTTCTTTTCCATGAATAGTTGTGAACGAAACTGTAATCAAGTCATAATCAACAAAATGCCCCTCTATATATCCGTTATATCTATGGTATTCATTTTCCTCTTTCGTACTCAAAAATGAATATTTTGCTATTTTTAAAAAACCATAACGATTGTTTAATTCACCAATTATGCTTTTGATAAATAATTCTGGTGAATTAAAACCATAAACTCTCAGTATTTTTTTAGAATTCCCTTTACTTAGAGATTCAAAAAATTTTCTATGTATTTTTAATGTGTGTTCCTCCATATTATTTTCTTTTTCCTTTGGCTATATCATAATTTGTAATTAAAACTTCTTTTCTTACACCAGATTTTAATTTAAAAATATTAAACCCGTGAGTTTCAACCCATTCTTTTAAAATGTGATTCGTTTTATTTTTATGATTTATGATATTTGATAACATAAATCTATATCCATCATAATGCAATTGCGTGATAAATTTTAATAATTTTGTTTCTAAATCTGCATCCCAACCATTAAACCCACGCTTTCCGTCATTATAAGACCCATTAGTAATAAAATATGGTGGATCAAAATAAAACAATGAGTCTTTACTGAATTTCTTGTAATCAAAATTTTGAAAATCGAGGTTTCTTAATTTAATTTTTTTAACTTTTGGTTTAAAATTTATTATTCTTTTTTCTAATGTCTCATTGTAAGCACAATTACCAACAGGCGTATTAAATTCAAAGGAAGAATTAAATCTTAATTGATTTTGAAAAGTGAACATAGATAAAACGAACAGATCAAGAGCATTTTGATTTTTATTATACATTTCCCTAAATACGTTGTATGTTTTACTGTTTCCTCTACTCAAATTATATTTCATAATTTGTTTGTCTACATGCTGAAGAATTTTTCCTGATTCGGTATTTAAAAGCATTTCAACTATTTCATAGACGTATTTATTATATTCGTTGTAAATAACCTCATTTGCAATCACATTGACGCCAACATTAAATGCACCTCCCATTACATCGACAAAAGAATCAATGTATCCGGGCAGGTATTTCTCTATTTGTGGCATTAAACTATTCTTACTTCCAGAGTAGTTTAGAGGTGATTTGACTATAGAGTTGTCTTTTTTAAAATATATTAAGACTTCAAATAAATTTTCACTTTTCTTACTTTGTCTTAAGTTTTTATATGTTCTATAAGATATTTTTTTCGTTACAACTTTCTTATTTAAGGCATATTGTTCCAACATTTTTTCTAAATCTTTTATCGGGATTAAAGATTCATTACTATAACTTATAACAATATGATTAAACTTCGCTTGTCTAATTAAATCTTCAAAAACAAATAAAGCTTCTTTTTTCCGAGTATACATCGATTTTTTATCATTATGATTCCTTCTACCTGTTATCCCTGAAATTTCAGGAAAATCATATTTAGATAAAGTTTCTAATACATGATAAGCAGAAGAATATTCAGTTATGGTATACGGGGGATCGATGTACAAAATATCACCACTAATTTCTCTAATTATTGTATTTGCGTCGTGATTATATACTTCATTATCTGTGTTAATTTTAGAATTAACCATTTCGAGGGGTAGCAACAAAAAATCTTTAATTGCCCTTTTATCCCATTTTTTTAAAAATGCCTCATATGTTCCAGATGTATTTGAAAATCTCATTACACTTTCTAACAAACTCCCCAAAATAAAATAATATTCTTGTTCATTAAAAATCTTATCTTTATAAATTTCCTCCGCTTCAATTCTAATGCCGTCCATCTTGATTGCATTTTCAGTTGAAAAATATTGACGATTGCCTTTGGGGGAGTAATTATTTGTTAAAAAATAATTTTTTTCGTATTCATATTTTTTATTGTTGAAGTAGGAAAAAGGGTCAGTTTGATATTTTATTTTGAAATTTTTGAAGTCAGGAATATACGAATTCCATAATTTGGCTTTTGATATATCTGTAGAGAATTTCAAAAAGTCATTTGAGATTATTTTAAATTTTGATTTGAAGTAATCGCCAACACTGGATGTGCCAGAAAAAATATCACAAAAGACACTCCCGTTGATATTATTTTCTCTCAGAAATAGTTCTATTTCTGGCAAGAGTCTTGTTTTATTTCCTATGAATCTCATAATTATTTTTTATAAATATCTTCAAGTGTCTTTCCCTCTTTATTTTTCCATCTTTGCCATCCGTTCGTGGAATTACCCAAAACAATATTTGATGCCGCGCTAGGGCTATTAAATACATAATCTTTGATAAACACGTACAAATCGTTATCTTTTTTAAACAAATATCCATTTGCGATCAATTTTTCAATATTATTTGTATTTTTCTCTATAGCAGTATGTGATAGTTGGGCTGTTGCTGTTGAATCTTTATAAACAACAAATCCATCATTTGTCATTCGTCCATTTGCCAATGCTTTTTTACCGCTACATGTAAAAAGTGGGTCTGACACACTAGCTTGTTCTTTAGAAGCTATTTCTTGGAGAATTGGATATCCGACTGCTGTAAGTAGTAATCTTAAATTACTCAAAAATTCTTCCATTTCTGCAATATCTGATTCAGACAATGACGGCAATATAGACTTAGCTCCGTTTTCCAAATCATATCTTTTTGCAAGCATAGCAATTTCCATACACCGACTTTCTAGGTATTTAACATGAGCTTTTGTTAAATTATTATCTTTACTAACAAAGGCTATTGCAGTAAACCAAAAATCTTTAGAGCTATCGTGTGTGGTTAATCTATTCCATAAATTTTCTGCTTCTCCAATATATGCAGTTGAAAGTAGTGCTTCTTCGTTTTCTTTCCCAACCAAAAAATAAACTGCTGGTTTATTACAATCAGGACGTTGTTTAATATCTTTAAGTTTATTTCTGGGAATAACGATTGCTTGACCAACCCAATTACTTAATTCGGCGGTTTTAAGGCCATTTGGTTCTCCATCAACAAGGAAAATTTTAATTGTCTTTGCCATATTATTTTAAAAGTTGATCTACGTTCACTCCAAGCACTTTGGCGACCTTTTCCATTGTGCTAATTGTAAGATTTTGTTTGCCATTCTCGACATTACTAATATACGCCCTGTCTAACCCTAACGCTCGGCAAATGTCGCCTTGCGACATACCTTTTTCAGTGCGTATTTTCTTCATGTTTTCGCCAAATTTTTGTGCTGTGGATTTTGCCATATTGTATCAAAACTTATTAACATGGTTATTATAGCATTCTCTTGTGTTTTGACTCAATGTTAAGTTATAATACAAGTGTGCAAAACAATGATTTTATGAAGCGTCGGAACCAAAACCAAAAATTTTCCTTTCCATATTTTGCCGGCTCCCCCCACACCCCCCCCCGCCGAAGAAGGAAAAGTAAGGAAATTTTCAATTTTGGCGGAGGGGGTGGGACTCGAACCCACAATTCGCGTGAGCGAAACGGTTTTCGGGACCGTCCGGATAGCCATTCCCTGCACCCCTCCATAAATTAAGTTGTCAATATTGCTTCGCAAACG
>Ga0105050_10009443_pt1 | contig 10922 bp, 13 predicted proteins | sample FRY01_FD_78088 | JGI IMG/M metagenome (GOLD analysis project Ga0105050, IMG submission 78088) | Freshwater microbial communities from Lake Fryxell liftoff mats and glacier meltwater in Antarctica - FRY-01 | ecosystem: Environmental > Aquatic > Freshwater > Ice > Glacier meltwater ... | reverse complement strand
TCCAAGAAACAGTAAAATTTGACTTCAAGGCTTACCCTTTTGCCCCCGGGGGCAAAAGGGTAAGCCTTGGATCATACATCCTTATTTTCCGAAAGTAGTACATGACTATTTTCCGAAAACACTACATTCTTAATTGCCGATTATACGACATTGTTATTTTCCGGTTACATTAAAGGCCCAACAGGTTTTCTGGCGTAGCGATAGTTTACGGCTAAGTTCAGTAGAGGTAATCCCTTTTTTGTTGGTACTAACAAAATATACAATGTAAAATGCTTTCAACAGATCAAACTTGACCTGATGGAATAATGTATTTGCAGTAGCTGATTCCACATAGTTACAACGTGTACATTGACGCGAATAAGCATGTAGGACGCCTTTGCAATATCGATCGTGACCACACTTGCGACAAGAATAACCTTCCTGCCATTTCATTTTAGCCAAATAACGGTGGCAACTTTCCGTGTCAGGAAATTGCTCCTGAAATTCGAATAATGATAGGCTTTTGAATCTTTGCTCCATAAAATATATATTGAATCACCCTAAATTACTAAGTTTTTGATTAATTGTAAAGTGCCTAGGTCAATAACACTATTTGCCCTATTGTTGAATTTAATATCCTTGTTCTCTCGGCTGCTTATTCGATGGTTTACTTGTTCGACCTTGCTTTCAAGTTCACCTTTGAGCTCCTTTAATGTTTGGCGTATCGGTTTTTGCAATACGGGCAGGTCCAGTTCTTCCAAGATCGTTCGTTTATTGGTATTCCACCTATCCGCTGGTAGAAGGTAATCGGTGAAATTACGCTATTTGGTAGTGCTCTGGTTAAAGACATCCTGAAAATCAAATGGAATCCATGTGGACATGACTTATCAAAACCCCCATTTTTTAAGGCTCGACTAAATAATTTAAGAAATAAGTGCCTCCTTAATAATGGTGATAGGGTGCAGGGCCTTTCTTTGTGTACCGTCATAAATCTGATGCCTACAACTAGTTCCATTAGCCGCAATGATAACGTCTTCCCCGGCCTTTCTAACAGCAGGAAACAATTTAAGCTCCCCTATCTGCATACTCACCTCATAATGTTCCTTTTCATATCCAAAAGAGCCAGCCATTCCACAACATCCCGAACTAATGATCGAAACGCTATAATTTTGGGGCAGGTTCAAAATATCAAAAGTAACTTTCTGGTTCGAAATGGATTTTTGATGGCAATGGGCATGGATCTTAACCGTCCTGGATTCCTTGGTAAACAGGTCGGAAGTCAAAGCCCCAGATTGTATTTCCTTGGCTAAAAACTCCTCAATTAAATAAGAATTGGACCCAATGGCCTCGGTCTTTTGCTTGTCGAAACCAAAGCGCTTATATTCGTCCCTAAAGGTAAGTATTGCAGAGGGCTCCAAACCTAAAATAGGAAGTCCTTTCTCCGTTAGTCCGGAAAGCTTTTCCAAATTCTTTGTGGCCAATTTTTTAGCCTGTTTTAAGAATCCTTTGGAAATATAGGTTCTCCCACTCTCTGCATAAAAAAGTTCCACTTCATACCCAAGACGTGTAAGCACCTCAATAGCATCCTTCCCCAGTTCAACATCCAAATAGTTGGTGAATTCATCAATGTACAGCACTACCTTGGACTTAGAGGTATTGGATTGACCTTTAGCTTTTTGAAGCTCCTTATCGAAATCGACCTTGTAGACTTTTGGCAAACTTCGTTGATCTGCAACTCCGACCAACTTTTTAAGCAATCCTCCAAAAAGTTTGGAATCGTACATTGCATTGGTAACGCTTGCCATTTTACTCCCCAATTTATTCAGCCTGGTATTATAGGCAAAAAGCTTAGCCCTTAGCGGATAACCGTTCTCTTCTTGGTACTGATATAGAAATTCCGCTTTTAAGGTAGCTACATCCACATTGCTTGGACATTCGCTGGAACAGGCCTTACAACTTATACAAAGATCAAATACTTCTTTTAGTTCCTTATTATTGAACTTATTGGTCTTTTCTGAAGAAGTTAAAAATTCCCGGAGGGCGTTGGCTCGGCCACGAGTGGTATCCTTTTCATTTCTGGTAGCATGATAACTTGGGCACATGGCTCCCGATACCAAATGGGTTTTTCTACAATCCCCGCTCCCATTACATTTTTCTGCTGCTTTTAAAATACCTCCACTATCGGAGAAATCCATTAAAGTTTCAATCTCCGGCTCTTCGCGGTCTATTTCATAGCGCAGGGATTCATCCATTGGATAGGCATCCACAATTTTTCCTGGATTAAAAATATTGTTGGGATCAAAATAATTTTTAATACGTTTAAGTAGATCGTAATTCTTTTGTCCGATCATTAGAGGAATAAACTCCGCCCTGACAATTCCATCGCCATGTTCCCCACTAAAAGAGCCTTTGTACTTTTTTGTAAGTTTGGCAACGTCCGTAGTAATGGCCCTGAACAAGGCTACATCCGTGGATTTCTTTAAATTTAATATAGGCCTTAAATGCAACTCCCCAGCTCCTGCATGGGCATAGTAGACCGCATCCTGTTTATAGTCCTTCATTATTTGGGAGAACTCGCCAATAAAATCCTTTAAATCTTCCAATGCCACTGCCGTATCCTCAATACAAGCTACTGCTTTACGATCACCAACAATGTTCCCCAGAAGGCCCAATCCCGCCTTTCTCAACTCAATGGCCTTATTAACGTCCCCATTTTTTAAAATTGGGCTGGCATAGCTCAATCCAGACTTTTTAACGGTCTCCAATAAGCGTTGAATTTGATTATCCAAATCCTCTTCCGTATCTGATTTAACTTCCAACATCAACAAGGCTGCAGGATCTCCTTCCACAAAAAATCTGTTCTCCAATTGGGTACGGTTATTTTTGGTACAATCCAAAATTACCTTATCCATCATTTCACAGGTATGTAGACTATGGGCCATTAATGGCGCTACATCAATTAAACAGTCTTCCAAGGTTTTGTAGTGGGTAACCGCCATGGCTGAAAGTTTAGGGGGCACCTCGCTCAATTGTAGGACTATTTCCGTGGAAAACGCCAAGGTTCCTTCGCTGCCACTCAATAATTTACAAATGTTTATACCTTCATTCCCGTTCCCAAAAATATTGTTATTAAGCAACTCGTCTACCGCATAGCCTGTATTGCGCCTATGAATCTGGGGCTTAGGAAATTCTTTTACAATTTCTGCTTGTATCTCCTTATTACTTAATTCTTTATGAATGTTGTTATAAATTTCTCCTTCAAAGGTATCCAAAGACATTTTACCCAAAAATTCGTTCAAGGATAAATTCCGAAATTCAACCTTGCTCCCATCGGCAAGGAAGGTCTTTAAGGATACTACCTTGTCCCGGGTAACCCCATATTGTATAGAAGTAGTTCCTGAAGAATTGTTGCCGACCATTCCTCCGATCATACATCGGTTGGAGGTGGAAGTATTGGGACCAAAAAAAAGTCCATAGGGCTCCAAATATAGATTCAACTCGTCCCGGATTACACCTGGCTGAACGGTTACCTGTTTTTTGTCAACGTTAACGGAAAGAATCTTGGTGAAGTTCTTTGAAACATCCACTATAATTCCGTCTCCAACACATTGGCCGGCAAGGGAGGTTCCGGCAGTTCTAGGTATCAGTCCAATTTTATTTTCCGCTGCAAAAATAATTAGTTTTCTTATGTCCTCTTCCGTCTTCGGATAAGCCACTGCCATTGGTATTTTTCTATATACGGAAGCATCTGTGGCATATAAGGTGGTTGATAATTTATCTACAAACAAGTTGCCCTCTAAATCATCTTTTAATTTATTTAGCATAATTTTATCTTGTATATCCGTTTAATGTCCATTAGCTGTAATGCTAGCAATAACGAACCTATCAAAGATTCGTTCCCCAAAATACCTGCGGTTAAGCTTATATATGAACTCGATCAGATATAACTGCAAGTATTTTTTCTTGATTTTGTGATATGAACCCACAAAGTTCCTTTTCGCATTACTTATTGCAATATATACCTATTTGAGGGTTTCTTTGGTGGTTTGCCCGTTTGATTTTTCGCTCATATGTATTTCTACATAATCAGCAATATTCACATACGAGGTGCTTTTGTCCGTAAAAACAATGGTTTTCTCATCATCAATAGCCTTGTCCAAGGTATCGTCAGTTCCCTCGGCCTTATGATCTTCTAATACTTTAGCTTTAAAATAACGACATTGTCTTTCAACTTCTCCTGTGTCCATATCTTCAAGTATTGTACTTTCTGCCATTACCATAACATTTGACATGGTTTTACTGCCCCGGCCCACTTTCTGTGTTTTATGCGCTTGTTCCGAAGCTTCTATGGTAAAGTAACCTTCATCCACTTCTATCATCCCTTCCAAAGTATACCTATGATCTCGTTGTCCCATTGCCTTACGGAGTTTGGGGACCATAGCCCAAACAGGCCTATACCTTTTTGGTCAAAGCTGTCGTTGTATCTCTTTACTGGAAAAACCTTTTTTTGTAGCACTCATCAAACAAAACGTCTTATACCAAACCAAAAAAGATAAATTTGAGTTTTCCAATATTGTTCCACTGCGCAAGGTTTGTCCAGCCTCACAGGACTTGCATTGGTACGCCCATTTGTTTTTAAGCCAATAATGCGCAATGCCCCACACCTATTGCAAACAACTCCTTCTTTATCACGTAGCTCCTTGAAGTGCAGTCTACAGCTAGACTCGTCTGTAAAGTGTACTGAAAAAGAAAAAATATCCATATCTAAATCGTTTAAGCGTATTCAAATACAGGAAATACTCCATAAATTTGGAATAATTACGGATATGCGAAGAAAAATTGTAAATTGTGTAACTGCAGTTTAGCCACGTTTAAAAGGAAGTTTAGTGAGCTTTATAAAGAAAGTCCAGCAAAATATATACTGCTTAAAAAATTAGAAAAATCAAAACAACTACTGCTTTTAGAATCAATGCCAATTTCAGAAATAGCCTATGAATCGGGTTTTGAAACGTTTTCTAATTTCAATAAAGTATTTAAAAACACCTTCAGAATATCGATTGAGCCAAATCACCAATTAGTTGAGCTTTATAGATAATTTTTAAAACTTCTATCACTACATGTTTGGACTATAATATAAATAGTAAAAAGATGACACACTTAAAATTAAAAAATGATACAGTTTCTCTTTTATCACAAGAGATTTTAGAGAAAACTAAAAAAGGTTTGGGGTTTGTTCCAAATATGTATTCGGTAATGAGTAATAATACTTCATTACTCGATGCTTATTCATATTCCTTTAATAGTTTCAGAGAAAACTCGGGTTTCACATCTGTGTAGCAAGAGGTTGTTTTCTTATCTGCCGCTTACGAAAATGAATGCAATTACTGTATGGCTGCACATAGTTTTGTGGGAGATAAAATGTCAGGAGTTCCAACAGAAATAACAGATGCAATACGAGAAGGGAGAGCATTGCCCAATGCAAAACTAAGTGCATTAAGCATATTTACACGTTTAATAACTAGCACTAGAGCGAATGTCACCAAAGAAGATATAACGACTTTTTTAGATGCTGGTTATGATGAAAATGCCGTACAAGGTGTTATTACAGGGGTTGGTGTAAAAACCTTTAGTAATTATGTAAACCATTTAGCAGATACGCCGCATGACGAAATGTTTAGCGGAAAAAAATGGAATAAATAGTAATATCTACTTGCTCAGCTTAAACAAATTAAGTCCAATCCATTAATTGCAAAAACGGACGTTCATTATTTAGAAGTATGGAAATCTGGGTCGGTAGATTTTCTCCAAGGATGTTATTCTCGTCAGAAACCGCTTTTAGAATAGAAGCTACGGCCTCCACCATATCACTGTGATGGGGTTCTATATTTTTGAACAAACTTAAAATTTCAGTATCACCTTCTACCGGAAGATTCAAAGATGTGTCGCCCAATTGCAAACCATTGTGAGAAGCTATCCAAACCACAAGTGTGTTTCGTATTTCTGATACAAGCTGTGCATTATCTTCTTTATTTTCGGTTTCTTTTAAAAGTAGCACTTCTTTCACCAACTTTTGGCTAAAAGCCCGCTGCCTACCCGCTACATTAATGACTCGTGAATCGTCTAACTGTGAATTTAAGTGCCGCTGTATCAAAATTTGAGCAATGATAATGGTAAGTGCTATGCCCGCCAACGCCAATAGATACCACTTGCGTATCCTCAGAAAGGTCTCTGTGTCAAGTGATTTTTGATGTTTATTAGCTGTCATGCCTTTTTGGATCATTTATAAAGTTAAATCATCAGCCTTTAACAGCTTTAGATACCAAATCATAGGCTTTTTTAGAAAGCGGAAGGTGCATTGCAGCTTCTTGCCCTTTTGCAGACATTTTTCGCCATGTTTTTTGAAGGATGTCGATGGTTTTGTCCTCTGGATGTTTTTGGGCAAAAGGTTCAAAATAATGTTCTAGAAATACTAAACAAATGACGTCTTCCAAAGTCTGGGTCTCCTCATTTTTCTTAAGTTGTTTTTTTTCTAACAGAAATACAACTTTATCAATAAGCTCTAGAGAATAGCCCACTTCCTCCAAAATAACCTTAGCTTTTTGAGCATGAAACCTCTTTAAATCTTGGCGCCATCGTAGATACCCCTCGCGATTCATGGCATAGGATTCCCTTGGTATTTCCCATCGGCAAATATGCTGACAACGGGCAGTGAGTTGAAGCGCTTTCGGACTATTGGGAGAAAATAGGTTTAACTGTTCTGTCATGCGAATGGCATAAAGCAATTCTTTCGAATACTTTTTTCCTTGGAAATCTTCGGTATTGGGGTCTTTCTGATTGGCTGCGTCGAAAAGTTGAAATGCGCGTTGTAATTTAATCGAAGTTGCCATTGGGTTGAAGTTTTGTCAAAGCTATTCAGAAAAGCCTACATATACAACGTCATTTTTTACTTTAACGGGATAAGTCGCTATGGATTCCAAACTACCGTTTAAGTGCTCTCCTGTATGTAATGAGAACGTATTTTTGTGCAAAGGACAAGCCACTTTATGTACCATATTCTCTTCTCCTATCATCCCTCGGGAAAAACCATTTCCATTTATGCGGACATAGGTTTTGACAAGCATACCAAATACCTTCCCTCGTAAAATTGAAGACCGCAATCTGTTTATCCTTGTATTTTATAAAGGCCCCACCGTTTTTTGGAAACTTTGAAACCTCAGCCGCTTTAAACCAGATGTTTACATTTTACGGTTTTATGGTTTCGTATATGTTTAGATTTGATACCATAAGTTGTAGTTGTTTTTAATATTTCAATACATAGTGACTCGGAATAGTCATGGTCATACCCATTCTTTCGGCATTTTCTGATCACGAAGCGATACGAATTCAATATTGCTATCTGTTTCTTCTGAATTAACGAAATGAGTATACCTCTTACGTATTTCTGGCGTTTCTATGGCTTCCTTCCATTCGCATTTATAACTGTCTACCAAGGCTTGCATCTTATAATAAATATCTTTAAACTGTCTTACAGATGGGGTGCAGCACAGTATTGTAGCCTTTACTTTTTTAAGACACTTCTAAATTTAGCTTTGTTGTTTATGTAAGGATTTCTATCTTTGAAAGACCAATTTTTCAAAAGATAATACAATGAATAAAGGAGCAAGTACACCTCAAGAAGATCCAAATATTATTAAATGGGCACTTAAATTTGCATCATCTGCAGGCATTGCCGGAATACTTTGTTGTGTCGCTCCGGCAGTTTTATTTATGTTCGGATTAATGGGTGGCATTTACGCCATTTCCTTTGCTGATTTTTTTTACGCTGAAGATGGCTCAATTGGTCTTGGCTCGTGGATATTAAGAGGCTTAGCTGTTGTAATTGGTTTGTTTGGTGTTTATATGTTTAGAAAGAAACAAAACCAGTGTTCAATCAATCCAAAACGTAAAAAGAAGAACCTGATTTTAATGACTATTATAACCATTGTTCTTGGTGTTGGTATATTTCTATCCTTAGAAAAATTGTCGTCTTGGTATTTTAACAAATATATTGTTCCTGCTCAACAAGAAGAATTTAGAAAGATGGATCAAAACAAAAAGCAAACTCTAATTTACTACTAATTCTTTGCCGTTTCTCATGCTTTTTTGGATAAAAGTTTACTACTGACTATATCGCGGAGTGATGGTGGTTCTTCTTCACTTTTGGCGAAACAAATTAAGTAGAACTCGCCAGTACCATTCTTCTTAAAAGCTGAAAATCAGCACTGGCGAACATCATCATTTTAATGTTTTTCAGGTTGTTTACCTGACCTTTGACCTGTCCATTACTGATAGAGCTTATCACGGCCTGATTTACGGCATCAAAATCTTGTTGTATTCCCTTGGCGAAATTTCGAAGTTCTGATTTAGGATCAAGCGCTCGGACAAGCCAATCTTTTAAGGTTCCCTCAACCTTATCTATAAATAAACTTTTAAAATCCAAGGTAAGTTCAGCGGCGGCTTTAATCTGCGGAGTTATTCTATAGAGTAGATCCAAAAATTTCTGATCTTTTGGACTTAACTTATCTTTCTGTTGTAATACCATAAAAGAAAGTCTTGAAGTGGACCAGGTTTCTATGGGTGGTAATCTGGGCAGTCCGGATTTTTTAGGTTTAATAAACCTGTTCATATCATGACAGAACTACGTGTACTTACCATTAAAACCCTGAGCACGTATATTAGCATATAAAGACAGGTAATCTTGATCTTGATAAAATTCAAAAAGATAATCCTTAAATTCAAAAAAGTTCGTCAGATACCTTTGATTTAAAGGGGTTTGTTTGCGCGGAAGTTCTTCTGACCGGATATATTTCTTTATAGTTCTGCGGTGGGCGTTGAGAATTCTAGCAATAGCTTTTAAGCTATAACCCATCCGGGCAAGTTCTTTGGTCTTTTCAAATTTTATCTGTCGCTGGGAATTAGGTGTATCCGGTTTAGGCGCTACCTCCGGTACTACTTCATGACTATTTATCAAGAGCGCTGTATTTGGGCGACTATATTCGATAAAGACTTCCATTAAAACTGAATTATGTTGGTAAAGCACTTTTTGAAAAGCTTCTCTGAGGTTGACCAATAGGTGAAACCTGTCGGCTACCTCGATTGCATTTGCAGTACCATTTTTAATTCCTCTGGAATAAGCACTGGCACGATCTCGGGCCACCGTATAGATTTCAGGGAGTCTTAAAAGCCATTGCGACAAGGTATCCGCCTCCCTGTCGGGCAGTAGATCGATTACCTTCCTACTTTCTAGAGCTACGATGATAGTGCCATAATTTCTCCCTTTTTTAAAGGCCCAATCATCCACTCCTACGATTCCGGAAGTTAGAAGTGGTTCTTCTATTTCCAGTTGCTTGACAAGCCGCAACATTGTTGAGGAACTCACTGGATCCCCCACGATACGGCCGATCAATGCCCCTTTATTTCCGCCCACTTCCAGGCCAATATTGCGCAGTACATCAATAGAACGGCACAAACGTCTGGCATAAGGAAGAATGCCCAAGCTAAAATTTTCTGTGAAGACCTTGCGGGGGCAGCTTTTGTTGAGGCAAAAAAATTTTCTTGCCCTAAGCTGTAATTGCGCCAATTTCCCTGATATTGGAAGGTCGGCTAAGTTTCGAATATAATGACCATGAATATGGTTGCCATATTTACTACATAAAGGAAAATCCAGCAGAGAAGTAGGTGAATTTTATCAGGTAAGTTTTAAACAGGTCTTAAACTGGGTGCATCGATTTAAACTGCAAGGAATAGAAGGCCTTAAGGACAAGGGGGGGACGGGGCAGAAAAGCAAGCTTAAATACTAGGAGACTCAAGCAAATTAAACATACCGTTCTGAATGTAGCTCCTTCTGAATTTGGGTACACAACGAAAAGATGGACGGGACCTTTACTTTTAAAGTGGATCAATGAAGAATATGGAACCACGTTCACAGCCACCACAATTTATAAACTACTTGATAAAATTGGGCTGGAATTCCAAAATGGGAAAGGGTATGTTATACGGGAGTAATTCGTGTAAATATTTAATAATTTTTCACCAAAAGTGACGAAGAACCGTGATGGTGCCACTTTGAGAGATACTGCAATTATAGTTAAAATTTATTTTCAAGCGTTGTTCAAAATTCCTTTTCTTAGCGATTCCCCTTTTAGGTCGATCTTATGTGAGGAGTTTACGATGCCATTTTAGATAGACTGGTTCAAACAGAACATCGAATCAACATCAAAGGAGAATCAATGTGTAAAAAACAAAGAAATAAACGCTAACTTTAAGCTATGTAGAATCGATTTTGAACACTTGGTTTGCTATGCTCACTTTGACCGCCCTATCCACTCAAAGGGGGTTATATCATGGCGGATAGCGAAGGAACTCCAGAAGTGATTTTGAGTGCAAGGGGATCGGAAGTTCAGCTTACAATAGAAGTTTACGAAGTTTTGAAACGGGAAGATATTAAAGCATGGGTAGTGAGTATGCCCAACTGGAATTTATATGAACGACAGCGTCCTGCATATAGGAAAACTGTCTTGCCATCAAAAGTCAAGGCCCGTGTTGCCATCGAAGCCGGATCTACCTTTGGGTGGAGAAGATTTGTAGGTCTCCATGGCGATGGCGAGGTGCTGGGAATGCGAACGTTCGGGGCCTCCGGAAAGCTAAATACCTTGTTGGAAGAGTTTGGACTTACTGTTGAAGTCGTGGTGGAAACGTCAAAAAAACTTTGGGAGCGAATATTAAAACAAGTATTATGAAACGAGTGTTAACAAATTTTGGACATTTTTTCTCAAAAGGGGATGTTTGAAATTTTTAACACGAGAACAAAGTGGTTACATACGTTCTCAATTTTTTGATTAATTTATTTTCAAGTAATTACAAAAATTTAAATGTATGAAAATCGGAATCGCTTCTGACCATGG
>Ga0105050_10009440_pt1 | contig 10925 bp, 9 predicted proteins | sample FRY01_FD_78088 | JGI IMG/M metagenome (GOLD analysis project Ga0105050, IMG submission 78088) | Freshwater microbial communities from Lake Fryxell liftoff mats and glacier meltwater in Antarctica - FRY-01 | ecosystem: Environmental > Aquatic > Freshwater > Ice > Glacier meltwater ... | reverse complement strand
CTTCCCGGAGAAGTGACGGTCGAAGAAGGGGAGGAGATGAAGGTTTATTTGAATGAGCAGATTGAAAAAATAACTTTAAGATAATAATAACATCAAAGAAGCAATAATCCACTCAACTATTCTGAATTGTAATCAGGAAGCTATCATTGATTTACCTTATCCGCTTATTGGCAAGTATATTTCCAAAAACAATCATAACTACTGCGCCTGCTAAGGATACGAAAACAATTATACTTTGACCTATAGATGGCTTATCTATCCAAATTCCAACAAAATATCCTGCAATAATTATCAGTCCCATGACACCCAAAACAATGAATGCAAAAGTGGGCAATCCATTGCTTATTGCATTTTCTTTTTCTCTGTTAGATAATTGATTGTAACCCGCCAATAGATTCGGGAATACTTTGATCAAAATGCCAATTGCTATAAAAATCAAGCCGATGTAAATGGATCCCATGATAAAAACGTTTCGAGTCTAAGAAATTAATAATTGAATATAATTTATTAAAGCTGTTTAACAAGATTGATTGATGTTTCTCCTTGAAATTAGAAAATAGGGTTAGAAAATAATCTAAAGCCGTTTTTTTGAAGTTTTAAGTTGGTTTTTCATAAATCACTTTCCCCACTCTTCTAATATGTTCAAATAGTGATTCGTTTTTTATGTGACTCATAATCGCCACATCAAAAAAGTAAGGCTGATAACTATCATCGAGATCTCCCCAAAAGCTAATTTGATCCTTAAGTTGAAGTTCATTACCAATTAAAACCATATCCAAATCGCTTCCTGGCTTGAAGTTGCCTTTAGCCCGCGAACCATAGCGAACAATTTTTTCGATATTTGGATATTTTATAGCAAAATCCCTAATCTCGTTAAGATTAGCTTCTAAAATCCCGATTTCAAGAGCTAGTGAATCTTTGATCATTAGAGTTTAATTTATTTCTAATTCAAGTCTTTCAATTAATTGCTTGAACATCTTATGGTAATTTGTTTCTATTGCTTCTTCTACAGATTCAGCTGTTTCTAAATTATAGGTATGACTTGTTAGCTTTCTGCTTTTTACCATTTCCATCCAACCGTTTCCATTTTCTATTATTCCTAATTGAAAAGCAAGTCGAAAACTAGCCTTGGATCCGATCACATCGGTATATCCTTTATTAATTAAAAAATCTCTTAGTGTATTCCAAGCCAATTCATATGAATATTCAAAAGCCTTGATTAATCCTTGTCTTTCCAATTCATTGAAATCACCCTGCTGTACTGCTTTATCCAATTGTGCAAAAGCCTTTTTAAAATTATCAAAACGTTGTTGCCAGCGGATATCTTGATTTTCCATTAATGAATTTATAAAAATTTAAAGAAAGGGACGAAAAATGTTCGCCCCTTCTTTTTCAATCCAGTTTTTCAGACTTCAGACTTTAGCATTCAGACTTCAAACTTTAATTGATCGTCTTTGTCAGTTTATCCACCTTATTGCTCAGGTCTAAAATAGCTTTTGCATAGCGGGTATCCCATTCTTCCAGACGATCGGTAGATTTGATTTCTACTTCATATTGAATCCCTGGAAGAATCCAAGAAGCATAGCCAGAGAATGGATCGGTACTTACATAAAGCGAGCGATACCAGCTTCCATAGTACATTCCCTTTGGATCTATCCAGCTCTTCTCCAAGGCTAATAACCCTTTATTGATTTTACTGATTTTACCCTTGCTCAATTTATTGTCTGAAAGGGCTGCATCTCTTGCTGTTTCAAAAGAAGCTGAACTCAATTCCAATTTCTTGATGGCTTCATCGACCTGATCAAATGTGCTAAAGTCAGGTGCTATAGTTTTCACGTTTTTTACAGCATTATCGAAATGCCCTCGAAGATCCTGCGCATAGCGAGGCACATCATAAGGAATGACTTCGGCATTTGCCAATCTAAGCGTCAAGATTCCGATCACTTGAGCAACTGTCCCGCCCATTTTAAAGCTTGGATCTACGAATTTGCTGTAATAGTTGAAGTTGTCATAATTGGAGTGGTAGGCTGTTGGCCCACCAACTCCGCCACTCAAACTTGGTATGCCCACATGCATGTAGAATGCAATATGATCTGATCCACCACCTAGATTACCGATTCTAGGTTCGTCATTTTTACCTGCCCAAACTTGAAATACGGTCTTTGCTGAATCTGGATAGGCAACTTCCTTGGATGCTTCAATGATCAAATTCTTCAATGTAGGAGCGGAGGATACCCCAAAGTTTCTTCCAGATACGCCACCGTCAAAATTCATATAGGTTACTGCTTTGGCTCCCAATTCTTTTTGGTATTGCTCCACCCATTCGGTAGAACCGATCACACCTTGCTCTTCAGCATCCCAATGTCCAATCATAATGGATCGAGCAGGAGCTTCCCCATCTTTCACCAATTCGCCAAGCGCCTCAGCAAGAGTCAGCATCATGGCCGTTCCAGAATTGGGGTCAGTAGCACCAAAGCTCCATGCATCGTAATGGCTGCCAAGAATAATCCACTCATCAGGATACTTACTTCCTACGAAAGTTCCGATGACATTATTAGCTCTGATAAAGTCTGATTTCTGATCGACCATCACTCGGACTTTTAGATCAGATCCACCAGTAAGTTTATAGTCAAAAGGTAAACCGCCCTGCCAAGTTTCCGGCACCGCTGCACCTTTCATTCTGCTTAGGATTTCTTTGGCAGCGCCATATCCAATGGGAGAAACAGGAATGGTATGAAAATCCACATCCTTTGGGTCCAAACGCTTCGCTTGGACTTTACCATCTCTAGGAAGTGCTGGCTCAAAAGGGGTAAGAGGATCGCCTGTGTAATCCAAGGTCAGCAACGAACCCCGCTGAATGGTAGTCTCATTGAAGAAGGGGCCATCAGGGTAGACTTCGCCTTTACCAGAACCGGAGTCTTCGGGATCGGTATAGATGATTAATGCTGCGGATCCTGCGGCTTCAGCAAATTTGGCTTTGAAGCCTCTGAAGTTTCCACCATAGCGAGCGATTACCACTTTGTCTTTCAAATCCACGCCCATTTCCACCAACTTCTCAAAGTCAGCTTTAGTGCCATAATTGGCATAGACTACCTCAGCGGTAATGTCCCCTGAACCAGAAAAAGCATTGAAGCCTTTGTGTAAGCGTGGATCAGTGGAAAAGGGATCACCTTCCACCGGGCCTTCCTGCTGAGAAAGAGTCATGGTCACAGGACTGATGAGCTGAAGCACAGATTCACCTGGATCGTTTGGAAGATACACATCGTAAGGATGGATTTTTACATTCATTCCTGCTTCGCGCATCACTTTGGACATATATTCTGCGACAGCTTCATTTTCCGGTGTTCCAGCGATATGAGGCGCTTTAGTGAGTTCTTTAAGGTGAACTTTGAATCTGTCAAATTGAACAGCTTTCAGATAATTCGCTTCAATGGATTTCTCCGCAGCTTGACTTTTTTGGAAAAAGCCATCTAATTGTTGTGCAGCTGCATTAAATGCAAATGCTGCAAATAGACCTAATGAAAGTAGTGGTTTACTTAGTTTCATGATTAATTTTTAGTTGTGAGGTTAGCTACCGAGCGTATATTTTCCGAAGGCACATTCACGATTCGTTTGGTACGGAGGTAGCGGTTAAATTCGTATTCATCATAGTTTGGGTTTTCAGGATCAAAGCTTGAGATCCTCACCAAGCCTCGAGCGTGGATAAACTCGCCATTGCCGATCCACATGCCTACGTGGACTACGCGTTCTTTCTTTTCTTCAGTGGCTTTTTCACCAAAGAAAAGAAGATCCCCGACCTGAAGTTTTTCCCAGTTTTTATCTGCATCAATCAATTCGCCTTCATTAATTTGCTGCGAAGCATCACGGGGAATAATCTGTCCGTTGAGGTAAAAAATAGTTTTAGTAAAACCGCTGCAATCCATTCCTTTTATGGATGTTCCTCCCCATAGATAGGGCGTACCCATCATTTGCTTTGCAGTGTTGATCAAAGTTTCAGGATTTGTATTTCGAGTAGCAATCCAGTTTTCCCAGAGTTGGGATTGACTCTTGGAAACCCAGCCTTTTCTTTTGTCAGGAAGGGAAATGAAATAGTGCGAACTGCTTTCATTCTCAATAGTCAGCAAATCTCCGGCAACTAGATCTGAAACCATTTCTTTTCCATCCGCAGTTTCCCAGACATAGCCTACCAAGTCGGTGAAGACCAATTTCGGCGCTCGATACCAAGCCTCCAATTCAGCTTCGCTTAACAATTGGATTCCGGCACGATCTATCCAAGCTACATATTGATCAGGAGTTTGGACTAGAAACCAGTCATCTTCCTCTTTCAAAACAGTAAGAGGAGTACCCATCAAAGCTTGAGTAGCCAGTTCGGCTGAGTGTTTGGGCTGACTGCGAATATTGGCAACGGAGATCGTAACAAGCGCTTTGGTCTGGTCTCCCAAATTTGAGTCTGGCAATTGCTTTACCGCATTTATAAAGTTGAGTTCAACAGCTTCCAATTCAGCGATCAATTCCTGATAGGCTTCAGGAAGATTGGTTTCCCCTTTCAGCGAATCATTTTCAAACGTGATATTCCAAAGTGCCACTCGCTTATCTGGAGCATGCTTAGCTTTTAGCTCTTCGATCAACTTGGTTACCTCATCATTCCTAGTCGGGGATTGACAAGAAAAAGCTACGAGGAGACAAAAAACAAGGAATAGGTTTGATTTATTCATAGGGATGTAAAATAACAAAACCACAAGAAAGACTTTCAAAAGAAAGCAATTCTTGTGGTTAATATTCCTCAGAAAATTACTTGGACTCCAATCCTGGAGATCGCTCTAAGAATTCCTGATAAAAACGAATGTGTCTATTTGACAGTGGAATTCGGTACCCATCTATAAATACGTGCATGACTTGTGCACGAGTCTCAAATGGATCGCCTGTAGCCACAATAAGATTGGCTACTTTACCTTTTTCCACTGAACCATACTTATCAGCTACACCGAAAATCTCAGCAGGATTGATCGTCACCGCTTTCCAAGCTTCTTCTTTACCCAGACCATAAGCAGCAGCATAGGCAGCGTGGAAAGGCAGATTTCTCACATTTTCGATCTCATCAGTTCGGATAGCTACTTTTACTCCAGCTTTGGCCATTTTGCCAGCATTTGTATAAGGTGTATCGTAGCGATCAGATTCTCGTGTTGGAAGCTCTTGAACAGGTCCTGTGATAACGGGATATCCGGATTTTGCGATTTCATCCGCTACTCGCCAGCCTTCAGCTACACCACTTAGGATGACATTGACGTCTTTTTCTTCAAGCCATTTTAGTGCATTTTGGATATCAGAAGCCGCATCTACTTGTACCAAAAGCGGTAGTTCCTTACTGATTACTTTAGCCAATTGATCCATTTCCGGATAAAATTCCAAAGCTGCTCCAGTTTTTTTCATGCTGTTGTATGCGATGGCATTTTCCCATATTTCATTAGCGTCCTTTAACGATTTTTCATTGGCCTTCTTGATATCATCATCTGATCTACGATCATATCTTCCTCTTCTGCCAGAGTTAGGAAAAGTCATCACCACAGCTTTGAAACCCGCATACATCTGATCAGGTGTGTAGCCATTCAGATTAATGAGTGCTGCAGTACCTGGGAATAATCCTCCGGACGGAACCGTCAGTACGGTAGTCACACCAGAAACTCGAGTGACAGGAATGGCTTCTGAGTTAGGATTGACAGCAGTTAATGCCTGCATATTTGGAGTGAAATTTCCAATCTCAGAGAAATCGACCGTTTCAGCAACGGAACTCACTTCAGCAAGTCCAAGCTGTGTACCGCTATCGATCATTCCCGGGTAGATAAATAAGCCAGTACAGTCGATCTCCTCTGCGCCATTTGCAGCGATAGAAGCTCCGATTTCCATGATCATGCCATCAGCGACAAGTACAGAAGTGTTTGTCAACACACCTTTGGTGATAGTCACCACGGTTGCATTTTTCAATAAGAATTTGCCTGTTCGGGGTTTGATAAACTCCCCGTCGATCTGAGCCATAGCCATCATCGGCACTAGCGCGATCAAGAAGGTGAAAAAGGTTTTTGTTAGTCTTTTCATGTCTTCGTTTTTCGGGGTGATTAATTTTGATTGAATAAATTGCCGGCCATATCAAATAGATGTTCCGTATCCTGCATGCAGCGCTCAGTCTGCTGGCGTAGGTATACATTCTCAACCATCTCTGTAGGACTTACAGTCAAGCGCTGATCGTTCTTATCTTCTTTGATGTCAAAATATTTAATACCATCCACAAAAGTCATTTGAGGAACAGTATAAACAGAAAGTGGATGCGAATCGAAAATCACCAAATCACCTTGCTTTCCCTCTTCAATTGATCCTACCAACTCAGAAATTCCAAGTTGACGCGCTGGATTAATTGTGATCATAGCCAAGGACTCATCATCGGTCATCCCACCATAGCGCTGTGTTTTGGCAGCTTCATGATAAAGGTGACGGATCAGCTCAGCAGAATCAGAGTTGATAGACGTGATTGCGCCATTAGCATTCAAGATGGCTGCGTTGAAAGCGGTAGAATAATACACTTCGAATTTATAAGCCCACCAGTCTGCGAAGACAGATGCACCCATGGTATATTTTGCGATTTCTGGAGCTACTTTAAATCCTTCATTGGTATGCTGAAACACGAGTTTGGTGATATTGAAATCCCGAGCCACGTTGATCAACATGTAGATCTCATCTGCACGGTAGGAGTGACAGTGAATGATGATCTTACCATCCAAAATATCCGCAAGTGTTTGAAGACGCTCATTGTATCTCGGTGAAGTTGCCTTATTCCCTTTTTGAGCAGATGCAGAATCGTAATCTGCCCAAGCTTTTTGGTATTGGATTGCTTCATTAAATCCATTTCGGATTACAGCTTCTACACCCATTCTACTTCTAGGCTGAATTCCATTTCCACGTCCGTGAACACGAGTAGGATTCTCACCCAATGCAAATTTGATCGTTCGTGGAGCATCCATCATGATGATATCATTCGGATTCTTTGTGCCCCATCTGTGCTTCAACGTTGCATTTTGACCCCCAATTACGTTAGCCGAACCGTGCATCGCATGTGAAATCGTGACCCCACCAGCTAGCGCTCGGTAGATTCCAATTTCAGTTGGATTGACCACATCTTTCATCTGCACTTCTGAGGTGATCGGAGAAGTAGCTTCATTGACTACATCAAGTCCAACGTGAGAGTGTGCATCGATAATCCCAGGCATCAAATATTTGCCTGTGGCATCTACCGTCTCCACTCCGGAAGGTGCGGATAGATTTGTGCCTACCTTTTTGATAATTCCGTCTTGAACCAAAACATCAGTATTCTGAAGGGTTCCTTTAGTGACGGTAAGTACTGTCGCGTTCTTGATTAATACGCTGCCTTTTGGTGTTTGAGCTGAGGCAAATGAAAAACTCAGTCCCAACAGTGCAGCAAGAAAATAATTTATCTTTTTCATGTCTTTACAGTTTTGCAGTTATACTTGGAATGAGCGTAGCTTCGAAAGGAAATGATCCAAATTGTCCGATGGACATGGTTCCATCCATGGAGTTTCCATCTATAGTTCCGGAGATTTCAACGACAATTGACATTCCTTGTGCATTGACATCAAAAGCGAATGAAAGTGAACTTCCGTCCAACTTGATGTCCTTAATAGGGGCTGTTGCTTTACCTGAACCTGCGGGATCATCATAAGTGATTGTTCCAGAATATTCGTTCCCGTCTTTTTTTATAGTTATCACTCCGCCACTACTACCGGCAGGGCTTTCAGTGGTATAATCCCAATTACCAGCTACTTTAGTACCAGTAGTAGCTTTTCCAGCTTCATCTGCTTTTTTCTTAGCCTTAGTCTCATAGTCGAAGAGGTAACCATCAGCAATAACATGCTTGATTTGTGTATCTTCTTTGAAAAGTGTGTCAGTAGTCAAAACCAAATTTGCCATTTTACCTTTTTCGATGGTTCCTAATTCTCTACTCATTCCCATCATCGCTGCAGGGTTAGTAGTGAGCGCAGCCAAAGCTCCGGTTTCGGATAAACCACCGTCAATCATTGTCTTCAGTGATTTGCCAATATCACCTGCTTTCACTCCTACGGTAGTAAATGAAAATTGGATCCCAGCCGCTTCCAATTTTCCAGCTTGAGCTATGGCTTTGTCAAAGGATTCTTTTTCGCGAATGTATTGAGCCTTGACATCTTCTGTTACGTCTTCCTTCTGGGCTTTAATTGCTTTATCATCTGGAACTTCAGCTTTAATTAAAACTTTCACCCCAGCAGCCTTCATCTCAGGGATCACGCCTTCATAGTTTTCCAAGTCTGTCAGGATAAGATTGAATCCTAGTTCTTTTTGAAGTTTCAAAGCTCTTCTGATTTCTAATTCCGAAGATGCTGAGAACATGACAGGAGTGGATCCAGCAATTACATCCTTCATTCCCATGAAGGTATCATCGATATCAGGTCTTTTTACTCCAGGGACTGACGCATATTTATCCGAATTGATTTTAGTCAGTTCTGTATTTTTGTACACATCCCGGAACTTTGCCATGACACCAGCAGCAGTACCAGGATACATTCCTCGACTACCTTTAAAACTGACTGCCAATGCCGTATTTTCCATGATCAAATTGGAAGAAGTCTCATTTCCTAAGACCATAATGGCAGCTTTTCCAGCAATCATTCCACCTTCAGGAACGATTTGGAGTACAGTGAACCCACCTTTTCGCAGCTCTTCTACTTTGCTATCCATAGCAAATTGGTCTACCGCTGATCTCGAGGGAGTAATACCGGCGATTTCATCAGGGGGGTCGGAGGACACGAAATTTTCAGACCTTTCAGGATCTTTGGGCTTAGTGATGCCTGTATTGCTTGCACCGTCAATGAATCCGGCATAAACGAAAAGTGAATCCCCAGCTATTAATTTTGCTTCTTTTGGAATACTAAGATTGTTTCCCACTCCGGCGATGACTCCATCTTGGATGAGAATGGTTGATTTTACACCAGCTTTTCCAGGTTCTGTAAAAACTGTGGCATTGGTAATTGCAAAGGAGCTGGTTATTCTTTTCTTACCTGTGGGATCGCTTTGAGCAAAGGTTGATGAAGAAATCATCCAGCTACCAAGGATCATGCAAATCACAGTTGCTCTAAATAGCGTTCTTTTCATAGAAATTGACGAGGTTAATTTTAAAATTTGAATTGAAAAAGCTTGAATGATTAACGTTTTCCAATCTTAAGGTTTTGTCTTGTGACATACTCTCTTTACAGCGAGCAAGCTAATAAATGCTATTTCAGAATCCTTTATGAATTATTTTTTTCGACGTATTTTTTGATCAGTGGCATGCTGTAGTAGTTTAAATACAAAATAAATTATTTGAAAACTGATGGGCTGTTTTTGATTTTACTTGACCGGTGGATCAGTACTGAAATTGTACCTGAGATAGGATATTTAATCTCATCTTAAAAACGCGATAAAAAAGTCTTACTTATTGAAGATGATTCACTCATTTCGAGTTTAGTGGAATTTGGGTCAAATAAAGAAGAGGATAATACGGGTTTGGTCAATGATGGAAATGCCACAATTCAGGCTATAAATACCGGGTGTTTAGCTCTTGCTATGACTGAGGTGATGGTTCCATATAAAAATGGAATTGAGATTCATCATCCTATTAGAAAAGTAATACCTAAGTTACCAATCATTGTGTTGGGTGTTTTAGGAGAAGAAAAAGAACTGGTTCTTGAAGCATTTAATTCAGATGTCTCTGACTTTACACCCAAACCTTTTAATCCAAATGAACTCGCTATTCGAGCCAAAATAATGTTGCTATAATCCTATGAAAATTAGCCAGCATTTTTTTTAGACTGTTCATTATCATGATCTTAGGATATGTTTAGCCAAGAGAAAACGTACTTTTCAGATTCTGCCAGCTTTTTTGAATTTTTAACTAATTAGTAAATTCTAGCCTGTATCGATGTAGATCGTATTCTTTCTCAAGATGCCAATCAAGAAAAAATCAGTATTGTTCAACTATCCAAGAGCCACAAGAGTCAACATAAAATCAGTACTGCTGAAAGCAAATAAATCTTTGCCCAAAGGAATAATCGTTCTTGAAAATGACCGATGAATGCTATCTGAATCAACTGTAGAAATGAAAAAACCATTTGGCTAAACCATTTCGCTATTCTCAGGAAAAACATGGTCAACATCCGATATAAAATCAGCAGTAAGCTCATGAACATAAAAATAGTTTTACCCTTGGTAAGATAAAAACTAAACATTGTAATATATAAGGTCAAAGACATACGACAAAAAAATTTAAAGTGTATTGAGTTTTTAGCGCTAAACCTGAGTAATTTCGCATCTTTGATTCACATGTTTATGATTTTTCTGGCTGTGGTATCCAACACATAAGTCAAAATAGAATATATTCCAACGCTGAAAAAAAAATTATGAATAAATCAGGTCTGTGGGTTGAGCTTTCTTCTAACTTGAGTACAACTGGGGCCTTGACATTTAGTTCTAAGGCTCTGGTAGCAAAAATGTTATCTCATGCCGCTATACCTAGTGCTAAACTAATCATAGAATTAGGTGGAGGAGATGGAAGTATAACGCATGGAATTGTGGATCAAATGGCTTCTGATGCAAAACTTTATGTTTTTGAAATAAATAAGTCCTTCTGCAAATCCATGGAGAAACTATTTCCTCAAGAAAATGTGATTATCATCAATGATTCTGCCACTAATATCAATCACTATCTCAATGGTGAAAAAGTAGACTATGTCTTATCTTCTTTGCCTTTTAGTTTGATTTCCCCAGAGGTTAAAGACCAAATCTTGATAGCTTCAAAGTCGGCACTGAACCCATCAGGTTTTTTTATACAGATTTGCTATTCTTATTTG
>Ga0105050_10009439_pt1 | contig 10926 bp, 7 predicted proteins | sample FRY01_FD_78088 | JGI IMG/M metagenome (GOLD analysis project Ga0105050, IMG submission 78088) | Freshwater microbial communities from Lake Fryxell liftoff mats and glacier meltwater in Antarctica - FRY-01 | ecosystem: Environmental > Aquatic > Freshwater > Ice > Glacier meltwater ... | reverse complement strand
GCTCTGTCTGGCCTGAAGATTGCACTGTAGAAATCTGGCAAACTCGTGAAATTCGTTTCCGACATTTTCACAACACGGCAACATCCATTTCAGAAGTGTGATCAAGAGGATATGTTCAAAGATCAACGCAGGACCTTCCGCCGCGGGTAAGTCCTGACAAAGATTCCAAGGCATCCTCTTCTGATCATTCGCACGAAAGTGCAGGGAATCATCGTGACCACCGAGAGTCCTCAGGCTGTTTTTCAGGAACACGAAAATTGGTTACGCACCGTCGTGCGCAGTCGTCTTCGCGAGCCGGATGCGGTCGAGGATGTGATGCAGAATATTGCCCTGGCACTTGTTAAACAGAGCGGGATGCTGGGAGAAGTGAGCCGAATCGGGGCGTGGCTGTATCAGATTGCGGTTCGCCAGGTGCTGATGTATCGCCGCTCCACGGGACGGCGCAGGAAAATGCAGGACAGGCTTTTGGCCGATCCGTCTCAGCGTGGTGAGCAGGGCTCTCCCGTGGACCGTGTATTGGCTTCCGAGTCCCAGCAGAATGTTCAGAGGGCTCTGACGGAATTGAACGACATCGATCGCCAGATTCTGATGTTGAAGTACACCGAGGGATGGAGTTACCGGGATCTGGCGAAACATCTTGGAGTGCAGGAAGACACGATCGAGTATCGATTGTTTCGTGCAAAGAAGACGCTTCGCAGATTGCTTGTGAGTTATGGTGAGGAAGGTGGCGAAAATGCTGAATAAAAATGATGAGCTGCAGATTCAAAGGTGTGTGGATCAGGAACTGTCGCCAGCGGAGACTCGCAGCCTTCTGCACAGACTGGATTCGTTGAACAACGGCTGGAAACACCTGGCCTGCGGACTGCTGGAAGACCGAAATTTCCGAACTGCAATGAATGCCGCGGTCGATTTCCGCAAATTTGGAGTCCAGGGGGGCTCAATCGCCGACGTCGATAGTTCTTCCGCGAACGCAACAATTGACGGCACAGCATTCGACGGAACCACATTCGGTGGTCAGGCAACAACGACGAAGTCGACCGCAGTGACTCCTTCACCCGGCGGTTCTGATGAGCGTCCAACGCTCTCTCGCGGTCGAAGCGTGAATGACGTGGCTCGCCGCTGGTGGTCGCATCCTGTGACGTCACTGACCCTGTGCACAGCAATCGCGTTTGTGAGCGGTCTGTTGATTCCTGACGTGCATTTGGGAGAGCTGAACAATTTAACGAGTGCTGGCAGACAGACCAACTCTGCTCCTTCCGCGCCGATCCGTGGCCAGGGAAACTCTTATTTTGTCGAGATGCAACCGGGCAGGGGGCGCGTGGAAGTGCCGGTTGTCAGCGAGCCAAATGAGCTGTCTCAACTTGACCGAAATCATCCGCTGTTTTCCGAGCCGACAACGGCAAAGCAGAAGCTTTCCTGGCGGCTTATTCCAATCGAGGGAAATCGATTGATGTTGCTTCCTGTTCAGGAAGATCCAGGGCTTGATATTCAGTAGCTGCACGACTGCAGTGGCTCGCACTGCCACTGCCCGAGTTGTGACCTCGGCAAGAAAGTCGTGGCGGCGAACGCGAAGTAGATTTCCCTGCATGAAGAGAATGATGGATCTGATGATGAAACTCCTGAGTACGTTGATTATGGTTTCGGTTTGCTGCACAGGCCCGTCGTTCGGTTGGCCCGTGGATGGTCCGTCCTCGAATCAAGTCATGGTCGGCGACGGTCTTGCATTGAAGGCTGGTGCTACTGCTAACGGTGAGACGGACCTGCCGAATCAGCCGCCAGAGGATTCTGATTCTGACGCGCACACGGCAGGAACGAGCACCAACGACAAGCCTTCGATTGCTGTCAGTTCTGCGGCTTTCATTTCCGCCGCAGTTCAAGCGTGTGATGAATCCGAAGGCGATGTGCCAGCTTCTGCGACATCCGACGAATCAGCTGCCGACGAAGAAACACCGACGGCGACAGCGGTGGAACGCTGGGTCATTGGAATTCGCTGCGAAGAAGCTCCGTATCTGCTCAGATCGCATCTGAAGTTGGGTGAAGCGGGAGTTGTGATTTTAAGTGTACACCCGGAAACGCCCGCAGCGAAAGCTGACCTTAAGGTCGGCGACATCATTGTCCAGATGGACGAAGATCAGCTGACATGTCGAAACGATCTGACTGAACGAGTTCAGGCTTTCGATGGTGAGCCGCTGGAATTGGCAATCATTCGGGAAGGCGATCGCCGGATGGTCAAAATCACGCCGCAAAAAATGATGGTTGAAGTGCTGGTGGCCCCGGCGACTTCAGAAAATCCTGAGCCCGCGAAAAATGACGTCGATGCCGACGGACGGTCCAACCTGCGGAATGTTTATCCGGGCGTACTTTTTGAAGGATCGTCACCGTATCTGCAGGAAGATGGGGCCGATCTGCAGCAGAACGTGGAGAAGATTCTGCACCAGCTGCGCGTGATGGCTAAACAGCAGTCGTCCGAGAATGATGGAGCATCTGGACGAATCATTATCGACATGGATGCTGCTCAAGATGGACCGCCGTCTCCACAATCCGAATCGGAGCTGCTGACAAAAATGATTGCCGCACTTCACGAACAAATGGCGAATATCCAGAAGCAGATCAACGACCTGAACAAGCGATTGCAGGCAGTGAAGACAGAAGCGAAAGACCCCCAGAAAAAAGAAGCACCGTAATTCAGATCGTTGCTTTGACGTCGCGCCGAGACAATCTGGAGCCTGAGATCTGGTTGAGTCCGGCATGGACCTCTGCGTTCGCATTCGCGACCTTATCGTACGACGGACTTCCAAGTCCGTCGTACAGCAGGTAAATTTTTATCTGGCCCTCGCCTTACAGAAAATCGCAGCAGTTTGCAGGGTGTGACAAGCGAACTCGCACGCCCGAAAACGCTTTCGCAAAACGCTTACATGGCGAACTCACGCCCAAGGCAGATCAGGAATCGGCAGCACAGTCTGGCTGTCAGGCTCGATCGGAACCACGCTACGGACGATCCAGTGAAACAGCTGTGGTAATCCTGCGGATGTCATCGCGGAAACGAAAAACTGCTTCAGGTCGTCTGCAGCCATTCCAGCAGGTGCCGGGAAATCGGAGTTGTTCTGAATGAGCGTTTCTTTGTCCATCAGATCGGCTTTGTTCAGCACCACACAGACGGGCACCGATACTTCTGCCAGGCACTGCCAAAGTCGCGGTTCGACCGACGGCTGCGTTGCGTCCATTACCACGCAAAGAAGATCGCAGTCTGCCACTGCCTCCAGCGATTGCTCAATCCCGAGGTCTTCGATCACAGACGCCCCTGCGGCACGTACGCCGGCTGTATCGACCAGCTGAAACATCCAGCCGTCGAGAACCACATCCACTTCAACAAGGTCTCGCGTTGTCCCTGGCATGCTGGAAACAATGGACCGCTGCAGACCAGCCATGGCGTTGATCAGAGACGACTTGCCAACGTTGGGCGCCCCCACAAATGCAACTCGCCACGCCATTGCCAGATGATGCCCAATCGGCCCCCACTCAGCGATGATGCGACGAGCCTGACATCTGGTCGCCTCGCAATGACTGTGGCTGTCGTGAATCAGGCGCGCCAGACGACCATCCAGCTGAGCCAAAGCAAGTCCGGCCGTCTTTGGCGTCCGGCAGCGAATTAACGTCGACATGATCGCCGCGGAAACAGGATCGTCGTTCATCCCAAAGATGCCATCGCCTGACGCACGCACAATGACCCCAGCCGCCTGCAGGTCTGTCAGAATCCGTTCGACGGCGATCGAACCGCCATGACAATGGATCTCCCAATGCCGCTCCTTCCGCCTCACAATCACGATGTCTTCGCCACGCCAGCTGCCAAAGAGAATCCTGCCTGGACTTACCAGCTGAAGATCTCGCGCCGGCGTCGGTACAAACGAATGCAGAGCCTCTTGTTCGACGGCAGGCGTTAAAAACTTCGCTTCAATAACGGCGACCGCGCCAGGTCCGGATGCCGTCAGCAAACACGCCATTGAGCCCTCTTTGACTGTCATTTCGCCGATCACAAAACAACTTTCCAGGCATCGCCCCAGAGAAGAGGAAACACAACCGAGGCTGTCCGCAAACATCGCAGAGAAAAAACAGCTCTGTGGGGTCCGAGTATAATGCACTGTTCACGGCGATGGCTGCGCCGTTCAATATTTTCAGCAATTCACAAAGAGTCTGGCTGCTAGGCAAGCTTTTGAGCCTGAGTCGCTAGCCGACTTGACAGCATGAAATCGGCTAGCGCCTCAGACTCAAGTCAAATGGGCTGAAGCAGTTGTCATTCATCATTCGTGGTTGCTCAATTAAAGCTCCGCCAGCCGCGTTACGCGCAAACTGGAGACTTCACAGACGTCAGATTCGCTCCAGCTTCACACGAAAGCGTTGCTTTTTTTGAGAGACGAACTTTTCGTGTTAAAGAATTCCCGACCAATTCCCCACTGTTGGACTTTGACTCCAGACAGTCTCGCCTCAATGCCGATCTTCCGATTACGTCCAGTCCGGCCCAACACGTTCAGCGTGCGCTGCGGCATGAACTGCTCGTACCCTGTCGAGTCAGGCGGAATACGCTGCCGCTCAGTCTTGTTTTCATTGCTCAACCCATCACCCTTTGACCAGGGAAGGTCATGAGCCGACCGTCGGACAATAACAGCTCAAGATCGTTGCCAGCCAGGCTTCTGGGCTGGACCGTGGCAACGGTCTCTGCGCGGCCGCGGTTTATGCTGTGGCTGGTTCTGCTGGTCGCGTGTGCGGGTGTGGGATTCACCGTGACTCAGCTTCAGCTGCGAACAAGCCGAGCTGATCTGATGGACCCGGCCTCAAAGTTCGCTCAGACGTGGAAGCAATACTCCGAGACCTTTGGAGCAGAATCTGATCTGCTGATCGTGGTTCAGACTCCGTCGCCCAACGGCAAACTGATTCAGGCCACGATCGACAATGTCGGTACCCGCCTTGCTCGCGAACCCGAAATGTTCGGCAATGTTCTGGCCCGTGTTGACCTCACGGCGATGCGTCAGAAGGCCCTGCTGTTTCTCAGTCCCGAAGAGGCTCAGAAAACCGCCGCTCGTGTTCAGCAATACGATCGAGTCGTGCAGAGCCAGAACTGGGACCTGATCCGTGCCGAAGCCATCGCCAATACACTGCGAAAAAAAGTGACACAGGGGAAGCAGGACGGTGTTGTTTCTGAGGCGACCTGGCGAAACGTCGAACAGTTTTCGACCAGCATTTCCAGCTATATGCGACACGCCCTGGAAACCGGTAAAGTCGAGCGCAATGCCTTCAAGTCGCCGCTGCCCGAGCTGATGCAGGTGGCAGCCGACCAAAAGCTGACCGACGACAAAACCGCTTATATGATGAACCCTGAGAACACAGTCGGCGTGATTCAGGTCACAGCGCTTCGCAATCCAAAGATTACGACGGGTGATCCGAATGCAGTTCCCATTGCCCGCCTGCGGGAACTGGTGGCCGAGGTCGAGAAGGAGTTTGCCGGCGAACCGGGGGCTTTAAAAATTTCCGTCACGGGAATTCCGGCGCTTGAACACGACGAAATGCACAGTACGTCAGTCGACATGCGCAACGCCGGCATTGTGGCCTTCTTTGCCGTCGGCGGGATGCTCTTTCTGGCCTTCCGTGGCATTCGGCACCCGATGCTCGCGCTGCTGACTCTCATTGTCGCCCTGTGCTGGACGTTCGGCGCGGCGACTCTGGTCGTGCGTCATCTGAATATCATCAGCGTATGCTTCCCCGTGTTTCTGATTGGCCTTGGAATTGATTTCTCAGTCTCGTTCATTAACAAATATCTGACGCTGCGGCAGGAACTGTACGAACTGCCGGAGGCTCTTCGCGAAACGGCCGAGACTACTGGCGGCGGGATTCTGACATCCGCGATCACAACAGCGCTGGCTTTTTCAACTGCAATGCTGACCGGTTTCCCGGGACTCGCCGAGCTGGGATTGATCTCAGCGATGGGCGTTCTGCTGTGTGCTGTGTCCACCTTTGTATTTCTGCCCGCGTTGATCGCATTGTCCGATGCCGAGTACGATCTTGAAGCGTTGCCAAAACCATTTTCGCCAATGGTCCTTCGCCGCGTCCTTGTTGCGTGGCCTGCGGTCTCCATCGGAGTTGCCTTGGTTGGACTTGGCTTCTTTGGGTATCAGGCATTCCGTTATCGCGAGGGCCAGGTCCATTGTCTGGTGAGATACAATCCGAATCTCATCATCCTGAAGGACGCCAATGCGGAATCCGTTCGAGCCGAACGTGCGTTGGTCGCATCAGGATCGGAGCCAGTTCTTTATGCGGTTTCAGTGGCGGGCAACTGGGAAGAAGCGATGTCGCTTCGTTCGAAGTTTCTGCAACTGAGTTCCGTGGCCCGCGTCAGCGATGTGGCCAGTAAAATGCCCGATCGTCCCGATGCCCGCACGATGCAGGTGATTCAGCAACTGCAGTCGCGTGCGAGCAGTATCCAAAAGAGCCTTCCCACTATTGCCCCTGCGAACCATATGACCGTGGGCAAGGAAGTGGATGCACTTTATGCGGCGATTAAGAAGTCCAATAACCCGGCGGCTCAGCGAGCTGCGAAGTCTCTCGATCTGTTTCTGACGGATCTGTCGGCGACAAAGGGACGTCCTGCAGGTGCGATCCTGACCGGCTACAACGACATGATCGCTCGCTGGCTGATGCTGGAGTATTCCGAAATCGCCTCGGCCAGCAACTTCAATCCGGTGACACCGAAAGAACTGCCGCCCGAATTGAAAAGCCGCTTTGTCTGGGCCGATCGGAACACCAACGAACAACGCTGGGTTCTGCGAGTCTATCCGAAGGGCGATGTCTGGAATGGCAAAGAGTTGAACACGTTTGTGGAAGAGCTGAGAACTGTGGACGCACAGGTGACTGGCGTTCCTGTCCAGAATCTGGAATCCGCCGGTCGCATGCATCAGACGTATGCGTCCATCGGCCTGTATGCTCTGGCCGTGATTTCTCTTGTTCTGCTGTTCAATTACCTGCGTCCTGGCCAAAAGCTGATGACGATTCTGCCTCCCATCGCGGTGGCGGCATTCATCGGCTATACGCTGTTTAAACGCAATGGCACAGTCGACAACAGCATGATCGTGATGATCTGTATGGGGCTTGTGGTGTTCATTGCCGCAGTGCTGGACTACAGAAATCTGCGCGACACTGTTCTGACACTTGTCCCGTCAATGGCCGGTGGTGTGCTGCTGCTGGGCGCCATGGCTCTGATGGGGCTGGAGCTCAATCCGGTGAATCTCATTGCCTTGCCTTTGGTGTTCGCAATCGGCATAGATAACGGAATCTACATGGTGTCCGATTGCCGCAAGCAGATTGCGGCGGGTAAGGATTCCTTTGAACCCTCGGCGGATACAATCAGCAGCATGCTGGTGACTTCGTTGACCTCCATCGTCGGCTTCGGGAGCCTGATGATTGCCGCGCATCAGGGGATGTTCAGTATTGGTGTTCTGTTGGCTCTCGGCGTAGCGTCGAGCCTGATTGTTTCGCTTGTTCTGATGCCGCCTTTGCTGGCCCTGGTGGCTCGTCATCAGCCCGCGTCCATGGAGCCTGTGCAGATCATTCGTAAACCGGATGCCACAGAGGCCGTCGCAGGCAAAGAGGCTGCCGCAAAACAGGCTGCTCAGCAGAAGGCAAAGAAAGCCGCGTAGCAAAACGCTGCGGAACGACCTTGCTCCCAATGCCGCTGGTTCAAACAAACGGTCCGTGTCTAACTGCGCCCGTTTATACGACTTTCCCGGACTCGCTTGAACGAACACGGGGCTCGGACGTACTCTGGAAGCACTGCGACAGTCAACTCGCGGCTGTTTTGGATTCACTTCTTCCGGGGTCAATGGCGTGCGTTATTCTTTGCTTTCAATTCTCGTCAGCGTGGTGTGTTTGGCTGGCGGTCCAGACCTTGCAGCTCAGCAGCCAGCGGACTTCGCTCACGACGTTGTGCCCGTTTTGAAGAAGCACTGCATTCAGTGCCATGGGGGCCGAGAAGCCAAGGGCAGCTTTTCGATGAATCATCGTGAGCTTCTGGTGGATTCCGGGCACGTAGTTGTTGGTAAGCCGGATGAGTCCCATCTGCTGGCACTGATCGCTTCCGCTGACAAAGAGGTCCAGATGCCTCCTTCGGATCGCCCGCGGCTGTCGGCTGAAGAGCGGGCCGTTCTGACGCAATGGGTCGCGAATGGACTTGCGTGGGACGACGGATTTTCGTTCGCTCCGGTCTCCTATGAGCCGCCCTTGAAGCCGCGCCGTCCCGAACTGTCGGCAGCGGTGGACAATCGCAATAATCCGGTCGACCGAATTCTGGATGTCGATCTTGCCTCTCATCAGGTCGCTCGCCCAGAACCGATTTCGGATGCCGCGTTCCTGCGACGCGTGTCGCTCGATCTGAACGGGCTGCTGCCAGAACCGCAGTCGCTCACCGATTTTCTCGCGGATCAATCGCCCGATAAACGATCTCGCATGGTTCGACTGCTGCTTGATAATAACGCGGCCTACGCCGAACACTGGCTGACGTTTTTCAATGACCTGCTGCGAAACGATTACAGTGGAACGGGCTTCATCACCGGCGGGCGTCAACAAGTGAGCGGCTGGCTGTATGAGTCCCTGCTGACGAACAAACCGTTTGATCAGCTGGCTCGGGAGCTGATTGCGCCGCCAACTCCGGCCAGTCAGGGTTACATTGACGGCATTCGCTGGCGAGGCGAAGTCAGCGCCGGTCAGACCGTGGAGATACAGTTTGCTCAGAGCGTCTCCCAGTCGTTTCTCGGGATCAACATGAAATGCGCTTCGTGCCATGACAGCTTCATTGATCGCTGGAAGCTGGAGGAAGCGTATGGGCTGGCCGCAATTTATTCGGCATCGCCCATGCAGATGCATCGCTGTGACAAGCCCATCGGAAAACAGGCCGAAGCGAAATGGCTGTTTCCGGAACTGGGGCAGATTGATACGGCGGCTCCTCGTGAAGAACGCCTGAAGCAGCTGGCCGGTTTAATGACGCATCCTGAAAACGGCCGCTTCACTCGCACGATCGTGAACCGCCTGTGGTACAAAATGATGGGCCGGGGAATCGTGCATCCGTTGGACGCGATGCAGTCGAAACCGTGGAATTCAGATCTGCTTGATACGCTTGCTGTCCATCTGTCGGATCAGAAATATGATCTGAAATCCGTGCTGTATTTGATTGCCACATCGGAAGCCTATCAGTCGCAATGTGTCACCCGCAGTTCCGATGCGGCCGAACAGGCTGCCGGCGAATTTGTGTATCGCGGCCCCTTGGCTCGCCGCATGACGGCCGAACAGTTTCTGGATTCCGTTTGGCAAATCACAGGTTCCGCTCCGGCCGCTATGGATGCTCCGATTGTTCGCGGTTCCTCCGCTCGACCAGGAGATCTACCGACGACGGATTTCCAGTTGCAGGCAAAATGGATCTGGGGCGACTCAGCGTCCAGCGGACAGGTCCCGCCTTCCGGTGAAACAATTTCTTTAAGAAAAGACATGACGTTTTCCAGCGATGTTGTGGCCGGCGGCGCAGTGATGACCTGCGACAATGGCTTCACGTTATATGTGAATGGCCACGAAGTGAAGAAGAGTTCCGACTGGACGAAACCGGAAGCCATTCCTCTGCGCGGGCTGCTGAAGAATGGAGCGAATAGCTTTCTGGTTGTGGCAACAAATGCGGGAAACGGACCAAATGCGGCCGCGCTGTTCTTTGAAGCTCGCATCACGCTTGCAGACAATCAGCACATTTCTGTTGTCAGTGACGAAAGCTGGCTGTTCAGCGCGGCGGTGCCGGACATCAAAGAGGGCCCCACTGCCACTGCCACTGCCACTGCCACTGCCACTGTCGCGGGTGACTGGAGACCGGCCACGGTTGTGCCGGCGCTCGATGTCTGGACCAATGTTGTGAATTCTACGGGGCGTGATCTACTGATGCAGGCCGTGAGTGGGAATTTTCAAATGGTTCGCGCCTCTTTGGTAAAGAGCGATTTCCTGATGCGGTCCCTCGGTCGTCCGCTGCGTGAGCAAATCGTGTCGATGCGGCCCTCGGAACTGACGACGCTCGAGGCAATCGACCTTTCAAACGGGTCGACTCTGGCCGGCTATCTTGCTACAGGAGCATCCAGTCTGTCGGCCAGTTACTCAGATGACAAAGACGTATTGCTGAACCATTTGTTCCAGTTCACTCTTTCCAGATTGCCCACGGCGGAGGAAAGGACAGTCGTTTCTGATTCACTCAGCACGCCGCCAACTCCCGAGGAAATCCAGGACGCACTTTGGGCCGTCTTCATGATGCCCGAGTTCTTCATGGTTCGGTGAAGTCTTCAGCGCCGCAGGGTTACCCTGACCCGCATTGCCTCGCACTCGAGTATGTCCGTGATGCAGGCCTGTCATCAGCACGGATCGGGACGGTGCACAGACGGTTGCGCCTGCATAGAACTGCATAGAACTGCATAAACCGCATCCCTTCAGCCGCCATCTGGTCGAGATGCGGAGTCTGAATCATTTTTTGTCCGTAGCATCCCACTTCACCGTAGCCAGGATCGTCGGCCATTATGAAAATGAGATTGGGGCGGATGGCGTCCGCTGCCGAAGCGGGATGAAATTCCGTCAGCAGCACAAAGAGAAACAATCCGCCCACAAGACACGGCACGATTTGAAACATTGGAATGCCCCCGAACGAATCTTCACACAAACGTCAACACGTTCACCCGAGTGCTGGCGAAGATTTCAAAGTGTCACAAGGGAGACAAGCTGCCGATGTGTTGCTCGCTTCACCAGATTAGCCTGTAGCGAGTGTCGCTCCCAAACTGACACACCGTCCGGATCATTTTTCGATTCCCCCTTTCCCTTTCCTCACCCGCCCTCAAGGAAGACCATAATCCAAATCAACGGATC
>Ga0105050_10009438_pt1 | contig 10930 bp, 15 predicted proteins | sample FRY01_FD_78088 | JGI IMG/M metagenome (GOLD analysis project Ga0105050, IMG submission 78088) | Freshwater microbial communities from Lake Fryxell liftoff mats and glacier meltwater in Antarctica - FRY-01 | ecosystem: Environmental > Aquatic > Freshwater > Ice > Glacier meltwater ... | reverse complement strand
CTTTCAGATGTTCTTGCAAAGATATAAAAATTGTGTTATACTTAACAAAGGTTGTCGGGGCTTTCACTGAAAGATATTCTTTTAGTAAGTTTCTCTTTCTTTCCATAAAATATAATGGGGGGAGGGGGGGGCTTGCCTAAAAGATGGATAGTACTACATAAACAAAGAGAAAAGAGATAAAATGATAACAGGTAAAGATAAGTCAATACGCTACGGTATAACAAGAGACAAGATTATAAGAACTTTTAATAAAAATACAGAAATACTAAGTAATGGTTGTATTGTATGGACCAAAGTAGTTAACAACAATGGTTATGGCCTTATGTGTATAGCAATTAAAAACGAGGCTGGCAATTACAATAGAAATCCAGTATTTGTACATCGTTTTGCTTGGGCCTTAAAATACGGCATGGATGCATTACCAAATGGTAATGGTCCTGAGCGTAAAGGCGATAGAATGGTTTTAAACCACACATGTTATAACCCTAAGTGTGTAAATACAGGGCATTTAGAAGTAATCACACAATTAAGCAATGTAAGCAAAAATAAAAGAAAGCCTAAAAATGATTAAAAAGGGCAGACCTAAATTACAAATGTCGGTTTGGGATAAGAAATATTATACTTTGGATTACAAACGGGATAAACAAGCACATGATAAAGTAAAACAAGAACGCCTATATAAAGGCTATGTAGACATATTTCGTTTAACCTTTGAACAAGAGCCAAACCAAAAGGCTATTGGAATCATCAATAAGGCTGTTTCTGCTATAATAGATAGGATATGACAGCACATCCCAAGTATGGTTTCTCTAACTCACCATTTTATTACCTTGGCAAATACAAGACTACCCAAAGACCCAGGGTATGTAATAGATGTACTCAATCAGCCTATTACTACCACGATGATTGGGATTGGTGCTGTGCTGCTCATCTTTTAGACTTAGTTAACATAGGTCAATTAGCCTTTAAGTGGGCAGATTATGAGGAAGTATGGCAAAGAACAAACAGGCTCCTCCAGAGGGCTCCAAAAGCGTCTACTACTGTGAAAAATGTGGATGTGGATATGAACGATGCTGTTCTATGGCAAGAGTCATCGGATGGGTTGAAAGCACTGATGGAAGAATATAATGGGTAGCCCATATGCTACGGCTGAGTATAAGCGTAATCGTAAAACTGTACTTGAGGCATCACAGTGGACATGTCATTACTGCAATGGGGTAGCAAATACAGCAGATCACATATTGCCTGTGTCAAAAGGCGGCGGTAACGAAGTAAGCAACCTATTACCAGCATGTACTAAATGTAATAGTAGTAGACAAGACAAGACACTAATAAGATTAAGGTATTGGAATAAGAGATACTGAGCATGATAGGCTATAAAAACAGGGAAGGTATTAAATCTAACACTATGACTGTTAAATTACAAAGAATTAAGATAGGCTATAACACTTATAAAGGCTATAAAGGTTTGATAGGTTATAAAGGTTTGGTAGGCTATAAAGGTTTGGATATACTAAGTAGTACGGCTTTACAAAGCCTAGTCCAAATAGTGAGACAAACCATCTCACATTGTGATACACTATATACAGCATATCCGCATAGCACAGATATAAAGGTTTGTCAATACCGTGCAAAAAGCACGGGATATAAAAGAACAAACAATATCCCTATTGGCATAACAAACCTTATATCTTGGTTTGAATGGTTTGGACGATATGAGGATATAAAGGTTTGAAGGTTTGTGAATAAAAGGTTTGAGGTTTGTAAATAAAAGGTTTGAGGTTTTTTTATTTAAACACGCATCACCCTGTAAGAGTATCCATAAAATATCAAACCAATAAATAGTAAAAGGAGTAATATGAGAACAGGTATGAGTCAAGGGCCTAGAGCCTTAAGAGATATATCTTCAGTAAATGAACCACTAGACCTAAGCCACTCTTTGGCAGATAGCGTAAGACTATCCATATCTAAGGCTACTTGGCTAGATGAAGTAGACTTAGCAGCAGCCAAGCAAGCATTGCTATTGGCAGAAACCATAGATGCTCATCCAGATAAGCGTCATCAAAACGCTCCTATCCTTATTGGCCTATTGTCAAACCTTGGTTTGCTCAATAACCGCAAGTCTACAGAAATGTCACCTGCTGAGATGTTACAGGCTATTGCAAACGGCTAACACTACATTAGACTGGAAGCCCACCTATTGGACTGAGCCATTATCTGAGGACTTTACAACTGATGGACAAAAGGTCATTAATATATCTCAAGCCTTATGGCGATTGCCAGAAAAACATGATGAGTTATTAGTATTAACTGACTGGCAGAAGTGGTTGATTCACCATGTTTTAGAACGCTATCCAGATGACTACTACGACCCGTCTAAGGCTGGTAGGCTGCGTTATAAGCAGGTAGTGATATCAATGCCTAGAAAGAACGGTAAGAGCCTGCTAGGTGCCTTATTTGCCCTGTACGGGATGCTATTGCATGAGCCAGCACCTGAAGTAATATCTGTGGCAGCATCTGCTGATCAGGCTAAAATTGTCTACCGTCGCCTAAAACACCAGGTAGATTCATCAGAATTGTTAGCACATTTCTTTAGTAAGTCCACAGAACATAGAGGACTATTTACCAAAGATGGTACAGGGATCTATAAGGTTATTGGTTCTAATGTTGCAACAGCACAAGGACTGCATCCTTCTATGGTTATCTTTGACGAACTTCATGTGGCAAAAGAAGATGTTTGGACTGCTATGTCCCTTGGCTCTGCCACTCGTACTGACGGATTGACCATTGGCATTACAACTGCAGGAGACGACACATCAAACCTGCTTAAACATTTGTACGAAAGAGGAATGGCTGCTATCCAAGGCCAAGAAGACTTAGAAAGGTTTGGTTTCTTCTGTTGGGAAGCACCAAAGGGCTGTGCAATAAACGACGAAGAGTCCGTTCGCATGGCAAACCCACAACTTGCATCTGGCATCCTAAACTGGGAGTCAGTTAAGAATGAACTAGCCACAATGCCTGAGCCTGACGCTAGGAGATACCGTTTAAACCAGTTTGTCTCCAGCATGAACGCTTGGATACCTGTTGGTGGCTGGTCTCAATGTGCTGATGGCAGACCTACAAACCCAGAAGTCTTTGCTATTGAGCGTACATCTGGTTGGGAATATGTAAGTATTGTGACTGCAGAACTAAGAGAAGATGGAATGATAGCCACAGAACTTGTTGCATCCTTTAGCAATACAAACATTGACGAGATTATTGAAGCCTGTATGAGGTTAGCCAAGTATGGCAAAACATTTATTATGGATGGCAATGTACTAGATGATCTTGGTGCTGCACTAAAACAAAAGGGATTTAGAGTACAAATAACATCAAACAAAGACATGATATCTGCGTCAAACAACACATACAGTAGAATAATGAAAAAGGAGTTACTTCATCCAAGAGATGAGATAGTTACCTTACAAATGCAGCGAGCAGTGCGTAAAAATAGCGGAGAATCATGGCGAATCGCCCGTAAAGATAGCGGAACTGACATAGACGCAGCAGTAGCAACAGTATTAGCAGTTTGGTTTGTGGAGACACAAATAAAACCACAGCAGATGGTTCATTGAGGAGAAGTAAATGGCATTTAAAGATAGATTACTTGGCAGACTTGGTTATGAAGTACAACCAGTACAGCCATTTGTTCCTGAGCAAAGAGCAACAGCAAACATGGCACCAGCAAGAGAGTCAATTAGCATCACGCCAACTACTGCCCTTAGCCTTGTTGCAGTCACAAGAGCAACATCAGTATTAGAAACTGCAATTATGCAGATACCTGTAAATGTTTACAGAGGTAACACACCATTGCCTACACCACTTTGGTTAGAAACACCAGATATTCAAAACCAAATATCACAAGCAGAGTGGCTTGGCACAACATTAATGCACATGGCTGTTTACGGTAATGCGTTCTGGCATATCCAAAGAGGTGCACGAGGCATTGTAAATATTACAAACCTTCATCCTACAGATGTGACGGTAGCAGTAGATGGCGATGGAAATATTTACTACACATACTACTCAAAGTATTATTCAGCAGCAGATGTTAAGCACATCAAACTATTCCAGAACCCAAGTTCAACAATATTACTTGGAGAAGGACCATTGCAGCGTCACAAATCAGTATTGCGTTCAGCATTAGACTTGCATCACTATGCAGATAACTGGTTTAAAACTTCTGCAGTACCAACAGGTACACTATCAACATCAGAATTTCTTTCTGCAGATGTAGCAAAGCAAAATAAACAAGCCTTTGTTGAATCTCAACAAGAAAGAAGTATTGCTGTCCTATCATCAGGTCTTAAGTACGAAACAATTGCACTTAATCCTGAGCAAGCACAATTCCTAGAAAACCAGAAGTACATTACACGCCAGATTGCTATGATGTTTGGTGTTCCTACAATGTACCTTGGTATGGGAATTGAAGGACAGGGTATGACTTATGTCAACGGTAACGAAGATAGAACAAAGTTATTTGAAGATGGATTACAGCAATACATTGTTCGTATCCAACAAGCAATTACTGACTTGCTTCCAAGAGGACAGTACGCAGAATTTAATCTAACAGAGTTTCTTCGTCCAAACGTTAAGACACGATATGAGTCATATGCTATTGGATTAAATAACAATTTCTTGACAGTACCTGAAGTCCGTGAGATGGAAGGCATGACAGAAATGTTAAATGCACCACAAGAGCCAGTCGCAGTTGATGTCCCAGTTGACAATCAACCTGTGGCGTAAAATGGAGTAATGACTATGAATGAAATGATTACCCGCAGTTTTGAAATAAGAGCAACAGATGCAGAACTTCGTACAGTTGAAGGTATCGCTGTTCCTTATAACCACACAATAGATATTGGTGGAGGATGGTCAGAGCGTTTTGAAAAAGGCGCAGTAGACCTAACTGCCAATGTAAAACTATTTCGTGACCACAATGACATCATTGGTGTAGTTACAGAAATGACAGAATCTGATGAAGGCTTGCTTATTAAAGCCAAGATTTCAGAAACAGTTTTAGGAAATGAAACACTTAACTTGGTTAAGGATGGAGCAATCCGTTCTTTCTCTGTAGGTTTTATTCCTGTAATTGATGAAAAAAAAGACAAAACAATAATTCGTAAGAAGGTAAATCTAAAGGAAGTATCCTTAGTAGCATTTCCCGCATACGACAAGGCTGAAGTTCTTTCAGTCAGAGAAGAAACCAATCAGGAGGAAATATCCATGGAAAACACAACACCTGATTACACTTCAGCAATTGAAGAAGTTCGTAATCACGCAGAGGAGTTAGAGCGTCGTTTAGATGTTATTGCATCAGAAAAAACACCTTTAATCTCAGTTCCACAATTCCGTTCATACGGAGAATACGTAAAGTCAGTTGCTTCAGGCGACCTTGACGCTTACCGTGTATACACAGGTGCAGATTCAGCAGACACAATCATGAAAAATGCTTGGGTCAACGATGTTGTTCGCATTCTTAACGCAGGCCGTCCAACATTTAATGTTCTATCATCTTCAGCACTACCTGCTGACGGTATGAATGTTGAATACGCAAAACTTGCTACAAACACAATGTCAGTTACAGAGCAGGCTGCTGAAGGCGATGCACTTGCATTCGGTAAGATTACTCTTACATCAGCAACAGCACCAATCAAGACATTTGGTGGATACACAGATATGTCACGCCAGGTTGTAGAGCGTTCATCTGTTGCCTATGTTGACACAGCATTTCGTGCAATGGTTGCAAAGTACGCTGCTGCAACAAACGCTGCTGCTCGTGCAGCAGTTGTAACTGCATCTGCAGATTTTAACACAGCATCAATTGCTGCATTCAACGCATCAGAAGTTATTGGTGCACTTGCAAAGGCTGCAGCAGATGTTAATAACAACTCAGGATATGCACTTGAAGTAATTCTTGTTTCAAGCGATGTATTCCAAGCACTTGCTAAGGTTGTAGATGACGGAGGTCGTCCAATCCTTTCAAACGCTGGCGCAACACAAAACACATTTGGTTCAATCAACCCAATCGGTTTGACTGGTTCAATTCTTGGTCTACCGATCGTAATGGACCCATCACTTGCAAATGGTTCATTCTATGTTGGTAACTCATTAGCATTAACAACATACGAGTCTGCTGGTGCACCTTTCCGTTTAAACGACGAAGAGATTACAACACTTACAAACTCATTCTCAGTCTACGGATACCTAGGTATTGCAGACCCAGAACCAAAAGCAATGACTATCGTTGCTAACCCGCTTGACTAATTTAAAGGAGTAAGATTATGGACTGGACTGACCTTAAGGCATATGTAGGCGCATCAACCAATGATGATGACTATGTAGAAGAGTGCTGGAACACATCCAAGGATTTGGTTGCAAGTTATATTGCATCTACCAAAGTTCCTGTTGGTGTGTTGAAGCGTTGCTACCTTGAGGTTGGTTCAGAACTATTTAATCGCCGTAACGCACCAATGGGTGTGTCTCAATATGCAACTTATGATGGTGCTCCCATTAATACTGCAAGAGACCCACTTGTTGGTGTGTATCCTTTGCTTAACAGATACATGGTGAGATTCGCATGAATTTAGCGGGAGTCAGAGCAGAACTAGAAAGTGCCATCATTCTTGGTGGTATCTCAAAGGTTTATAAGTATTTACCAGCAAGACCTAATCCACTTTGTGCGATTATGGAACCTGATACTAATTTTATTACTGTATATGAAAATCAATATGATGCAGACTATGCATCTAATTGGAAGGTTTTAATCCTTGTTCCATATGCAACTAACGAAACAGAAACAGAAACTCTTGATGACACACTTGACACTCTTATTCCAGCAATGTGGGAATACACATCAGCAACAACATTAACCGTAGATAAACCATTTATTCAAGAAGTAAATGGGTCTAGGTTTTTAGCAACAAACATAAATATTTCAATAGACATTGAAGGAGGAAATTGATATGGCAAGAATTAAAGGCAAATCAATCGTCTTTGAAGTCAACGGAACTGAGTTTTCAGGCGGAGTGAGCAATGTTACATTCTCATCAGCAGTTGGAACACTAGGTTTTGGAGATTACACAGACTCATTAGATTACACATGTGCAGTAACTGGTTTCCAGGATACAGCAGCAGCATCACTATGGAGTGAATTGTTTGATACACCAGGACTACCACTAACAATCACATTTGCACCACACGGTAATGAAGTTGCAATACCAAGCCAGCCACACTACACAGCCACAGGTTATGCGGAGACAATCCCTGACCTTGGTGGAGCAGCAGGAGAATTTTTTGTTTATGACTTAACAATTATTCTTGATGCAAAGCCAACAAGAGTAAACTCTTAATTAGGTTGTCATGCTAGAAGTTACAGTTAATAGTAAAGAGATCGTAGCATCTCTTCTAAAACTTAGCAAAGAGTTAGAATCAAACTTGCCTCTTAATAAAGAGTTAAGTAGAGATCTTGCTCAGAAGGCTTCTAGCATGGCTCCTAAACTTACAGGCAACTTAGCATCGTCTATAGTTGGCACTGGGTCAGAAAACAAAGCACAGATATCAGCAGGAAGTAATGCAGTTCCTTACGCAGGAGTAATTGAATACGGTTGGCCAGCAAAAGATAGAACAGCAAAACCTTATTTAACACCAGCAGTAAACAATAACTTGGACTACATTATTAGCAAATACAATGACAGCATAAAAGAAAATGTAAAGAAATACAATCTAAACTAACTGGAGGCAACAAATGAACGACGACTTAATGTCAACACTGAAGTGGAAAGAACTTGCAGAAGTTGAAGAATATTTAGATTTACCAATGGATGAGTGGACTGAAAGCAAGTCTAAATCAAAACTAGCATTCGCAATGCAATACATGATGGCAAAGCGAACCAACCCTGGGCTTACAATGGTTGAAGCAGAAGAGATGTCAATTCAACAGTTGACAGACCTTGCTGGGGTTGACTTCTATGTCCCAAAAGAAGTGAATCCAGCCTAATAACTATGGGTGATTTCTGTGTAGCAACAGGATTTACTCCAAAGCAGTTTTGGGACATGACGCTGGAAGAATACGGTGCAATTGTAAATGCACTTAACAGGAGGAAGTAAATGGCTAACCAGATAACGATTGATATTGTTGCTGAAACCAAGAAACTTACTTCTGGAATCAATGACGCTAATAGTCAGATTGATGGCATGTCAACTAAACTTAAAGGTGCTGCTGCTGCTGCTGGCGCAGCCGCATCTGCTTTTGTATTAAAGCAAGGCATTACATTTTTAAAGCAGGGTATTGATGAGGCTAAAGAAGCGCAAGAAGTTATGCGAAGAGCCACAACTACATTTGGTGAAGGTAGTACAGCCCTTGCTAAGATTACTGACGATGCAACAAAGTTCGGTAAAGAGTTAGCAATTGATAATGATGAACTAATTGATTTAGCAACACAACTAGGTTCAAGATTACCAGCAAATGTTCAAGCATCGTCTGTAGAACTTGTTAAGATATTTAAAGATGTTGAAGCCTTTACAGGTGGTGCAGTAACTGCAGAAGCAGCATCAGGTAAACTTGCCAAAGCATTTGCTGATGGTGAACTAAAAGCAAAAGAACTACAAAAAGTATTTCCAGGTCTTGAACAATCTGTTTATGACCAAGCAGAAGCCTTATCTGTTGCTGGCGATAGTCAAGGTGCACTTAATGTTTTAGTTGATGCAGGTGCAATAAAATATGGAGATGCAGCAGCAAAGAATATAACTGCATCACAAAGATTAGACACAACTCTTGCAAACCTTAAAGAAACAGTTGGTGCAAAGTTATTACCATCACTTGAAAAGTTAATTGGTATTGTTACAACTGCTATTGAAAAGTTTTCAGAATTACCAGGCCCAGTGCAAAATGTTATTATTGGTTTAACTGCAATCGTAGCAATTGGTGGACCTTTGTTAACATTCTTGGCATCAGCAAAGATTGCATTGGCAACTCTTGGCATTACAAGCAGTGTAAGTGCAACTGGTATTGGTCTTACTACAATAGCAACTAACCTATTAAGAATTGCATTAGCAGGACTAGGTATTGGTTTAATTATTGCTGCAATAGTTTTGCTTGTTCAAAATTGGGACAAAGTAACAGCAGTACTTGACAAAGTTTGGGAAAAATTTAAAGTTATAATTCCTAAAGTAATATCAACAGTTTTAGGATTTAAAGACAAAGTTGTTGGTTTTGTTGGAGATGTTGTTGGTGCATTTACTCAACTGCCAGCGCAAATGTTAAAGGTTGGCATAAACATTGTTACTGGATTGTGGAACGGTATAACATCAATGGCTTCTTGGCTAAAAGAAAGAGTAACAGGATTCTTTAAAAACCTTGTTCCTGATTGGGCTGCAAAGGCTTTAGGTATTGCTTCACCATCAAAGGTGTTTGCAAAAATTGGTAAAAACATTGTTGGTGGTCTTTCAAGTACATTTAACGCTCCTGCTATTAAATCTGTATCTAACAGAGCACAAGCAGGCATTGCAGTTCCTAAGATGTCACTGCCATCATTGCAATCAAAATCAGGAACTACTATTGTAATTAATGCAGGTCTTGGCACAAATGGTGCAGCCCTTGGTCGCCAGGTATCAAGTGCAATTAAACAATACGGCAAAGTGAGTACAAAAGCAGGTGCCTTTTAATGGCAGTTAAAGATGTGTTTAAAGTAGAACTATACAAAGAGTCTACTCAATCTTTTGAAGACATAACTTCTGGCATTCTTAATGTTGACATTCTTCACGGAACAGAAGTATACGAAGGACCACAACAACAAATAGACACTGGTTTATTTACAATTGTAACTCGCAATCCTGCTATGGACCCAAAGGTTAATCTTGATTTAAAATACAATTCGTTAATTAATTTTATAGACTTAAGAGATGTCCAAGAAGGCAAAACAAATAACTTCTTTACAGGCTGGGTGACAGATATTGATGTTCAGTATCAAAGAGATGATGATCCAATTATTACAATTACAGGAACAGATATTTTTGGTTTGTATCAACAAACAGTTGTTGATGAAGATATTGAACAAGATGCAAGATCCTGGGCTAGTGGTGTTTATGACAACATAGATGAAAACGGAGTTAGTTTATATTATCTTGTAAATATGGTCCCATGGACTCTTGCTGAGCCAGGAGAAATAGAATATATTATTAACACAACACCAGGAGACGCATTAGACCCTGCAACACCTGGAGATGATTACTCAACTTATGCACCAGCAAGATACTTGCCAGAAGTTGGAGAAACACTTTTAGATGTTCTTAATAAATATGCTCAAACAAATTTAAATTATTTTTCTGTTGAGCAAAGAATAAACTCTAGTAAAATTAAAATTTTTCCATTTGCAAAGTACAACAGTTTTTATTGGCCACCAATATCTGACCCAGCATTAGAGTTTACAACATATGCATTTAGTTCTGATCCAGCCGACGGTAGACCCTATGAAACAATCTTACTTAACAATGGTTATTCAAGAACAACAAATTCAATAACTATATCTAATGAAGCCAAAACATTAGAAAACCCAATGGACCCTTTTAATACTAAGATAGTTTCAAACTCAACTACTTATGGAGCATTCATAGACCCTGAATCAAATACAGAATATGGTTCTGCAAGATTAAATTTAAGTACTATTCTTCCAACTCTAACTGCAGAAGATGGTCAACCAGAAACATATGCAAAAAATATATTTCAAGTAGTAGCATTTCCATCAGATGAGATACAGCAAATTACATTTGATAATGGAAGATATGAGGATATACAATTAGACAGAACTTATAGTTTTTCTGGACTAAATCAGTTTGTAAGAATAAAGCACCAAGTAACTGACACTGAAACAATTGATAGGTTTTACGATAT
>Ga0105050_10009437_pt1 | contig 10931 bp, 9 predicted proteins | sample FRY01_FD_78088 | JGI IMG/M metagenome (GOLD analysis project Ga0105050, IMG submission 78088) | Freshwater microbial communities from Lake Fryxell liftoff mats and glacier meltwater in Antarctica - FRY-01 | ecosystem: Environmental > Aquatic > Freshwater > Ice > Glacier meltwater ... | reverse complement strand
CGGGCAGGGACCGCCCTTTGCCCAAGCGGTGGTGGATGGGGTGACGACACTGAACCCCGGCGACAACGCGACGGTGGACGTGAGCTTTGATGGCAGCAACGTGCGTTTCCAGTTCGGCATCCCGCGTGGGAATGACGGCGGGACCGGCAGCGACGGCATGCCGGGCGAGGTGACGAACGCGTATCTGAGCAGCGCCATCGACGGCACGAGCGCGAACACCAACGCAGTGGACACGCTGGACAACAGCTATGCGGACGCCGACACCGAGGAGTTGCGGCAGAAGGTGAACGAGCTGCTCAACGCGCTGCGGCGGTGAGCAAGGCATGGGGAGTGCCGACGAGTCGTCGGCTTTGAAGGGCGACGAGTCGTCGCCGCTCCACGGGCTGAGCCCTGGGGGCGCGGACCGCCGAGTCCGCAGCAGGTCGTCCGCACATGACGGGAAATGAGCCTACTGGATGCCGCAAGCACGGTGGTCCTCGGCTTGGAGCCACGGGTGGGCAATGCGGCGCGTTGGCTATTTGCGAAGTGCTGCGGACTCGGCGGTCCGCGCGCCTTGGCCGGAAGACGCTTCGAGGTCGAAGTGCCCTACCTCGGTGGTCCACTGTGTGGATTGGGCAGGTGAATGCGGGGTCGCTGAGGCAAGCAGTTTTTCTTCCTCGATTTCGTCACCTCAACCGGGCTGGTCGAGCGTGGAGGCACGCAGGGCGGGCAGGTCGGCGAGGATGTCCGTGCTGCGCATCAAGGTTTCGCCCACGAGCAGGGCGTCGGCGCCGGCGGCGGCAAGGCGTTCGGCGTCGGCAGGTGATTTGATGCCGCTTTCGGAGACGAGGATGATGTCGTCGGGGACTTCTTCGGCGAGGGCTTCGGTGGTGCCGAGATCGACGGTGAAGCTCTTTAAATTGCGGTTGTTGACGCCGATGATGCGGGCGTCGGTGGCGAGGGCGCGTTCGAGCTCGGGTAGGTCGTGGACTTCGACGAGGGCGTCGAGCTGGAAGGTGTGGGCGACTTCGAGGAGGTGCACCAGCGTGGCCTGATCAAGGGCGGCGACGATGAGCAGGATGGCGTCTGCGCCGGCGACGACGGCCTCAAAGATTTGCACCTCGTGGATGATGAAGTCTTTGCGCAGGCAGGGGATGTCGAGCTGCTCGCGGATGAGGGTGAGGTAGTCGAGGCGGCCCTGGAAGTATTTTTCGTCGGTGAGGACGGAGATGGCGCTGGCACCGGCTTTTTCATAGCCACGGGCGATGGTGAGCGGGTCAAAGTCCGTGGTGATGGTGCCGACGGAGGGGGAGGCGCGTTTGACCTCGGCGATGATGCTGAGGCGGGTGGGGTCGGCGCGGAGGGCGTCATAAAAGGAGCGCACGTCATCGCGCAGGGCGGCGGCGGCGCGGAGTTTTTCGGCGCGCGGCAGCAGGCGTTGCAGTTCGGTGTGCTTGTGGGCGATGATTTCGTCCAGCTTGTTCATAGGGCGCGCATAGTGGGGGTGGTGGGGCGTTGTGCAACTTCCGCGTGGCAGAAAAAGATGGCCGCAGGGTGTTCTTGACGCGCGGGGTGAAGCAGGTTCTTTCCAGCAATGCCCGCAGCGCCCATCACCCCGGATTCCGTCATTGAACTGCTCACCGCCGAACACATCCTCGAGCCGCAGGAGCCGATCACGCCTGACACGGACCTGTTCACGCTGGGGCTGGACTCGATGGCGATGATGCAACTGCTGCTGCTGATCGAGGAACGCTTTCAACTGACGGTGAATCCGGCGGAGATGACGCGTGACCGCTTTGCCTCTGCCGGGGCGCTGGCGACGTTCTTGGGTGAAAAGCGCCGCCGTGCCGCCTGATGCCGACGCTGCCCGCCACTACGGTTGATTTTTTCCTCGCCGGGCTGGAGGCATTCATGGTCCGCAGTGGGCAGGGGATGCACTGGGGGGTGACGCAGCTTTGGCTGGCGGGCCGGCCGGATGCCGCTGCGTTGCAGAGCGCCTGGGAGCAGATGCACGCGCAACAGCCGCTGCTGGGGGCACGACTGCGGCGGCAATGGCGCGGCTGGCGGCTGGCCTGGGAAACGAGTGGCCCTATTCCGGCACCGCCGATCATTTGGCACCCGCCGCAACCGCTGCCGCCTGATGATGGGGTGTTGCAAGAGCGGTTGCAGGGCCGAACACCGGCTGGCGGGCTGACTTCACCCCTGCTGCTGGAGGTTTTTCCGTGGGGCGATGGTGGGGCGCATCGGGTCCTGCTGACGTGGCGGCATGCTTTGATGGATGGCACGGGGGTGAACCTGCTGCTGACGAGACTGGCCGGTGGTGGCGGCGGCGATGCCGGGCCGCCGCCGGTGGTCGTGCCGCCTCGCGAAGGGCTGGGCCGTCTGTTTAAAAAGGCCCGGCCGCTGCTGCGCCGGATGCACACCATGACGCTCGACGGTTGCCTTTCGGCCTGGAGCAAGGGTGCGCCGCAGGCGGGGGCGCCTGCTTTTCGTCTGATCGAGCTCACGCTGGAGCAGTCCCACGCGGCGGTCATGCGGCTGCGTGAGACCTGTGGTGATTTCATGCAGATGCCTTTTTATGCAGCCATCGCGGCCAGGGCACTGCGGCGGCTGCATGAGCGGCGTGGCTGGCACAGCCCGGTGCTCCACCTGCATCTGCCCTGCCAGGTGCGTGGTCGCAGCCGGGAGCACCTATTTGGCAATCACATGGGGGCGCTACCGCTGTTTCTGGATGCGGGTGCGCTGGGTACGCCAGATCAGGCCATCAAGCATGTGCTGGAGCAGTATCGGGAGGCGCTGAAGCAAGGGATGGCGCAGGCTTCGGAAGCATTGATGGCCCTGTCCACGCATCTGCCGGTGACTTGGTTCATGCCTGTGGTGCGGTGGACGAATCGCGGCCAGATTTGCAGCCTGTTTCATTCCCACACCGGCACCTTCCTGGCGGGATGCACGACCTTTGCCGGAGCGGCGGTGCAGAACGTCGTCACCATCCCCAGTGTGTCCACGCCGCCGGGGTTGGGAATTTTCTTTTCCGACTTTGCCGGGCGCATCACCGTCACGCTGGCCTGGCGGGAGGGTGGCGTGACCGCAGCGGAGGAAAAACTGCTGTGCGGCCAGATTTTGACCGATTTGACCGGAGCGTCGGCAGCTTGAGAGCTGCGACAGGTAAATAAAGGGGTGCCAGGGAACCGCGACATGGACAGGCAGGCTGCCGTTGCTTCCGTCAGGACCTGGCGGGGTTCGCAAGCTGAGCATCCGCGGCCCCTGACGTCTGCTGCTCTAGCGGTGAGGACCGCCCGACACAAGCAAGATTCCCGTCAGACGAAAAAATGCTGAAAAATTGGTGTTGTCGAAAGTCGGCGTATCCGGTAAAAATTAGACTCTTAATTCTCAAATTCGATTTCGTATGGTCTGGAAACTCCTCTCTGCTCTCTCCGCCGTCTGCCTCGGCACCGCCTGCTATTTTGCTTGGGCCAATCAAAAAGCCCTCGTCGAAGAGCGCAAACGCGATGCCTACTACACGGCCAACTTAGCTGAAATCACGGCGCACAAGGTGCAGGCCGAGGAAGCGAAGAAAAATCGCGAGACTCAGCTTGCGACCGCCAATACAGACCTGGAAACCACCAAGACCACCGTGGTCGATACTGCGACTAAAGCCCAGACCAAGGAGGCAGAACTGGCCGTCGTGAAGACGAATCTCGAGCAAATCACCAAGGTGGTGAACGACCTACAGGCACAAATTGACGCCGCCGGGAACATTGAGGCTCTGCTTGCCCAGATTGAGTCGATTAAAAAAGACCGTGCTGATGCGGAAGCGGCGTTGGCCAACCAAATGGCGCATTTTGCCGCCGCCCAGGAAAAAGTCGCCAGCCTGACCACTGCCGCGAAGGCGGCGGAAGAGCGTGAATCCCGCGGTCGCCGTGGCATCGTGGACGATGATTTCAATGCCAAGGTCTCCTATGCCTACACCGACTGGGGCTTTGTGGTGCTTAACAAAGGCAATGGGGGTGGCGTGTTTGCCAACGCCGACCTTGAGGTGAAGCGCGGTAAGGATGTGCTGGCCAAGCTTAAAGTCCGCAATGTGGATCAAAACTCCTCCGTGGCTGATCTGGTTAAAGGCAGTCTTGCCGAAGGTGAGCGCATCCGCGCCGGTGATTTGGTCGTGGCTGCGGCCGAACAAAGCGCCTCGAAGGCCAAAGGCCCGGCCGCAACGGGGGCCGCAGCCGCACCTGCCGGTGCTGGCGCAGCTCCTGCTCCCGCCGCCGCTCCGGCGATGGGAGCCGATCTATTCGGTGCCCCCGCAGGCGGCATGGCTCCTGCTCCTGCTGCTCCGGCCATGGGCGCTGACCCATTTGGTGCACCTGCCGCACCTGCTCCTGCACCTGCCGCCCCAGCCATGGGGGCCGATCCCTTTGGCGCTGCTCCCGCACCAGCCACACCTCCAGCCGGCGCTGCCCCCAGCACGGCGGATCCGTTTGGCGCTGCTCCTCCGGCCAAACCTTGATTGCCTGCCTGACATTTTCCGCAACTCTTAGATTTCCATCTCCATGACCAAAGTTCTATTCATCCTCAGCGCTGTCGTGATCCTCGTCGCCAGCTTCTTTGCCTACCAAAACGGGCGTGAGTTTGCCCTTGTGCGCATCAACATCGCCGGTATCAGCAAAAACATCAAAACCGAGCAGGCCGCCGACAAGGTGGTGGTCGGCCAAGTGGGCCAGTTGGTGGCCGACATCACCCGGGTGCAGGGTGAACTGGACGTGGAGTCGGAAAAACTCAAGGCGCAGAAGAACAAGCTGGCGCAGGCTGAAAGCGAAACCACCCGCAGCCAGGAAGAGTTGGACGTTAAAGTCAAAAAGCAGCAGGAACTGGCCGTCAAACTCGACAAACTGCCGAAGGATGTGAAGCCGGAGACCATCGCCGAGGACATCAATCGGATGAAAAAGGAGAAGCTGGAGTATGAATCCCAGGCCGATTCCAAGAAGAAGGAAGTGGTGGCCGAAGAAGCCAAAATCGCTGGCGTGCAGAAGCGACTCGACGATGTGGTGCAAAAAATCGAGGACCGGCGCAAAAACTTTGAGCGCAACAGCCTGACCTCCCGCATCGTCGCGGTGAATGATGACTGGGGCTTCGTGGTGATCGATGCGGGCAAGAGCAGCGGCCTGACGCAGGATACTAAACTCATCGTCACGCGTGGTTCGCTGACCGTGGGCAAAGTGAGCGTCATGGCGGTCGAAAACAAGCACACGATGGCCAGCATCGTGACTGACGCGGTCGTCAACGGCAATAGGATCATGCCGGGAGACCGCGTGATCCTCGAAAACTTGGTGCAGAACTGATCGGAGACGTGTAGAAAGGGCCGATGATGAAAACGCGTCTTCTCAGTCTCCTCATTCTTGCGGTAACCGCTGTCGGTTGCATGTCTTCATGCACCTCGTCGGACGAGCCAAAACGCAAAACGGCCGTGGGACCGGACAGCAGCGGGTACAGCAATCTTCCCTGGAACCGTCCGCGTTCATGGGAAGGCAACGCACGCTACGGTGCCTTCATGCCGGGCAGTCGCTAGTCAGCTCTATCGGACTACTGGCTCAAGAAACGGGCTGTAGCAGTGCTTCACCGTCGGCTGCTTTGACGACGCGGTAAAAGCAACTGGGGCGTTTTGTGTGGCAGCAGCCGCCGCCATGCTGTTTTACCCGTAGCACCAGTGCGTCCTGATCGCAGTCGGTGCGGATTTCGACAATTTCCTGAAACTCGCCGCTGGTCGCACCTTTGTGCCAAATTTCGTTGCGGCTGCGGCTCCAATAAACTGCCTGACCGAGTTGCAGGGTCATTTTGAGCGTCTGTTCGTTCATGTAGGCGAGCATCAGCGGGGCACCGCTATCCGCATCCACCGCCATGGCGGGCATGAGGCCGTGTTCGTCGAACTTCGGGGCAAATTGCAGCCCCTCCTCAATGGCTTGCTTTGATTCACGGGCGGCGAAGGAGATGGGTGCTGGGGCGGACATGACGGCTGCATGCTAGCGGCGCTGCCCCAGTGCGCAACTGGCTCATTTTGGCGGGAAAACGGGGAGTACTTGGTTGATGAGGCCAGCCCCGGTGTTCACCCCGTTTTCGAGGAGGCCACCAGCTCCGTCGATCATTTTTCCGGGCACTTTGGCGGCGTCTTCCCCAACGATGGGTTTGAGCAGCTCCGCCGCGTCTTGCTGGAGAATTTTTCCGGGCGTGTCAAACAGCAGGGACATGCCGGCGGCACCAAGCAAACGCGCGCTGAGATCTTCCAGCGGGAGATCGAGCGTGCCCGCGACGCGCAGGCGCGTCCATAGCATACCAGGCGGGCCGGCGGGGTTGTTTTCCACGAACACGCGGCTGTCGGCACCGGGTATCCAACGCAGGGTTTCGGGGGTGACGCCGAGCATGAAATCGCCCTCAAGGGCGCGGCCACGCAGGGTCAGCGTGCCTTCCAGGCGTAGCAGGCCGTTCGATTGCACGATGATTTTTTCGATGCGCAGGGTGTCGCCCTGCGGGCGGAAGGACGCCTGGCAGATGTCGAGCACGAGCCGTTTGAAGCGCTCGGCCTTGGTGTAAGTGGCGAGCTGTTCTAGCACGGGCAGCCCCTGGAGCACGCCGTCTTTGAGCACGGCGTCGGCCTGCCATGCTGGCGCGGTGGCGCGACTGCCGGAGAGCTCGAGATCGCCTTCGATTTCGCCGGACAGGCGCTGCCGCCAGTGGCTGCTGAGAAATTCATCCAGTGGCACCGCCTTGACGTGGGTGAAGGCCTGCCAGGTGCCGCTGTCGAATTTGATGGAGCCGCGCAAGGTGGCCTCTGAGCGTTGCTTCCAGCGCAGGGTGGCGTCGCTGAGCTGGAGTTGGTCGCTGCTGAGCCGCAAGGTGGCCTGGGCGAGGTCGAGCTTGAGCGGTGTTTGCTGCTCCGGGGCATTGATCGCTGTTTGCAGGGTGCCGCCGGTCAATTTGACCGGGACGGAATTTTCACCGCTGCGCCAGGCACCGAGATGCAGTTGGGTTTCAGCGAGATTCCAACCGCTTTGCTCAAAGAAGAAGCGATGCACGTCGAAGCCGCTGACCTTGGTCTCGGTGGGAATGTAACGGCGTAAAAAGGCGGGAATCGCGTCGCTGACGTCGTCGGTTGGCTCCATGGCACTGGCAGGTGCGGCACTCCCACGCGAGCTGGTGGAGTGCCGGAGCGTGAGGTCATCCGCTCCGGCGTTTTGAATGTTCCAAAGGCCTTCACGGATCGCTCCGAAATCGAGCGCGGCATGCAGTCCTCCGGCATCCACGCTCCAGCCGTCAGCTTGTGCCAAGGTGAGATCGGCGAGCATGACAGCGTCGTCATTCCACACCAGCGGGGCAAGATGTGCCTTGCCACCCGACAGGGCGGCGATCCTAGCCTCGGCGGTTTGCCGGAAGTCGTCCTGGTGCAGATAGGCACGGATGTAGCTGGTGACGAGCGTCGGGGCCAGCAACGACAGGATGATGCCACTGATGACAACGAGTCCCGCCAGCCACCACAGCCAGCGAAACGGTGAGGTGGGGCGTTTGCCAGGTCGGGGGCGGCGTTGCATTTTGATCAGAGGTGAATTTTTTCATCGCCAGAGCAGCATTCCCCGCCCTAGTTTTATCCCAGCCATTTAACCTGTATGCTGAAAGCTCTCAATGTCAGTCTTGAAATCGATGTCCCGGGAGACTCGGCGGAAAACTCCACGCTGCACCTGCTGCGGGAGGTGACCTTCAATGTGCCACCGGCGCATCTGGTGGCGATTGTGGGGCCGTCAGGCTGCGGCAAGACCACGCTGCTGAAAGTGATCACCGGCATCCTGGAGCAGACACAGGGGGAGCTGCACTGGGACGGGCGTGATTTGAGCGATGAGGAGGATCTGCACCCAGGGGATCTGGGCTACGTGCCGCAGTTCAGCGTGGCCTTTGACCTGCTCACCGTGGAGGAAAGCATCGCCAGCGCGATGGCCCTGCGCACGCAACTGGCGCAGACGGAGGATTTCATCCCGTCACTCGATTACATTCTCGAAGTGACCGGGCTCACGCATCTATCGGACCGCCAGGTGAAGGTGCTCTCCGGCGGGCAGAAACGCCGTCTCGGGCTCGCGCTGGAGCTGGTCACGGACCCCTGCCTGCTGCTGTGCGATGAAGTCACCAGCGGCCTTGATCCAAAGTCGGAGCGCGAGATCACGGATCTGCTGCGTGTGCTTTCGCGCGGGCATCCGAAGCGTGTGGTCGTCAATGTCACGCACAGCCTCGCCAGCCTAGACGCCTATGACAGCGTGATGGTGTTGTATCAAGGCGTGCTGGCGTACCACGGCCCGCCGAAGGCGATGATGCATTATTTTGCCGCCGAGCATCCCGAGGAGGTCTATCTCAAGCTCACGGAGCGCAAGAACGGCGACTGGCATGAATCGTGGGAAAAATACCGCGAGACGTATTACAAGCGTCACGGCTTCGACGGCCCGCGTGTGCTGCCGGAGGATGAGGTGGAGAAACAGGCGGACGGACCGGCGCGGACCACCGTGCGCGAGGATCGGGTGGTCGCGCAGGAGGAAAAGCCAGAGGAGACCATTCCCCCGCACCATGAGTTTCCACCGATCGAGATGCCTGCCATGACGACGCAGTTGTTCGAGCTGCTGCGGCGGCGCTGGACGATCTTCCGCCGCGACAAGGCGCAGGTCTGGTTGCATCTGGCCATGCTGCTGGGTTTCCCGCTGCTGGTGGTGATCTTTGCGCTGGATGGCATCAAGCCGCTGCGGGCGCTTTCGACACATCAGGACGAAAATGTGAAGGTGGAAATGGAAAGTCAGGCCAAGTTCCAGCAGGAGCAACTCAAGGCCGGCGGTCTCGTCTCCGGTTTGATCATGCTCCAGGTCGTGCTGGTCACGCTGATGGCCAGCAACAACGCCGCGCGGGAGATCGCCTCCGAGCGGTTGATCCTGGAGCGTGAAAAACTCGGTGGCCTGCACCCTTTCGCCTATGTCGGCAGCAAGGTGATCTTCCTCGGCGTCTTTGTGCTCGCGCAGAGTTTATGGATGGGATTTTTTGTCGATATGGTCGTGGGCGGACTGCCGGGGGATCTGGTCATCAAGCTCGTGCTGCTCACCCTCGCCTCCGCCGCGATGACGAGCGTCTGTCTCGGCATCTCCGCGCTGAGCAAGACACCGGAGAAGGCCACCATCCTGTGCATCTACCTCGTTGGCTTCCAACTGCCGCTCTCCGGCGCGGTGCTCACGCTGCCGGACTGGCTGGAAAACTGGGTGCAGCCGCTGATCGCCGCATTTTGGAGCTGGAGCGGCAGCCTCACCAGCATGCGCAGCACCGCGTTTTATGACGCCGTGCGCCAGGTCACGGACACCACTCTCGTCACGCCCGCCATCGCCGGTTTCGTCCTCTTCATCCACGTCATCGTCGGCGTCGGTATGACCTTCATCGGCGTGCAGCGCAGTCAATGGGATGAGTGACGATTCGAGCCGTCAATACCCCTCCGTCGCCTCGCTGAAATTCCACGGCGCTTGATAGGCACCGGTGCGCTCCTTTTCGAGCTGGCGGACGAGATCATTGAGCAAGGCCGATGCGCCGAAGCGATAGCGGCGATTGTTCAGCCAGTCGTCGCCGAGGGTTTCTTTGACGGCGATGAGAAATTGCAGCGCCTGCTTGGCCGTGCGGATGCCGCCCGCAGGTTTCATGGCGATGGGGACGCCCGTTGCGAGGAAATGATCGCGGATGGCCTCCAGCATGACCTGGTTGTTGCCGAGCGTGGCGTTCGATGACGTTTTGCCGGTGCTGGTCTTGATGAAGTCGTTCGGCCGGATCACCCGCATAGCGAGGAAGCTGGCGGCACGGATGTTGTCGTAGGTTTCGAGTTCACTGACTTCGAGGATGACCTTCAGCGTCGTTTTGCCGCAGGCCTCGACCACGGCGGAAATCTCATCCTGCATGCGGCCGAATTCGCCACTGAGGAAGGCACCGCGATTGATCACCATGTCGATTTCATCGGCCCCGTCGTTCACGGCAGCGTGGACTTCGGCCAGACGCGTCTTGAGCGGAGCTTGCCCCGATGGAAACGCCGTCGCGACAGAGGCGATCTTCACGCTCGTGCCGCCGACGTGCTTCTTCGCGTGCTGCACCATTGCGGGATAGACGCACACGGCCGCGGTGGGCGGAATGTCGCCCACGTCATGCGGAGTGAGGGCTTTTTGGCAAAGCGAGGCCACTTTGCCGGGCGTGTCCTTGCCTTCGAGTGTGGTGAGATCGACCATCGTCACGGCGAGGCGCAGGCCAAAGACCTTCGACTTCTTCTTGAGGCTGCGCGTGGGGTACTTCGCCACACGTTCCTCGATGCCGACTTGATCGACGGTGCCGATCTCATCAAAGAGGCGGCGGAGGCTGGTGGGCGCTTTAGCGGCGGGCATGGCGCTATTCAGTCACGGACAGAATGGGAATACAACGCGAAATCAAGCCGCACCGAGTTTCAACTCACGCAGCGGCTTCGAGTCCACCATCTCCCGCGCCGCCGGGTGACCCGGTGTACCAATCGACCGCTGGCTTTCGCGGTCGCGGCGGCAGCGGCGCGTTCAAGCGCCGCGCTACTTTAGCGCCGCGCCGCGAGCACGAGCGCATTGAATGCCGCGCGCAGCGCTTCGTAATCGGCAAAGGTCGGCGGATCACTCGGCGCCGTGTCCAGCGTGTCCACTGCGTTGGTGTTCGCGCTCGTGCCGTCGATGGCGCTGCTCAGATCCGCGTTCGTCACCTCGCCCGGCTGGCCGTCGCCGCCCGGCTGGCCGTCGCCGCCCGGTTGGCCGTCAAAACTGCGGGGGATGTCGAAGATGAAGCGCACGTTGTTGCCATCAAAGCTGACCTGCGCCGCCGCCGCCGTGCCGGGGTCCAGCGTATTCGTCGCATCCACGAGGTAGCTCGTCACCGGCGTCGCACTCGCG
>Ga0105050_10009434_pt1 | contig 10932 bp, 8 predicted proteins | sample FRY01_FD_78088 | JGI IMG/M metagenome (GOLD analysis project Ga0105050, IMG submission 78088) | Freshwater microbial communities from Lake Fryxell liftoff mats and glacier meltwater in Antarctica - FRY-01 | ecosystem: Environmental > Aquatic > Freshwater > Ice > Glacier meltwater ... | reverse complement strand
GGAATGCGCGTGTTTTGTGCAGCGCAAGATGACGTAGGCAAGAAACTGGCGCAGAATCGCTCCGCAGTTAAAAATAAATCTATCTCCGGAAGAACGAGAGAGGGGACACGAACCCGCCACGAGCAATCGCGGCGGGTTTTTTATCGGCGCCGCTCGGAATGCTCGATAAATGAGCCATTGGGTCTAATCATTAATCATTAGTTATCAGCAATATTTTTGCGCTAATCATCACCCCTGCTTATATCTCCCATCACGAAGCAAAAGCAGACGAGGCGTTATTTGGTTGATATAGTTCAACGCGTCTCCTCCAGCCTTCCAAAAGGATGGATTTAGCCCGGTAAGCGTCACCGCTACCGGGCTTTTTTTCGTCTGTTGCACGGTGTGCCGTGATTTATGTCAATTGTAAACAAGCGTTAATAATCAGTCGCTTAGGCAAGCTTACGCCAGGTTATCCACAGAGCTGTCCACCGATTTTGTGCGTAACCTCAGTGGCTTGTCCTGATTGCCGCCCGCCGCCGCTTGGTGTAGCGTGCATCTGGCCACGGCGCGCAATGCCTTGTGTGACGCAGGGTCGCACAACGCAGAGAGCGCTTTGCCATGTGTTTGTTTAACGGGAGACCTCTATGTATCGAACGATTTTGGTGGCCTATAACGGCACGCCCGAAAGCAGTGGTGCTTTACAGGAATGCATACGACTTGCGCCAGGGCCTGCCACCCAGATTCATTTGCTGGTCGTGGTGAGCCCGCCACCCTATCTGCTGGTGGGTGAGTTTGCCGCTGCGGCTGTGCTGAGCGTGGAAGAAGGTCTGGCGTCAGAAAAAGAAAAAATGGAAAAAGAGCTGGAGGCGGGGGCGGTCTTGCTCAGTGCCGCGGGCCTGTCTGTCCACAAGCATCTGGAGCTGGGCGAACCAGTCAGCATCATCGAAGAACTCGCGGCGTCCCTGAAAACCGATCTGGTGATTGTCGGGCACTCGCGTCACAAGCCATTGGCCTTGCGCTGGTGGCGGGGCAGTACCGATACGCTGCTGGTGGAAAAGCTGCGCTGCAGCCTGCTGGTCGCGTCCGATCCCCAGCAAACCCGTTAGTTTACTGTTGTGCGTGCTTTCAGCCCGCGCACCATCTGTCGCAGCGGAGGGAGCACGCGGGTGACGGTGCGGGAGACGCGGGTCTGATGGCGCAAGTGCGGCTGATCTGCCAGCCAGCTTCGCGTGCGGTACAGAGCGGCACGCAACGCCAGCCGGGCAACACCGCCAGCGTGTCGTGCCAGATCAAGGTGCGACCGGTAGCGCACCAGATGCACTTGCGGCAGGCGCTCACCCAGAAACATTTGTTTTGCGCCAAATTGCCCACCCATCAAATGAAATCGCTGGTCGTGCGCGTGGATGCTGGCCATCATCATCAGATAGCAGCAGAGGGTGCCCATGCCAAATGCGTCATACGCCGGGTCATGCGCATTCACCAGCGAGTACATGTCCTGGCCAATGCGACAGGCCAGTGTGCCCCCGCACAGCCTGTCATCCGTTTTTGTCAGACCCACTACGCCGCGCTCGCGGATTAATGCAATCAGATTTTCGCTGGCTTGATGGTCAAGCGCCGAAACGCGGCTTTTGCCCGCCATGCGGGCGTGGTTAAAGCCGATGATGTCCATGATCACTTGGGGCGAGACAGCGCTTCCGGCTTGCACTTCATGCCTAAAGCCGGGCAGCGTGCGTTGTGCGCGTGAGAGATTCTGGCGAATGTTTTTGCGGGTGGATTTGCCCAGGCGGGCCAGATAATCTTCTACCGACCCTGGCAGGGTCACCACGATGTCTTCGGTGCAGTCAAAGCGCAGCGTTGGCAAGAGCGTTGGGGGTGGTTCGGCCATGACAGCATGAAAGTGGATGCGGCGCGCCGACTTAATGTTGCCGAAGATGTGATGAGCGAAGGCTTCCATTTCGTCCGATTGCAAACGAATGCCTTCATTGATGACTTGAATTTCCGGGCCGCGCTGTCGAAACAGCAGTACCGACACCAGCGTGTCGCCACGCCAAGCCGCATAGGTACTGGCGCCGTCAAGCCCGCCATAGGTGCGCAAGTGTGCCAGCGACGAATACAGGCTCCCGTACAGGCGCTCAAGTGCCGCTTCGACGAAGGGTGGAACCTGACCGGGATAGCGCAAGACAGTGAGTGATGGGGTTTGCATAGGCTTTGACTGCGTAGACACACAAGGTTTGGCAGCCAGCGGTTGCGGGGTGCCGTTGTTTTGATTGTCCGTGCAGGCAAAGTTCAGCGTGTCGTTGGCCCTGTCGCGCGTGCGTCAACATAAGGAGCTTTAGTGCGAACGCATGCGGATGTAAAAGCAGGCAATAAAAAAGCAGGCAATAAAAAAGCAGGCAATAAAAAAGCAGGCAACAAAAAAAGCAGGGCTGGCACGCTCATGCCAGCCCTGCTTTTCATCGTGATGGGGGAGGGTTAGTACACCGGCGTAACTGCAACATTGACGCGTACCGTCTCACCGGGTGCGTTTTGCATGAAGCTGGTGTAGCTGCGCCCCTGATACTTATAGGTGACGTCATAACCGGCGAGGCGCTCTTCAGTCCGATTGGTCACGCTGCAGCGGCGTACTTGACGCTCGACCGGTACGCCCGCTTGCGGGTAACCATTGTCGTAGCCGCTGCCATTGGAAACCCGGTCACCGACAATAGCGCCACCGATGGCGCCGGCTGCGGTCGCCGCTACACGGCCTGAGCCCCGGCCCACCTGGTTACCGATAATGGCGCCGGCAATGCCGCCGACCACGCTGCCGGCCATACTGCGCTCACGCGGGAGAGGCGCGCTGCTGTAAGTCTCGGTTCGCTCTATTTCGTTATGGCAATATTGCTGCGGCACGACGACACGTTCATAACGCGCTGCAACATGGGTAACCCGGGCACTGTCTTGAAATGCGCCATAGCCGTTGCCAGGATCGGACGGGTAAGTCGATGGTGGACCGTAGGGGGCGTGGTAACTCTGGGATTGTGCAATTGCGTGCAAAGGGCTGAGGAAAGCAAGCGGTAAAAGAGCGGTCAGAAAGGCAGTGCGGGCTGTGTTGTTCATTATTTTTTCCTCAGTTAAATGACGATGAAGGCCAATATAAAACCCGGCCACAGGCTGCCATTGCCTCTTTACAATTCCATACACTTTGTAGTGGAAAACGCACCGTATAAATAAATAAAACACGTCATCCCGGGGTGACGCTCTTTTTTTTCTCACTGGTTTGGCTGCAGGTGAGTGCCACAGAGGCACAGCCCGTTGTTTCAGCCTTCGCAGAATGAAGCTTGACTTGCTGTGGCGGATGCCGGGCATGCACGGCACGACTGGTGGCGCAGCCCCCCTCGATCCGACACGGCTTAAGGACTGGTGGCAGCGCATCGACTGATGTTGGCCAGCACCAGATGTGTGCTGCGCAGTCTCTGAAGGTCGAGTAGCCGCGGCGCTGCCTGATTTCGTTGCTGTCGCACGCGGTTTCGGTTAGCAGGCTCGTACGGTTCAGCGGCGTGAAGCGCTCGACATCGCGGTCGCCGAATGTCTGGCCCGTACTTCCTCGATGTGCACGTGACGGCTGAGGAAAATTGTTTTCTGATGATGCCGGCAGGCGCTGGCCATCACGAGGTGATGCTCGCCGACGCGTCAATGAAGTCGGGCCGGCAGTCAAGTTAACCCGGTTTTCTGTGCCAAGCTCGCCGGCTTCTCATGGAGCAGGTAGTATGCCGGATTATTCGAATAAGCCATGCCTTAACAGCCGCTGCGACCGCGATGAGCCGGACCCGACTGAAAGCACTTAAAGGGACTGTCACAGAATCAGGTAGCGCAGCTGCCATGGGGGTTCTTCTGTTTACGCGTTTTAATCCATCACATATAAAATCCATGCACAAACTTACCTTCGAAAGCGTCACCATCCGCGCGGTATCGATCCCCATGCGCCGGCCGATCGTCGCTAAGGTCGGCGCCTTTACTGAATGGCCACTCATTCTGATCGACGTGAAAACGAAGGAAGGCATCGTCGGTCGCAGTTACCTTGAGCCTTACCTGAAAAATGCGGTGCGCTACATCGGCCCTGTCATCGAGGACATGGCCGCCGCATTTAAGGGCCGGCAACTGGCACCGCTCGATATGTATCGCGATGTGATTGGCTCACTGCACCTGCTGGGCCGGCAGGGGGTTAGCGTGATCGCTGCCGCCGGTCTCGACATGGCGATTTGGGACGCGCTGGCGAAGGCGGCCGGGCTGCCGCTGTGTGGGTTGCTCGGTGGGACGGTTGGCAAGATTCGCACTTACAACACCAATGGGCTATGGCTGCTGCCGCTAGACAAGCTGGCGAACGAGGCCAAAGAGCTGGTTGCGGAGGGCAATTTCAGCGCAATCAAGATTCGCCTTGGCCGCGCCAAACTGGCCGATGATCTGGAGGCCATTAAGCGAGTGCGTGACGCGATCGGCGACGACATTCAGCTAATGTGTGACTTCAATCAGGGACAAACATTGCAAGAGGCGATATGGCGCCTGCATGCACTCGACGACCAGGGTCTGTATTGGTTCGAAGAGCCCGTCGTGTTCGACAACTACGCGCAAAGTGCGCAGCTGGCGCGCGAGCTAAAGACGCCGGTGTCAATCGGCGAGAACATCTATGGCTCGCGTTCCTTTCTCGATGCGGTGCGCGCCGGGGCGGCCGACCTGTACATGCCGGATTTGATGCGCATCGGTGGCGTGACTGGCTGGATGCGCGCGGCCGCGATTGCCGGTGCCGCCGGTCATCCAATGTCAAGTCATTTGTACCCCGAGGTCTCAGCCCACCTGCTGCGCGCGAGCGAGTCGGCCGACTGGCTCGAATACCGCGACTGGGGTAACCCGATCATCGCTGAGCCCTTCGAAGTCATTGATGGTCATGCGATCGTGCCAAACCGCCCTGGAAACGGGATCGAATGGAACGAGGCAGCAATCGCTAATTACAGGTACTGATTATGAAGAACGGACCATTCCCGATATGCGTGCCTGCGAACAGGCGTTTTGTCAGGGGAGTTAAGCTTACCCGCGGAAGGTAAATTTTATCCTGAACGTACTCACCAATGCGGGGGGGGTGCCTTCAATAGACTTCAATCAGCAAAGCCGCTAGACTCTAGCCCTTTTCCCCGCTCTTATCCCCCCCGATGGCCAGCATCCCTGAATCCCCTGTTGTCGAACCCGTCCTGGTGCAGCCCGAGATCAGGAACGTGCCGCGTGAACAGATCGCGCGCGAAGTGCGGCGGCGTCGCACTTTTGGCATCATTTCCCACCCCGACGCGGGTAAAACCACCCTGACTGAAAAGCTGCTGCTGTTTTCTGGCGCCATTCAGCTAGCCGGTACGGTCAAGGCGCGTAAAAGCGGACGCCACGCCACATCGGACTGGATGGAAATTGAAAAACAACGCGGTATTTCGGTAGCAAGCTCTGTGATGCAGTTCGCGTACCGCGACCATGTGGTCAATTTGCTCGACACGCCGGGTCACCAGGATTTTTCTGAAGATACCTACCGCGTGCTGACGGCAGTGGATTCGGCGCTGATGGTGATTGACGCGGCCAAGGGCGTTGAAGCCCAGACGATCAAGTTGTTAAATGTCTGCCGGATGCGCAATACGCCCATCATTACGTTCATGAATAAGATGGACCGGGAAACCCGGGATCCGCTTGAATTACTTGATGAGCTTGAGTCTGTGCTGGCGATTCAATGCGCGCCGGTGACGTGGCCAATCGGCATGGGCAAATCCTTTCGGGGCGTCTATCATTTGTTGCGCGACGAGATCATGTTGTTTGCCGCTGGCAGCGAAAAGGCGGATCAGACCTTTGAAGTGATTAAGGGAATCGATAATCCGCGTCTGGCTGCGATGTTTCCGCAAGAAATAGAGCAATTAAAAATGGAAGTCGAGCTGGTGCATGGCGCCTCGCATCCGTTTGATGTTGAGGCTTTTCTGGCCGGTACGCAAACGCCGGTATTTTTTGGCTCAGCAATTAATAACTTTGGGGTGCGGGAGATCTTAAATGCGCTGCTTGATTGGGCGCAGCCGCCGCGCGAGCGCGATGCGACGGTACGCGCCGTGCAGCCTGAAGAGACCGCTTTTTCCGGTTTTGTTTTCAAGATCCAGGCCAATATGGATCCGGCTCATCGTGATCGCATCGCTTTCCTGCGCGTGTGTTCGGGGCGTTTTGAGCGCGGTATGAAGGTGAAGCATTTACGGCTCAATCGCGAAGTCAAACTGTCTTCGGTGGTGACGTTCATGGCGGCTGCCCGCGAGCAGGTCGAAGAAGCCTATGCGGGCGATATTATCGGTTTGCCTAATCACGGCAACATGCAGATCGGAGACAGTTTTTCCGAAGGTGAGATGTTGCAGTTCACCGGGATTCCTTATTTCGCACCGGATTTTTTCCGTTCAGTACGCATCCGTAATCCACTGAAAATCAAACAACTTCACAAAGGCCTGCAGCAGCTCGGTGAAGAGGGCGCGGTGCAAGTATTTAAGCCCACTAGTGGCGGCGATCTGGTCCTGGGCGCAGTCGGTGTCCTGCAGTTTGAAGTCGTTGCAAGTCGCTTGATGAATGAGTATGGCGTGGATGCGGTTTTCGAAGGCACCAGCATTAGCAGCGCACGCTGGGTGTCGTGTGATGACAAACGCATGCTGGCTGATTTTGAAAAATCTTCCGCAGGCAATAATCTCGCCCATGATGCCGCAGGCAACCTGGCCTACCTTGCTACCTCAGGCGTAAATCTTAAGCTGACCCAGGAACGCTGGCCCGGCGTGACCTTTCATTCGACGCGCGAACACGCAGTCAAAATCAGTTAAGGCTTTGCGCGGAAGATGTGAGCGGATTTCTCCCACGCACAGCGTGGTTGTCATCCCATCTCGGTTTAAATCCATACAGCATGATCAAAAATGCCTTTCCCGGGGTTTTTTCATGTGCGTCAGTCGCTTCTGTTCCCGCAATCAGACTCTTTCTGTTGATCTTTCTCAAATGTGCGTTCTGAGCTTGTCACTATACTAAGTCACGCAGGCGGTTAGTCCTCCGCCATCTTCATCGTCAGCAAAATTGCGACTGCGGGTAACACCTCTGCAGTCGCAATACTATTTACGCTTGGGAACTATCATGCTCACGGCTACGTATTCAATTGTTGCTCTAAAAGTCGAACAAAAAAAAGCGCGCTGGAATCTTTCAGCCTTGCAGCACACCATCATGACCAGTCTCAAAAATCTCAAGACCGCCAGCGGACTGGATGTCGAATCCATCCTGAATCGCTTGACGCAGTTTGAACAATACTGCCATCAGCGCAAGATGGAAATTTTCGTTATTCCAGCGTTGCGAAAAATTACGCACGAAGCAGATACGCTGCTGGAAGAACTGGATTCTCTGAGTTCCCGCAGTCTGGCGATCTTACGCTCGCTTCGTGAAAAATTACAAGAGGCGATGCGGCAGGGCGCACTGAAAATCGGAACTCTGTGCCTCGCTGGAGTTGTGTTGTGCGCATTTGTATCGACGATTAACTAAAGAAGACGAACTCGTACGGATTGCCGAGCGTGTCATACCCAGCGATGAGTGGTTTGGCATTGCCGCAAAATTTATGACGCACGATGCCAATGTTTCTAAAGCGGCTAACCAGGTTCGGCGCGCTCTATGCAATTAGTTTTTTGACAGGCGGGGGTTCTAAACCGCTCCTGTTTCCTGCCCCGGTGTCAACAAGCTTGCATGGCCGGGCAATGTTTGGCATGGTTACGGCATCTCCTAGCGGACCGGAACCATGCCACCACTTTTTAAGTTCACCACACTGTCCCTGCGCGACCTGATCGTCACGTTTGGGCCCGTGATTTTGCTGGCAGCGGGCCTGTGCGTTCTGGCGTATCGCATCATCGATCCTTCGCCGCCGAAAGTCGTGACAATCTCCACCGGGCAGGAAAACAGCGCCTACGAGCTGCTTGCAAGACGTTATGCGGCTGCACTGGCGCGTCAGGGGATACAAGTGATTCAAAAGCGCTCACAAGGTTCGTATGAAAACCTGCAGCGTTTAAACGACCCGGACGCCGGCATCGATATCGCGTTTGTGCAAAGTGGCTCCACTGACCTGCAGCGCGCCGAAAGTCACGGTCTGATTTCACTGGGAAGCCTGTTTACTGAGCCGATCTGGTTGTTTTATCGGGATAAAAAATCACTGCGCCATTTACGGGACTTGAAGGGGTTGCGTATTAACGTGGGGCCTGCCGGCACAGGCGTGCCGCAGGTGTTTGGCAAGATACTGGCGGCCAACGGAATAGAGTCGAAAGATCTGACATTGCGGGAACTGGAAAACACGCCGGCAACAGTTGCATTGCTGTCTGGTGCTGTTGATGGCATGGTGTTTAGTTCCGCAGCGGACGCGCTGCTGATCCAGATGTTATTGCAGACGCCGGGTATCAAGCTGTTTGATTTTTCCCAGGCCGAGGCCTACACGCGTCGGTTTCCGTTTTTGTCGGGCGTGGTGCTACCGCGTGGGATCGTTGATTTCGGGCGCGACATCCCCGCCCGCGATTACCATTTAATCGCGCCGACTGCCACCCTGGTGGCGCGCGAAGATTTGCACCCTGCATTGGTAGATTTGTTTGTGCAGGCCGCTTCGGAAATTCATGGCGGCGCCGGCTGGTTTCAGCGTCACGGTGAATTTCCGACAGCAAGTTATACCGAGATACCGGTTGCGGCCACCGCAGAAAAATTTTATCGGAATGGTCCCCCGTTTTTGCAGCGCTATATGTCGTTTTGGCTGGCGAATTTTTTTGAGCGCATGTGGATTGTGATCGTGCCGCTTGGCGCTTTACTTTTGCCCTTGTCGCGGATTGTGCCGCCGCTCTATGTGTGGAAAGTACGCTCGCGCATCTATCGCTGGTATGGGCAGTTGCGCATCGTTGAACAGGCTCTTGAAGATGTGCCGCCGGGCCGTCGGGATGACGTGTTCATGCAGCAGCTCGCCCGCTTGAATGATATTGAACAGCGCGTTAACCAGCTATCGATTCCGCTGTCTTTTGCTGAAGAGGCGTACCGGCTGCGCAGCCACATTCACTTCGTGCGCAAACGCGCGCATGGGCTGTTGACAGCCGCGCCGGATCAGGCGCCGACCCAGGGCAAGCCCGCGTTGCACCAGCCGGCGATGGATTTGCGGTGACCGCTGGTGTCGCGGTCGCCCTCAAAGCCTTCAAGGATGTCATAGCAATGCGCATAACCATGTTGGGTAGCGAGTTGGGCCGCGTAGCGCGACCGCACGCCGGAACGGCACAGAAAGAGCAGGACGTCAGCAGGCACTGTACCCTGCGCGAGCTGTTCGATGAATTCCGGGTTGGGCGCGCCACCCGGGTACAGGCTCCACTGGACAGCCAGGTGCTGACTGTCCGGGAGCGCCACGCGCCCAACCCAGTCGCGTTCGGCTTGGGTGCGCACATCGACGAGTTTGATCACGCTGTCGGCCTGCAGAAGTGCGTACGCTTCCTGAGGCGTGACGGCACCAGCGTAAGGCAGGGCGTTTTCCTGGCCGCGCTTGCTGGCGGCGGTGAGAAGTGGGTGGTTGTGGCGCATGAGATCGGTTGAAATGGGGTGGGCGAGGATACCAGTGAAGCCAAACCAAAATTATAACGGGTGATGGTACCTTTCACCATCTGACGCTATAAAATGGTGCAAATATGCCTGTGGCTGAGAAAAATGCACCAACATAATGCAAAAAAAAGAGGGCACGTAGTGCGTAAAATGATGGTCAGAGCCAAATCCGGTCATCATAAAGAAGGAACTGGCGGGAAAGTCGGCCTTTGCAGCAGAAAACTTTGCCCATTGCCACGCAACGCGAATCGGTTCCGGATGCACTGTTGATGGCATGGAATCTGCTATCATCTCGCCCTGAGTTCCGGTCACATTGTCGCTGTCTGTGCTGCAGGTTTGGGTTTTGCGCACTCAGGCGGTCTACTGGCACTACCCTGATCGTTTATTTTGGTTTTTTTAGGAGATTCGCATGGCAAGGACGGCCGCAGAGGTCTTGAAGATGGTGAAAGACAACGAAGTCAAGTTCGTTGATTTTCGTTTCGCTGATACAAGAGGCAAGGAACAGCATGTCACCGTTCCTGTTTCCCATTTTGATATGGACAAATTCGAGTCCGGCCACGCATTTGACGGTTCGTCGATTGCCGGCTGGAAAGGTATCGAAGCCTCTGACATGATTTTGATGCCTGATCCTAATACGGCCAACATCGATCCGTTCATGGAAGAAACTACGCTGTTTATGCAGTGTGACGTGATCGAACCGTCTGACGGCAAAGGGTATGACCGCGATCCGCGTTCTATCGCCAAGCGCGCTGAAGCCTACCTGAAATCTTCCGGTATTGGCGATGCCGCCTACTTTGGCCCTGAGCCGGAATTTTTCATTTTTGACGGGGTGCGCTGGAACACCGATATGTCCGGTTGCTTTGTCAAGATTGATTCCGAAGAAGCCTCATGGTCCACCGGTGCCAAGACCGAAGGCGGCAATGCCGGCCATCGTCCTACCGTCAAGGGCGGCTATTTTCCCGTCCCACCGGTCGACAGCTTCCAGGACATGCGCTCGGAGATGTGTCTGATTCTTGAAGCCCTCGGTATTCCGGTCGAAGTGCACCACCACGAAGTTGCCGGTGCAGGCCAAAACGAAATTGGTACTAAATTCTCAACCCTGGTTGAGCGTGCTGACTGGACCCAAAACCTGAAATACGTGGTGCACAACGTTGCGCACACCTACGGCAAGACGGCGACTTTCATGCCTAAGCCTATCGTGGGCGATAACGGTTCCGGCATGCACGTGCACCAGTCCGTCTGGAAAGACGGCAAAAATCTGTTTGCAGGTGACGGCTACGCGGGTTTGTCAGAGTTCGCCTTGTACTACATCGGCGGCATTATCAAGCACGCCCG
>Ga0105050_10009433_pt1 | contig 10932 bp, 9 predicted proteins | sample FRY01_FD_78088 | JGI IMG/M metagenome (GOLD analysis project Ga0105050, IMG submission 78088) | Freshwater microbial communities from Lake Fryxell liftoff mats and glacier meltwater in Antarctica - FRY-01 | ecosystem: Environmental > Aquatic > Freshwater > Ice > Glacier meltwater ... | reverse complement strand
GCCGCCAGCTATATGGAGAGCGCTGCTGCCTGGCCGCCCCCTCGTGGCGCGCGTCACACCCAAATCCAAAGTGGCCGACTTTTGCGCCGCCGCGTGGCTGGTTTTTGCTCCGCCGTTGACATCAATGACCCCGAAATCATGAAGGCCATCGAGGCCAAGATGACCGAACAGCGCGCGCTGCTGCGGTTCTACTGGACCGATCCGACCCAGCTTTCCCAGGCCATTGCGACGGGCGAGGTGGCAATCGCCTTTGCCTGGCCGTCAGTCTACAAGGAACTGAAGGCGCAGGGCGTGCCGGTCAAGTACATGCGCCCGAAGGAAGGCGTGATGGGCTGGGCGCAGGGCATGCTGCTGATGAAGGACCGTGACGGTAACACGCAGAAGGCCTATGATTTCATGGATGCCTGGATCGCGGCTTCGACCGGGCGCTGGCTGATCGAGAACTATGGCTATGGCCATGCCAACGTGAAGGCGGTTGACGGCGTGGCACCCGAGATTCTCGCCGACCTGATGCTGGAAGACCCGACGAAGACGCTGCAATCGTCGTTCTTCATCCGCGACATGCCGCAGGATGTGCAGACCGCCTATGTGGCAATGGTCGAGCGCATCAAGGCGGGCGGCTGAGCCATGCCGGGGCGGGTGCTGTGATCGGCCTTTGGCACAGATCGCCCGCCTTTCGCGGGTGGGTGCTGATCGCGCCCACCCTGCTGATCCTGACGGTGATGCTGGTGATCCCGCTGGGGATGCTGGTCGCGCAAAGTTTCTGGACGCAGACCGGCCTGACCATCGACCGCACGCCCGGCTTGCAGAACTACGCCCTGCTTGTCGCACCTGAGGGGGCGATCTATCGGACGCTTCTAGTCAAGTCGCTGTGGATCTCGTTCGCCTCGGCTTTCGTCGTTCTGCTGTTCGCCTTTCCGGTGGCGTACTTCATCGCCTTTCATGTGAAACGCTCGAAGCTGACCTGGATTCTGCTGGTGACGGTTCCGTTCTGGATCAGCTACCTTCTGCGTATTTTCAGCTGGAAGATCGTGCTGGGCTTTGGCGGGGCGCTGAACTCCGGGCTCATCTCCCTCGGTCTGATCGACGCTCCGATCGAGGCGCTGATGTACAATCAGGCCGCCGTCATCCTGACGCTGGCGCACAGCTGGTCGGCCTTTGCTGTGCTGCCGATCTATGTGTCATTGCAGAAGATCGAACCCCAGGTGCTTGAGGCTGCGTTCGATCTGGGTGACAGCGCGCTGCAGCGTCTGCGCCGGGTGATCCTGCCCTTGGCAATGCCGGGGCTGCTGGCAGCGTTCCTGCTAGTCTTTGTGCCTACGATGGGGGACTACATCACGCCGTCGCTGGTGGGTGGCACAGATGGGGTTATGGTGGGCAACGCCATCGCCACACTGTTCGGCAAGCAGAACGACGCACCTTTGGGCGCTGCACTGGCCGTGGCGACGATGGGTGCAGTGGCGGTGCTGGTCGGCTTGATCCTGGTCGCCGCGCGCGCAAGTGGCCTATGGCGGAACCGCTCATGAGTGGCCGCAGCCTTTCCCTTTATGCGGTCTTGTATCTGGTGTTCATCTACGCACCGATCCTGCTGCTGCCGGTATTTTCGTTCAACGACAACATATTCGTGACCTTCCCGCTGAAGGGCTTCACCACCGATTGGTACGCAGAAATGGCTGCAAACGCGCCGCTGGGAAAGGCGCTTCGGTCCAGCCTTATCATCGTCGGCCCGGTGGCGTTGATCAGCACAAGCCTTGGGCTAATGGCGGCACTGGCCCTCGGGCGATCCCCGATCCGGTTCAAGGCGGTGATCCTTGGGCTTTTGATGCTGCCGCTGGTGGTGCCGACGCTGGTCCTGGGCGTGTCGCTGCTGACGCTTCTGCGCGGTGTACTGGGGGTGCAACTGTCGCTGGCTACGGTGGCTGCGGGGCATGTGCTGCTGTGCCTGCCCTATTCGGTGGTGATCCTGCTCGCCCGGCTGGACGGGTTCGACCGCAGCCTGGAGGAGGCTTCGCTTGACCTTGGCCAGTCGGCCTTTGCCACCTTTCGGCGGATCACATTGCCCCTGATGATGCCGGCAATCGTCGCCAGCCTTCTATTGTGCTCCGTCGTGTCCTTCGACGAATTCCTGCTGGCGTTCTTTCTGTCCGGCGCGGATGCGACCCTGCCGCTGTACATCTGGGGGTCGCTGCGGTTCCCGGCAAAACTGCCCTCGACCCTGGCGCTGGGCACTTGCCTGCTGGTGTTTTCGGTCTGCATCGTCGTGCTGGCCGAATGGGTCCGGCGCAGGGGCGCCCCGGGTTCTACGGCGGCAACCGGGCTATGAACGGAACACCTGACATCATGATCGAGATTACTGGCCTGACCAAGGCTTTCGGCACCTACACTGCCATCGACGCCCTGTCGCTGAAGATAGCCAAGGGTGAGTTCTTTGCCCTGCTTGGGGCATCGGGCAGTGGCAAGACCACGCTGCTGCGGCTGTTGGGCGGGTTCGAGTTTCCGAATGCCGGCCGGATCGTGATCGACGGGAAGGACGTGACTGACCTTCGGCCAAACCAGCGCCCGACGAATACCGTCTTTCAGTCCTATGCGCTGTTCCCGCACCTTACGCTGGCCGAGAACGTGGGCTATGGCCTTTTGAACCTGCGGCTGCCCAAGGCCGAACTTGCCGCGCGGGTCGATGAAGCGCTGGCCCGGGTGCGCCTTTCAGGCTTTGGCGCGCGGTTTCCGCACATGGTGTCGGGTGGACAGCGCCAGCGCGTGGCCCTTGCTCGCGCGCTGATCTGCAAGCCGAAAGTACTGCTGCTGGATGAACCCCTAGGCGCACTGGACAAGCGCCTGCGTGAAGAGATGCACCTCGAGTTGCGCGAGATTCAGCGTGCGGCGGGCATCACCTTCGTTCTGGTGACCCATGACCAGGAAGAGGCGATGAGCCTTGCCGACCGCATCGCAATCATGGCGCGCGGACGGCTTTTGCAGATCGACACGCCGCGCGCACTGTACGAGGCCCCTAACTCGCGCGAGGTGGCGGAGTTCATCTCGAACGTAAACCTTCTGGACGGCACCTGCCTTGGCGTGGACGGGACCGAGGCGCGGATTGCGGTGGCCGGGATCGGTGAGGTCCGGGTAAGCACTGACGCGGGCGCGATTGCACCCGGCGCAAAGGTGACGCTTGGGATCCGGCCGGAAAAGCTGCGCTTTGTGACCGCGCCCGATCCGGGTGCAAATGCGCTGACAGGCAGCTTGCGCGCCGTGACCTATGCGGGGGACCGCAGCCACGCCGTTGTCGAGGTGCCGGGCCTGACGCGGCCCTTGCTGATCACCACGCCCAACCGTGACCGACTTTTGTCGAATGCCGACGCTGTTGGCGCCACCGTCATCGTCACCTGGGACAGCGCCGCTGCGGCAATCCTGAACAGCTAACCTCCCGAAAGGACCATCATGCGCTGCCAACCCACCGCGTCCCATTACATTGCCGGAAAGCCCTTTGAGGACCCGACCGGTGCGGTCATGGACAGCGTCTATCCCGCCACTGGCGAAGTGATCGCGCGGCTGCACGCAGCCAGCGACGCGACGGTTGACCGTGCGGTGCAGGCTGCAGCATCGGCGCAAAAGGCATGGGGGGCTATGCCGGGCCGCGACCGGGGCCGCATCCTGCGGCGTGCCGCCGATCTGATCCGCGCCCGCAACCGTGAATTGGCAGAACTTGAGACGCTGGACACCGGAAAGGCATTGCAGGAAACGCTGGTGGCGGATGCAGCGTCAGGCGCGGATTGTCTGGAGTATTTCGGCGGGCTGGCCGCCGGGATCGAAGGCATCCATGTCGATCTGGGCGGGGCGTTCCTTTATACACGGCGCGAGCCTCTTGGCGTGGTCGCGGCGATCGGGGCCTGGAACTATCCGATTCAGATCGCCTGCTGGAAGGCGGCGGCGGCGCTAGCCGCAGGCAATGCCATGGTCTTCAAACCGGCTGAGGCGACACCGCTTTCAGCGTTGAAGCTGGCCGAAATCCTGACCGAAGCGGGGTTGCCGGATGGCGGTTACAACGTGGTGCAGGGGGCGGCCGATACAGGGCGGGCGCTGGTGCGCCATCCCGGCGTGGCCAAGATTTCGCTGACCGGGGAAAGCCGGACCGGCCGCTATGTCATGCGCGAGGCGGCAGAGACGTTGAAGCATGTGACGCTGGAACTGGGCGGGAAATCGCCGCTGATCATCTTTGACGATGCGGATGTGGAAAACGCAGTTTCTGCCGCGATGCTGGCGAACTTCTATTCTACCGGTCAGATCTGTTCCAACGGCACCCGGGTGTTCGTTCAGCGCGGCCTCAAGGCGGCCTTCCTTGACCGGCTGGTCGCGCGCACCCGCGCCATACGGCTGGGTGACCCGATGGACGAAGCAACGCAGCTTGGCCCCTTGGTCAGCCACGCCCACCGCGACAAGGTGCTGTCCTATCTGATGCTTGGGCGCGAGGAGGGTGCCAAGCTGCTGGTCGGCGGCGATGCGCCCGTGTTGCCGGGATTCGAAGGCGGGGCCTTCGTGTCGCCCACGGTTTTTGCCGATGTCACCGACACCATGCGGATTGCCCGCGAGGAAATCTTCGGCCCGGTGATGTGCGTACTGGACTTCGAGACCGAGGATGAGGTCATCCACCGCGCAAACGGCACGCCCTTCGGTCTGGCAGCCGGGGTGTTCACCCGTGACATCGCCCGCGCCCACCGGGTGATTGCGCAACTGGATGCCGGAACGACCTGGATCAACACCTACAATCTGACTCCGGTCGAAATGCCTTTCGGCGGGGTCAAGCAATCAGGGCTTGGGCGGGAAAATGGCAAGGCGGCGCTGGACGCGATGACGCGGGTGAAAAGTGTCTATGTCGAGGTTGGCGATGTCTGGGCCCCTTACTGAACACAAATGGAGGTTAGGTGAATGAAATCTGTTTCAGACTTTCACGGGTCTATCCGGTTGCCTTTGCGCTGTTCGGCGCTGACGGGGCCTTGAGTCGTGGCGCTGTCCGCACACAGGTGCAGGCGATGGTGCGCCATGGGGTGCACGGCATCACTGTGCTGGGCCTGGCCAGCGAAGTGCACCGGCTGTCGGCAGTGGAACGGCAGTGCCTTATGGAATGGGTTATCGAAGACGCCGCCGGGCAAGTTCCCGTAGCCGTGACCATAGCAGAGCCGAGCGTCGAGGCGCAGGTTGCCTTTGCCGGGCGTGCTAGGGCGGCTGGGGCGGCATGGCTGATCTTGCAACCGCCACCGGTTAAGGCGGTGCCGGAGGCCGCGCTGATCCGCTTTTTCGGCGCGGTAGCAGACAAGGTCGACTTGCCGCTGGCGATACAGAACGCGCCGGAATATTTGGGCGTTGGGCTTTCGACCGCCGGGATTGCCGCATTGAACCGGGCGCATCCCAATGTGTCTATGGTCAAGGTCGAGGCGACGGCTGCAGCGGTCCACCGGCTTTTTACCGAAAGCGAAGGCCGGATGGACATCTTCAACGGTCGAGCCGGGAACGACATGGTGGAATCGCTTCGGGCGGGTGCGGTGGGCTTTGTGCCGGGCGGCGAAAGCTATGATGTCCTGACTGCGATCTTCAACGATCTGACAACCCCGGAAGGCAACCCCGAACGCGGGCAGGCGCGCTATCGCGAGATCCTGCCGCTTCTGGCCTTCCTTATGGAGTCGGTGGATCACTTCCTGCTTTACGGCAAGCATCTGCTGGCGCTGCGTCTGGGAGGTGACCTGGCGAATTTCCTGCCACGTGCGCCATGTGCAGACCCGACGCCGTTTTCGCTTGCCTTCCTGCAGGCCGAAGCGGTGCGGATGGGAAGGCTTTAAAAATTGGCGGGTTGGGATATCGGGGATTTTGGTCGCGTCATCGCGGATGACGGGGCCTACCATGTGCTGGTGGTGGGGGCTGCCAGGGGCATCGGGCGGGCGACGGCAGAGTTTCTATCGGAGTGCGGCGCGACTGTCACGCTGGCCGACCGGGATGGCAATGGGGCGGCTGCGGTGGCCGACAACATCCTGCGCGCCGGGGGACAGGCACTGGCGGTTTCGTTTGATGTGACAGATGCGGGCGAGGTCGCCGACAGGCTTGCTGGTCTGGTCGGCTCGCGCGGGCCGTTCCACGCCATGGTCAACGCCGCCGGAATCACGGGCACCACCAACGTGGCCGGGCACCTGGTGAGCCTGCCGGACTTTGACTGGGTCGTAGCAATCAACCTGCGCGGCGCTTTGGTGCTGATTCAGGCGGTCCTGCCCGCAATGCTGACTGCGGGATTTGGGCGCATCCTTCACATCGCCTCGATTGCCGGAAAAGAGGGTAACGCCGGGATGGCAGCCTATTCGGCCAGCAAGGCGGGCCTGATCGGGCTGGTTAAGTCCATGGCCAAGGATTGCGCCACCAGTGGCGTGACCATAAACGCCCTTGCCCCGGCGGTGATCCAGACCCCGCTTGTCGCCGCCCTGCCCGAGGCGACGTTGAACTACATGACAGCCAAGATCCCGATGGCGCGCTGCGGCACGCTGGAGGAGGCTGCCCGCATGGCGGCCTTTAACATCTCACCCGCCTGCGGGTTCACCACCGGCTTTACGTTCGATCTATCCGGCGGACGCGCCACCTATTGAAAGGACTGCACTATGGACGACAACGACTTGCGGTCATCTGGCTGGTTTCGCGGCAGCTACAAGGGCGCCTATGTCCACCGCAGCTGGATGAAGAATCAGGGCTTTCCGCCGCATCTGTTTGACGGCCGACCGGTGATTGGCATCTGCAACAGCTGGTCCGAACTGACTCCCTGCAATGCGCATTTGCGCGACCTCGCCGATTTCGTGAAACGCGGCGTGTACGAGGCAGGTGGCTTTCCCGTCGAATTTCCTGTGATGTCATTGGGCGAATCCAACATGCGGCCGGCGGCGATGCTGTATCGCAACCTAGCCAGCATGGATGTCGAAGAAACCCTGCGCGCCAACCCGATCGATGGCGTGGTGCTGCTGGTCGGCTGCGACAAGACCACGCCTGCGCTGGTGATGGGGGCGGCAAGCTGCAATCTGCCGACCATCGTCGTATCGGGTGGCCCGATGCTGTCCGGCATGTTCCGGGGCGAAAAGCTGGGGTCCGGCACCGATATGTTCCGTCTGAGCGAAGAGGTGAAGGCCGGTCGGCTGAAGGCCGAGGATTTCCTTGCCTCCGAAGCGGCGATGAGCCGGTCACCCGGCAGCTGCAACACGATGGGCACCGCCTCGACCATGGCCTGCATGATGGAGGCGCTGGGGTTGGCGTTGCCGGGTAATGCGGCCATTCCGGCAGTTGATGCGCGGCGCAGGGTCCTGAGCCAGATGTCAGGTCAGCGCATCGTCGCGATGGTGCGCGAAGACCTGCGAATGCGAAAGGTCGTCACTCGCCGGTCTTGTGAGAATGCAATCCGGGTGAACGGCGCGGTCGGTGGATCGACCAATGCGGTGATCCACCTGTTGGCGATTGCGGGCCGTCTGGGTATCGACTTGGGCCTTGATGACTGGGACAGCTTTGGTCGGGGGGTGCCGACGCTGCTGGACCTGATGCCATCGGGCCAATTCCTCATGGAAGATTTCTTTGCCGCCGGTGGCCTGCCGCCGCTTCTGCGCCGGCTGATCGAGGCCGGACTGGTCGATGGTGCGGCGCTGACCGTAAGTGGTCGCACCCTGGCCGAAGCGGTGGCGGGCGAAGAGGTTTTCCAGGATGCAGTGATCCGGGGGTTCGATAACCCCGTCGCGACCGAAGGCGGGATCGCTGTCCTGCGCGGGAACCTTGCCCCTTCGGGCGCGGTGCTGAAACCTTCAGCCGCCAGCCCGCACCTGATGCAACACGAAGGTGCTGCACTGGTCTTCGACTCGATCGAGGACTACCACGCCCGAATCAACGACCCGGCGCTTGACGTGGACGAGACCTCGGTCATGGTCCTGCGCAATTGCGGCCCAATGGGATATCCCGGAATGCCCGAAGTTGCCAATATGGGCCTGCCGCCCAAGCTGCTGCAACGCGGGATCACTGACATAGTCCGCATCAGTGACGCGCGGATGAGCGGGACGGCCTATGGCACGGTCGTGCTGCACGCCGCACCGGAAGCGGCGATCGGCGGGCCGCTGGCACTGATCCGCACTGGCGACCAGATCCGGCTGGACGTGCCGGGGCGCAGTCTGACGGTGGATCTGAGCGATGCCGAACTCGCGGTACGGCGCAGTCTGTGGACACCGCCCGAGATGGACAGGACCGGCTTCCTTGCCCTCTTTCGCGATCATGTGATGCAGGCTGACACTGGGTGCGACTTCGATTTTCTGCAAGGCGCGCGTGAGGCTGGAATTCCTAGGGTGTTCATTTGATGCAAGTCACCTGTCTGGCCGGGCGCGGTTCGATCCTGGGCGAAGGCCCGCTGTGGGACGCCACACGCGGTTGCCTGTGGTGGATCGATATCGAGGGACGGACGCTGCATCGGCACGATCCGGAAACCAGTCTCAACAGCACGCAGGCTCTGCCGGGCCGTCCTGGGTTTGTGGCTTTGCATGCGTCCGGCCAGCTGGTCCTTGGCATCGAACGGGAGATCGTGCTTTTCGATCCGGGTGCCGAGAGGGGTACCAGCCTCGCCGAAGTTGGCGGGGACGGTATCCGGATCAATGACGGGTCCTGCGACCACGCCGGTCGGCTTTGGTTCGGCACCATGGATGACAAGGTGGCCTCGCCCATCGGCGGGCTTTACCGGGTGGGTCCGGACGGGCCCGAGGCGGCGATCAAAGAGGTGATTGCGTCAAACGGCCCGGCATTTTCGACCGACGGGAGGTGGCTGTTCCATTGCGACACGCTTGGCCGCAGGATCCTGCGTTATCCGCTGCGGCCGGAAGGCGATCTGGGGCTGGGTTCCGTCTTCCGGACCTTCTCGCCAGAGGAGGGTTTGCCGGACGGCATGGCCTGCGATACGGATGGCGGACTGTGGGTCGGCCTATGGGGCGGCAGTTCTGTCGTGCGGCTGGACCGCAGCGGCTCAAATTCAGCCCGGGTGGCGGTTCCTGCAGCCCAGGTGACCGCTTGTGCCTTTGGCGGGCCCGATCTGGACGTTCTGTTCATCACAACCGCAGCCATGGGCCTGGCGACCGATGACCTTGCGGCGGTACCGGAGTCGGGCGGACTGTTCATGTGCCGCCCCGGCCATCGTAGCCGGGTACCAACCCCGATGCGGGACGCGCCACCCACCCAAGGAAGGACCACAGGGACATGACACTTCTGACCCAGAATGTTTGCTATGACAGCCTCAAGAACGCGGTCGTCGTCGTCACCGGAGGCGCATCCGGCATCGGGCGCGGTATTGTGACCGCATTTGCGGCACAAGGTGCGCGGGTTGCGTTTCTTGACCGCGACAGCGCGGGTGCTGCGGTGACGCTGGCCGCCTGTCTGCCCGCCGAGGTTACATTCCTGCCCTGCGATCTGACCGACATCGCGGCGTTGCAGCAAGCGCTGGATATGGTGGCCGCGCGGCTTGGCCCGATCCACGTTCTGGTCAACAATGCCGGAAACGATGACCAGCACAGCACAGCGTCGATCACGCCCGCCTATTTCGACGAACGCATCGCGCTGAACCTGAAACACTACCTCTTTGCAGCCCAAAGCGTGCAGGCCCAGATGGCGGCAGCGGGCGGGGGCAGCATCGTCAACCTAGGCTCCATCGCGTGGAAAATGGCGGATGGGTCGGCCCCGCTGTATGTCACCTGCAAGGCCGCAATAACCGGCCTGACCCGCGCGTTGGCACGCGAGTTCGGGCGGCAGGGCACGCGCGTCAACACGGTGTTGCCTGGGTGGGTAATGACCGAACGGCAGCGCAGCCTTTGGGTCGATGCGGCGGCGGAGGCTCAGATCGACGCTGCCCAGTGCCTGCCCGGGCGTCTGGTCGAAGAAGATATCGCCGCCATTGTCCTGTGGCTGGCATCGGACCAGTCGCGGATGTGCACCGCACAGGAATTCACCGTCGACGGGGGCTGGGTGTGACGATCACAACCCAAACACAGCCCTGGGGTTCGGACGAAGGGCAGGAGGTGCGGCTGTTATCGCTGATCCGCGACACCGACCTTGGCCCGATGACGATCCGGGTGGCGGAGTATGGCGCGACCTTGCAAGCGGTGCTTCTGCCCGACCGTGATGGTGTGCTGCGGGATGTGGTCCTCGGGCATGACAGCCTTGCTGACTACATCGCCTCGGATGCCTATTTCGGTGCCGTCGTGGGCCGCTTTGCCAACCGGATCAGGCGGGGCGAGGTGACGATTTCCGGCAAGGTTTACCATTTGCCCTGCAACGAAGGCGCGCACCATCTGCATGGGGGCCCGCAAGGGTTTGACCGCCGGTTTTGGGCGGGTGCGGTCGAGGATGGGGCACTGGTGTTCCGCCGCACCTCGCCCGCCCAAGAGATGGGCTATCCCGGCATCCTGACAGCCGAGGTCCGCTATGAGCTGACCGCCGACGCCCGCCTGCATATCACGATGCGTGCCGAAACAGACGCGCCGACGCTGTGCAATTTAGCCCATCACGGCTACTGGAACCTTGCAGGCGCGGGTTCGGTGCTGGATCACGTCCTGACCAGCCCCGCCGCATTCCTGCTTGCCACGGATGCCGATCTTTTGCCAACGGGCGAGGTGCTGACGGTCGCAGGCACCGGCTGCGATTTCCGTGCCGGGCGACGAGTCGGTCAGGATTTCGACGCCGTTTCCCTGCGCCCGAACGCAGCAAGGACCGTCGGGGTCGGCTATGATCACGCGCTGGTTCTGGGGTTACCTGAGGCGGACGGTCTGCGACTGGCTGCGCGGCTGTTCAGCCCGGAAAGCGGGTTGGGCTTCGATCTGCGCACCGATGCGCCCGCGTTGCAGGTCTATTCCGGCGGCGATCTTGGGGCCTATCTCACGGCCAAGGGCGGAG
>Ga0105050_10009430_pt1 | contig 10935 bp, 11 predicted proteins | sample FRY01_FD_78088 | JGI IMG/M metagenome (GOLD analysis project Ga0105050, IMG submission 78088) | Freshwater microbial communities from Lake Fryxell liftoff mats and glacier meltwater in Antarctica - FRY-01 | ecosystem: Environmental > Aquatic > Freshwater > Ice > Glacier meltwater ... | reverse complement strand
CACCGCCGCAGCCTCAGCCGCTGTTGTGAGGTGGTGGTGCAAAATGCCTACTGCACCAAGGACGTCTTGCGCTTCCATTGCGTCCACCATGGAAACGTGTTCGGACCCGAGGGACCCTTGTACCTCGGCATTTTGGAAGGATAAGCTCCTATATCGCTCAGCGTTGCGCCATCCTGGCAAGATCGCCTTGATGATCCACGGGTTATTGCAAGCTTGATAAAGCTGGAAATGGAATGCCTCGTGTGTCGCCAGAATTTTCAGTGTTTCCCCACTTTCTGCGGCAGTAATCCTGCTCTCATTGGCTTCACGGGCGAGCCTGGTCCGCTCCGGTGTAATCAGGGGTGTGCCAAGCTTTATCGAAAGGGTTTCAAGATAGATGCGCGAACGGTAGGTCTCCACAAGGTCTTCGAGACTCAGATAGCGCACCTGCGCTCCTCGATTGGGAATAGACTCCACAATTCCCAGTGAAGCAAGTTCGCGAATTGCTTCACGCACGGGCATTACCGACATGCCTAGCCGCTCAGCAACCTCACTGAGCCTGAGGAATGAGCCAGGCTGATAGGCCCCCTCAAGGATGTCTGAGTAAAGAGCCTGAACAGCGAAATCGACGGTCGTTTGGCGCTTGCGAATGCTACGAAGCGACGTTTCGAAGGTGGTCATAGCTATCGTTGTCCTTTGGGGTTAGAGTACGTGATTCTTAAGGGCGCCGAGACCGCTCGCTCGGGTAACTAGTTCATCTCCCGACCTGAGGAAAACTTTCGGCTCGCGTGCGTTGCCAACGCCACTAGGGGTACCCGTAAGAATAACATCACCCGCATCAAGAGTCATCCCGCGGCTGAGCTCCGCAATGATCGTAGGAATCGGGAACGCCATCTGCTTTAGCTGAGCATCCTGAAGCACCTTACCATTGAGTTCGCACTCGATCCGAATGTCTCCAAGATCAACGATTTCGTCAAGTGTTGTAATCCACGGACCAAGCGGCATTGTGCGGTCGATGCTCTTACCTTTGAACCATTGACCTCCGTGGGCGCGCTGAACATCTCGGACGGAGACGTCGTTTGCGAGAGTAAGACCAAACACATGGTCTAGCGCGTTCTTCTCAGAGATGTTCTTGCCTGACCTACCAATCACAATCGCGACCTCTGCCTCGTAATCCCACTCCTCGCTCATCTCAAAATCGCATTCAATGGAGTCGTGAGTCCCGATGACCGTGCGGGGGGATTTTGTGAAAAAAGTTGGGTGCATGGGGCGCCCCTCGGGATCTTGTCCCTCCCTCTTACCCTGGGATTCTTCAAAGTGGTCCCAGTAATTCCAGCCGACACATAGTACATTTTTGTGCCAACGTCGGATTGGTGCCCCAAGCTTCGCCTCCGAGATCAAGATTTCAGCGATGGGTTCGGCACCTGCCCTAAGGCCTCCAGAGCTAATTACATCCTCTGCGAAACCCAAACTTGCTGGGTAAACAAGTACGGTATCACCAGCTCCAGAATTGAGTGCACCCATATGCCAGGTTCCGTTGTGATGAACTGAGCAGAGTCTCATTAGCTTGCATCTCCATCATGAACAACCGCGATCGCGTTGATTTCAATAAGGTAGTCCTTGTTTACGAACTTCGAGACTTCGACCAGTGTTGATGCCGGGGCGACTCCCGTGAAGTACTGCGCGCGGACCGCGTGAATTGCAGCAAAGTCTTCCATGTTCCGGACATATACGTCAACACGCGCAATGTCATCAAGGGTTCCGCCCGCTGCCTCCATTGCCGCCTCTAGGTTCCGGCACACCTGGTGTGTCTGTGCGCTAATGTCGCCGATACCGGTGACACCACCGTCGCGATTGCGTGCCGTCATGCCTGAGAGGAAGATAAAGCGTCCGCCTGCTTTGGACTCGGTGGCCTGGGAGAAGTGCCCGTTGGGCAGCGCAAGTTTATCTGAATGAATTTCTGACTTAGCCATGTACGACTCCTTGTGTTGAGTTTCGGATGAGTTTCTTAGATTGCGTCTTCAGCGCTGGAGTACCACTCGGGCTGCATCGGGTAATGCGGTCCGTCGTAGACCTCCAAAAGCACCGTGTCATCTTCGGCGCACGTGGGTCCGTGCAGGCACCCTTTCGGGTTCCAGTAAAAGGAGCCCGGCTCAAGTACAAGTCCGGTGGGCACGTAACGGTACCTTCCTGACAGGCAGAACATGAACTGGTTTGATGCATGCGAGTGTCGCAGTGGAATCCCTGATCCCGCCTTAAACCGCACCAGTGAAATAGACGCACCTGTTTCGTCGTTCCGCCAAAGGGGCTTGTGCGAGAGGCCCGCCAAAGTTTTGTCGAGCCACTCTTCGTCCTGGGAATGCACCAGGATCTCACGAAACCGGAACATCACGTCTTTTCCCACAGGGGCTTTTTCCTCTCGGGAGAGATCTGCGGAGATCCCGCCGTAGAGCGCCGGGTCAGAGAGGTTGTTTGCCCACTCTTCGGAATCAACCCCTTCCGGAACCGGAGGTCGTTCGTTAAGAGGGTTGCTGTCAAAACTCACCGGGCCACCCCCCAGGAAGGTTCTCCCCTTGGTCTTTGAACTCAATTAGACGACTCAGATATCGAGTGGCACCGATATTTGTCAACATGTGTACCGGGCTGGGAACCAGTTCTATAGTTCTGCCCACGTACTCGTGGACATCCCGCGAGCTGCCATCGGTGTAGGTGATGCGGTTGTTGGCCGCTTCGATAGCAATCACAAGATAAGGATTGTGGTGAAAGTGCCAAGGCTGAGACTCTCCGGGCTCGAGGCAGATATGCCACACTCTGGTTCGATCGTTTTCGAGAATAATCTCTTGTCCAACATCACCGAGTATCACCTCGCTTCCGTCAGCCATCTGGTAAACGTCTCCCTTTGCCATTATTGCTTCCCATCCTTAGGTCTGACGATGCGGAGGTACTCGTCGATTGCGGCGTGACTTTCTACTGCGTTGTGCGGGTTCCATGACTTGATTGCCGCAATGTGTCCGTCAGGGCGGATAAGAACGAACGTGTCTTGCGGTAGACCAAACTTTTTGGTGACTACTTCGCTCGGGTCAAAGAGGGAGACCGATCGCAAGCCTGTATTTTCTGGCACATCCCAGCGGCTCACGATGTAGTGAGCTAGGCCAGGGGTTGCGTCATCGGTGGGGATGAGTGGTCGTCTGCGAGCGTCGGTGAAGTACAGAGCGACAAACGAGTCACTGCAAAGCTCATGAACGTAGAGGCGTTTATGGAAATCAAAAAGCGGGAGGTCTGGCGCCCGACTTCCGACTTGGACGGGCTGGTCACTCTCGCCTGTTTGGATTATGCCACCGCGCCCTGTTGCGTCAACATCGAGCGTCACTCCCAGCATCGTGCGAGTCATCGCTGCCGCCCACCCGTTGTCGTTGTCGATGACGTCGTCAGAGCCCTCGGCGCGACTCATTCTCTTGCGTGCATTCTCTGCTAGCTCGCCTGAGCCGCCAAGGGCGATCGGTGCCTGCTCAGCGCCGTAACCTTCGAGCAATTTTTCATCCGCCCAACCACGGGCAACCCAACTGAGACGCCAAGGAAGGTTTGATGCATCCAAGACACCGGTGTTGAGGCCAAGTGCCCACATCGGCGTGATCAGATGCGCGGCATCACCCATGAGGAAGACGCGTCCATCCTGCCATTTCGAGGCGACCCGGTGATGAACGCTATAAATATTTGTGCCTATGACCTTTGTGTCAACATCACCGATGAATCGCAAAACTTTCTGCTGCAGCTCGTCTGCGGTGGGCTCGTCAACTCCCGGCCTAAGCGGGAAGAGAAATCGCCAGCAGTGCGGGTGGCGGACGAGTATCATCCACTCGGCGCTGTCCCCAAAGTACGAGAGATAGGGATAGTCTCGCGGCGACGCAATGTCCAAGTCGGCCTCGAGGTCGATGAGCATGTAACGCTCCTCGAGCGTTGTCCCGGCAACATGGACACCCATTAGTTCTCGAATGAGTGATCGTCCGCCGTCGCACCCGAGTAAGTAGGCGCCTTCGATTTTCTTCGGGCCATCCGGAGTGTCAACGTCGACCGTGACTCCCCGGTCATTCTGCGTAAATGCGGTGACCCTGTTGTTCATTTGAAGCGCGTTCGGTGCGGCAGCGGCAAGGGCATCCCGGAGGACTGGTTCGAGATGGTGTTGAGGAATGTTGACGACAAATGGGAACCGTGTCTCCTCAGTAATAAAGCTCGTGAGGATGGATTGCTGAGGCAAATCCGAAGTAAGATCTGTCTCGCCGATTTCATCAATCCGCACTGACGCATGAAGCACTGGCTCGATAGCGCCATAGCGGTTCAGGACCTCGAGAGTTCTGGTGAGGATAGTCCCAGCCTTTGTTTCGAGTGACAGCGCCGAGTCTTCTTCAAGCACCACCACGGGGACGCCATAATGGGTCAGGCCAAGGGCAGTGATCAGGCCAATCGGACCGCCACCAACGATTATTACGGGCTTCGTGAGTACTTTGCGCTCATTCATCTGGGTTCACCCCAAAAGCTCGTTCGCGGGTGAGGATCGAGCCAGTCATTGTTGCTGCATCGCTGAGAAGGAACATGAGCGGGCCAACAACATCCTCAGGCTCCCCCACTCCCAGAGAGTTCTTCCAGTGCTCAAGCTCACCACCGGCAGGGTTCGCCTTGCGAAACTGCGGTGTGTCGATGACGCCGGGGAAGACGATATTTGCCGTGATGTGATGTTCAGCTATCTCCGCCGCAAGCGATTTGATCCAGGGAACCAGAGCCCCCTTTGTCGCCGCATAGGCGGACGCACCGGGGTGTCCCACATTCGCAAGTCCTGAGGAGAAAGCGAGGATTGCCCCTCCCTTTGCCTCGATCATCGCCGGGAGAACCGCCTGTGTGGCCCACATGACTCCGTTGAGGTTGACGTCTATCACTCGCTGCCACTCCGCCGGATCCATCTCGACAATCGTTGTGCGCGGTTGAATTGCCGCGGCAGCTACCAGAGCGTCGATCCGGCCTTCTATATTGAGGATCTTCGTCACTGCAGCAAATACGTCGTCTCGGTTGGCTACATCCACCCGATGGCCGGTAATTCCTTCAGCTAAGTCGGGAGTCGGGCTTGTGCCAAAGACGTGAACGGTACCGCCGGCGCGGCAATAGGCCTCCGCGAGCGCGCGTCCAATCCCACTCGTTCCACCAGTTACGAGAAGCACCTGGCCAGTTGCGTCGTAATGAGTTTTCATTTAGAGAGGTCTCCGTTTCGTGTGTTCAAATGAATTTCCCAGTGTTCGAGATCCTGCACAACGCTCCGTTTGAGGCGGATTCCGTCTCTCAGGGACTGTTCGTAGTTTCGTTTGCTTCGGTCACCTGGCAGACGAGCAGTTGCCCCGTGCTCGATCATTGGCGAGCTAAGTACTTCGCCAGCGAGGAGGGTAGCGCGTTCCGCGAAACCCTCATCAAGTGCCGACGCGTTAATCGCCAGAAAAAAGTGCGACGAATTGTACGGCTCGGAAAAGTCGGCATAAAGTCCGTTGACGTTAGCGCCGAAACCACCACCGGAGAGAACACCGCTCAACATGTCGACGACGAGGGCTAGCCCAAACCCTTTCGTTCCACCTGCGGGCAGAAGCATCCCTTTGATGGCCTCGGTGGGGTTTGTGGTGGGCAATCCTGCGCTGTCTGTTGCCCAAGTGGAGGGAATATCCGTGCCCTCGGCTTCTGCAAGGCGTACCTTTCCGAGCGCCGCCTCTGAAAGCGCGAAGTCAAAGGTGAAAGGACTTTCCCCACTGCGTGGGATCGAGAACGCGATCGGGTTGTTTCCTACCAGTGCTTTCGCGCCACCGGGCGCTGGCATGAGGGGCCGTGTATTTGCCGCTGCGACTCCAATCATCCCCGCATCTGCGGCGAGCGCCGCGTAGCGATAGGCACCTCCAAAGTGGAATGCGTTTCTGGCCACAACCACTGCGACGCCGTGATCTCTGGCGCGCACTATAGCGAGCTCCATGGCGTCCTGGGCGCTTACCTGGCCAAGCCCGTTGTGACAATCGACTGAAACCAGTGCGCCGAGGTCGCCGACAATCTCGTTCACACTCTTCGGGTCAACCGAACCCTGCTCGATTCTCCCTAAATAAACAGGGAGAAGCATGAGGCCGTGAGACGGCAACCCTCGGGCGTCCGCCTCCACAAGCCCCTCTGCTGTAAGTCTTGCAGCTCGCTCACTGGCTCCGGCGGCAACAAAAAGATGATTGGTGCGGGTGACGAGGTCGTTGAACTGAAAAACATTGGTCTGGGCCACTATTTTGCCCTCTGGCTTTCCGCCCAAGGAATAAGGAGTTTTTCGATGAGAACAAGCCCATAGAAGAGAACAATGCTGATAATCGCCAGCAACACGATTGCAACAAACGCAAGTGCGGTGTTGGCGCTCGCGCCAGATTGCACAATAAGGTAGCCCAGGCCCTGGTTTGCGCCGACGAATTCGGCAATCACTGCGCCGATCACGGCGAGCGAGATAGCCGTCTTGAGGCCAACGAAAATCTGTTCGAGAGCAAAGGGCGCCCGAAATTTCATAAATGTTTCAAGTGAATTCGACCCTAGAGATTTTGCAAGCTCAATAAACTCACTCGGAGTCGACCTCAACCCGACAGTGGTGGCGAGGACAATCGGGAAGAAGCACAGGAGCACCACCATCACGACCTTTGGTGCCTGTCCGAATCCCATCCAGACGACCAGAAGCGGTGCAATCGCGACCTTTGGTGCCGCATTAATCGCAAGAAGGAGTGGGTAGATCATCTGCTCGACAACTTTCGATGATGCGATGATTGTTGCGAGCGGCACGGCAATGAGGATTGCCAGGATTAACCCTTGCAACGTTTCCACCAGTGTGACCCAGGTTTGCACCATTATGAACTGCGGATTCAGCATGAAGGAGCTCCACACATCTGCCGGTGACGGCAAAAGGAACTTTTCAATCTCGAATCCAATGATGGACAGCCACCAAATGGCAAAAATAAGGAGCACACCAAAAAGAGGGAGCAGAATTGATCTCACTCTTGCCATCTGGTGCGCCTTCTTAGCTGCGGCCCTATTTGACCGGTTCGGAAGACTCTCGGCAACGGTTGGGGTCGTCATTTTTCATCACCTTCATTTGTGTCTTGCAGGAGATCGTGAAGCTGTCCGCTGACTTCTGTAATCTTTGCCGTGTAAGCGGATCGTCCGAGCGAGCGCGGACGTGGAATGTCGACAGGCACGATTTCTCTTACGCGGCCGGGCCGCGCTTTCATAACGACGACACGGTCTGCAAGCAACACGGCCTCTTCGATGGAATGGGTGACGAACACGATGGTTGTGTTGTGCTGCATCACAATGCGCTGGAGCTCGCCCGCAAGCTCTTCGCGAGTGAGCGCGTCGAGCGCCGAAAAAGGTTCATCCATCAGCAAAATCGACGGTTCCTGCAGCAGTGACCGACAGAGCGATACTCTCTGCTGCATGCCGCCTGAGAGCTCGTGGGGGAGCTTTGACTCAAACCCTTCCAGTCCCGTGAGGGAAAGAAGTTCTTGAGCGCGATTCCTCGCGCGATTCCTGTCGAGGCGCATAACCTCTGCGGAAAGCATCACGTTTTGAACTACCGTGCGCCATGGAAGCAGCGCTGGACGCTGGAACATCATGCTCACGTCTTTCCGGGGGGCGAGCACCTGGTCTCCCGCGATGCTCACCCGCCCAGAAGTCGGTGTTTGCAGTCCCGCAATGATCCGGAGAAGGGTGGATTTGCCGCAACCGCTTCGTCCGACAAGGGTCACGAATTCGTTCTCTTTGATGGAGAGATTCACTGAGGAGAGCGCGTGCACGCTTCCCCGAGAAGTAACGAACTCCTGATCAATTCCTTCAACAGTAATCATCACGATCCTTTGGTGTGCTTACTTCACAATATCGCTGATTATCCCATCGGAGTTGGGTTCGGACTTGATTGCGCCTCGCTTAAAGAGAAGACTTAAAATCGAGTCCACTCGATCTTGGTCAAGGATGCCGTTTTTACTGGCGTCTCCAACGTACGGTGCCATCGTTATGACTTCGCCAGCGGCAACCTCTGCATTCTGAGTTGGCTGGTACTTGACGAGAATCTCGCCAGTCTCTTCAGGGTTCTCGATCGAGTAGGCGAGGCCCTTATGCAGTGCCTCGTTGAAGCGGACGACCATGTCTGGGTCCGCCGCCAGGGTATCTTCCGAAACGAAGAGGGCGTTCCCGTAAAGATTTTCAAGGTAATCGCTGTAAGGCAGGAACACTCCGGGTGCTCCGGTTGCCGCGAGGATCAGACCGCCGCCCACAACAAACTGACCGATCGCGTCCACCTGCTTGCTAGCCAACAACTGCGGGAGGGCGGGCGGTTGGGCCGCAACGAACTCTACTTTCGAGGCATCAATCCCCGCTGCTTCTGCGTAGACCGGGAAAAGTAACTCGTTTACTGAACCAGGTTGGTCAGCGATCTTCTTGCCCTCAAGATCTTTCGGTGTTGTGATTCCGTAGCCCTCAGCTGTAGCGATAGCAGCAAGAGACTTGTCATGAATCACGCTAACAATGCGGACCGGAAGACCTTCGTTTGCAATCGTGAGTGCCGCGGCTTGGAAGTCTCCAACGCCAAAATCAGCCTGACCCGAAGCAACGAGTTTAAGAACATTAACGGTGCCGGTACCGGGCTGAATCTCTACATTAAACCCGGCATCCTCGAAGTAGCCCTTTTCCAACGCGACGAATGCGTAGGCATCACGTCCAAACGTGTTGAACGAGGTGAGGTAAGTGACATTCACCATCTCCACGATCTTCACGGAAGAAGTTTCGGCCGGCTCTGACGTCTTTGACGTCACGATTTCTCCTTGCGCGGAACAGCCAGTGATGGCCATCCCGATTGCTGCGATTGCTGCGACAAGCGAGCTGCGAGTTAACTTTTTCATTTTTTCCCTTTTCTTTTAGAGGTGCAGTGATTTATCGATAGGTGCCGAGCCATCCAGTGTTAATGAACAGCACGCTCAGGCTGAGTGAGCCTGTGAGGGTTGTTTCGTGCAATAGATTCTTGAAGATCATCATCAAGGTGCGCTATGGAGAGGCGAGGATCTGCTAGCCCCATCTGGAAAGGCCAATCGCTACCTAAAAGCAGCTGACTGTCGCCAAAAACGTGTCGAGCCAAATCAACATTCGCGGAGTCGTGTGTCAGGCAGTCCACGTACACGCGCCGCAGTGTTTCTAGTACCGGCTTTAACTCACTATTAACTCCTGGGCGAAGGGTATTTATCCCCTGCTGCCAGCGGCTGGCCACTGCCGGAACTACTCCTCCGCAGTGAACGAGAACCACTTTCAGCTGCGGATTATCTTCGAGGATTCCGCCAAAGATCAGTTGGGCGACAGCGACTCCTGTTTCCACTGGATTGCCGAGGAGGTTGTGGAGGTAGTGAGGTTCGAGGCGATCGTCTGGGGAGCTCCCCGGGTGAAGAACTAGCGGGCGGCCATCAGCGGAAAGCAAATCCCACAGTTCGGTGAACGCTGGGTCGTCAAGAGGAAGTGATCCGCCGCCGGCGGCACCCGTCCAACCCGAAATGCCCTCACGCAAGAGATAAGTTCTCACGACCTCAATCGCCAGCTGCGGTGCATCGAGAGGAAGATAGATAAGAGGTCTCAGCCTTGGCTCACCCTCACACACGCCGCAGATCCCTTCGTTGATGGCGTCAACCCACGCTTCTTGTTTTGCGGGGTTCATTGCCTGACGGAAAAACGGCGGTGGCACAGAAACTAGAGCGTCGTCAAGGTTGCGTGCATCAAGATACTTGACCAGCGCCTCAGGTTGGTTTAGCTCGAGTGGTCGAACCTCATGCCCATCGATGACGAGGTGGCCTTGCTCGGTTTTGTGGAGACCCGAATCGAGGCGATAGTCACTGGGAATTATCGGGGCGAGGTGAGTATGTACGTCGACAGCGGGCAGCTCTTGACCATTTCGCTCCATGTGATCTCCGTCGATCGTTGGCTAGTGTTAGCTGAAGCATAGTTTGATGTTTGATCAGATGTCAATGCGGTTGATAAATTTCACCTTTACCGGAGCTGTCCGCGCGCACGAAAGGAGAATTCGGGAGCATCGGAACACGTGACTGTGAGCGCAAGCGCGACAAACTTAATCCAGCCCTTGGCGTCCCCTGGCCTATTTCCTTGAGCGCGGAATGTGGCTACGGCAAGATAGTGGTTATCGTTCCAGGTGTAATGGGGCCAAGAATCAATGAGGTTTGCGCCCTACAGGTCCAGGACTTCAATCTACTGACACGTGGAATGAACATTGGTCATGCGATGACTCATAAAGAGGACTACAAGAGATTCTCGGACACGACCAAGACGAAGAAGGTGAGGTAAATACCTACTTCCCGCGCCAACCGTCGCTTTACTCAGACCATCTTAATAAGATGGCCAAGCTCCCACGAGTCCTGTCTTCAGGGGAGCTCGTGGAGATGCTCTTAATGATGGGTGGTTTAGAAGGGCCGTAAGGAGCACATCATTAAAGGCTTTGGGCCGGACAGACGCGAGCATTCACGACCTCAGGCATACTTGCGCGTTGTTCTTGATTAGCGCGGGAACACCTTATTACTGCGGTTTCAAGAATCCTTAGAGATTCTTGCGTGATGCAGATACTAAGCACATACGGAGACTATTACAAGGCGATATTGAGGTGGTTATGCGCGATCTGGGAGAAGTTTCAGTCTCGGCACGGGGATCAGACGGGGATTCCAAAATCAACTAGCGGGCTGGAACCAACCACTGCCACCACGAGGGACCAGTGTCCTAGTGGTGGCGGGGTATTCCCTGGTAGGCCCCGTGGGATTCGAACCCACGACCCACGGATTAAAAGTCCGTTGCTCTAACCAACTGAGCTAGAGGCCCCTAACCGTCTCTAATTCTAACAGCGAGCTAGCTCTGAACATCATTGGT
>Ga0105050_10009428_pt1 | contig 10936 bp, 7 predicted proteins | sample FRY01_FD_78088 | JGI IMG/M metagenome (GOLD analysis project Ga0105050, IMG submission 78088) | Freshwater microbial communities from Lake Fryxell liftoff mats and glacier meltwater in Antarctica - FRY-01 | ecosystem: Environmental > Aquatic > Freshwater > Ice > Glacier meltwater ... | reverse complement strand
CCGATTTCTAATTTCGTTCAAAGCCAGAACAAATATTTTTTTGGTATAAAAATAAAAAAATTAGAAAAAAAATTTAGAACCATTAATACACAAAACTACGACAGTTCAATTTTTGCCAGAAATAAAATAACAATTAATAGAAAGGTGAATTTGCCAAAAAAAGCAGTTGTTTTTGTCGATCAGGGAAATAGTGTTTTTGCAGTTCCGGATAGCCTAATTGAATATTTAAAAATAACATATTTAGGTAATCTTTACGTTAAAGAACATCCAAACTTCTCACTTTCAAATGAATTATTGAAACAATTTGAATTTTTAGATAAAGAAATACCTCTTGAATTAATTGTTTCAAACGAAATAACAATTTTAGGTATTTCCTCAACAATTTTATTCGATGATGATTTGAATTGTAAAAAAGTTAGTTTGATAAACATGGTTGACTGGAAGGATAATGGATTTAAAGATAACCTCTTATCTCAACTAATTGCAAATGGAAATATTGAGGTTTTATAAAAAAAAATTATTGTTGGAAATGTAAAAATAGAATTTAATTAATCTAAAAAAACGAATGGTTTATCAAAACTAAAACTAAATGAAAAAAACAATCATCATTGCTGAAGCAGGAGTAAATCATAATGGAGATATAAAAAATGCGTTTAAATTAATAGATGCAGCATTTGAAGCTGGAGTTGATTATGTGAAATTCCAAACTTATAAAACAAACAATTTGGTCTCGAAATCAGCTAAAAAAGCTAATTATCAAATAAATAACACAAATGACGAGGATGTTTCCCAATATCAAATGCTTAAGAAACTTGAGTTATCTGAGATGCAACATAATCATATAATAACTTATTGTTTTCAAAAAGGAATTAAATTTTTTTCTACTGCGTTTGATCTTGAATCGTTACAATATTTGAAAGATATCGGTTTGGAAATTGTGAAAATCCCATCGGGTGAAATCACTAATTTGCCCTACTTAAGAAAAGCTGCTAAATTATTTTCTGAAGTAATTTTATCAACAGGAATGGCAACCTTAAAAGAAATTGAGGATGCAGTAGATGTTTTTCAATCTAACGGTGTAAGCAATATTTCTATTCTTCATTGTAACACAGAATACCCAACTCCAATGCAAGATGTAAATTTAAAAGCAATGTTATCTATAAAAGATCATTTCAAATTAAATGTAGGTTATTCAGATCACACTTTAGGAATTGAAGTTCCCATTGCAGCGGTGACACTTGGTGCAACCATTATTGAAAAACACTTTACACTTGATAGAGAAATGGAAGGACCTGATCACGCGGCCTCGTTAGAACCTCAAGAATTAATAAGTATGGTTAGCGCAATTCGCAATATTGAACAAGCAATGTCTGGAAGCGGAATAAAAGAACCAAGCCAATCTGAAAAACAAAATATACTTATTGCTCGAAAAAGCATTGTTGCTTTAAAAACGATTAAGATGGGAGAGTGTTTTACTGAAAATAACATTACAGTAAAAAGACCTGGGAATGGTATTTCACCAATGCAATGGGATGATGTTATTGGTAAATTGTCAATTAAAGATTTTGACGAGGATGATTTAATTGTGTTATAATAAACTTACTTAAAGCGGATAGCTAGAAAAAGTTGATTAAGTTAACCAGAGTTAATGAAAGTAAAATTTAATTTTATGAATGAAAAAATAATAAAACATACAATTGATAAAGATGAAACTGTTCGTTCTGCATTGATTAAATTAGATGGGTTAGCAAGTGATGCGATTTTATTTGTTGTTGATTTGAAGAATAAGCTGATAGGCTCTCTAACAGATGGAGATTTAAGACGTGGATTTATCAAAGGTTTTAATTTTGAAACTCCAATTGAAAAATTTATTCAAAATAATCCTTCTTTTGTTTTAGAAAATGAAGATGTTTTAGGTAAATTGGAGATATTTAAAGCTAATAATCTAAAAATTGTTCCAATTTTAAACAAAGAAGGTCAAATAGTCGACGTTATTAATTTCAGATATACTTCAACAATTATTCCCGCAGATGCTGTTTTAATGGCGGGAGGTAAAGGTGTCCGTTTACGCCCATTAACTGAAAACACACCAAAACCAATGTTGTTAATTGGCGATAAGCCTATAATAGAATATAATATTGATCGATTGGCTCAAGTAGGGATTAAAAACTTTAATTTAAGCATTAATTATCTGGGGGAGCAATTAGAAACATATTTTGGCGATGGATCAAGTAAGGAAATTAATATAAAATATATTAGAGAAGATAAACCTTTAGGGACAATTGGTTCGATATTGTTAGTTGAATCCTTTAAATTTGATGATATAATTGTAATGAATAGCGATTTACTAACAAATATTGATTTTGTAGATTTTTATAAATTATATAAAGATTCGAATACAGATATGGCCGTTGCAGCAACAACTTATAATGTCGATATACCTTATGCCGTTATGGAGGTAAATTCAAATAATCAAGTAAAATCTTTAAAAGAGAAACCAAGATATACGTTTTATTCAAATGCAGGAATCTATATTTTTAAAAAGGAATTGTTAAAAATGATACCAAAAGATGGTTTTTTTGATATTACAGATTTAATGAATAAAGTTTTAGAAATGAATTTAAAAATTTTTACTTATCCAATAAATGGATATTGGTTAGATATAGGAAAACCAGAAGATTTTATAAAAGCACAAGAAGACGTTAAGCATATTAAGTTTTAAATAATTTATTGGTTTGTTAAAATGGAATTATTCATTAAATTTGTTTAGCTCAAATAAATAAGTTCGTAAATTATGCTTAAGCTAGTTCTATTTATTTTTATTCAAATTTTTAGCGTTTTTTCCTTCTATTCACAAGTCCCTAATAATGGTTTAAAACTTTGGTTTTGAAGTCTGCACTGAATTTTCGTCTTGTCTTTTTCATACCTAAACTGTTAAATTTACACTTTAATCAGTTTTCTTAATTTTAGGGAGTACTATACTAATTATTTTAATGAAATGTTAACTAAACTTGCAGCTGATTTACCAAAATAAGCTAATTTTCTGTTAAATTTTGGCTAAAAATCAATGTGAAAGTAGGAAAAGGATCCGCAGCCCCAGTGTTTAGGCTAAAGTTTTGTTTGTAGTACACAGGTGGGTGTTGACTGGTATTGTTTTGCATAGTAACTTGCGCCCATGTATTTCAAATTTTCATTGCGCAAAAATCCAGCTACTCAAGAAGTAGGAAGTTATTTTCGTTTGATTGAGAGCTATCGAAATGAGTATAATCGTGTTTGTCACAAAACACTTTTAAACATCGGATTTATTGATTTTGAAATTGAAACACTAAACACGATTCGGCAGATTTTACATAGTCGTATCCAGCGCACAGAAAGTCTTTTTGAAACAACAGATGAATTGGCTCTGAAATGGGCTGATCATTATTGGGAAAAGCTTGTGAAATCTAATACAATAGATGTTTCTGATCAGGCGTTTGAGAAATCGAAGCGCATGGTGGACATGGATAGCTTAAAGCATAAAGATGCACGTGAAATTGGTGCAGAATGGATGTGTTACCAAGCTTTAGAACAATTGCAATTGCAAAGTAAACTGAAAGCACTCGGTTGGGAAGAAGAAGATATAAAATTAGCTTTGACACAAATTATTAGCCGTTCAGTATATCCATATTCAGAAAATAGAACATCTCGTTGGATCAAGGAAAATTCGGCAATTTGCGAAATAACAGGCTATCCGATAGAAAAGATAACCAAGGATAAACTCTACCAGAGTGCGCTAAATTTATATAAAATCAAAGACAGTTTAGAAAAGCATTTATCACAAAAAACAAATGAACTCTTTGATTTACAGGACAAAATTATCCTGTACGATTTAACAAATACTTATTTTGAGGGACAAAAACGAAAAAGTAAGTTGGCTCAATTTGGAAGAAGTAAAGAAAAAAGAAGTGATTGTAAGCTGGTGGTTCTAGCCATGGTTGTGAATGTAGAAGGGTTCATCAAGTATTCTAATATTTTTGAAGGTAATATGAGTGACAGCGAGTCGCTTCCTAAAATTATTGATAGCTTACGGATGCAAACCAGCGCAGAAAAAAGAGCTATCGTAGTGCTTGATGCAGGTATTGCCACCGAAAAAAATTTAGAAATCATAAAAGCCAAAGGCTATGATTATGTATGTGTAAGTCGTTCAAAAATAAAAGAATATAGCATTGACCCAACAAGTGATATCAGACACTTAATGACAAAAAACAATCAATTCATTACCTTGCAAAAAGTAACAACAGAACAAACAGCTGATTATGTTTTAAAAGTAAAAAGCGACGGTAAAGCAGCCAAAGAACGCTCGATGAAAAGTCAATTCGAAGAGCGCTTTATAATTGAAATTAACAAAGTAAAAATATCACTAACCAAAAAATATGCTACCAAAAAAGCAGACAAAGTCAACCAACGAATAGGACGGGCTATTGAAAAATATCCATCAGCCGCAAAGTTTTATGAAATAGAAGTAGTAGCGGAAAATGGACTTGCAACAGGTGTTAATTTTCAAAAGAAAAGTTCGTCCCAAGAAGATGATAAGGAGCTCGGAAGTTATTTTATAAAAACAAATCTTGATACTCAAAATGAAAAGTCAATTTGGGATATATATAATGCAATAAGAGAAATCGAGAGTACTTTCAGATGTTTAAAAACTGACTTGGATCTTCGACCAATATACCACAAAAATGACGATGCTACAATGGCACATCTTCATCTGGGCATCCTCGGGTATTGGCTGGTAAATACCATAAGGCATCAGCTAAAACAACAGAAAATCAATCACAGCTGGCAAGAAATAATAAGGATAACCAATACTCAAAAAGTTGTGACGACAACAGGTCAAAATAAGGATGATGAAATGATTTATGTGAGAAGGTGTACTGAACCAAATCAAAAGGTAAAAGAAATTTACACAGCCCTGAGGTATAAAAACTATCCCTTCATAAACGAAAATCCGTAGTACACAAACCTGCGCTCAAAAAAAATGAAACTCAATCTTTAAGGGAGAGTGACGATGGTTAACTGCAAGTTGGGTTAAGACAACTTTTATAAGTTTACCCCTTGTTCTCGTTTATTTTTTATTTTTACAGTTAAGTTTAAAGTTGAACTTTATTGCCCTGCTATTCATAAAAGTAACATTATCAACTTCTATTTATTTAATTTTTCCAATTTTGTTTATGAGAAGAACTTTTGACCATTTTTTAGAACTTTTACCATTTATTAAAAATTTAAAGAAATGATAGTTTATGCACCATCTTATGCAGGATTAGTTCAAGCGTTGAAAATAACAAGTTGGGAAAATCTTACTGTTTTTTCTAACAATGCTTCAATTATTGAATTTTGCGAATTCACTAAAATAAAGTACACGAAAATAGTCACAACTAAACCTACTTCAAGAAAAGAATTAAAAGAATATAAAGTTTATTTAAAGGAATATGCAGCAACAATTTCCGGGAATGATGTATTGTTTTGTTTTTATGGTTTTGACATATTAGGATTGTATTTCATGTACGAATTAAAGAGAAAAAACAAAGTTTTTTTCCATAATAAGGATCATGATTTTTCTAAAATAGCCACAATTGATTTATTTAAAAGGAAAAAAGATTTTATTGACTATTTAGTTTATTACTATACTTTAGGAATTTCTTATTCATTTTATATTATAAATCAAAAAAGAGTGTTTTTTGGTTTACCTCCATCAATACTAAAAAAAGATTTTTTAAGTATAAATATTGATATTGATAATGAGTTATTTGAAACAAATAAAATACATTTTTCTAAATTACTCGAAATACCTGATAATTCCGTAATATTTGTTGATCAAGGTAGTATTTCAATTAATATTAGTGATAAAACAATTGAATGGTTAGAAATCACCTATAAGAACAGAATAATCTTTATTAAAGCACACCCAAATTTTCCACTATCAAATAGTTTATTAAAAAAGTTTAAAGAAATCCCAAGTTATATTCCTTTAGATTTGTTAATCAATAGTAAAATTGAATTAGTTGGAATTTATTCAACAGTTTTATTAGATTCAGTTGATACATGCAAAGTAACCAGTATTCTTGATTTAGTTGAATGGAAAAGCATGGAAGAATATGAGAAGTATAAAACTATTGTATCAAAAAGTAAAAAAATAATTATTATAAAAAAGCAATAAATTATTTTGTGTTTGCAATAATTTGCTTTTTCATTTTTTCAATAATTATCAAATCAGTAGAAACGAAATTAATTAACTGATTTAAGCTCCAATTGTTTTGCTTTTGTAATTTAAATAGTTTCACACAATTATCAAAATCTTCTGGTGTGTCAATTGTCATTCTAATATTGGGATTTAAAATTAGCTCTTCTTTCACCCATCTTATTTTAAAATTATTCGGATTGTTGTAAACATAGTTTGTAACATGTTCAAAATAAAGAGGATCGGAAGTTAATTGCTTTACTTTTTTCAGCGCATTTAAAGACACAATTTCTATCCAAAAACCAAAATGAGTCTTAATACTAGGTGTGTTATTGACAAAAAAGGAATAATAGTCGAAATTTGGATTTGAATCAAATTCATTTAAGAGCATTTTTATTCTAGTTACGTCAATAAATGGATTGTCTGAACAAATTCGAGCAATATAATTTAATTTATTTAGTTCAGCAGCATCAATAAAGCGTTGAAGCACGTCATTTTCGCTTCCACGGAAACAAATTATGCTACTATTGCTTGCAATTTGTTCTAAACTGTCATTCGACGAATTTGTAGAGGTTGCAAGTATAATTGGTAAATTAAAGTTATTTTTTAGTTTATCAATCAATAAGGATATAATTGTATCACCGTTGAAAAATGGCAAAATTATTTTATTGGGATAACGAGTAGATTCCGTTCTTGCTTGAATAATAAATCCAATCATTTGTATAAGCTTAAAAAATCAAAATCATCATTAAAGTGAGATAAAATAATAGTCTCTATAAATTCTCTAAATGCTCCTTCTCCACCTTTTTTAGTTGTAATAATTGAAACTTCTTTTTTTATATAAGAAGGTGCGTTATTTGGTGTACCAGAAATACCCACAGCTCTTAATAATTTTAAATCATTCAAGTCATCGCCAATAAATGCCACATCCTCTAATTTGATTTTCAGTTGTTCACATATTTCAATAGCCTTAGAAAGTTTATCCTTAACGCCCTGGAACAAAAAGTCTATTTTTAATTTCTCAGATCTTCTTTGAACTATATTGGTTTCTTCACCTGTAATTATCGCCATTGGGATACCTAAATTTTTACAGAATAATACACCTGCACTATCAGCCGTGGTAAATTTTTTCCATTCATTTCCAGTTTGGTCATAATACATGCCCCCATCTGTCCAAACACCATCTATGTCAGTAATGACTAATTTAGGTAGCTTCATAATAGTTTAATATTCGATAAAATAAATAATTAGAAATATGATATTAAATTAAAATTTGACTTTGGTAAACAACCTCATTTGCTTCAATATCGCAAATTAATTTTTTACCTAAAATTTCAGTTAACTGATTCCATTTAAAACCATCTCCTGGTGATAAAAGATGTAAGTCAATTTCATTTATGATTTCACCTTTTTTCATATTTCTTTTTGTTGCAATAGAACGTTCTAATTTATTTTTAGCATTTTCTACGCACGGATCAATAAATAGGTCTTCAACCCCTAGTGAATTTTCAAAAATCCGAATGTCTCTAACCATTCTATTTATACCATCTGGACCCAAAGATCCTGATTGATCAGTACCTTTCATTCTTCTATCTAAAGTAATGTGTTTTTCAATTATTCTAGCTCCCATTGCAACAGCAGCAAGGGGTGTTGCAATACCTATTGTATGATCGGAATAGCCAACCGTATGGCTAGGATAGTTTTTTTGAAGGTAGTTTATAGTCTTTAAATTAGTATTCGCCGGTTCAGTTGGATATTGTGAAACACAATGTAAAATCGAAATATTCGAATGATATTTCGAAATAACTTCTAATGCTTGATCTAATTCTATTTTACCTGCCATTCCTGTAGATAAAATTATTGGAATTTTCGTTTCAGCCATAGAGGTTAACAAAGGTAAATTTGTTAAATCTCGGCTTGCAACTTTTAAGAAGTCAGGCGTAAATAATTTTAATAGAGAAAGACAACCAACAGCACAAAGAGTTTCAACAAAATCTAAATTTTTAGATTTTGCATATTTAAAACATTCAAAGTGTTGGTCGTCGTTAAGTTCTAAAAATGCGCGATGTTCTCCATACGTTTTACCGAAAGAATGGATTGTATCATAAGGACGATTCATTTGCGAATTGGACAATTCTTCGTTTAAATCGCGCTTTGTGAGCTTTACAGCATTCATAGTATTTAGTTCAAGTCCAAATAAATCCTCAATTATAGGTCTTGCTGCTGCGTCAATGATCAACTTTGCAACATCTACTGATCCATTATGATTTTGACCAATTTCTCCTATTATGTATGTTTCTTTATTTTTCATTTTTTAATTTGTAAATTTGATTCTTTTACTGTTAATTATGACAAATTTAATAATTAAAAACTCAATAACGTTAATATTATTTTTCGCTTTATTATTCAATTTACACAGCCAAATACCTACAAATAATTTAAGTGTGTGGCTTGATGCTTCAACTGGTGTTCAATTATCTGGTTCAGCTGTCAGCCAATGGAATGATCAAAGTGGAAATGCATTTAATTTAATACAATCCACAAATTCTTTAAGACCTACAATTATCGCAAGTGTTCCGACATTAAATAATAAACCAATTGTAAGGTTTGATGGAACAGATGATTTTTTAACGACAAGTTTCGGACAGTCATTAACTATTCCAAACACCTATTTTATTTTGTATAACAACACCCGAACAGGGACAGCAGGTGGTGGGATATTTGATGGATTAGTCAATGGGCAAAAAAATTCTTTTTTTTGGGCAACTCAAAGCGGAGTATCACGCTTAGTCGCTCAGACTTCTGGAACCTCAGTAGTGAGATATACTAAAACACAACCTTTTGATTACATTTTGAATACTCTACAATTTAATGGAACAAATTCAGCAATTTTCGAAAATGGCATTTCTAAAATTACAGGAACAATAGACGACCAATCAATTTCGGGACTACAAATTGGTAGATATGTTGGAGGTTCAACTTTTTATCTTAAAGGAGATATTGCAGAATTAATTATGTACAATCGCGTATTAACAGTACAAGAACGTCAGCAAGTTGAAAAATACCTCATGGACAAATACGCACCTCCTATAAATCTTGGTGCCGATATAAATGATATTTATGGTTTTGAAAATATTCTTTTATCTACGCCAGGGTATTACACAGCTTACTCTTGGAGCACTGGTGCTACAACTTCTACAATAAATGTAAACAATCCGGGTCAATATATATTATCTGCTACAGATATTTTTGGAAGAATTTCTAAGGACACATTAGTTTTAACTAGACCAGATTACGCAAGCGTAAGCTTAAATAATCAAACAATTTGTTTTAACGGAAATACCTCAATTACTGCTCCTATGCCAATAGGAGATTATCAGTTTGTCAACTGGAGTGATGGAATAACAACTCAAACTAGAACTGTTTCTCAAACAGTTAATTTAAGTTATACAATCAAAGACAATGCGAATTTCACTAGAACTTCAAATATAGCAACAATTACTTTTGATAACTCTTTGCAAAATGTTCGCTTAGGAAATGACACCAGTTTATGCGTTGGCAATATGATTCAATTAGCTCAAACGAATTCCAGCATCGCAAATTATTTATGGAATACTGGAGCAACAACTTCTTTAATTTCATTGACAACAAGTGGAGAATATATTTTAGAAGTCTCAAATGCAAATTCGTGTATTAAACGTGACACTATTAATGTTACAATTTTAGGAGAAGCACCTGTGATTTCTTACACAGTTCCATCCACTGTTTGTGTTGGTTCAACTTTAAATTATTCTGAGTCTAGCATAGTAACCAATTCAACCGTTTCAACTATATTATGGAGTTTTGGAAATGGTCAAACTTCAGCGCAAAGTTCAGGTTCATTTGATTATTCTTTAGTTGGAGATTACTCAGCGAATTTATTTATTCAAGGCGCAAATGGATGTTCAAATTCGACCACGTTTCCGATTTCCGTTAAATCATTACCAATTGCTAGTTTTAGTGTTCCTTTAATTTGTAGCAATACGCCAGCAGTTTTCACTAATACCAGTTCAATTGTGGTAAATGGCGGTTCAATTACATCGCAAGAATGGTTTGTAAATTCTATTAGTTCAGCTACGACTTTGAATTTTACCTATTCATTCCCAATCGCAGCAACGTACCAATTGGATTTAGTTGTAGAAAACCAATTTTCCTGTAGAGATACAGCTTCACAAATGGTGAATGCGCAAGCATCATTTACCATTCCAACCGCAACTACATTAATTACACCAGTAACTAATTATTCAACACTAACAAATCAACCCATTAGCTTAGTTTGGAATACAGTTGCAAACAACTATTTCTATACAGTTGACATCTCCAATTCAGCAAGTTTCAATAGTATCGATTTTACAACAACAAGTAATTTACCGACTATTAATTACACTCCAACTAATGTAGGAACTTACTATTGGCGAGTTAAAACGAACAATGTTTGTTTACAAGGAGGATTTAGCGCTGTCAATTCTTTCAATGTTATTTCTATTCAGAATGATGCGAAACTTTGGTTAAATGCAGGAAATGGAGTATTACAAACTTCGGGTGTAATTTCTCAATGGAATGATCAAAGTGGAAATAGCTTTAATTTAACACAAGTGACAAATGCCTCAAGGCCAACATTTGTATCAACCGTTCCAACATTAAATAATCAACCAATTATTCGATTTGATGGCTCAAATG
>Ga0105050_10009423_pt1 | contig 10939 bp, 11 predicted proteins | sample FRY01_FD_78088 | JGI IMG/M metagenome (GOLD analysis project Ga0105050, IMG submission 78088) | Freshwater microbial communities from Lake Fryxell liftoff mats and glacier meltwater in Antarctica - FRY-01 | ecosystem: Environmental > Aquatic > Freshwater > Ice > Glacier meltwater ... | reverse complement strand
TGACGGCCGCGGCCCAGTCACGCTTGCCGATCGCCTCGCGCGCCTGCTGCTCGGCGATGCGGCGCGCGGCGGCGGGGGCGCCGGCCGGGAAGCGATTGGTCAGCCCTTCAAAATAGCTGTCGGTCGGCCGTTGCACGCCAGGCAGGTCGAATTCCTGCGCCGTCGCGGGGGCGGCGGCCAGGGCCAGCAGCAGGGCCAGGGCGAGGAGCCGGCCGGAACGCAGCATGCGGCGCAGAAGGTCGGGCATCGGCCACTCCGGTAGACGAAGGATCATTAATACCAACCGCCCCTGATGCCGACTCTTCCGGCATCAGGGGCGGTTGGTATCGCGCGCCGGGCTGGCGGGTGGCGGCGCGCGAAACAACGACTCATACCAACGGTCATTCTCTATGACCGTTGGTATAAGCGTCAGGCTCGGCCACCAGCGCGGCCATCTCGGCATCGACGAGGGCGGCGATGCGTTCCACGAAAATGCAGTCGATCCCCAGGTCGCGCAGCCCGTCGCGGGTGCGGTAGAGGTATTCGGCCGCCGTGCCCATCTGCCCGCGCGCCGTGGCCAGCCGGCGCACCACGACCTCCTCGCACAAATCGCCGCAATAGCCGGGTCCTTCGGGGTCGATGGTGAAGGCGATGCCGTGGCCGATCATCCCGCCCGCCGGATCGTGCAGCGGCACCCAGCGCGGAATGTAGCCCCGCGCCACCATCTCGCGTCGCCACAGCAGGTCCAGCTCCGGGCCGATCAGCGCCTCCTCGATGCGGAAGGCAACGCCGGTGCAGCCGCCGCCTTCCCGCAGGCCGAGCATCAGCCCCGGGTTCTCCGGCGTGCCGCGCCCGCCCTTGGTGGCCAAGCAGAAACTGCGGTGCCAATCCGGCGTATGCGCCACCTCGCGCTGCACGTGGTGCACCATCGGGTTCCAGATCAGCGAGCCATAGGCGAACACCCAGACCCCGTCGGTCACCCGGTCCGGCCGCTCGGCGAGCAGCGCATGCAGCGAGGCATTGCGCTCCTCGTCGGGGAGCACCCGCACCTCGGGGCTCCATTTGCGGATTTCCTCGGCCAGCCGGCCGGAGAGCAGGAACTCGCGATTCAGGACATGCTGGCTCATGGCGGCTACTGCCGTGCCTTCAGCAGGTCGCGGATTTCCTCCAGCAGCACCTCGCTACGCACCAGCACGGCCGGGGCGGCCTCCTCCCTGCGCTGCAGGCGCGATAGCACCTTCACCAGCCAGAACACCGCGAAGGCGACGATCATGAACTGGATCACCGCGTTGACAAACAGGCCCAGGTTCAGCGTCACCGACCCCGCCTTCTGCGTCACCTCCAGCGTGGCCAGCCGCTCGCCCTTCAGCACGACGAAGATGTTGCTGAAGTCGATGCCGCCGATCAGCAGGCCGATGATCGGGTTGAAGATGTCCTTCACCAGGCTGCCGACGATCGCCGTGAAGGCGACGCCGATGATGATGCCAACGGCAAGGTCCACGACATTGCCGCGCATCACGAATTTGCGGAATTCTTCCACCCAGCCGGGGGGGCGGATCGGCAGCGGCGCCATGGGGTCGTTCCTTGTGCTTGGTTCAGGCGGAGGGAAGCTGCCGTGCGATGCACGAAGCCGCCGCATCGGTGGTGGTGCGCCAGATGCCACCCTGCCCCAGCACGCGCGATAATGCGTCCGACAGATAGCGGATGCGCGAGGCCTGGCCGATGATCCAGGGATGCAGCGTGAGGTTCACCACCGTGCCCCCCTCCGCATGCAGCACCGAAACCCCCTCGGCGACCAGCCCGGCCCAGGCCGCCGGCTGCACGCGCCGCAGCCACATGGATTCGAGGTCGTTCCACTCCGAATGCGCCGGCAACGCCAGCAGGCCGGGCTTGAGGCGGTATGGCCGGTCGTCGTTCGACCAGTCGGTGGTATAGGCGAAGCCCGCCTCGGCCAGCAGCGCCGGCGTTCGGGTGCTCTCGTTGAAATCCTGTCCGCACCAGCCGGACGGCGCGCCGCCCGTCGCCCGCATCACCTCCGCCCGGCTCTCGGCGATATGCGCCCGCTCCTGCGCCTCGCTCATCCGCGCCGTGATGCGTCGGGTCGCGTAGGTGCCGTGGGCCATGAAGCAGGCGCCGCGGCGCAGGCACTCGTCCACCAGTTCCGGATAGCGCCGCGCCGCCTCGGCGCCCAGCGCGACGGACGGCACCAGCGCGAAGCGGTCGAGCACGTCGAGCACCCGAAATATGCCCACCCGGTTGCCGTATTCCCGCTGCGACCAGGTCAGCCAGTCCGGATGGAATGTCCCCAGCGGCGAGAGGATGCGCGGATCGGCGCTGGCGTCGGCGGGCGGGGTCACCTCCCAGTAGTCGAGCATCAGCGTGACGGTGAAGGCGGTGCGCGCGCCCTCCGGCCAGGCGATGCGCGGGCCCTGGTCCAGGGTGCGGAACGGATACAAATCGTGGTCCATGCCCGGCGCGCGGATTTCGCCAACGGGGGGGACGGGGCCGGGCTTATGCACCACGCATCGCCTCCCGCGCCGCCAGATGGGCCTGCATCGCCGGCAAATTCTGCGCCCGGTAGTGGCTGGCGATCTCGCCCGCCGTCGTGCACCACACCCCGGGATGGGACAGCATGTAGGCCATCACCTCGCGGAACTGGCGGATGCGGCTGGGCTGTCCGACCCAGAACGGGTGGATCGCCACGCACATCACGCGCGGCTGCACCGCGCCCTCGGCATACACCGTGTCGAAATGGTCGCGGATCTGGCGGCAGAAATCGCCGATCTCCTCGCCGCGGCGCGAGACGATCACGTCGTTCAGCTCCATCGTGTAGGGCACGCACAGCAGCGGCGAGCCATCGGCCCGCGGCGCCTTGGTGACCAGCGGTGTCGGCTGGTCGTCGTGATACAGGTCGCAGGTGTAGTCGTACCCCACCTCGGCCAGCAGGTCGAAGGTGTTCAGCGTGTTGGTCACCGCCGGGCTGAACCAGCCGGCCTGCTCGCTGCCGACCAGCCGGCGGTGGATCTCCCGCGATTCCTGCATCGCCGCCCGCTCCTCATCGGGCGAGAAATTCCAGTGGTAGCGGGTGTTGTAGATGCCGTGGCTCATCAGCTCCCAGCGCCGCTTCAGCATCGCCTCCAGGATCGCCGGGTAGTGCTGGATCACCGCCATCGACAGGCTGACGGTGCAGCGAATGCCCAACTCGTCCGTCATCTCGAACAGCCGCCACAGCCCGACCCGGTTGCCGTAGTCGCGCATGGAATAGCCGAGCACATCGGGATGCGGGGAGCGCGGCCACGGGTCGCGCAGCCGCTGGAAGGCGGGCAGCCATTCGTAGTGCTCGATATTCGGGCACAGCCACAGCGCGACACGGGCGCCGCCGGGCCAGGCGAGGGCCGGGCGGTGGCGGATCGGCGAATAGGCGACGAGTTCGGACTCCACCGCGTGGGCTCCCCTGTGAAACGGTTCACTATCTTACCAGGGCTCGCCGCATCGCAAAATTCCCCGCGTGGCGCCGCAGTCCTGCCCTACAACAATGCCATATGGAAAGGGCGGGCCGAGTCGCGGGCCGCGCAGGCAAGGAGGCATGCGATGCGCAGGATCATTCGGGCGCGGGGCGCGGTGGCGGCCCTGACTTTGGTGGGTCTGCTGGGCGGCTGCGGGTCGAGCCAGTTCGACCGGGTAAGCACCGGGGCGGGGACCGGCGCGGGCACCGGGGCGGCAATCGGCCTGCTCGGCGGTCCGATCGGCGTCGGACTGGGGGCGGCGATCGGCGCCGGCGTTGGCGCGTTCACCGGCGGTGCCACCACCCAGGACCAGATCGACCTCGGCAAGCCGGTCTGGAAGTAGCTCAGGCCGCCCCGGTGACATAGGCGCGCAACCCGTCCACCTCAGTTTCCTGCTGCATCAGCTTCGCCTTCACCACGTCGCCGATGCTGACGATGCCGGCCAGACGACCATTATGCACCACCGGCATGTGGCGGAACCGTCCCTCGGTCATGGCGCGCAGCGCCTCGTTCACCGTGGTGGCCGGGGTCGCGACGTGCAGCGCGACCGTCATCAACTGGCGCGCGGTCATCTGCAGCGTCGCCGCCCCGTTGCTCGCCAAGGCATACATCACGTCGCGCTCGCTCAGGATGCCGAGCAATTGTTCCTCCGCGTCGCAGACCAGCACGGCGCCGATGCGGCGGCTGGACAGCAGCTTGGCAACCTCGGCGATGCTGCGGTTCGGCCCGACGGTGGCCACGTCGGTGCCCTTGTGCTTCAGGATCGCAGCGACAGTCATGGCCCGTTCCTCCGTGCTGGTGGCGGAGGCAACTCCCCGTCACGGGGTCGAGCGGCACGCCGTGGCTGGGGAGCGCCCCGTGTCGAGCCCAAGTGTGGACCCGTTGGGCCGGCGAATTCAACGAAATCCTGCGGCTTCAAGCGGTGGGGTCAAAGCGCCGGCATGAGCTGCGTTGCCACCAGCTCGGCAAACCGCTCGCGCCGCGCCACCAGCTCCGCGAAGCCGCCGCGCTCCACGATCCGGCCATGCTCGAACACCATGATCTGGTCGGCGTCGCGCACGGTCGAAAGCCGGTGGGCAATGATGAACGTGGTTCGCCCGGCCATCAGCCGCCGCAGTGCCCCGGCCACCCGCGCCTCGGTCGCGGCATCCAGCGCGCTGGTCGCCTCGTCCAGCACCAGGATCGGCGGGTCCTTCAGCAGGGCCCGCGCGATCGCCAGCCGCTGGCGCTGCCCGCCCGAGAGGGTGGCGCCGCGCTCGCCGACCATGGTGTCGTAGCCATTGGCCTGGCGGACGATGAATTCGTGCGCGTCGGCCACCACGCAGGCCGCCTCCAGCTCCGCCTGGGTTGCATCCGGCTTGCCGATCAACAGGTTCTCGCGGATCGTGCGGTTCAGCAGCATCGCCTCCTGGAACACCACGCCGATGTTCCGACGCAGCGATTCCACGCTCACGTCGCGCAGATCCTGCCCGTCGATCGCGATGCGGCCTTCCTGCGGGTCCCACATGCGCTGCAGCAGGGCCATGACCGTGCTCTTGCCGGCGCCGGTATGGCCGACCAGGGCGACGACGCTGCCGGGGGCGGCGATGAAATCGACATTGGACAGCACCGCGTCGCCGTTGGGGTAGCGGAAGCCGACGCGCTCGAACGCCACCTCACCCCGCGTCACCGCGAGCGCCGGCGCGTTCGGCTTCTCGGGCACCGTGCTCTGGGCATCCAGCACCTCGAAGAAGGCGCGCAGGCCCGGGACCTCGGCGAACAGGCGCGCGAGGAAGATCATCGCGCTGTCCAGTCGGTTGATCAGCAGCGTGGCCAGGCCCATGAACGCCACGATCTCGCCCACGCTCGCCTCGCCGCGCACGTGCAGCACAGTGCCCAGCACCACGATGGCGATCACTGTAATCGTGCAGGCCGCCCGCGTCATCACCGTCACCACCGCCCACCAGTTCAGCACCGGGAACTGGTGGGCGATCACCTTCTGGATGATCTCGCGGAACAGCGACTGCTCGGCGGCCAGGCGGGTGAAGCTTTGCATGACGACCACGTTCGCCAGCGCGTCCTGCGCCGTGCCGGCGAGCTGGATCTGCCAGCGCTGGGCGCGGGCCTGGCCCTCCTCGGTGTGGACGATGACCAGCACGGTGGCGATGCAGAACAGGGCGGTCAGCGCGATCAGCAACAGGGCGAGCTGCCAGTTGAGGAACACCGTCATCGGCAGCAGCACCAGGGCGGCGACGAAGGTGGCGAGCTGGTCGCGGAAGAAGCTCAGCCACAGCCAGAACATCGAATCCGCACCGCCGATCATCGTTTTGACCAGGCGGCCCGAGTGGGCGTCACCGTGGAATTCGGGCGGCAGGTGCAGCACATGGCCGAAATAGCGGTTCATCGCCGCCAGCCGCAGCTGGTGCGCCATGCGCTCGGCGTGCAGCGTGGAGATGATGCTGGCGCCGATGCCAAGCAGACCCACCAGCGCCCATATCCCGATCAGGCTGGCTCCCGCGCGCCACAACTCGTCCGGCGGCATGGTGGACGAGCGGGTCAGCAGCTCGACGACGCGGCCGAACAGCAGCGGGTCCATGAACTGCAGCCCCGCCACCACGAGGTTGGCGAAGACGAGCATGATGGCAACCCACATGCTCTGCCGCAGCGTGCCGATGGCGCGCAGATAGACGCGGATGAATGTCATGCGGCCAGGATGCACTCCGGATGGGGCGAAATCGGGGCGGGATGATGGCAGTACTGCGCCGCAGATGGGGGGCGCGGACGCGGCTGCCATCCCCCCCTCGGCCGGTCAGATCGGCGTGGCGGAGAAGCGGGTGGTGGGTGCCACGAACTCCTCCTGTGCGGCCACGGTCAGGATCTCGCGCGAGCCGGCCTGCGCCGTTCGCCGCAATACGCCGTGGATGGAGGAGCCGGCGCGGGAGAGGGCCTCGGCGGCGCTGCCGGTAGCCAGGCGGTGGAACAGGAACAGGGCCGAGATCGCGTCGCCCGCGCCGTTGACCTGCACGTTCTCCAGCGGCGTGCGCAACAGGTGGCACTGGCCGGCCTCGCCCACGATCATGTCGATGGCGTCGGCGGGCGTGGCCTCGGTGCGCAGGCTGGTGATCAGGACGGTGCGCGGGCCGAGGGCCTGCAGGGTGGCGATGGCGGCGCGGGCATCGGCCAGGGTGGAGATGGCGCGACCGGTCAGGTGTTCGGCCTCGAAGCGGTTGGGGGTGATGATGTCGGCGGCCGGCACGGCGTGGTCGCGCATGAACTCGGCGATCCCTGGTCGGACATAGATGCCGCGGTCGTCGTCGCCGATTACCGGATCGCAGCAGTAAAGGGCGTTCGGGTTGGCCGCTTTCACGCGGCGGGCGGCATCGAGGATGGCTTCGCCGATGGAGTGGTCGCCCATGTAGCCGGACAGCACGGCATCGCAGCGGGGGAAGACGCCGCGGGCCTCGATGCCCTCGATCACCTTCGCGACCTGGGCGCCGGTGTAGACTTCGCCGGTCCAGGAGCCGTAGCCGGTGTGGTTGGAGAACTGGACGGTGTTGACGGCCCAGACCTCGGCGCCGAGGCGCTGGAGCGGGAAGACGGCGCTGGCGTTTCCGACATGGCCGTAGGCGACCCAGGACTGGATGGAGAGGATGTTCATGGCAGGATGATTACGGGATCGGTGGGGGCCTTGCCAGGGGGCGGGTGCGGGCCTAACCCGGCGGATTGCCGCAATGCAGGGGTTATCGCATGTCTGTGCCGAAGCTGTTCCAGCCCTACGAGATGCGTTCGGTCACCGCGCGCAACCGGATCTGCGTGGCGCCGATGTGCCAGTATTCCGCGACCGACGGGCTTGGGGATGACTGGCATATCCAGCAGCTTGGCGCCAAGGCGATGGGCGGGGCGGGCATCGTGATGGCGGAGGCGACCCATGTTTCGGCGGTGGGGCGGATCACCGCGCAGTGCCTCGGCGCCTACAACCCGGCGCACCAGCATCTGTTGTCGCGGCTGGCGCGGATCATCGCGCATGGCGGGGCGGTGCCGGCGATCCAGATCGGGCATGCCGGGCGCAAGGCCAGCGTGCGGCGGCCGTGGGACGGGGGCAAGCCGGTGCCGGTGACGGCCGGCGGGTGGATGCCGGTGGGCCCGAGCGCCATTGCGTTCGCCGAGGGCTACACCACGCCGGTCGCACTTTCGACCGCCGAGGTGCAGGGAATCGTGGAGCAGTTCGCGGCCTCGGTGCGGATGAGCCGGATTGCCGGGTTCAAGCTGTTGGAACTGCATGCGGCGCATGGCTACCTGCTGCATTCGTTCCTGTCGCCGCTGTCGAACACGCGGAACGACCAGTATGGCGGGGATCTCAAGGGGCGGGCGCGGGTGCTGATGGAGATCGTGGAGGCGGCGCGGGCGGAGTGGCCGGAGGAGCTGCCGCTGTGGGTGCGGCTTTCGTGCACGGACTGGGCGGCGGGCGGGCATACCATTGTCGAGACCATCGAGATCGCGCGGATGCTCAAGGCGAGCGGGCATGTTGACCTGATCGACTGCTCCTCGGGCGGGGTGGCTTCGCAGCAGCATATACCCTCGATCCATCCGGGCTATCACGTGCCGTTCGCCGAGGCGATCCGGCGGGAGGCGGGGATTGCGACCGGGGCGGTGGGGATGATCACGGCGGCCGAGCAGGCGGCGGAGATCGTGGCCAATGAGCGGGCGGACATCGTGCTGGTGGGCCGTGCGCTGCTGGCCGATCCGGCGTGGCCGCTGCATGCGGCCAAGAAGCTGGGGGCGCCGATGCCGCTGGTGCCGCAGTTCCTGCGGGCGAGCCTGAGCGGGGCGTAGCGATTTTAGTTACGATTTCGTAACATTAAAGGCGCGCGTCGGCGGGGCGGGCTCGACGGCATTTTGAAGGCTGGGCGGGGCGCGCAGACGCGGCCATGCCACGCAGCGATGGTGCATGGCCGAGGATGGGGGACCGCGCCGACCTGCCGGGGCGTGCGCGAGCCCGGGCGTGGCGGGGCCGCGCGCGGCCGGGACCGGCGTGTGGCCGGCTTGCGTGAGGGGAATCGGTGCGGCCTGGGTCGGGGTGCGGCGGGTTTCGGGCGGACGATGGGTGGACGGCCTGGCGCGGTCGTGCGGGTGGGTTGGGGCCGGTGGGCGGGATGAATGGGGCGGGAGCAGGCCTTGCTGCCAGAGGTGGATCATGGTCTCCAGCCGCAGCAGGATGCGGGCGAGCATGGCCAGGATGAGGGCGTGCAGGGCCGCCACGGGGCCCCATTGGGCAGCGCGGTCGTGGGCCTTCGCGCGCATCTCCGACGCCATGGCAGACACCAGTGGGGCGAGGGGAGCGGGGGCCAGCGGGGGCGGGCTGGTTTCTAACACTTGGTGAAGATAATTAACTGTCGGCGGCGCTGCAAGGGGTTTTTGGTTACGTACGTAGCTGGGCACTGCGGTGGCGGGGCGGACGCGGCGGGCATGCTATGCTGGGCGGATGGATAACGACCCCGTGCATGCCAATCCCGCTGCGATCGCTTCCAGCGGGGCTGCGGATGCGCGCCCTGGCGCGGGGCGCGGGGCGCTGGTTCGCTGGCTGGTGTCGTATGGGGCGTTCGGGGTGCCGCAGGCGGCAGGACCGATCGTGTTCGCGTTGCTGGCGCTGCCGTTGACGGGGGATGCCGGGAGCGGTGCGGCGATCGTGCTGGCGATCACCGTGGCGCAGGTGGTCGGCGCGGTGCCGGTGGCGCGGCTGGGGCGGCGGTTCAATGCGGTTGGGTTCCTGCGGATGCTGGTGGGCATCCGCACGCTGGCGCTGGGGACGGTGGCGCTGCTGGCGGCGATGGGGGCGCCGTTTTGGCTTCTGCTTGCGGCCGCGGCGCTGGCGGGGTTGGTGAGCGGGGCGGCGTTCGGATATTTGCGGTCGATCCTGAACCACCTGGTCGAGACGTCGCGGTTGCCGCGGGCGCTGGGGCTGGCGGCGACGCTGGGGGAATTCACCTTCGTGGCGGCGCCGGTGGCGGCCTCTGTGCTCGGGACGATCGACGCGGTGTTGGCCCTGGTGGTGCTGAGCCTGCTGGGGGCGGTGCCGGCGGTGCTGTTGCCGCGTGTGCCGGAGGCCCGGGCGAAGGCGCCCGTGGAAGGCAGGGGCGGCATGCTGTCGCCTGCGGTGCTGCTGTGGCTCGGCTGCACGATGGCAAACAGCGCGGTGGTGTCGTCGATCGAGATCGGGGCGGTGTCGCTGGCGTTGAACTACGGGTTTGCGCCGGCGATGGGGTTTGTGTTCACGGTTGCCTTGTGTGCGGCGTCGGTGGCGGGCGGGGTGTGGGTGAGCGTTCGCAACCGGATGCAGGGGCGGGCGGTGGTACTGGGGCAGTTGGTGCTGATGAGTGCGGGGTCGGCGGTGATCGCGGCGCAGGTTTCGGTGGCGGCGACGCTGGTGGGGGCGGTGATGGTGGGGTGCTGCATGGCGCCGTTGAGCACCTACTACTCGCTGATGCTCGACGCACTGTCGCCGGCGCATCGGAAGGCGGAGTTGTTTGCGCTGGCGCGGACGATGAATGCGGTGGGGATCATCGTGACGAGCGCGAGTTTGAGCGTGGCGTCGCTGGGGGTGACGCAGTGGGTCGCGACGGGGGTGATCGTGGGGGCGACGGTGGTGGTTGGCGTTGTTTCCTTCGCTGGCCGCTCTTCGGGGCCGCCATAGGCGTTGGAGCCCCTGGCCAGTTGCCGGCGCTCATGCCGCAGGGTCGTGGGGCTTGCAGGGGCGGCGGCGAGCGATTTCGCGGTATAGCGCCTCTGGCGTGACCCCGATTTCCTGGGCCAGGATGCGCCAGCCGCCACGGGGGGGCAGTGCTGCGCCGTGGGCGGCCAACCAGGCGCCGAGACGGGCGGCAACGCCGTGCAGAGAGAGGATCTCGGCGCGCAGACGGGTGGCCTGGACCTCGCGAGCGAGATGGCCGGCCCAGGCCTCGGCCAGGGCCGGATTGGCTGTGAATTCTGCGCGCAGCACCGGGCGGGAGATGCGGCTTACGCGCAGGGGGGACGCGGCGATGGCGGCACAGTGCTAGCGGGGGGCGAAGAGCGAGGCCTCGGCGACCACGGCGCCGGGGCCGGCGCGCTGGAGGATGAGGGTTCCGCCGGAGGCGTGGTGGCGGATGAGGTGGACGATGCCGTCTTCGACGAGGTGCATGACGCGCACGGGGTCCCCGGCGTGGAAGAGGTAGGCGCCGGATTTCAGGACCGCCTGGGTGGCCGGAAGGGAGCGCAGCAGGGGGATAAGCGGTTTGGACATGATTTCGATCATGTCGCTTGGCTGCTTCGCCGTGGCAAGAGCCACCGGGTTACGGGAGTGCAGTTGGTGATTTTTCGTGCGGTGGTGGCGGTGGTGGCAGCGGTGGCGGTGGCGGCCGTCGGGGGCGTGGCCTGGGCGCAGGGGAGCGGGCACCCGCATCGGCATGGCGCGCCCTTTGCCGGGCAGGAGGAGCGGG
>Ga0105050_10009420_pt1 | contig 10940 bp, 13 predicted proteins | sample FRY01_FD_78088 | JGI IMG/M metagenome (GOLD analysis project Ga0105050, IMG submission 78088) | Freshwater microbial communities from Lake Fryxell liftoff mats and glacier meltwater in Antarctica - FRY-01 | ecosystem: Environmental > Aquatic > Freshwater > Ice > Glacier meltwater ... | reverse complement strand
TGTGCTTCATCCCATGTCAACACCCCACATGCTATATAGGCCTCGCGCAGGGTATAGTATTTTGTTTCAGACCTTACATGCTCCTCATGCCCTGTAGTGATGTCAGTGTCAATATACATTGCCCAGTCTACTTGTGACTTTAACTTAGCTATAGTAAGATTGTTTATCGCTTGTTCTTTGGTGAGTGACATGATGTGTTTCCTTAGGGTTATTAGGCTTGCTGTATCGCTTGCCATGTGTCTATTGTATCTGGCTTGTTGAGCTTGTCAACTATTATTTTCTAGGTGTTTACCCTTGTGGTGTCAATACAACAGTTGTTTCACGTGGAACATAGGCTATATAGGCTGCCTCATCACCTCACATGCCTACCACAACTCCAAAGACCATGCTAAGGGGAGGGTTATAAAGAGACGGGGGAGGGGTAACACGGTTATGCAGCGGTAAGAGTACCCGCCCAAATACAAAATAGGGTCAATATAGCAATTACTAATCAGGTCTAATTAGGTTTAATTAGGGACAGATCAGATAACCCCTATATAGACGGAGTAGGTTGATAACACACGATAAAACCCCTGCTGTGGATAACCTGTGGATAACTAGTATTGCTGAGGACTAACCTATCACCAGTCGAGATCGTTGACTAGTAAGTTGAGTTGTTGACGGTTGCGTCTGGACGTTAGAGATCCCCAAAAAAACAAACTAAAAACTAAGGTGTCGCATAGGTGACGATATCGACCTCTACCTGTGGCAAATAAGCCACAAAAAAGTGAAGATAACGCTTGACATTTTAGCAAAAGTGTGGTATAATGTCTACTTAGAGTTTGTACTATATAGGTATGAAACTTTTAATTGGTTTCTTGGGGACCTCTAGAGTCAAACGACTTCATTGTGTATATAACCCCTAGAACCTCTATATAGACAACGAGTCCTCAAGTGGTTTAGGACTACCAAGACTATATAGTAACACAAAACACAAGGAACCAGAAATGGACAAACCTGCTAAGAGAGGTCCCGGTCGTCCTACTAAGAGCGAACTGGCGGAAGTTAAGAAAAGGTCAGTAGGCCGTCCTAAAGGGGATGCCGCCGCTATCGAAGAATTTAAAGCTAGGCTACTTGCATCACCTAAGAGCAAGCAGGTTATAGATGCAATCTTGAAAGCGGCATTGGACGATGAACATAAGAATCAATCAGCGGCATGGAAACTCCTCATCGACAGGATGTTACCAATGTCCTACTTCGAAAAAGACAAAGCTGGTGGCGGTCGCCCTGTTGTCTCTATTACCATTAATGGTATCGGCAACGACCCAACCATTGTCGCACAAGAGTATGAAGACGCAGACGACATCGCAGGCGAACGAGACTAAGATCAGGAATATAATAAAAGGAACAATGTTACCTCACACAGCGGTGGTGGCATTGATGGCAAACATAGCGGTCGAAACCGGTAACACATTTGATTATAAGATTAAGCAACGAGGCGCACGTAAGCCAGCTCATGGGTTGTTACAGCTAGACCCTAAAGGTAAGTTGCCGGATTACATGTTATACCTGACAGCTAATGGTTACAAGGATAGCGCAGAGACTCAGATACGTTATTTTATGGATACCATCTACGGCAGCAACAAGGCTGAGATAGGGCATGGAGTGGCCTCTAAGCTACGCGCTATAATCGCCAGTGGAAGTCATATACAGATAACAGTAGCGTTGTCCGATATGTGGTTCAAGCCTAGTAAACCGCATCTCGTTAGACGCTTGGCTCAGGCTAACATACGGCACTCGTCTAATCAATCAGCGGCGGAAACCAAACGACTCAGGAGTTTCATATGATACCCTTATTAACTACGCTTGTACAGATAGGCGGTAACTGGCTAGATAACAAACAGAAGGTAGCTCAAGCCAAGACAGAGGCCGAGATTGTTACTATCAAAGCCACCGCCGACCGACAAGCATCAGCACAAGAACAAAACTACGATCTCGACCGCCTAGCAATGGAGAACATGTCAAAGAGCTGGAAGGATGAGGTTATTCTCATTGTGTTCCTAGCTCCTATGATTATGGCCTTTATACCCGGCTTAGAGAATTACGCGCTGGCGGGGTTTGGTGTTATGGATAAGATGCCGGAATGGTATCAGTATGTTATCATTGGCATGATCGTGGTTATCTACGGCTTGCGTGGCTTACTTGAGAAAGTGTTAGCCAAGAAGGGCTTTTAATGAAACTCAGCAACAACTTCAGTTTATCTGAATTTACAACGTCACCTACAGCAGAACGCTTAGGTATCGACAACACCCCCACTAAAGAAGTAACAGATAACCTCCAAGAGCTTGTAACCTTTGTGTTGCAGCCTGTACGAGACCGCTTTGGCTCTATTACCATTTCCAGTGGCTACCGTAGTCCTGAGTTAAACAAAGCCATTGGCGGCTCTACTACGAGCGACCATTGCCTAGGATGTGCTGCCGACTTTGAAGTTCACTCGCAAGATAACAGAGTGATGGCTCAATGGATAGCACATAACCTAGACTTTAAGCAACTAATCTTAGAATTCTATCATGCTGGCGATATGCACAGCGGGTGGATTCATTGCTCTTATAAGCAAGGGCACAATAACAAACAAAAACTTAATGCACTAAAAGATGGTACTAAGACTATCTACACAGAAGGTAAATGGTAATGACTGAATTAGATAGATTTACTAAAATGATGAACGGGTTAGAGGGTAACCGTCCTGTTCCTTATACGTTAAAAGACAGTAAAAGCGGCATTACTATTGGGCGAGGTCTAGACTTAGGCCAACACAACGTTGCTGATTTAAGACGTATAGGTGTAGCTCCTGAGCTTATTAAACGATTTGTAGACGCAGGGTTCTTAGGTAAACAAGGACAAGCTGCTCGCGACCACCTAAAAAAATCAGGTAAATTTATTCTGTCAGAACAAGAGATGATTCAGCTTAACGGTAAGCTGATGACCTCAAAGATAGCAGATTTTAACCGCGACTACGAAAATTATATGGGGGAACCTTCCTCTACTTTATCTGAAAATCAACGCTTTGCTTTACAGAGTGCTCATTTTAATATGGGCGAGAATTTGTTTAAAGCAACAGAGGAAAACGGTGGCGGTGTCACTGATCTCACAAAACAACTCCGAGCTAAAGATTATAAAGCAGCAGCTTATAATATTGGAAATTGGCATGGTATTAAAAAACCCAACCAACCACGTAGTCGTAGAGCTGCTGAAGCCCAGCTGTTTGCTGGTTCAATAGGTTATGAAGATGTTGACGCATTAAAAACTAGAATAAATGAAGGTCCCGGAGGTGCTATAGCGTTTATGAGTAAGTGGGAAAAATCAGGCTCACCTGCTAAGAGTACTAATAACGCCTCAGACCCAGAAGCACAAGGCTTTGCTAATCCTTATGAGCTACCTCAACGTAAGTTTGACATCACACCTCAAAAAACTGTACCACCTACGCCTAGTAGATATGGTGTAGATGACCCAGAAGCACAAGGGTTGTTTGGCTTTGGTGAAACACCACAAACTAATTTTGGAGTTAACTCTAGAAATATTTCACCGCCTAGGGCTAATGATTATAGTGTTGAAGACCCTGAAGCATATCTATTTTCTAATCGCTCTGAAACCCCACAAACTGATTTTAATCGCACCATCCAACAACCTGAGCAGTTAAGCGAATTCAGTAGTGGTAAAATTACACGACCAGCGTTAAAACCTCTAGACCAAGGACGGATGGTTACAAGAGATCAAGTTACACCTGTAGTTATACCAGACCGTACAAGCCCAACACCTGCAAACGGAATGCCTACTAACATCTTGCGAGATAGTTATGGAAACGCTGTTCGATCTGGTACTGGTGATTTTATCTACACTGGTTTTGATAACCCCTTACTATAATACATGGCAGATTTAAACATCAATCTACTCCCTTGGCAGCAAAATGTCTGGAACGACCCTACTCGATTTAAGGTTGTTGCAGCAGGGCGGCGTACAGGAAAAAGCAGGTTTGCAGCATATAGGTTAATAGTTAGAGCGCTTGAAGCTACAAAAGGTCAAGTGTTCTACGTTGCTCCTACACAGGGTCAAGCTCGTGATATTATGTGGCAGTCTCTATTGGAGATTGGGCATAGTGTTATTACAGGCGCACACGTCAACAACCTTCAAATAAAACTTGTCAACGGTTCCTCAATCAGCTTAAAGGGCGCTGACCGACCAGAGACAATGCGTGGTGTGTCTTTAGCTTTCCTTGTTATGGATGAATACGCCGACATGAAACCAGAGGTCTGGGAGCAAATCCTTCGACCTGCACTAGCCGACTTGAAAGGTGATGCACTCTTTATTGGTACGCCAATGGGACGTAATCACTTCTATGATTTGTATCAACATGGGTTATCTGGTGAAGATGACACATTTAAGTCCTTTCACTTTACCTCCTTTGATAACCCCCTCCTTGACCCTGACGAGATTAACGCTGCTAAGAAAAGCATGTCGTCATTCGCTTTCCGTCAAGAGTTTATGGCTTCCTTTGAGGCTGGCGGTGGTGAGTTGTTCAAAGAGAAGTGGATTAAGTTTGACGAAAAAGCTCCTAAAGATGGCGACTACTTTATAGCGGTTGACTTAGCTGGCTTTGAAGAAGAAGGCAGTAAGGGTGTTAAGAATAAGAGGTTAGACAGTACAGCTATTGCGATTGCTAAGGCAAACGAAAAAGGTTGGTATGTTGAGGACATCATTCACGGTCGATGGGATGTAAAGGAGACAGCAAAGAAGATATTCGATGCGGTTAAGAAGTACGAACCTGTGGCAGTTGGCATAGAAAAGGGAATTGCGCGACAAGCTGTCATGCCCTATCTGTCCGACATCATGAAGAGGACACAGACATTCTTCAGAGTAGATGAATTAAGTCACGGTAACAAGAAAAAGACAGATCGTATTGTTTGGTCGTTACAAGGTCGCTTTGAAAATGGTGCCATAACACTAAACAAAGGTGATTGGAACAGTGAGTTCTTAGACCAGCTTTTTCAATTCCCTAACCGACAGGTGCATGACGACTTGATTGACGCACTCTCTTACATCGAGCAACTTGCTAAAGTGTCATATGCTTTCGATTTTGAAGAAGATGATTACGAACCTATGGATGCCTTCTCAGGCTATTAAGGAATAATATGGATAATGATAAGAAGTATTTGAAGGTTAAAGCTGAAGACTGGGTTATGGATAAGACCGAGCGGTGGCGTGACCACTACGAGGCTAACTACCAGCAGAAGTTTGACGAGTACTACCGTCTCTGGCGTGGTATATGGGACGCGGGTGACAAACTTCGTGATAGTGAGCGCTCAAAGTTAATCTCTCCAGCCCTCCAGCAAGCCGTTGAAAGCTCAGTTGCTGAAGTTGAAGAGGCTACATTTGGTCGTGGTAAGTGGTTTGACATCAAAGACGACCGTAACGATAAGGACAACAAGGACGTTGCCTATCTACGTGAGCAGTTATCGGAAGATTTCGTCTTTACTAAGACCCGTAAAGCTGTGGGTGAGGTGTTAATTAACGCCGCTGTCTATGGTACAGGTATGGCTGAGCTAGTTATCGAAGAAGTTAACGAAATGAAGCCAGCAAGCCAGCCTGTAATGGACGGTGCGATGCAAGCTGTGGGTGTAACAGTAGAAACTCGCGTAATTGTTAAGTTACGCCCTATCCAGCCCCAGAACTTCTTGATTGACCCCACTGCTTCTAGCATTGAAGACGCTTTAGGTGTCATTATTGATGAGTTTGTACCCCGTCACCAAGTTGAATTAGGTATTGAGAGTGGTATCTACAACGATGTTGACCTAGAAGACGCTGATTCAGACCGTGACCTAGAAGCTGACAAAGATATTACAGCTTACGATGACGACAAAGTACGTTTAACCAAATATTATGGCTTAATTCCCCGTCACATCTACAATGCTGCAATCTTAGAGGGTGATGATGACGAGTTAGAAGATGAGTTAAATAAGAACAAGGCTAAAGACGAGGACGAGGACGAAGTAAAAGAAAAAGGATACATTGAAGTCATTATTGTTATTGCAAACGGTTCTCATCTACTAAAAATAGAAGAAAACCCATACATGATGCAAGACCGACCTATCGTGGCTTTTCCTTGGGACGTTGTACCCGGTCGCTTCTGGGGTCGCGGAGTCTGTGAGAAGGGCTACAACAGTCAGAAGGCATTAGATGCTGAGCTACGCGCCCGTATCGATGCTTTGGCGCTTACAGTCCATCCTATGATGGCTATGGACGCTACTCGTATGCCTCGTGGTGCTAAGTTAGAGATTCGTCCCGGCAAGACCATCCTCACTAACGGTAACCCAGCTGAAATCCTGCAACCATTCAAGTTTGGTAACTTAGATCAAGTAACCTTTGCTCAAGCGGCTGAATTGCAGAAGATGGTTCAGATGGCGACAGGCGCTATTGACGCTGCTGGCATTCCCGGCTCTATCAATGGTGAAGCTGCTGCCGGTGCTGTGTCTATGTCTCTAGGTGCAATCATTAAACGCCACAAGCGTACACTGGTTAACTTCCAAGAGAGCTTCTTAATCCCTATGATTGAGAAGACAGCGTGGCGTTACATGCAATTTGACCCTGACCATTATCCTGTCTCTGATTACAAGTTTGTACCTTCGTCTTCGCTTGGTGTTATCGCCCGTGAGTATGAAGTAACTCAACTTGTACAGTTGTTGCAGACATTAGGTCAGAATAGTCCTATGTACCCCATGTTGGTATCTAGTGTAATTGATAACATGGGACTTACAAACCGTGAAGACTTAATTGCTAAGCTAGAAGAGATGAATCAGCCTAAACCTGAAGAGCAACAGATGCAACAAGCTCAACAGCAGTTACAGATGCAGACTATGGAAGCGCAATTACAAGTCCTACAAGCCCAAGCAGCTAAGTACAGTGCAGAAGCTCAGCAGACACTTGTAGAGACGCAGCTAGAGCCACAAGTTGTGCAAGCTAAGTTAGTTGCTGCTTTAGCTACTAACTTACAAGATGGAACTGGTGATGACGTTGAATTCCAACGCCGTGCTAAGGTTGCTGAACTCCTTTTAAAGGAAGAGGACATCGTAAGTAACGAGCGTATTGCTACAATGCAAATGCAGAGCAAAATTAGACAGCCTTAGGGCCGTTAGCACTCCGGGGGTAGTGTGTCGAAAACCCCCAACTTATTTAAAAAACACTTGACAAAATAGTCAAAGTGTGGTATAATAACAACATCTCTCCTAACAATGAAAGGAAAAAGAGATGGACAAAGACTTACAAGATTATTACGAGAATTTACTGGACTTGTTTACGACTCCGGGATGGAAGCAATTTGTAGAAGATATTTCTGACAATATGGAAATGCTTCAGGATATTACTACCATCCAAGATGAAAAACAATTCTGGCATAGGCGCGGACAACTCGAAGCGGTATCACGTATCATTCAATACGAATCTTCAATTAAAAACAGCTACGAAGATTTTGAGAAAGATGCCAATGACTAAACGCATATACGAGTTTATCTGCGCCGACGACCACATTACAGAATCTTACATTGACTCCGACTTTCGGACAAGCAATTGTAAGGTATGTGGTCAACCTGCTATTCGTATCATTAGCAAACCAATGGTCAAACTTGAGGGCGTGACCGGCGACTTTCCCGGAGCAGCGATGCAATGGGAACGAAAGCGAAATGAGAAGATTAAAGCAGAGCAAAAGCACAACGCCGGTTAAACACCATAAGCGTTATTTTAATTTCCAAAATACATTCTATGTACGGAGAACAGATGGCAACATTTATAGACGAGAGCGATAACGACCAACGAGAAGAGTACAGCTCCTTTGAAGAAGAGGACGAAGTAGAGGAACCTGAAGAGGATACTCCCGAACCGGAAGAAGACGACCTACCTGAAAAGTATAAGGGCAAGAGTGTTAAAGACATTGTTCGTATGCACCAAGAAGCTGAGAAAGCTATGGGTAAGCAGGGTAGTGAAGTCGGTGAACTGCGAAAAATTGTTGATGACTTTGTTAAGACTCAAACCGTCAAACAAAAAGCCCCGGAAGTCGAAGAAGAGATTGATTTCTTCTCAGACCCAGATAAAGCCATTGCACGGGCTATCGATAACCATCCTAAGATCAAGCAAGCAGAACAATATACGGAACAAATGGCTCAGGCGAAAATCCTGTCCGACCTTCAGAAAGCTCATCCTGATTACCAAGAAGTCTTACAAGACTCTGGGTTTGCAGATTGGATTACGAAGAGTAATGTGCGTAAAGAGTTATATGCTCGTGCAGATCGAAAGTTTGACTTTGATGCAGCAGATGAATTATTATCAACTTGGAAAGAAAGAAAACAAGTAGTTACTAATACAGTTAAAGCAGAAAAGACAAGTCGGTCCAATGCAATTAGAGCTGCCTCAACAGGTAGTTCACAAGGTTCTGGAGAGAGTTCTAAGAAGACATATCTTCGAGTAGACATCATTGAACTCATGCAAAGAAACCCTGACCGTTATCAAGCAATGCAACCTGAAATAATGTTAGCATATGCTGAAGGCAGGGTAAAGTAAATTTAAACACAAATAGGAAATTAAAATGGCACTAGGTACCAACCACGTTACGAATACCACCGGCGCGGTATTCATCCCTACTAAGTAATTTTGGGGATGTAAAACCTTTTCTAAATAACTGGAAGGCGGCTGATACCGCTAATCAGAGGGAACACGAAGAACCAAAACGCAATTCAATACTAGGAGGTATTATGAAGCGAGTAAGTTGGAAGTATTTAGCGGGATTGATTGATGGCGAAGGTTGTATAGACTTAGCCACCACTAAAGTTAACGAACAATTCTATATTCAGCCAAGGTTGCGTATAGGAATGGCAGATTCAGCATTATTTTTGTTGGAGATGAATCAACTAAACTTTGGTGGACACTTATCAAGCAGAGAGAGTAAAAATGACAAATGGCAGTCGTCCACTACATGGGCATTGTCTGGTTATAAAGCTACTTGCCCTGTTTTGCGTAATGTTGTTAATCATCTCATCCTGAAGAAGGAACAAGCTCGATTATGTCTCTGGATGGAGACTAATTTAAAAGGAACAAGGCTAGAGCAAGACACGCTCAACGCTGTTCGAGAAGAGTTTAAGCTAATGAAGCGTGACCCGCACAGACTAAGTGAAAAGGCGCAAGAAAGAATGTTATCTTTTTTGTGATGCTATAGTCGGACATGACGTAATTCATGTTTGGAAATCTGGTCTGACGAGATCATCGCTGCTTACAAGCAGAACCTCGTTATGGCTAACCTCGTCTCTAAGATGTCTTTCAAAGGCAAAAAAGGCGACACATTGCACATTCCAAAGCCAACTCGTGGTGCTGCTGCTCTCAAAGCCGCATCAACACAGGTTACTTTGCAAGCTGCTACTGAAACTGAAATTCAAGTGCTGGTTAACAAGCACTACGAGTACTCACGTTTGATCGAGGACATCACGGAAGTGCAAGCCTTGTCTTCAATGCGTAAGTTCTACACCAGTGATGCTGGTTACGCTTTGGCTAAACAAGTTGACACCGATTTGGTTCAATTGGGTCGTGGCGCTGCTGGCGGTAACGGCACTGCCGCTTACAATGGCGCTGTGTTGGCTGGTGACGGCTCAACTGCATATGTTGACGGTACTAACGTTGGCAACGCAATCACTGATGCTGGCATTCGTAAGATGATTCAGGCATTGGACGATGCTGATGTGCCAATGGACGGTCGTTGCATGGTGTTGCCACCTGTCGCCCGTAACACTATGATGGGTTTGGCTCGTTTTACTGAGCAAGCCTTTACTGGTGAAGTTGGTGGTGGTAACACTATCCGCAACGGTAAGATTGGTGACGTATACGGCATGACCGTTTATGTGTCTACCAACGCTGACACCGCTACGACTGCTACTAGCCGTATTGGTTTGATGTTCCATAAAGAAGCCTTTGTATTGGCTGAGCAACAAGGCGTGCGTAGCCAGACTCAGTACAAGCAAGAGTACTTGGGTACATTGTTCACTTCTGACATGCTTTACGGCGTGAAAGAGTTGCGTGACGAAGCCGCTATTTCTTTTGCACTCGCTGCTTAAGTAATTGATTGGGGATTCTTTAGGGAGTCCCCTTTCTTTATTATCTTGTTAAGGGTAATAAAGAAACTAGGAGATATATGATAACATTTAAATGCATACGAGGTGGGTCTGAAGTGTCCTTTACCTCTAAATACGACATAGAACAAATGCGTAACCATCCTGAGTATGTAGAGGTTATACCTCTTGTTGAGAAGAAACCTGTAGTAAAGAAACCAACTAAGGAAGAATGATATGGCTATATTTAGAGGAATTGGCGGGAGTGGGGATGCAAACAGTGATGTATCAATCACCATTGTTACATCTTTAACACTACGCGCTGAAGCTGCTGATGTTGCCGCCGCTACTAGTGCTTCAGACGCTGCTACCTCCGCGACTAATTCAGCAACCTCAGCTACAGCTTCTTCATCCTCTCAGACAGCCGCTGCGAGCTCTGCGACTGCTGCCGCTACCTCTGCTACCAATGCAGCTACAAGCGCGTCAGGAGCCTCTACAAGCGCCACAGCAGCCGCTACAGCTGAGACAGCCGCTGAGACGGCTGAGACTAATGCTGAAACAGCTCAGACAGCCGCTGCGAGCTCTGCGACTGCTGCCGCTACCTCTGCATCAGCAGCGTCTACAAGTGCCTCTAACGCAGCTACAAGTGCTTCTACAGCTACTACACAGGCTACCAATGCAGCCTCTAGTGCCTCAGCCGCTGCAACCTCTAACACCAATGCAGGTAACAGTGCGACCGCTGCTGCCTCTAGTGCCTCCGCTGCCTCTACTTCAGCCACCAATGCGGCTACCTCAGCAACAAACAGCGCCAACAGCGCC
>Ga0105050_10009418_pt1 | contig 10947 bp, 7 predicted proteins | sample FRY01_FD_78088 | JGI IMG/M metagenome (GOLD analysis project Ga0105050, IMG submission 78088) | Freshwater microbial communities from Lake Fryxell liftoff mats and glacier meltwater in Antarctica - FRY-01 | ecosystem: Environmental > Aquatic > Freshwater > Ice > Glacier meltwater ... | reverse complement strand
ATGTGTATTGGGGGCAAAGCACAGCGTCGCGGGATCGGGCAGATTTAGTTCGGCCGCAACATGCTGCTGCGCTTCCGACCAGACCGGCCCCATGATCTTGTCCCATTTGTGATCCGCCAGCGTCGCTGCGTCTTCCCAGGCAGCCATATGGCCCGCATGGCTGGCGTCGGGCCAGAGATGATGGCTGTGCGCGGCGAAATGCAGGCGCTCGGGATTGGCGGCCAAAGATTTGGAAAACAGATGTTTCCAGCTCATAATTGGGTCCGCAGCGACCATAGTTCGGGAAAGGCGCGCTTGCCTACTGTGCTTTGCAGATAGGAGACGCCCGCGGTTCCGCCGGTGCCCATTTTCCCGCCGATGATCCGCTCGACCGTCAGCACATGCTTGTGTCGCCAGGTCGCCATCGCATCATCGAGATCGACCAGTTTTTCCGCCAGTTGATAGAGTTCCCAATATTTTTCGGGATTGCGGTAAACCACCAAAAAGGCCGCCTCGACCTGTTCGGACGGTTGATGGGATTGGACAAAATCGCGGTCCAGCAAGTCCGGCGCAATGTCAAAGCCGGCGCGCGCGAGCGCCGCTATCGCATCATCCCAGATGCTCGGTTGATCGAGCGCGGCCTGCATCGCTGCCTTTGCTTCCGGGCGATCCTCCTGATATTTCAAAAAGGCCTTGTCCTTGAGGCCGAGCATATATTCCACGGTCCGGAACTGATCGGACTGAAAGCCGGAACTTGACCCCAATACGTGACGAAAGCGGGTATAATCGCTGGGCGTCATCGTCGACAATACATCCCAGCTCAGCGTCATCACCGCCTGAATCCGGCTGATCCGAGCCAGCGCCTTATAGGCCGGTACCAGCGCGTCGGCGGCGATCTGCTGCTTGGCAAAGCGCATCTCGCGGATGATCTGCTTGAGCCATAGTTCCTTGGTCTGGTGGATGATGATGAACAGCATCTCATCGTCGAGATCGGATCGGGGATGCTGCGCGTCCAGCAGGGTGTCGAGCGCCAGATAGCGCGCATAGGTCATGGTGGATTGATCGGTCATGCGAGACAGTAACGCCGCGATGAGCCGATGGGAAGAGCTAGCCTGCGAGCATTTCGCTTTCGCGCCGGGAGATTCTGATGCCTTCTTCGGCGGTGGTCAGGCCTTCGCGGACCAGGGCGCGGGCAGCGGAACCGAGGTTCGGCTGGCGCAGAAAGGCATGGGAGGCGATGCGGGCTTCGTCACCGCCATCGTTGATCAGCTTTCTGAGCATGTCATCAATCCGGATCGCCTCGAACACCCCGATCCGACCCTGAAAGCCGGTCTGGCTGCAATGCTCGCAGCCGGTCTCGCGGTAAACCACCGTGCCATTGTCAAAGCCGAGCAGCGAGGCCAGAGAGCCATCGGCCTGAATCGGCGTGCGGCAATGTTCGCAGAGTTTTCTGACCAGACGCTGGGCGATCACCGCGCGCAGGGTCGAGGCGAGGAGAAACGGCTCCACCTTCATGTCGCGCATCCGGGTGATTGCGCCGACTGCGTCATTGGTGTGGACGGTGGACAGCACCAGATGGCCGGTGAGGCTGGCCTGCACCGCTATCTCTGCTGTCTCGCGGTCGCGGATTTCGCCGATCATCACCACGTCGGGATCTTGCCGGAGGATGGCGCGCAGGCCTGCCGCAAAGGTCAGGCCGACCTTCGCATTGACCTGGGTCTGACCGATGCCCTCGATCGCATATTCGACCGGGTCCTCGATGGTCAGGATATTGCGGCTGCCATCGTTGAGCTGTTTCAGCCCCGCATAGAGCGTGGTGGTCTTGCCTGAACCCGTGGGTCCGGTGACCAGGATGATGCCATTGGGTTCCGACAATGCATCAGTGAGTATGGCATGGGTGCTTTCCGACATCCCGAGCAGGTCGAGTGAGATGCCGGCGCTTTCCTTGTCGAGTATCCGCATCACCACCCGTTCGCTGGCCCGGTTCGGCAGCGTCGAGACCCGCACATCGAGCAATTTCCCGCCCAGCGTCAGGCTGATCCGGCCGTCCTGCGGAATCCGCCGCTCGGCAATGTCGAGCCGTGCCATCACCTTGATCCGGTTGACGATCACGCCCGCGACATGCGGCGGCATTCTGAGTTTCTCGGTCAACACGCCATTGACCCGCATCCGCACCACCAGCCCCGTCTCATAGGGTTCGATGTGGATGTCGGAAGCGCCCTGGCGGGCCGCTTCGGCAATGATCCCGTTGATCAGCCGGATCGTCGGCGCATCATCGGCGCTGTCGAGCAGATCCTCGGCGCTGGGAATATCCCCGGCAATATCGTCCAGCCCTTCCCCGGCCAGCGCCATGTCACCGGCCATAGCCGCAGCGCTGCCGTCCATCGCATAATGGGCGCTGAGCAGCTTCTCGAACGCCGGACCGTCGACCAGTTCCACGTCAAAGGGCAAGGCCAGATAGCGACGCACCTCGAGCAGGGCCGACGGGTCGGAACCCGCGCGCATCGCGATCGCGGCACGGTCGCCATCCATCGAACAGATCAATACGCCCTGATCGCGAGCATAGCCGTAGGGGAGGTCGAGCAGAGGCGATGGCGAAAGGACGGTTTCCGCATCATCGGAGTTGCTATCGCTCGCAGAGAAATTTTTTCCGCTCACTGAAATATGTTCTGGCTCACGCCAACCCGTTGCTTGCCTGAAGTTGGTCGACACGAGACCAAAGTCTCGGGAAATCCGCCGTGCATCACGATTACCTTCCCGTTGTTATCCTCATGCTGGATAGGAAAATAATGTGACGCGACGACGACTCCTATTTGACAGATAGATTACAGATTCCGTTCTAGAAATTCAGTCCGATGCTCATCGAAAAGCGCGTACCGATGGCATAGGCATTGTTGAGGATGGTCGTGCTGCCCAGAGTCTGGGATTCGCTATAATCCGTTCCGAGAAGATTCCGCGCTTCGAACTTCAACTCGAAATCCTGACCCGCGATATTCATCTCTTCGCGCAACACCACATCCAGTTTCCAGCCGGTACGCTCGATCAGGTCAGGCTGTCCCTGCGGACCGCGAGCCGTGACCCGCGGGCTGTTATAGGTCAGCAGGATGGTCTGCTGAGATATGGGACCATCCTCGCGCTCCAGCCCAAACTGGAAATTCCCGACATGGGATGACTGCCCGGTCAACCGGTCGCCGTCGTCAAACAGATTGGATGACGCAACTGGTGTCAGCGTGATCGGGTTGATCGACATGTCGTCGGCGTTCACCTTGATCTTCGATTTGGTATAGGTGTAATTGGCCGCCAGCATCAGGCGTCTGTCGTCAAAGAAGCTGCCGCCCAGATCATAGAGCGGGAGATATTTCACCAGTTCGACTTCCGCCCCGTAGAGAGTCGCGGTGGGCGCATTGGAAAAGCCGGTGAACAAGGTGCCGCCGCCCTGCACGAAGGCGACATTTTCGATCGGATTGTCGATCTTCTTGTAGAAACCGGCCAGCGTGGTCCGCTCGCCGCGACCGATATAATATTCGTAGCGGCCTTCAATGTTCAACAATTTGCTGTCCGTCAGCAAGGGGTTGCCGACAAAAGTGCGATCCGATTCCAGATCGAGAAACTGCTGCGGGGCCAATTCACGAAACTGCGGCCGAGCGATGGTTTTGGACGCAGCCAGACGGAATTGCATGTCTTCGGCAAAATTCCAGGTCAGCGTTCCCGCCGGCAGCCAATAGTCATTGTTCAGTCCGGCACCGACACCGGGCGCGCCGCCGATCAGGGTGATCGGCGTAACCAACTGCTTCGCGTCTTCATAGCGAACGCCAAGATTGGCGCGGAGGCCATCGGCAAGCTCGGCTTCAACCGAAACATAACCGGCGTTGACTTCAAGCTTTGCCGAATAAGCCGGAACCGACGCTTGTGACGCGACTTCGCGGAGTTCCAGGCCATAGGTGTAGACATTATAGTCGGACAGCAGGAAATCTATCCGCTCCTGATCGATCGGATTGGGGATATTCCCGACCGGGACGAACCGGAAATCGCGCCGCTGCGCAAAGCGGTCATTCTTGTAATAGCTGTAACCGGTGGAGAAGATGATCGGCACGCCAATATCGGTTTCATAGGATATATCGGCACCCGCGCCATAGACATTGTCGTTGAGATCACTGAACCGGATACGGGCAGACTGGCCGGGAGACGTCAGGTTGTTGACATAATCCTGAGCAATAATATCGTCATAGGCATAGCCATAGGTCCGCTCATAGGGTGCATCCCGCTTGGAATTGGCGTAGCTGCCGCGAAGATCGACGCTCAATTCGTCGAACTTGAATTCCCCGACGAACTGGGTCGTGAACAATTGGCGTTCGAACCAGCTGGTCCGGCCCTGGTTGAGCAACTGATCATCGCTGACGTTGATCGAATCGATGCCGGACTTGATCGATGCTTCTTTCGAAGTGTCGTGAATATAGAGATTGGTGAAGCGAATCTTGTGCTCGCCAAATTCTGCCGACAGGCCGAGCAGCCCGTTGATGACAATGCGGTTTTCGGTGGTGACGAAGCGGAAGTCCTGATCGGGAAGCAGACCCGGTTCACCATCGATATTGACGATACCCTGCGAAGTCTGCTGAACACCGCCGCGAGTCCGCCAGCTATTGTCAAAGCCGGCGGTGGCGACGACTCCGATATAGGCATCGCCGACATCGAAGGTTTTACCAGCCGAAATATCCGCCGAAAAATTGGCCGGTATGTCCCTGTTGCGCTGGATCAAATTGGTTTCTGCATTGTTCAGGCTTGCGGCAAAATCCTGCAAGTCCTTGCTGGTGAATGTCGTGCCGACTGAAATCGGAATATTCTGAGCAAGCGCCTGTGCCAGTCCGGCGGGAATGTCCCGCACGCCAGAATCGAATCCGATAATATCGCTGTCGGAGCCATCATAGGTATAGCCAAGCTTGCCGGTGGTTTCACTATCGCCGCTGACGCCAAAATTGATCTTGAGAAACGGTTCGTCCGGCGTCGATTTGGTGGTCAGGTTGATCACCCCGCCGCCAAATTCGCCGGGATAATTGACCGAATAGCTTTTCTGGACAACCGTCGAGGCAATGACGCTGGTCGGGAAGAGATCGAGCGGGACAACCCGGCGGAGCGGTTCCGGCGAAGGCAAGGGCAAGCCATTGAGCAACGCCAGCGAATAGCGTTCGCCGAGACCGCGGACAAAAACAAACCGACCGCCAACGACGCTCAGGCCGGTGACTCGTTGCAGCGAACCGGCAATGTCTCCATCAGCGGTACGGGCGATTTCCGCTTCGCCGAGAACCGAAACCACTTCCCCAGTCGCCCGGACCGGATTGGGGATATATTTACCCCGGACGATGATCTCCCCGCTGAATTCGCTGCCCGGCGCAGAGACATCGACATTGTCGTCGACAGGCTCTTCGTCAGCCGGAATATTCTCTGCCGCCGGTTCCTCTGCTGGGGTGGTTTGTGCAAATGCAGCAGGGGAAATAAGCGCAGAGCTTAGTAGCAGGCCGGTGATTATCGCTGTCCGCTTGGTCATCCGATTGTCCTTCATATAGTGTAAAAATGGGATGGCGGCCGTCGATGGCCACCATCCCAATGTCTTGTTTCAGAATTAACCAATGGTCGGAGCGATGGCACAATCATTGGCGTAGAGACCGCAGGTCCAGCCCTGGAAACGCGTGTCATTCGCATCCTTGACCGCGCCAATATAGTTGACCGCTTCATAGTCTCCGAACTGGAACGCAGCTGCCCGGGTCGCAGCATTGAATGGCGTCACACCATTTTCATTCGCACCGTTGATGAAGGCGAGTGGCCAGGCGCTCGAAGCGAGCGTCGAGGTGCCCGTCGATGTGACATTGGTGCCAGCGTTGAAGATGGTCATGATCGCTGCGACGGTAACATTGCCATCGTCAACGAAGGCTCCGCCCGAGCAGGACATGAACACGGACTGGAATATTGGCGGACCCTTTTCATCGATCGCCGCATTCGCAGCCTGCACCGTGGCCGTGCCATCCATATCCAGACATTTATTGGCATTGGAAGCGCTCGAAATGACGCTGTTGTACATTTCATAGTCACCGCCACCGCGCATCAGGATCGTGGTGTTGCCGCCACGCGAAACCAATGTACCGTTGCCCATGGCGTAATTTTGCCGTGGTTCCGCATCTTCGTCACCATTTGAGTCGGCTTCCCAATTATGGTCGCCGCCATTGGTCCGCTGTACCGCGAGAACAAACTGGTTGAAGCCCTTGTAACCGACATCGGAGTCGACCGAGTCATCATCATTGCCGGTGAAGGCGAGGTTCTTGCCGTTGACCCGACCGCCGAACCATTCGACGGCGTCGTCGGAGCTGTTGTGGACCTGAATATTCTGGAAGAAGGTACCGCGACCAACGCCGCCGAGGCTGATACCATTCAGCTCGTTGCCGGTGGAAACTTCGAAGCCGGGATAACGAACCTGCAGATAGGACAGACGACCCGACGAATCGTTCGGCAAGGTACCGCCATAGACTGCGTTAGCCGGACCTTCGATGATCGCTTCACAATCGGTACGCGTGCCGCCCGGGTTGGAAACGCTGCCGGTGGCGCAGTTGGAGATTGGTGCACGGCCAAGAATGACCACGCCGCCCCATTGACCAATGCTGTCGGCAGTCGTTGTGCCGAGGATATTCTGACGCGAGGTGAAGATGATCGGCGCGGTTGCGGTACCCTCGGCAAAAATCTGCGAGCCGCGATTGACCAGGAGGAAGTCACCGCCGGAAGAACCGAATACGGTCACGCCGGGTTCGAAGGTAACGATGCCGGTCGCACCGCCGTCAATCCCTACGTCGACTTCACCCGAGAAGGAGTAGATCGTGCCTGCCGCTTTGGGAACCAGCAGATTGCCAGTGATGATGCCGGAGATCTGGCAGTTGCGGACCTCTTCGCCATTGCCCGTCGTGATCGTACCGACATTGGCCGTTCCAGTGGCGCAGCTTGCTGCGGAACCGGCTGTCGGAGTGGGTGTCGGCGTTGGCGCGGGAGCTGGCGCCGGCGCTGGTGCCGGAGCCGGCAATATGACAAGATTGCCTTCGCCTGGTGATGCGACATCATCTGCGCCGCAAGCCGTCACGGCAAGCGCAGCCACGCTGGCAAACAGGACAGATCGGAATTGCTTATTCAACATGGGATTGGTCTCCGCAAAAATAACTGGTTTGATACGTTCGGATCAAACGATGCGGATTCGAATCAACCGACCCCCATCGCCCTCAGGGAAGGGCACTAGGGAAGGGAGATGACCCAGCGATGCTGTTTGCGTGACGGTTCGGAGACTCAATTGTGACGGATATTTTTCAACGCCTCCCGGACTAGCGGATTTGCAAGCTTTGCATTGCTATCAAGCGAAACCGATTTGCAGATGTGACAAAAAAAGATGGCCGCAAATACGGCCACCCTCTGCATTATATAGGGATTACGAGGATTTCTCCCCGAATCTGCTTTCGATTAGCGGGCTGCAAGCTGGTTGTTGAGATTGCGCAGCGCCAGTTCAGCGGCATCCCGAGAATTAACCACCTTGCCATTGGCAAGCAGCAGATCAAAATCGTGATTGCCTTGCATCGCAGCCATGAACATGCGGGCGGCGTCACCGGTGCGGCCCAGTCGAGCATATGTCTGGCCCAGATTGATCAAGCGTGCAGGATCCTGTGCATCGACCTTTTCCGCTGCCTCCAGCTGTTTCAATGCGGTCTCATTGTCACCGGCAATCAGAGCATCATAGCCCAGAGAGCCCTTGGCATAGCCAATTTCGCCCGAATCCTGTGCGATAGCGGGCGTGGTCATCAACAATATTCCGGCTGCGATTCCGATTATTTTGGCGGTTTTCATAGCATCTTCTCCTAATCCAACATCAAATGTTACACTTATATGACATTATATGCAACAAAACTGTAACATAACTGTCAAATATCGATGGATTTGAGAATATTTTTATTATTATCAATTGCTTGTGAAATTATCGCTGACCACGCGCAGGAGCCGGACCGATGCAATCGCTGCGAGCGACCCAGATGCGCGCGGCGCATGGTCGATTCTATTGCGGATGGCATGGGGAAATTGTCTGGAGGTGCAAGCAGTCTAAGCACTACTTGTCTCTGCGGCGCATTTCCCTGTTAAGCGGGTATTTACAGGCAAATTGATTTGGATAGCAGGGATACTATTTTGCGATTGCGGCGAAAATGGATTGTTCATGAAAGAACCCGATTTAAGACCCTTTACCCAAGCATATTCGGCACACCTCGTGCATCCCTAGTGACCGATGACAATGCGATCGTTGCGAACTGGGAATTGGTCTCCAAATGTCAGATCAACCGGCTCCCCTGAGAGAAGCGGTCCCTCGGGTGGTATATGCTGGACGTGAATGTGTAGGTGCGGTTCTGTCGACTGCCCCGAGTTGCCCGCTGCGCCCAGCCGATCACCCGCCTGCACCATGTCTCCGGCTGCCACTCGAACGCTACCCTGACGGAAATGAGCAAGCAGCACAGCGACATCGCCGCATTGGAGGATCACATGATTGCCCTCCAGTCACGATCTATCCGTTTCTGGCACTGGCATGTCACGCATCCCACCTTCGGCGCGCAGCACTTTACCGTCGCAGGGTGCATAGACCGGCTCGCCGAATATAGCATAAGCGGCTGGATCAACTGGACGCCAGCCTGAAGCCCTGAATCCCCAATCGTCGATCTTGATCAGATCAACCGCGAAGGATTGCCCGCGATAGGCGCGTTGACGCTCTGTCTTTGGATTGAGCGAGAGGAAATGGCCGTTGATGCGATCCGCTGCGCCACCACTCGCTACGAGATATATTCCAGGGCCCATCGGGAACTCGAGGTCAACCGCATCAATATTGACCGGAAGATTGCGTCCTTGCAGCGCTTCGACAATCAATGTCGCTGACCAAAAGCCAAAAGCGCCAAGCAGCAACGGGCCTATCCATCCGGTCCAATATTGCGGCAACCACCGATCAGACCTAACGACAGCACCCAATCGCGACACAAAAGCAAGGACAAAGAGCGCGAGATAGACATAAGGTGTCCACCATGGCGGGATCATCCAGACGGCAACGAGCAGAAGCATTACCAGCACCAAAGCTGTTCCAAGTGCTTGCAAGGCGAAACCGAAGCGGCCGCCGACTGGCCCGAACGCCAGCCAGGCTATTAGTGCAAGCGGCAGGATGATTTGCAACCCGATCGCAGAGAGGTCGAGCATAGTCATGAGCAATTGACGATAGCTTGGATTGGCTTGCCTAATTCCTTTCCCATATGATTATTATAGCTGCGTATCTGTTATCTTCAAAGCGTCCATTTTCTGACTGGGGAAAGGCTGAATGCCCGATCATTCCCACTTGAGTCATCGCGATGACCGCTATCGCCCCATGTGTGGACGTTCACTCCAGCCTAACGCTAAGTCCGCTTTCGGTAGGAAGCGGATATGCTCCTGTCATGCGGCCGCTCTGGCCGACGTTAGACAGAAAATCCACTTAACTCGCTGTGCAGTTTTGCCGAGCCACCTCTCTGTCAACATACAGTACTGCTACAACATCGGAAGTTGCTCTATCTTCTCTAGGCGCTGTTAGTGGGATGGCTGCAACAAATTGCACTTCAGATCGCATTTCCCGAGCGGCACGCTTTGTCTCTTTTTGCATTGCCTCTGTGAAGCTTCTGCTGCCCGCGTTTTTACATTTTCTGACGATTTTTCGACTTTGGTTAGCGTAGCCGATTGTAGCAAAATCGTAGGGATAAGTTCGCCCTGCCGTTCGCTCCTGATCTTCCAGTCCATCCCCTTGGTAATCATTGGCTTGCTGAAGAAGGGGTTCGTCGCCAATACTAAATGTCCGATGGAGTGTTACCCGGAATTGCTTCGGGCCTTTTTCGAGACGCCTGATAGCCGCAGCAATGCTACCGCAGATAGATGTGGCCAGTGCTGCGGTTGGCCCAGGAAAATATTCCTTACGCCATTTTCTGCGGTCGACATTTGGAATTTTTGCCAAATAACTTGTCGGTCCAACATGTCCAAAATAACCTCCCGGCCACTGAGGCAACGAAGATTGCAAAGCAAATTCATCTTTGCCAAAGTCGGTTTGTTTTTCGCACTTTTCTTTGAGGCCTTTCGATAGGATATTCAGCAGAACTTTTATCGGGTCAGTTCCGTGTCGTTTGATATGGTTTCGATCTGGAATACCGCACCGCTTTTTGACAACTTGTGCAGTTTCGCCGGACGGCGCAAATCCACCGCATTTATAAAGAAGATAGACTAACACTGCGTTTTGAAATGACATTCGGCTTGTTGCTGGCTTGAGCAGTTCAGCTATGTCATCAACGAGCAAGCATAAAATGACCTCTGTGTCCCGCCTCAGGCGACTTTTTAGCTTGGTCAAAATCTTTTCAGTTTCGTCTTTCTTTGACACGGAGCTGAACAATTCCTCGAAGTGATTGAACAATCCTTCCTTGGAAGATCCAAATTTCTTCTGAATAGATTTAAGATCATTCACAATTTCTAGCTTGTCACCAAAAAGCTCATAGAGAATTCGGTCCTGCCTAAATTGCGAAATTCTTAGCCGCAGCAAATCAATTATCGCACCATCACCTTGCCCCGAGATAACGAAACTATTCATCGGGCGATCTAGACTGGGTTGACCAACTGTTTCGTTTCGCCAATAGGATGAGCCACCATCCTCAAGTCCAAACCCTGTCGCCATGACCACTATGTCAAAAATTTCTGATCTGCCTGTACTGGAATCTTGTTGCCCAACTGTTCCATCTTCTACATTTCGGCTTTCGCCTACCCATTCAATCCTTAATTGCTTGGAGGAATCTGTGGTTTCCGTAACCTGCAAATGCCGGACGTTACAAAATAACTTAGAGCCCGATCCGAAAGTAGTTGAGCAATACCAGCATGTTATGATTCAGTCCGTCTTTGCGAAGAGAT
>Ga0105050_10009417_pt1 | contig 10948 bp, 15 predicted proteins | sample FRY01_FD_78088 | JGI IMG/M metagenome (GOLD analysis project Ga0105050, IMG submission 78088) | Freshwater microbial communities from Lake Fryxell liftoff mats and glacier meltwater in Antarctica - FRY-01 | ecosystem: Environmental > Aquatic > Freshwater > Ice > Glacier meltwater ... | reverse complement strand
GGAGAGTGCCGTTGCCTTCTTTTGTTCGTCATGGTTATAGTCTTCCTGCCAACTGTTGTTGGCTGCAAGACGACTCTCATAATTTATGGACCTAAAAGATGGGGTCAGGCCACTGGGTTGGTGTGTTCATCGAAGATGGACAAGATTTACATTGGTTTACTGACGATGGCGGAGCAGAATTGGAAATCAACCGCCCACGCATCCAGAGCGCAACCGCCTAGATGATTGTCAGCAAATCAGAGACCCAACCGTCGTTTTGAACCGTCCTGGGTTTTATAGAGACCCCAGAGTTGTGTTTTCTGCCAAGGCTTTTGCCTGACGGTTGTCAGCATAGAACGCTTCCTCGAACTCTGCAGGTGGGACGTCCCCGATGAATCCGTGGAGGCGTTCCTGGTTATGCCAGTGGACCCATCCGAGGGTTGCGAGCTCCAGCTCTTCAACGGTTTTCCACGGTCCAGGGTGCTCTGGTCCGCGGACAAGTTCCGCCTTGTAATATCCGTTCACAGTTTCAGCCAGTGCATTATCGAAACTGTCGCCAACGGTTCCAATGGAGGGGACAGCACCAATCTCTTGGAGGCGCTCCCCATAACGAATGGACGTGAATTGACTGCCGGCATCCGAGTGACACCTCAATCCAGGTAAGTGTTTGCCCCTGGACCATCTCGCCATCTCGATCGCGTCGAGGACAGTTTCTGTCCTCATGTGTGAGGCGACCCGCCAGCCGACAATCATCCTGGAGTAGGCATCAATGATGAAACATACGTAAGCGACGCCCGCCCAGGTTGGCACAAACGTCAAATCTGTCACCCACAGTTGGTTCGGAGCACTTGACCAGAACACCCGTTTCACCAGGTCAGGGTGTCTTGTCGCTGTCGGGTCTGATTTGGTTGTTTTCACCCGCTTGGAGCGTTTCACGCCTTCAACGCCAAGCGATCGCATCAACCGCGCTGTGTGGTCGCGACCAATGTGAATGCCAGCCCTGCGGGCTGCCTTCCAGAGTTTACGAACCCCATAGACCTTCCGGTTCGCCTCCCACAGGGAATACAGCTCCCCAGACAACACAACATCACTGAGGGTCCTCGCCGACGGGTTGCGGTCCCTAGCGTGATAGTAAGTACTTGGCGCCACCTGCAACACCCTGCAGATGAGCTCGACACCAAGCTTGCGGCCCTCAACGACATCGTCCTTGTTCGCGTCAACAAAAACGACTACATCTTGTGTTGGCGGTCGAGCTCCGCCCCGAAGAAACTCGCTGCGCGCCTCAGGATCTCGTTCGCTCGTTTCAGCTCCCGGTTCTCCTGTTCCAGGCGCCGAAGCTTTTCAGCGCCGTCTGAGGTGACACCACCAACTAGCCCATCGTCAATGTCCGCTTGCCTGACCCACGACCTGACCGATTCAACGCCATAGCCAAGTTGCAGAGCAACTCGTTGCGCTGTCCCACGATCCGTCCCAAGTTCGACCCGCAGGGTCCTCACCATCCGAACCGCGGCAGCTTTCTCCTCAGCCGAATACCTTCGACCTGTCCTGTTGTGTTTGTCCATGATTCCATCCTCGTTTCCAAAGTATGAAATCTCCAACAAACCCAGGGCGGTTCATTTCTAGCCTCAACATACCCGCCCCGACCACCCCACCGTGGGTGTCTGCGCTCATACGCGCGAGGCCAGGCCTTGAGGGCCTTTTGTCAGGGTCATTGACAGTGTCGCGGATTAACGGCCGTCTGAAAGAAGGCCTAGTAAGCACGACCAAGAGAAAAGCCAACCGTTTACCAATTTTGAATACACGCATCCCGTGAATGACGGCTGCTCGTCGCCTACCCGGGCCCAAAAGTTTCCCTCGGCCAGCTCTTTCAAAGCTGCATTCTCGAGTTCCGCTAAAGCGAGTAGTTTCTTCCGTCGCAGGTTTTGATTCCCCAGGGGTTTCAGCTGTTTCGCGCTCTCAGCTTTCAGACCACCGAACTGGTTGCGTCACCGGTGATAAGTTACTTCGGAGACTTTCAACGCTTTTAACACCTTTGCTACTTTCCCGCCTTCGGTGAGGAGCTGGTCAGCTTCCTGGATTTAGCGAAATAATTTGCTCCGGGTAGACTCGTTTTCTTCGCTTGCTCTTCATTGGAATTGTCTTGCGGCCAACCGAGGCCGGCCGCAAGACAATTTTCTTAATTTCTCCACCAGAGAAATGGGGTCACCAAAGTTAAAATCGACCCGCGTAGTCAACGATTGGGTCTGTTGTGCGGGGCGACGCAAGGCTGGTCCTCGAGGGAATCACATTTACCCATTCGGGTGGCGCCGCCGTGCTCGGTGAAACATGTAATCATGCCGCGAGAGTTTGTCGTGAAGACTATAACCTTCCTGCTTCAGCAAAACGCTCACTGCCGAGTAATCGCTTGTCTCGACGCAAATCCAGACGGGCATAAAAGTTCTGAAGTCTAACCCTTTGAGTACTTCAAGTTCCGCGCCCTCCACATCTATACTCATGAAATCGATATCCTGGGGTGCGTTAGCTTCGATAAGTATTGAGGTCAGAGTCCGGGCCGGCACGGTTTCCCTTGCGAGATGTTCATTATCCACCTCGGGTTTTAACGCCCTGCTGTGCTCCGCATTGTCTCTAATCGTGGTTTCTAATCCTAAAGCGCTCGCCCACAAACGAGTGAATTTATCCTGATTGTTGACAGCCATCTCTAAGCAGGTTCTGTTGAAGCCCTCGGCTACACAAGCTGCTTGGAAAATGGAATTCCTTTTCGGGTTGCGGTTCTTTACACACTCGATAAAAACCGACGACAGTGGTTCAATCAATACACCCCGCCAATTGCCAAAAATCTCCAAGCGAAGCGTGTTCGATTGGGTGTACCCATCGTTAGCGCCTAATTCGACGTAGAAACCTTTTCGTGGGAGGAGTTGCTCCACTTTTAAATCAAGTCCCTCTCGGCCCCAGCTAGTGTCATTACGTTTCGGGAAGAAAATTCGGGATAAGAATCTATATCTGTAGCCATAGCGATCCCGGAAACGGGACCGGAAGTCGCGCCAGTGCAGGTACTCGGCTCTTACCGACAAAACCGGCCCCTCCTCTCGCTATGTTGGCCTCCGTCGTAAACACAACGGCGTGGGGCTAGACCCATTTCCTCATTCAATTCTGGTCACACGTTAACGGATTCTTCGCAGGGGAATCAGGCCACGTTCCAGTCGAAGTCTTCAGAAAAAATGGCCTTATCGTCTATGTAAAAGTCAGCGTGCGGTTTTCCAAACAGCAAGGCGTCATACTGAACGCCCCAACCAGAGAGCTGTTGCTCTGTCTCGTTCCTCCAGTCGATACCGGACTTTGAACCCCTCGCCGTGAATAGCTTCACGACATGACCCGCCTCTTTCAGCGCATTAACCTTCCGGACGCGGTTGATGAAAGGTTTAGCCAACAAGTAATCAGTGTCCTCTTGCGAGCACAATGTTCCATCTAGGTCGAAGCAATAAGTTGCCATAGCCCAATCCTAGAGGAGACCTTCCCACTTAGTAATAATGTGTCGCTTTTTGATGGGATCCACCCGCCTACTAGGCTGTCATCATGAAGCGCTTCCAGTCATTAATTACCCACGAAGCGGGAAGAGCTCAACATTTTTTCGTAAAAGTAGTGTACCGAAATTGGTTGGTGTACAGCATGTGGCCGGTGGTGTCGTGGTGTCTTAATCAAATAAGCAGAGTTAAAGGTGTCACCGGGCCGAACGATGTTCGGCCGACGAGTGCCGCTCTCCTCGTCGGCCGGATTGACTCTTTTGAGAGTGGCCGTGTTCCCGGCCAAAACCTCACGGCTCTCACGAAGTGTTGGCTTACAGAAACGATCGGCTTCGGGCAAGTCACCGAATGTGATTTCTCCACGATCAGCGCCGTTGCAGCCCCAACCATGATTGTGATTACTCCAGACTGGATTTTAGACCATATCGACAAACCTATTCGGCATGGTTTGCGGCTGATTAGAATTTCAAGGAAAATGAATGTTCCAGTGGCAGTGATGTTGCCCGATGGTTTTTTGATTTGGCAGACTGCCTTTACGTCGTTTATCGTTGCTTTTTCAGGCGGCTGTCAGGTGCTTCTGCAGGACACCGCGGAGGACCATACCCGTTTTGGTACTGTGAATCCTTCTGCTCCGCACTTCTGGACTTGGCCACCCTCTCACGTAGACAAGTGGCACAACAATAAAGACTGGGCTGGGCGAAAAAATCAGGTTCTTGCTGCCCGTACCGGAGGCGGAGACTTGCGCGCAACAGTTGTTCGAAACGTTGCCGATGCGCTTGAAAAAGAGGGATACACGATCATCCCTACGAATTGGGAATTGAGTTGGGAGGACTACGTTCAGCTCAATTTGGACTCCAAAATTGTTGTGACCACATGTTCAATACATCCCGACTATTTTCGCGGCCCTCGCTTCTACAAGGTTCGTATCCCGAAATACACCATCACCGGGCGGGTGTGGGAGGCTTTTGCCTCGAATAATGTGTTGTTTACGAATGAAAACCCAGCCCTGGAAGGGCTCGGATTCTTTCCCATGGTCCACTACGTTCCCGTCCAGATTTGCTTAAATGGTCAGCTCCTCCCAGTCGAAATCCCGGGCCCTGACGGTCTTGAAGGAATTGCGGCAGCTGGCTCTCAGAGATTTAGAGATCTCGTGACAGCTGGGGTCAGGGGTAACGTTTCTTGATTGTCCTGCTTTATGTTCGTCAGTAACACGCGGCTACCTGAAAACGTGGCCAAGGACGCCAGCACCCGGCCTTGGCGGGGGCTGTCCGCTTCGGCCTGTGAGAAAGAGCTCTTGAGGCCAGGAAGTTCGGATAAACCATCCGCTTCAACGCAGCGCGAGCTCTGCTTCGACACGGGCGCATACGTAATGATAAACGGGCAAGTGAAGCTCCTGCACCTCGGGGGCACGTTGAGCAGGGACGTTAAGGATAATGTCTGAAAAGGGTGCGAGTTTCCCTCCTTCCTCACCCGTGAGAGCGATTGTGGACATGTCCAGTTCGCGCGCCTTCCTGAATGCTGAAATCACATTGAGTGAATTGCCTGAAGTGGACAGACCCCAAAGGACCGCATTTGGTGTGTGGTGAGCCTCAACCTGTCTCGCGAAGACGCTATCCCACCCAACATCGTTTGCCCAGGCTGTCATCACCGTTACGTTGGCGTTAAGGCAAACAACATTGAGTGAGCGCCTTTCCAGATTAAATCTCCCCACCAGCTCGCCTGTAATGTGGAGAGCATCTGAAGCCGAGCCCCCATTTCCGCAGACCAGGAGAGGGCCGCCCAGTCGAAGACTGTTAGTAATCATGTCCACTGAGGCTTCTACGCGCGCCAGCAGGCCCGAATCTTCGACCATCGCATGAGATCGCGCGATTCCCAATTGCAAATACTCTTTCATCTCACGACCCGTCTAACCATGTGAAAAATACACCACCGAAGAACCAGAGTTTTCGAATCGGAATGGCACGGCCATCTTCTCACCGAGTGCTTCCAGGATTGCAGGTTGTTTGTCGGGTGCAGCGCAAAATAATATAAATCCGCCACCCCCCGCACCCAGAAGCTTTCCGCCGATTGCTCCAGCTCGCTTCCCGCGGTCATAGATATCTTCCACCGCACCCGTAGTGACCCCAGACCCAAGAGTCTTCTTATGCGACCACTGTTCGTCGAGAAGTTCGCCAATTTGGGTAATCGGGCGAGTCGGATTTGTCAGTAAATCGAGACCGTCTTGAGCAATTCTGCTAATGGCTGTTAACGCCGCGACGTTCGAGAAAATGTTGGCCACCTGCTCCTCCGCTACCTCCGAGGCGGTTCGCGCAAAACCGGTGAAAATTAGCAAGAGACTCGACGAAAGTTCTTCTAATCTCGAACTCGAGATTGTGATCGGCTCCACTGCGAAATCCTCGATACCTCCAAAGCGTATCAAATTTAGCCCTCCAAACGCGGCTGCAACCTGATCCTGAGAGCCAACGTTTTCCCCAATCATGTTCTGCTCGACATGAATGGCGTCGCGCGCAAGCTCCCTTTTTGTCGGCATATACCCTTGCAGTGCCCTCAGAGCCTGCAGCATTCCCACAGTAAAAGAGGAACTGGATCCCAAACCGGAACGGGCCGGTAAATCTGCGTTGTGCACAACCTCAAGCCCTCCCTGGAAATTAAGGAATTTGGCCGATTCCCTCACGGAAGGATGACGAATTTGGTCGAGCTCCATCGCCTGCTCTTGCTCGAAATACCGAATTCGATGCTTATACTCGAAAAATGGCGGAAGGTGCCTCGCCGTGATGTAGCTATATTTGTTTATTGTCGCACTTACCACCATTCCAGTGTTTTTTCGATACCAGCCGGGGTAGTCTGTTCCCCCTCCGAAAAGGGAAATGCGAGTAGGTGTCCTACAAATAATCACAGTCTTAGGTTACCTTTCGTTTTGCTTCTGCTCGACGTACCACTGATAGGTGGCGGCCAACCCGTCGCTCAAGCCCCATTGCGGCTCCCACCCTAACAAATTCCGAGCAGATTCAATCTCGATGTTTCGCGCAGAAATCATCGTCGGTTTCGAAGTGTCGTACACCGGTACTACTTCGTTCTGGCCCGATATATCTAATATTTTCCTGATTATCGTGGTCAGAGGGACCGAAGTGCCAGATGCCAGGTTGATGGTGAGTTCCCTTTGATCAATTTGCAACGCTAGCAACAACCCGTCCACAAAATCCGAGATGTAAAGAAAATCTTTAACGTCCGATCCATCACCCCAAACCAAGAACGGAATCTCGGCTCCAGCAGCCCTCCTGATGAGCGCGGGAATCACCTTCGATTCCTCGACCGAGAACTTATCGAAAGGACCATAAAGGTTTCCAGGCCGCACAACGAGCGTGTCCATCGGTGGTTGGACAAAAGTTGAATAAAGTCTCGCCATCTTCTCCGAAAAAACTTTCATCTCGCCAACCACCTGGTATTTGTGAAAGAACTCTCCAGTGACATCTGATTCCTTCATTGGTTTTTCGAGATCGGGATAAACAGTGTTGCTACTAATGAAGCAATACTTTTTCACCCCGTTCTCATAGGCAGCCTCCAGGGTGACCGCGTTCATAATCACGTTGGGGGTCAAATGGCTGAGGGGCCGATTTTCCATAACGGCCGCCCCCGATGAATTTGCCGCCGCCATGATAAAAATGTCCGTTTCTTGTAGCGCCTGACTTGCCTCCTGTTTCGACGTTAGGTCAGCGCGAATATAAGAAACTCCCAGAATATTTTCCTGAGGTGGATTTTGATGAACAACGCCTCTCACCGTTGCCCCGGCACGAACCAGGGCTGAGACCAAATTGGTACCAATAAAACCAGAGGCCCCGGCGACGGTAACCCGCTTTCCCGCCAAACCGGCGTTGATCACAACCCCTCATCTCGCTGAGAAACGATGGGTGACTTAACGGGCCACCACATTTTGTACTCGGGATCGTTCCAACGAATCGTGAATTGAGACTCACGATCGTAGGAAGTCGTCTGTTTGTAGTGAAAAATTGCGTTTTCGCTCATCACAACGTGGCCGTTGCCAAATTTGGGCGGAATCAAGACCTGGGACGCGTTTCGGTCAGAGAGCGTGATTCCCACCCACTGACGATACTGGGCAGAATCCGGATCATTGTTTACGACAACGAGATAAAAAGACCCCAATAAGCAGGAGACAAGTTTCCACGTGGTCTCGTCCCCGTGGACCCCCCGAAGGACATGTCTCCGTGACGCGGAGACGTCGTCTTGAACAAAATCACAAGTTATGCCAGCTTCTGTGTACATGGTTCGGTTGAACAGCTCGACGTAGGTCCCTCTGAAGTCCTCATAGTTCGTTGGCGGGGTGATGAGGACAACCCCGTCGAGTCGGGTGGCGGTTACTTCTAATTTGTTGGCCATTGCTGGGCTACTTTCCCTGTGAGTGAGGCATTTCGGACAGCTCCCAATGATATGTCACCCCTTGGTGAAATCACTCATATTCTGAGCCCTTCGGTAGTCCGTCGGCACCCCAATGTCAATAAAAACAGCTGAGCTACGTAACCCAAATACCTTTCCTAGGCCTTTCTCTCGGACAGCTTCCAAATACTCTTCGAGAGAGTACGGTGGAGCTAAAGACGTGAGTGTAACCTTCGGTTTTGAAAGATTACCAAGCCAGACACCCCCGTTAACCCACAAATTCGGAGAAGCGTCCTTAGTCTGGGAAGGAGCCCGGTCGTCCTTCTTCAAGAGTGCATCGTCGCTACCAAGTTGGACACCCCCGTAGCGCCTCACATCCGATGAGGCGAAGAGGGAAGTGACCCACGTTGCCGAGTGGTCGACCATCATCTGTTCGAGGCTCGGAAGGGGTACTTTGAAAAAACTGTCGCCGTTCAGCACCAAAAAACGCCCATTTGGTGGGTAATTCTCTAAGGCAATTGCGAGCGCCCCGCCGGTTCCCTGTGGCTCGGATTCCATGGAATATAGAATCGAAGCGCCTAAATAATTTTGGCCGAAGTGCTCCTTCGTGACGTCAGCAAGATGACCCAGGCACAAGACAAATTTTGACACTCCTTGCCCAATCCAGTAACCCAGAAGGTGCTCGAGGAACGGTCGTCCGGCGACCATCGCCATCGGTTTCGGACGATCCGAAACCAAGGGCCTCAGCCTTGTCCCCAGACCCCCTGCAAGAACATAGGCAGTTGTCGTGGTCAATCTGCTTCCCTTAGTGGGGTCCAGCCGAGATGGTTGCGCAGTGCGTCGACAACAACTTCGTCGCGTGCATGCCACATGTCCAGACCTAGAACTCCGCCAAGAAGCTGAAAGATTCCAAGGCCGGCCAGCTGTTGGTACTCCCCCCTCAGTGCCGCTCGCAGAAGGTTCTCCCTCGACATCCACTCGAAGTCAATCCCCGATTCACGCGGAACGACTTTCTCCGAAGTGTCAAGAAGCCCACCAAAAAGATAGTCGTTGATATTGGTGCGGTTCATCATCAGGTGGAAATGATCGCCAAGCCCGAAAAGAGTGGCTGAATGACCGGTCTCCTCTCGAATTTCTCTCCTAGCAGCCTCTATTGGTTTTTCACCTTGGTCCACAGCGCCCGCGGGGAATTCCAGTGTGTACTTGCCAAGGCTCGGTCTAAATTGACGCACCAACAGGACGTTCGATTCATTGTCGAAAACACAGCTAATCGCAGAATCGGGGCCGGTTATTCTGTAATAGGGTTCTGCACTATCGACTCCGATGCCATCGCTGGCCTGCAACTCGAAGTACGGTGTAGAGAGAACAGATTTGAAGTCCAGGTAGCCCATAGAATTTCCTACCGGCTCAAAAAACTATTGCCAGAGGATTCAACTCGCTGCCGCCAGTAGTCCAGGAGGTCTTGCATCGTTTTTTCGAAAGATATCTCAGGTTTCCAGCCCGTGTGTTTGAAGAATTTTTCGGTGTTCGGAACTTGAAGGTCCGCATCGATTGGCCGCAATCGGTTTGAGTCAACCTCGGTCGAAATCGAGCCTTTACGCGAAGAGAGCCCGATGAGGTGGTCAAGCACACCACCAATTTCAGCGGTGTGGGTGCCGCCGATATTGTAATACTCGCCTGCGATGGGAGAGCGGGTGACCAGGAGGTAATATGCCCGCACCGCGTCTCTGACGTCAGCAATGGTGCGAAGGCTTTTCAGATTTCCCACTTTAATAACAGGACTTTGGAAGTCTTTTTCTATCAAAGCAATCTGCTTAGCAAACGATGACTCTGCAAACACATCACCTCTTCTTGGCCCCGTGTGCGTAAACATTCTGGTAGTCATGACGGTCATCCCGTATGCCTCTGCATAAAACCTACCAACGAGGTCCGTACCAACCTTCGAGATTGCATACGGAGATGCTGGATGAAAGGTGCACTCTTCATCAATCGGCAGTTTGTGGGCGGGGACCCGCCCAAAAACTTCGGATGAAGCACACACATGGACGATTGCCTCTGGCGAATAGTTTTTCAGCGCCTCAAGAAGGCGGGTTGTCCCTTGGATATTGGTATCCAGAGTGTCGAGAGGACTAGTAAAACTTGTCTGAGGGTAACTCTGAGCCCCCAAATGGAAGACATAATCCGGCCGGGTCTGCCTCACGACCTCATTTATCGACGCGGAGTCGCGCAAATCTCCATACACAAGTGAGGCCCTGTCATTCGCATTAATCCTGGGGACTAAGTGGCTAATGTTTTCTAGCGGGCTTCGCCACCGAGACATTCCTACTAGATTCCAGGCGGTATTCTCTAGTAAAAAATCTGCCAGGTGAGAGCCCACCATTCCTGTAAAGCCCGTAATGAGAGCTGTCGTCACGAGCGAACCTGGCGACTATCACCTGTATCCGTTGACACAAAATAGTTGTGTCTCTTCAGATATTCATCTTCATTGTTGATGAACCAATTCCATGTGTGCTCTAAGCCTTCTCTGAGGCTAGTTTTAGGCTCGTACTCAAGCCACTCTCTCGCCCTTGAGATATCCATGACTCGGCGCGGAAAACCAGCATGCGTACTGTGATCGAATTCCGCATCGAACTCAATAAACTCCTGAAGTGTCTCCACGAGTTCTCGAACACTGTGCCCCTTGCCACTGGCTAGGTTGACAAACGATCCCCTCGTACCGCGGATGGCAGCGGCCACAATTCCTTCCGCGATATCCGCACTGTAAGCGAAGTCCCTAATCGCCGAACCATCACCCCACACCGAAACGGGCTTGTCACCGCGGTGTATCTTCATCATCAAGCTGGGGATTACCATTGCGTTCGCAGGGTCGAAGTTGTCGCCCGGCCCATAGACGTTGCAGGGTCGAACGATGCCCCAATTTGTGCCGAACTCTCTCTGATAGGCCTGGATTTGGAGCTCGGCCATCCTTTTTGCCCAACCCGGGAAGGTGTCCATCGGTTCACCATCGAACCCTTCACCCTCCACAAAAACCTCCGCGCTCGAATAAGCCCCAATCG
>Ga0105050_10009413_pt1 | contig 10953 bp, 10 predicted proteins | sample FRY01_FD_78088 | JGI IMG/M metagenome (GOLD analysis project Ga0105050, IMG submission 78088) | Freshwater microbial communities from Lake Fryxell liftoff mats and glacier meltwater in Antarctica - FRY-01 | ecosystem: Environmental > Aquatic > Freshwater > Ice > Glacier meltwater ... | reverse complement strand
CTGCGCCTCAAGCGGCAAATCGTTGTAGCTGGTGACGACTTTGCTCGCGGCTGGGTCAACCGCAATCACGCCGCTCAGATAAAGCATGTTGCCGATACGTTTTGCAGCCAGGTAGTTGGCCAATGGAGCGCCAGTTGCCATTAAATTACATCACTTTCAAAGTACTTAAACAGAGTGGTTTGGCTGGGCAGTCAGGATGGATAAAGGCAGGCTGCTGATCTCATGCAAGAGTCGCGCCAGCTGCAAGCCTGCGGCGTTGATGACCGCATGGCCTTTGGCGGCAGTGGCCAGCGTTGCATCACCCGCTGCACCATACGGGTTGTAGTCCTGTACCTGCCAGCCCAGTTTGGCAGCACTGCTGTTGCCCAGCAGCGGGTAGGTCTTGGCGCGCTCTTCAGCCTGGGTATGAAAGTGCTGTGCATGCGCCATATCGACATACTTTTCACGCAGCGCCAACATCATGGATGTTTCCATATCGCCCGCATGGATGCCAAAGCGGTGCTCGGCCGGGGTGAACAGATTCATCACCTCATCGCCCAACGGCAGGGTGTACCAGTTGCTTGAAAACACAATCAAATCATGTGCGGTACGCAGGTCGCGCGCCACGATGTCCATCACACTCACCTGACCGCCGTGGCTGTTGAACAGCACCAGCTTTTTAATGCCAGCGCGCGCTACACAGGCACCGAGCTCCATCCACACGCTGATCAGCGTCTGCGCGCTCAGCGTTAGCGTACCGGGGTAGCGAATGTGCTCGTTACTTTTGCCCACTTGCTGTGTCGGCATGAAGAGTACTGGCAGCGTTGCTGGCAAGTGAGGCAGCGCCGCCTGAATCACACCGTTGACCAGCGAGGTGTCGACGCTGACTGGCAAATGCGGGCCGTGCTGCTCAATCGCGGCAACCGGAAGTACCGCAACAGTTTGGTTGATCACGGTGCTGGCTGCCAGCTGCGAAAAATGCCGCGAGCTTAGATCAGCCCAGAATTTTGAGGGTAAGTTCATGGCCGGATGTTACTTGTAAAAGCGGTTCTATAGGCTAAAGCCCTAATGCCAAGTGGTGGTGGTTGGGGCATGATTCATACTGTCAACTATTTTCTTTTGGAGTTTTCTATGCAACGCCGCCACTTGCTGCAATCCGCCGCCGTCATGTCCATCCCTGGCCTGGCCAAAGCACAAACCCCCTCGACAAGCTCAGCACAAGGCTTCCCCGCCAAGCCGATCAAGCTGGTGATTGCCTTCCCCCCCGGTGGGCCGACCGACGTGACCATGCGGGTGCTGGCCGACAATGCTTCCAAAATTTTGGGTCAGCCCGTGATTGTTGAAAACAAACCCGGTGCGGGTGGCACGCTGCCTGCGCAAGCGTTGCAAACCACTCAGCCTGACGGCTACACCGTGGCGCAAATTCCGCTGGGCGTGTTTCGCCTGCCGTACACCACCAAACTCACCTGGGACCCGATCACTGATTTGTCCTATGTGTTAAACGTCACGGGCTATGCGTTTGGCTTGGTGGTGCCAAGCGATTCACCGCTTAAAACCTGGACGCACTTTGTCGGCTGGGCCAAGGCCAACCCCGGCAAGCTCAGCTATGGCTCGACCGGTACCATGACCAGCCCGCACCTGACGATGGAGCTGATTGCGCAAAAGCTGGGGCTTGAACTGCTGCACGTGCCGTACAAAGGCAGTGCTGATTTGATGCAGTCGATTTTGGGCGGAAACATCATGGCGGCGGCAGATTCGACTGGTTTTGCGCCACAAGTCGAAGCAGGCAAGCTGCGGGTGTTGAACACCTGGGGTGCCGAACGATTGGCCAAGTTCCCTGATGCACCGACCCTGAAGGAGCTCGGTCTGGATTTGGTGCAAAACTCGCCTTTCGGCATCGCCGCCCCGCGCGGCACACCGCCTGCTGTGGTCAAGCGTCTGCATGATGGCTTCAAGCAGGCGATGGAGATGCCAAGCTATAAAACCGCATTAGCCAAGTACGACATGCAGCCGATGTACATGAGCTCTGCGGCGTATTTGAAGTTTGCGCAAGACACCTTCAAGCGCGAAAAAGCGCTGGTTGAAAAGCTGGGGCTGCTGAAAGCGTCATGAGGCTTCCTGGTTTGTTTGAGCCGACAAAATCGCCCGTGCCACCTCAGCAAACCCCGCGCCGCGCTCCAGGTCGGTGATGTAGCGCGGCAAGTGTTCAAGTTGCGCTGCAAAGCGCCGCACATTGGCTACGCCAATCGAGTTGGGAAAGGCCTCAAACATCAGCTGGTCGTTGGTTGAGTCGCCAACGTAAGCCCAGCAATCAATCTCTGCATTCAGGCCACGGCCAAACAGTTCGCGCACCGCCCAGTTTGCACCCACCAGTTTGTTATGCGCGCCAAACCAGCCATTGATGTGGATGGAGCTCACGGTGGCGTTCATGCCCTCGGCTTGCATGATGGCTACCACCTGCGCGATTTTATCGGACGGTAGATGCGTGAATTCGCTATGGTCAATCGCCATGTCCGTTTCGCGTCCGGCACTGTCTTGGGCCAGCAGCGTGCCGGGCACGTCGCGCAGCACGCGCTGGCCCACTTGTTGCATACGGGCGTAGTTGCTGGAGCGTACAGCATCACTTTGTTGATATGATTTTAATAGCTGATTGAGCTCGTATTGATTGGGCTGCAGGCTATTTAGGTAGCCATTTTGAAGTAAAACAGCACCGTTTTCGGCCACGATGGCGTTGACCGGCCAATCGATCACAAAAGGCTCGCTCCAGCCGACCGGGCGGCCTGTGATGGCGATGACCTCAAACCCGGCTGCTTTCAGGTCGTGCAAGGCGGCGAGTGCATCGGGTGTGATGGCGCCGCCATCGGTGAGGGTGTCGTCAATGTCGGTGAAGACGCCCGTGATGCGTTGGCGGTCTGCCTGAGGCCATTGGCTTAGTTTCTGCATGGTGAAATTTTCGCATGTTGCAAGCGGCTAGCAGCTTGGCTACAATGGCTGCTTCCTGAGGAGCGTTGCAACCCACGACATGTGGTCTAGGCTCAGGACGTCTACTTGCAACCACGCTCACCCGCACTGCTTTGATGCCGGGGTGAGTGAAGCCAAAAAGCTTTTGCCCGATCAACAAACTTTGTCGACAAACAGTGCCCGTGGCTATTTTGCCCAATTGATCTTTGATTCTTCTGGAGAACCGTATGAACGCCGTCCTTAAACCTATCCTCTCCGCAGTCGCACCTTTCGCAGACTACGTGATTGCTGATATTTCTTTGGCTGCCTGGGGCCGCAAAGAAATTAAAGTTGCTGAAACCGAAATGCCTGGCCTGATGGCCATGCGCCATGAATTTGCCGTGGCGCAGCCACTCAAAGGCGCTCGCATCACTGGCTCGATCCACATGACGATTCAAACCGCCGTGCTGGTTGAAACCTTGCAAGCGCTGGGCGCTGAAGTACGCTGGGCGTCATGCAACATTTTTTCAACCCAAGACCATTCTGCTGCTGCGCTAGCTGCGGTTGGCACACCCGTGTTCGCCATCAAAGGCGAGTCGCTGGCCGACTACTGGGACTACACCCACCGCATTTTTGAATTCTCGGGCGCCAAAGGCACCCCGGAAGAAGGCCCAAACATGATTCTGGACGACGGCGGCGATGCCACGTTGCTGATGCACCTCGGCACCAGGGCTGAGACCGACATCTCGTTGTTGGCCAACCCTGGCAGTGAAGAAGAAATTTGCCTGTTCAATTCGATCAAGGCCAAACTGGCGATTGACCCAACCTTCTACAGCCGCCGCCTGGAAAACATCATCGGCGTGACCGAAGAAACCACCACGGGCGTGCTGCGCTTGAACGAAATGTCGGTCAAAGGCACGCTGGCGATTCGCGCTATCAACGTGAATGACTCCGTCACCAAGTCCAAGTTCGACAACCTGTACGGGTGCCGCGAATCACTGGTGGACGCCGTCAAGCGCGCCACCGACGTGATGATTGCTGGCAAAGTGGCTGTGGTGGCGGGTTACGGCGACGTTGGCAAGGGTTCGGCTCAAGCCCTGCGTGCCCTGAGCGCCCAAGTTTGGATCACTGAGATCGATCCGATCAATGCGCTGCAAGCTGCGATGGAAGGCTATAAAGTTGTGACGATGGAGTACGCCGCTGACAAATGCGACATTTTCGTTTCTGCCACTGGCAATAAAAATGTCATCACGTACCAGCACATGGCTGCCATGAAGGACCAGGCCATCGTTTGCAACATCGGTCACTTCGATAACGAAATTGATGTCGTGTCGCTTGAAAAATGTCAGTGGGAAGAGATCAAACCACAGGTTGACCACGTGATTTTCCCCGACGGCAAGCGCATCATCTTGCTGGCCAAGGGCCGCCTGGTGAACCTGGGCTGCGGTACGGGTCATCCAAGCTTTGTGATGTCTACCAGCTTTGCTAATCAGGTCATGGCGCAAATTGAAGTGTTCACCAAGCAAGCCGACTACAAAGTCGGTGAAGTGTATGTGTTACCCAAGCACCTGGACGAAAAAGTGGCGCGCCTGCACCTCAAGAAAGTTGGCGCGATGTTGACCGAATTGAGCCAAGAGCAAGCGGACTACATTGGTGTGAGCAAAGCAGGCCCTTACAAGGCAAACGCTTACCGCTATTAATATCTGCCGTTCTAAGTACGCGGTCATTCAACGCAGACGCGCAGAGGACGCAGAGCAAGCAGTTCAGAGGAATAAGTTTTGTCCTCTGAGAATCTTTGCTTACTATGCGCCTCTGCGGTAAAGCCCCCGACCTCTAAACCCCATGCGCGCTGACTTATTTCTCGTCGAACACGGCTTTGCCACTACCCGCTCTCAGGCCCAGCGCCTGATTGGCGCGGGTGTGCAGTGGCGCGTGGCGGTCGATGCGGCAGAAGTCGCAGCGCCCTGGAAGCGGGTGGCTAAAAACGGTGATGAGATTCCTGAAGCGGCTGAGGTCGAAGTACTCGACAACACCGAGGCCAAATACATCTCGCGCGGTGGCTTAAAGCTTGAAGGCGCGTTGAAAGCTGCTGGGCTTGACGTAACAGGTTTGCGCTGCCTGGATGTGGGTCAATCCACTGGCGGCTTCACCGACTGCCTGCTGCAGCACGGTGCGGCTCAGGTCGTAGGGGTAGATGTCGGACACGGCCAGTTGCACCCCAGCATGCGTGATGATGACCGGGTGGTGTGCCTCGAAGGCATCAATGCTCGCTCGCTAACCGCTACTGATTTAGTAGCTGCTTGCGCCATATTTTATTTAGCTACAGGACGATTTGATGCTGAAACCAAGGCGAGTGAAGAGCCAGAAATCGAACCAGTCTTCGATTTTTTGACGGGTGACTTGTCCTTCATCTCATTGACACTGGTGCTACCCGCTGCTTTGCGTTTGCTCAAATCTGATGGGCATTTGCTGATGCTGGTCAAGCCGCAGTTTGAACTGCAACCCGGCCAGATCGGCAAGGGTGGCATTGTTCGTGACGCTATTCATTTTGCATTTGTTGAGCAGCGGCTGCGTGACTGCTGCTTCGAGCTTGGCGTTGACGTGCTGGGATGGATGGAGTCAAGCATTAAAGGCGGTGACGGCAACCGCGAGTTTTTTATCCATGGCAAAAAAGGCAGTGATGCCGGTCTGGATGACAAACCTTTGCCCGCAGCCCCGCCGCGCAAAGCCGTCAAACGCACACCCAGAGCCGAGACGCGCGCGCTGCACGCCGCGCATGAAGATTCTGAAGAAGCTCACGCTGGCCAGCATGGGCCGGCGCGACGCAAGAAAAAAGATTGATTGACCATGACCACGCTTCCCATCAGTTTTGAATTCTTCCCGCCCAAAACACCGGAAGGTGCTGAAAAGCTGCGCCTGACGCGCCAAACCCTCTACGCACTCAAGCCCGAATTTTGCTCCGTCACCTTCGGCGCAGGCGGCTCGACACAAGAAGGCACTTTTGCCACAGTGGCTGAAATTTTGGCTGAAGGCGTGCAAGCTGCTTGTCACTTTTCCTGCGTAGGTGCCACCAAGGCCACCGTGCGCCAGCAGCTCAACACGCTGCAAGGCATGGGTGTGAATCGCCTGGTGGCGCTGCGCGGCGACTTGCCCAGCGGCTATGGCGCGGGTGGTGAATTTCATTACGCGAGTGATTTGGTGGCGTTTATCCGGGCTGAGACAGGCGATGCCTTTTATATCGAAGTCGGCGCCTACCCTGAAGTGCACCCGCAGGCCAAGTCCGCTGCCGACGACTTGAAAGCTTATGCTCTCAAAGTCAAAGCGGGCGCAAATTCAGCTATCACCCAGTATTTTTTCAACAGCGATGCCTACTTTCGTTTTGTTGACGATGCCTACAAATTGGGTGTGGATGTGCCTGTTGTGCCCGGCATCATGCCGATCACGAACTCGACGCAACTGATGCGCTTTTCAGACGCCTGCGGTGCAGAAATCCCGCGCTGGATACGCTTGCGCTTGCAGGGCTTTGGTGACGACACTGCATCCATCAAAAGCTTTGGTCTGGATGTCACCACTGACCTTTGCGATCAGTTGCGCAACGGCGGGGTGCCGGGAATTCATTTTTATTCCATGAATCAGGCTGGGCCGACGGTTGAGATTTGCCAGCGACTGCAACTGGTTTAATGCCGCACTGGCGGGCGGTTTGAAGCTGCGGGTTTTCAGGCTGGCACTCGCATTTAGCGCGCTATTCTGGCTTGCCGCCTGCACCACCGCGCCGCAGCCCCCGACCGCAGCCCCGTCAGCAGAAGTCGCGAGCGCTGCTGTAACCCTTCCAACCCAACCGCTGCCAGCTACAGCCAGTCTTGCAAGTCCTGCAAGTCAGCCGACCGACGCGCCACCAGAAGTACCCGTAAACGAGGCACCACGCCCCGCGCTGCCGGCAGGCGAGGCCGCGCGCGAGTTTGAGCGCGGTGGCGCATCCTGGTACGGCCCCGGCTTTCATGGCCGCCGCACCGCCAGTGGCGAGCGTTACGACATGAATGCATTCACCGCAGCCCACCGTACCCTGCCGTTCGGCACCTGGGTGCGGGTACACAGCCTGGTCAATGGGCGTGAGGTGGATGTCCGTATCACTGACCGTGGGCCATTTATTCGCAACCGGGTGATTGATGTGAGTCGTCGGGCGGCTCAGGCTTTGGGGATGTTGGGGTTGGGGTTCAAGGAAGTGGTGCTGTTGGTGCCTGAGTCAACTCCTGTTGTTGATTTGTCTTTGTCTGCGCCTGCGGTTAAGGGGCGGCGGGGTGTTGGGCGGGTTTCCAAGGGCCTGAAAAATCGCCTAAAAGCACCCTGAAACAACAGGGTCAAGCGAGAAAATCCCGAACTTCCTATAATTTCAGGAATTACTGAAAATTAAGGAAACTACCCATGAACCTTGCTCCCCTAACCCAGCGCTTCGTCCTCCACTTCGGAGAAATGGGCAGCCGCTGGGGCATCAACCGCACGGTCGGGCAAATTTACGCGCTGCTCTATGTCTCCCCCAAAGCACTGAATGCAGACGAGATTGGCGACGCGCTGGCCTTTTCAAGGTCTAACGTCAGCATGGGGCTCAAAGAGTTGCAATCGTGGAATCTGGTGCGTCTGCAGCACTTGCCGAATGACAGACGTGAGTACTTTCAGGCACCTGAAGACGTGTGGGCGATCTTCAGAACGCTGGCTGAAGAACGCCGCAAGCGGGAGATTGACCCGACGCTTTCGATGCTGCGCGAGGCGCTGATGGAGAGCGGTGTGACGGGTGACGACGTGCATGCCCAGGCGCGCATGGCACAAATGCATGATTTGATAGAGCTCATGACGGGCTGGCTGGCGGATATGCAAAAGATGGACTCGGCGACCCTGGCCAGTCTGATGAAAATGGGCGCAAAAGTCGCCAAACTTCTAGAGGCCAAAGACAAAGTCGCTGTCAGCCTGGGCTTCAAAGCCAATCCGATTGAAGCCAACCTCGGCTAACCGACAGACACACCATGGAAAACCTCGACGCCCTGCTGCTCGCCCGCATCCAGTTTGCGGCCAACATCACCTTTCACATCCTGTTTCCGACGATCAGTATTGCGCTCGGCTGGGTGCTGCTGTTTTTCAAGTTGCGCTTTGCTAAAACCAGGCAGCAACACTGGATGGATGCTTACCAGTTCTGGGTGAAAATTTTTGCGTTGACATTTGCCCTTGGCGTGGTCAGCGGCATCACCATGAGCTTTCAGTTTGGCACCAATTGGCCGGGCTTCATGGAAAAAGTCGGCAACGTGGCCGGGCCGCTGCTGGCTTACGAAGTGATGACCGCCTTCTTTTTGGAAGCCACGATGCTCGGTGTGATGCTGTTTGGCCGTGAGCGCGTGGGCGACAAGGTGCACACCATCGCCACATTGCTGGTGGCGGGGGGAACAACGCTGTCAGCATTCTGGATTCTGGCGCTGAACTCCTGGATGCACACCCCTGCTGGCTTCGAGATGATCAATGGTCAAGCGCATGTCACCAGCTGGTTTGAGGTGATTTTCAACCCTTCGTTTCCGTACCGGCTGGTGCATGTGCTGCTGGCTTCGGGCTTGACGGTGGCATTCCTGATTGCCGGTATTTCAGCCTACCGCTGGCTGCGCCGTGACCGATCGCCAGAGGTGATGGGTACGCTGAAAACCGGCATTTATATGGCTGCGCTGTTGATTCCATTGCAGATCATCGCAGGCGATATGCACGGCCTGAATACGATGGCGTACCAGCCTGCCAAGCTGGCGGCGATGGAAGGCATCTGGAAAACCGAAAAAGGCGTGGGTGCAGTGATTTTTGCAATTCCCGATGAAAAAGCGCGTGAAAACCGCTATGAAATTAAAATTCCCAACCTGGCATCGCTGTATTTGACCCACAGCCTTGACGGCGAAGTCAAGGGACTTGATCAGTTTGTAGGCAAGCATCCGCCGGTTGCGCCAATTTTTTATGCGTTTCGCATCATGGTGGGTGTGGGTATGCTGATGTTGCTGGTGAGTTGGGCAGCGGTCTGGCGTCTCAAACCATGGAAAAAGAACAACCCGACTGATTCACCCCAAGTCGCCCGGGAACTGCATCCGTGGCATTTGAAAATTCTGGTGGCGATGACTTTTGCGGGTTGGGTGGCGGTTGTGGCTGGTTGGTACACCACCGAAATTGGCCGCCAGCCTTACCTGGTATACGGCGTGCTAAAAACAGCTGATGCGGTTTCCAGTGTGCCGGCTGGCCATATTGCGCTGACTTTGGCGCTGTATTTGATGTTGTATGCCGCATTGACAGTCGCTTATGTCTCAGTGGTGTTTTACCTGGCACGGCACAACAAGCATGCCGACAAGCCCTTTGGCAACGAAGGCGAAAAAGGCAGTCAAAGCCGCGCAACTGAAGCACCCGGCGCCGATCTGGAGCACCAGCTCAATGTGGTGAACTATCCCGAAAAGGAAAGCGCTGCCAACCACCGTCCCCCTGCTTCAGGAGCACCTTCCCATGCTTGAATCGGTTTATGGCACTCTGGTACCCAGCTTGAGCACGCCAGCTGGCTGGATACCGATTGTCTTTCTGCTGGTGATGGGCCTGGCGATGCTGGCCTATGTTGTGCTGGATGGTTACGACCTGGGCGTTGGCGTGCTGATGCGCAACGCCAGCGACGATCACAAAGACACCATGGTTGCCAGCATCGGCCCGTTCTGGGATGCCAACGAAACCTGGCTGGTGTTGGGCGTTGGGATTTTGCTGACGGTATTTCCGATGGCGCATGGCATGATTTTGGGTGCGCTGTATTTGCCGGTGGCATTCATGCTGATTGGCCTGACGCTGCGCGGCGTGTCGTTCGATTTCCGGGTCAAGGCGCGCGCTGCGCACAAGCCGCTGTGGAACCAGCTGTTTTATGCCGGCTCGCTGCTGGCGTCGTGGTCGCAGGGCTATATGTTGGGCGCTTTGATCACCGGCTTTTCGGGCAGCTTGTGGGCGATGCTGTTTTCCGCCATGATTGGTTTGGCGATGGTGGCCACCTACTGTCTGCTCGGCGCAGGGTGGCTGATTATCAAAACCGAAGGCGAATTGCAGCTGCGCGCTGTGCGCTGGGCCAAAGGCAGCTTGCTGCTGACGGCCATGGGCGTGCTGGCGATTTCGCTGGCGACCCCCTTGGTCAGCGAGATGATTTTCAGGAAATGGTTTGCCTATCCAAACATCGTCTTGCTGCTGCCGATCCCGCTGGCGACCGCGGCACTGTTCTGGGTCATCTACCGCAGCTTGCAGCGCCTGCCAATCCGCTTGGCACAGGGCAATGAGTACGGCGCATGGGTGCCGTTTGGCGGCGCAGTCGGGATTGTATTTTTGGCGTTTTACGGTCTGGCGTACAGCCTGTTTCCGTGGCTGGTGATTGACCGCATCACGATCTGGCAGGCGGCGATTGCGCCGTCATCGATGGGCATTATCCTGGTAGGCGCGGCGGTGGTGCTGCCAATGATCGTCGGCTACACCGTGTTTTCCTACCGGGTGTTCTGGGGCAAGAGCACCGCGCTGAAGTATTGAAGTGCCCTGATGCTGCCGTTGGCTGGGCGCCAATTTCGGCGCCACGGTTAGCCGCCACTGTCTAAGGTAAAGCCCGCATTACGGTCTTGCCCCAGCAGTTGCACCATTTGCGGCAGCGCCAGTTGCAATTGCGCCTTGAGTGTGTGCGGCGGGTTGATGATGAACATGCCGCTGGCGGGCAGGCCGGGCCGGACGACTTCGCCTTCGTTATCAGTCGTTAATTTGCTTGATTTAACGGTCAACACTGCGTTTAACCAGCTTTTGCCCGCTTTGACGGTCAGCGTTTTGAGTTTGCGCGGCAGGTCGTGTGCCTCGGGCCGGGGAATGACCGGATACCAGACAACGTAAGTGCCCGTCGCAAAGCGCTTGACGGCGTCCGCCATGCAGGCGCTGACTCTCGCGTAGTCGCTCTTCATTTCATAGCTGGGGTCACAAAACACCATGGCGCGGCGCGATGGTGGCGGCAGAAAGGTT
>Ga0105050_10009410_pt1 | contig 10955 bp, 8 predicted proteins | sample FRY01_FD_78088 | JGI IMG/M metagenome (GOLD analysis project Ga0105050, IMG submission 78088) | Freshwater microbial communities from Lake Fryxell liftoff mats and glacier meltwater in Antarctica - FRY-01 | ecosystem: Environmental > Aquatic > Freshwater > Ice > Glacier meltwater ... | reverse complement strand
GAGAAATCATCACAGCGCCATGAAATTCCGACCACACACAAAAATTAAGGCGCCCAATGGCCAAGGAGACCCAAATCAAACTGACAAAAACCCGTTATCGGCTGGGGTGCTTGGGAGTTACACTTTTTGTACCAGGGGACCGCAGTCATGCTGAACATGCCTACATCTTTGCCGCACCGATTGAGCGCTGTGATTTCGCGGTTTCGCTGCGACGAACGGGGGGCGCTGATCATCTTTGGCCTGATGCTGTTCTTGCTGGTTGCGATGATGGGCGGGTTTGCCATCGACCTGATGCGCTATGAAGAGCGGCGGACCCAGCTGCAAAACAGTCTGGACCGTTGCACGCTGATGGCGGCGAGCTTGACCAACCAACTTGATCCGCAAGGGGTGGTCGAGGATTGCATGGCCAAATCAGGTCTGGCCGGACGGGTCGAGGACGTGCAGGTGACCCAAGGATTGAACTTCAAGAACGTGACCGCCAGGGGCAAGGTTCCGACAAATCCGATCTTCATGCACATGATCGGGATTGACGAGTTCGACGCGCTTGCCGTGTCAGGGGCGATGCAGCGCATCAACAACGTGGAAATCGTTCTGGTTCTGGACGTGTCGGGGTCGATGGGCGGGGCCAAGATCGCCAACCTGCGCATGGCGGCGTCGGAGTTTGTCGAAACCCTGCTGGCCAATGACACCGACGACCGGTTTGCGGTGTCGATCGTGCCTTATAATGCGCAAGTCAATCTGGGCGGGGCGCTGCGAACAAAATACAACGCAACCAACCTGCACGGGGTGAACAACGTCAACTGTCTGGAAATCCCGTCTTCCGAATACGGAACTGTCGGGATTTCCCGCAGCCTGCCGCTGCCGATGGCAGCCTTTGCCGACGTGACGTCTGGCACCAATAGCGGCAACACCTATACGTCGCGCACCGACACCAATGCGGCCACGATGAACCCAAACGCGCCGTTCTGCCGCAATACGGCAGCCAACATCGTGCGGTTGCCGTCGAATAACGTGTCAGAGTTGCAGTCGCAGATCAACGCGCTGACTGCCGGTGGCAATACGTCGATCACGCTGGGTATGAAATGGGGCGTCAGCCTGATCGAGCCGGGTGCGCGGGCAATGTTCAGCGAGTTGGCCGATGAAGCCGCAATTCCGAACAAGTTCCGCGGCCGGCCCTTTGACTGGGGCGATACGGAGGCGATGAAGGTCATCGTCTTGATGACAGATGGCGAGCACGTGGCGCACAACAAGACCAACGACCCGGTCAAGACAGGAGTTTCGCCGATCTGGCGGTCCAGCGGCGACGGCAACTATTCGATCCTTCACACCAGCCGACCGATGCCAAACCAGTATTGGGTTCCCCACAACGCCACATGGCGGGCCACGCCGTGGAATTCCGGGGTCGGGGTGAACCGGCTGAACTGGGAAAACATCTGGGCGGCACAGCGGCAGACCTGGGTCGCATGGCAGATGTATGCCCGCGCCTTGGGCACCACCGATTCCACGCGGAGCGCGGCCTACACGACTGCGATCAATTCATTCCGTTCGCAGTTTGAATCGGTTGGCACGATGAACGCTCGATTGCAGCAATCCTGCGGCCAGGCCAAGGCCAACGGTGTGATCGTCTACGGCATCGCGTTCGAGGCCCCGGCCAACGGGCAAACTCAGATCTCGCAATGCGCAAGCTCGCCTGCCCACTATTTTGATGCACAAGGCCTGGAGATTCAGACCGCCTTCCGCACCATCGCCAGCAACATCAGCCAGCTGAAGCTGACGCAGTAGGGGTGAAGAACGCAATGTCTGGTCCGGCGCCCGCGACACGAAGCGATTCGATTGGGGCTGAGGCATCGCAAACAGGTCGCACGCGCCTTGTTTCACGATCCGGAAACAATGCTCTGCCCACTCGGGGATTGTTTCGACCTGTGTTTGATTTCCCTTTTCCGAACCAATGCCCTGCCGCCATCCGCCTCAATTCTGCCCCAAGAGGCGGTGCAACTGAGGTGTGCAAAATCGCCGCCTTGATCGGATTTGATCCTTGTGGCGACAGGCGTAAGGAACATGCGGATGATTGGCTGGTCGGTGAAACGCGACGGCGCGGTTCGGTGCAGCTGGAAAAAATCCAGCGCGAACAGACGCCCGTTCGGACGGGCGGAAAACGGGAATATCACGGTTTTTGCTCTGACGCTCTTCGTCTTGATGACGATGATGGGCGGGTTTGCGATTGACCTGATGAAATACGAACAGACCCGCACAACCCTGCAGAACACGCTGGACCGCTCCACTTTGGCCGCGGCTGCACTGACCCAGGAACGCGACCCTGAAACCGTGGTGCGCGATTACTTTCACGCCGCAGGCATTTCAGAGACGCTGACGCGGGTTGAAGTGACCGAAGGCATCAATTTTCGTCAGGTGGTTGCCGATGCAGGAGCGGACACCAACCCCTATTTCATGCACATGCTTGGCATCGACCGGTTCGATGCGGTCGGACGTTCGGGCGCAGAACAGCGGATCACCAATGTCGAAATCGTGCTGGTTCTGGACGTTTCAGGATCGATGGGCAGCAACAACCGGCTGATCAACCTGAAATCGGCGGCCAAGGAATTTGTGACCACAGTTTTGAACTCGGACGTCGAGCAGCGGATTTCGATCGCGCTTGTGCCGTTCAACGGGCAGGTCAACCTTGGCGCCACGCTGGCAAGCAAATTCAACATGATCGACAACCCCAACGTGTCGGGCGTGACTTGCGTTGACTTGCCGACCACCGCCTACACCACCTTCGGGGTGTCACGCACCTCTGAGTTGCCGATGACGGCGAATGCAGACACCTTCAGCGCGACCAGCGGGTCTGGTGGCAACTCGTCCACCGCGCCCAGCAACGTCAGCGTCGTGAGCCCGACCAGCAGCAGTTCTGCGTTGCCGAACCCCGGCAACCGGTGGTGCCCGCCCTCTGCCGCCAACATTGTGCGATTGCCGTCTTACAACGCCACTCAGTTGAAGGGCTACATCGACAGCCTTGACGCTATCGGAGCCACTTCGATCAACGCGGGCATGAAATGGGGCATGACAATGATCGACCCGACGGCTCGGTCGATGTTCGCCCAACTGATCTCTGCGGGGGCTATTGCCAACGTCTATTCCGGGCGTCCCTATGAATTTGCCGACGACGACTCGATGAAGATCATCGTTCTGATGACGGACGGGGACCATTTTGCCCAAGAGCGGGTGAACGGCGGTTACCGGTCGGGGAACTCGAATATCTGGCGCAGCGCAGGGGACGGCAACTATTCGTCCTTCTTTGACCGGTCCGGCACAACGTCGGACTACTGGGTGCCACACCGCAACGAATGGCGGACTACGGCATGGACGTCGAATGCGACGGCGGCTGTGCGGCAGACCTGGCCGCAAGTCTGGACTGACATGCGCCTGAGCTATGTGGCCTGGCATCTGTATGCGCGAGGTCTGTTCAACACCGGAACCACCTTGCAGCGGCAAAATTCCTACCGCGACACCATCGCAGACTTCCGCAGCCAGATCCCGACCGGCACCATGAACAACCAGTTGCAGACGGCCTGTGGTCAGGCGAAGGCGCAAGGTGTGATCGTCTATGGCATCGCTTTCGAGGCCCCCACGGATGGCGCCGCGCAGATTGCCGCCTGTGCTTCGTCGTCGGCACACTATTTCAACGCGAGTGGCTTGCAGATCAACACCGCCTTCCGCGCCATCGCCAGCAACATCAGTCAATTGAGGTTGACCCAATGATCGCGTTCCTTCGCCGCCAGATTAAGGCGTTCCACCGTGAGGATGGCACGGCCACGACAGAATTCGTGATCGTCATTCCGCTGCTGATAGGCGTGTTCATGGCCAGCCTGGAAAGCGGTCTGATCATGGTGCGATCCACCTTGCTGGAGCAGTCGGTGGACATGACCATGCGAAACCTGCGGCTGGGGCAGTATCCGGTCGTGGACGCCGATCTGTTGAAGACCGAAATCTGTTCGCGGACCATCGTGTTTCCGAACTGTCAGGCAAACATCATGATCGAGATGCGGCGGGTCAGCACCTCGACCTGGGCGCTGCCGACGACGCCGATCACCTGCGTAGACCGTGAAGAAGAGGCGCAACCGGTGGTGACGCTGCAGATCGGTCAGCAAAACGACGTCATGCTGGTGCGGGTCTGCATCGTGCAGGACCTGATCTTCCCGACGACCGGTCTGGGCTTGGCCATGCCACAGGACGCGCAGGGCGGCATCGGATTGATTGCCGAATCCGCATTCGTCACAGAACCGATCTGAGGGAGGCCGAGATGAAACGATTGACCCAGGCTTTGCGCCGCTTTCGTCAGGACGACGAAGGCAGCGTCGTTCTTGAAGCGGTTCTTGTCATGCCGTTCATGCTGTGGGCCTATGTCGGGCTGTTCGTTTACTGGGATGCGTTCCGGTCGATCAACACGGTGCAAAAGGCCGCCTATACTGTGTCGGACATGATCTCGCGCGAAATGCTGACCATCACGCCCGCCTATCTGACCGGGATGGACACGCTGATCGAGCGGCTGATCGACCAGAGCCAGAATGCCAATCTGCGGGTGACCTCGGTCTATTTCGACCAGGCCGATCAGCGCAACGAGGTGCACTGGTCGATGTCGCCGGGCGGGGCGATGCCGCCGCTGACCACCGCGTCGCTGCAGTTGCTGGCCGACCAGATTCCAACGATGTCAGACGGGGATTTCGTCGTGATCGTGGAAGTCGTGGTGGGCTTTACGCCATCGTTCAACGTCGGTGTATCCGACATGGACATCATGCAGTTCATCGTCACCCGCCCCCGGTTCGTCCCGCGCATCTGCATGCAGAGGTATTCCTGCCCCGTCTGACATGTGCGCCGTCTGACATGTGCGCCGTCTGACATGTGCGCCGTCTGACATGTGCGCCGTCTGACATGTGCGCCGTCTGACATGTGCGCCGTCTGATTTACCCTTGAATGACACTCTGTGCAGCCACGCACACAAGCCAGTCCGGATTGGCGGATTGTCGCGAGATGTGAGGCGGCTTATTTTCGTGGCAGACCTGAAAAAAGGGGATACCAATGTCGATAAGACCAGTGACCAGCACCAGCCGCGCCCAACCCACGATGGAGGGCGCGGGTGTGCATCTGCACCGCGCCTTCGGATTTCAAAATCCCGAACAGATGGACCCTTTCTTGTTGTTCGACGATTTTCGCAACGACACCCCGCGCGATTATCTGAAGGGTTTTCCGTGGCACCCGCATCGCGGGATCGAGACGATCACTTATGTCCTTGCCGGAGCGGTCGAACATGGCGACAGTCTGGGCAATCGCGGAACGCTGCGTGGTGGTGACGTGCAGTGGATGACGGCGGGTTCCGGTATCTTGCATCAGGAAATGCCGCTGGGCAACGCAAAGGGCCAGATGCACGGGTTTCAGTTATGGGCCAATCTGCCGGCCAGTCTGAAAATGACCGCGCCACGCTATCAGGACGTAAAGGGCCGCGACCTTCCCGAAATCCTTGAAGACGACGGCACGGTGGTCAAGATTATCGTGGGGTCGTTCCGGGGCCGGACCGGCCCGGTGGACGGCATCGCGGCGGACCCGCTTTACCTTGACATCTTCGTGCCCGAAGGCCGCAAGAAGCGGTTTGCCATCGACACCCGGCGGCAGGCGTTCGCCTATGTCTTCGAAGGGTCGGCTTCGTTTCGCGATGCAGATACGCCCAAGGGCGTGTTGCTGGAGAAGGAAATTGCAGGCCGGGAGGTCAACATCCGCGACCTGTCGGGCAATCGCACGCTGGTCCAGTTTGGGGCAGGCGACGAGGTGGAAGTGACGGCTGGCGCGGACGGAGTGCGGTTCTTGCTGGTGGCAGGTGCGCCCATTCAGGAGCCTGTCGCATGGCATGGGCCGATCGTGATGAACACGCAGATCGAATTGCAGCAGGCAATGAAGGAATTGCGCAACGGGACCTTCATCAAACCGGCGCACTGACGGCCGACGTCGAGGGGGGCTGTCTGCCCCCCGCCTGCGGCCCCCCCGAGGATATTTTTGAACAGATGAAGCCGGGGGCTGGCTGGTTTGAGCAGGGGCCGTTATAATGAAGCTTGTGTTGGAAAGCTGCGATGCGTCGATGCGTGATCCTTGCCCTGCTGTTGGCCGGTTGTGCCGCCTTCCCCGAGGTTGATGCGGCATCGCGCGATGTTGCCGGGCCTGCGCCTGCGCTGTTACCGCTGGACGTGATCCTTGCTTCCCCCGATCCTGTTGCCGAGGCGCGCGGGGATGCGCTGGCAGCACAGGCTGCAGCGTTGCGGGGGCACGCGTTGCCTTAAGGCTTGCGGTGCGGGGGCACTTTGCGAGCAGGGCTTGCGTTGCGCAGGCGGGTCGAAACCGATAACACGCTGGCGAGTTTGGCCGAAGGAGCATCCGATGACATCACCTTTGCAGCTTGAGCCGCCACATTCAGGGCTTCCACATTCAGGGCTTCCACATTCAGGGCTGCCACATTCGGGGCCGCCAATTTCAGGGCCGTTGCGTCTGGGAATTGCCGGTCTGGGCACAGTGGGCATGGGCGTCGTGGGCATCGTGCAGGACAATGCGGCGCTGATCGCGGCGCGGGCCGGGCGGGCGATCGAGATCGTTGCGGTATCGGCGCGGGACGCTGCCAAGGAACGTGGGCGCGATCTGTCGAGCTATGCGTTCGAGCCCGATCCGGTGGCGCTGGCGCGGCGCGGCGATATCGACGTGTTTATCGAGGTGATCGGCGGGCATGAGGGGCCGGCCAAACTGGCAACCGAGGCTGCGATTGCGGCGGGCCATGATGTGGTGACGGCCAACAAGGCGTTGCTCGCGCATCATGGGCAGGTTCTGGCGCTGGCGGCGGAAGCGGCGGGGCGCTGCATCCTGTTCGAGGCTGCGGTGGCGGGCGGTATTCCGGTGATCAAGGCGTTGACCCAAGGCATGGCGGGCAATGCAATGCGCCGGGTGATGGGCGTGATGAACGGCACCTGCAACTATATCCTCACCCGGATGGAAGAGACCGGGCAGGGTTACAACGCGCTGTTTCAGGAATGTGCGGCGTTGGGGTATCTGGAGGCGGACCCCAATCTGGATGTCGGCGGCATTGATGCGGGGCACAAACTGAGCCTGCTTGCAGCCATCGCTTTTGGCACGCAAGTCAGTTTCGACGCGGTGGAGTTGGAGGGCATCCAGAACGTGTCGCTGGATGACATTCGGCTTGCGCGCGATATGGGGTACCGGATCAAACTGTTGGGGGTGGCGCAAATGACCGGGCGCGGGCTGGAGCAGCGGATGACGCCCTGCCTTGTGCCTGCCGACAGCCCACTGGGCCAGTTGCAGGGCGGCACCAACATGGTGGTGCTGGAGGGCGATCAGGCGGGCCAGATCGTGCTGCGGGGTGCGGGCGCAGGTATGGGGCCTACGGCAAGTGCGGTGATGGCGGATGTGATCGACCTTGCGCGCGGGGTCCGTCTGCCGGTGTTCGGTCAGCCTGCGGCGGGGCTTGCGGTGCCGGTGGCAGCGCGGACGGCAAGTTCGGCGCCCTATTACCTGCGGATGATGCTTTTGGACAAACCCGGTGCGCTGGCCAAGATCGCGACCTGTCTGGGCGAGGCGGGCGTGTCGATCGACCAGATGCGGCAGTATGGGCATGAGGGGGTGAACGCTCCGGTGCTGATCGTGACACACAGGGCAACGCGCGACGACATCGCGCATGCGATGGGGTTGTTTGGGGGTACCGGCGTGCTGGTGGGCGATCCGGTGGCGCTGCGGATCGAAGAGGTCTGACAAAACAACTTTGACCGGGGTGTTGGCGCGACCACGCTTGCGGCGGCCCCTTGTGGCGCGCTATGCGGGCACGACGCCGACGCGGATAGAGGAGATACCCATGGCAGATGCATCGCAATTTCAAGATCGGCTGTTGTCGCTGGGTCTTGCCCGCGTGTCCGAGGCGGCGGCGTTGGCTTCGGCCGCGCTGATCGGGCGCGGGGACGAGAAGGCCGCGGATCAGGCGGCGGTCAACGCGATGCGCGACCAGTTGAACCTGCTGGACATTGCCGGGGTCGTGGTGATCGGGGAGGGCGAGCGCGACGAGGCCCCGATGCTGTTTATCGGCGAAGAGGTCGGCACCGGCCATGGCCCGGCTGTCGATATTGCGCTGGACCCGCTGGAAGGCACCACGCTGACCGCCAAGGACATGCCGAACGCGCTGACAGTAATTGCCATGGCGCCGCGCGGCACTCTGCTGCATGCGCCGGACGTGTATATGGAGAAGCTCGCGATCGGGCCTGGATATGCGGTGGACACCGTGACGCTGGCGATGTCGCCTGCCGAGCGGGTGCAGGCACTGGCCCGCGCCAAGGGCGGGACGGCAGCGGACATCACGGTATGCGTGCTGGAACGCCCGCGCCACGAGGCGATGATCGAAGAGATCCGCAGCACGGGGGCCGCGATCCGGCTGATCACCGACGGCGATGTGGCCGGGATCATCCATTGCGCCGAGGCTGAGATCACCGGGATCGACATTTACATGGGATCGGGTGGCGCGCCCGAAGGTGTGCTTGCGGCGGCGGCGTTGAAGTGCATGGGCGGGCAGATTTATGGCCAGTTGCTGTTTCGCAACGACGACGAAAAGGCCCGCGCGCGGCGGGCCGGGATCACCGACTTCAACCGCATCTACACACGGGACGATCTGGTGCGGGCGGATGTGATCTTTGCGGCGACCGGAGTGACCAGCGGGTCGATCCTTGCCGGGATCAAACGCGAACCGGGCTGGGTGACGACCGAGACGATCCTGATGCGGTCGAAAACCGGGTCGGTGCGGCGGATGTCCTATCGCAGCCCGATCCGCTGATCTTGGTGCGATGCGCGCGTTTCTGAACGTCGATGAGTCGCTGACCGGGCGGCGCTGGGCTGGGCCAGGCGAGGCGGTGGAGCGGAGGGCCGAGGCGATGGCGCAGTCCACCCGGCTGCCGCTGCCGCTGTGCCTAGGGCTGGCGGGACGCGGCGTTATGGCGGATCAGGCGCTGGAGTTTCTGGCACCGCAGGTGCGCGACCTGCTGCCCGATCCGTTGCGCCTGAAGGATATGGCGCTGGCGGCGGCGCGGTTTCTGGCGGCGGTCAAGGCGCGCGAGCGGATCGCGGTCTTTGCCGATTACGACGTGGATGGCGGGGCGTCGGCGGCGCTTCTGATCATCTGGCTGCGCGCGATGAGCGTGCAGGCGACATTGTATATCCCTGACCGGATCGACGAAGGATACGGCCCCAACGTGCCTGCAATGGCGGGCCTGGGGGCTGCCCATGACCTGATCCTGTGCGTCGATTGCGGGACCCTGTCGCATGATCCCATTGCGGCGGCGGGCTGTGATGTGTTGGTGCTGGACCACCATCTGGGAGCCGAAACGCTGCCGCCTGCAGTGGCAGTGGTCAACCCGAACCGACAGGACGAGGATGGCTCGCTTGGTCATCTGTGCGCCGCTGCGGTGGTGTTCCTGATGCTGGTCGAGGCGAACCGGCAGTTGCGCCGCGACGGCATCAAGGGGCCGGACCTGATGGCGATGCTCGATCTGGTGGCGCTGGCCACGGTGGCGGATGTGGCCCCGCTGATCGGGGTCAACCGGGCCTTTGTGCGGCAGGGGTTGGTGGTGATGGCGCGGCGCGAACGGGTGGGCCTTCGGGCGCTGGCCGATGTGGCGCGGATGGATCAGGCGCCCAGCCCCTATGCGCTGGGGTTCGTGCTGGGGCCGCGGGTCAATGCGGGCGGGCGGATCGGGGCGGCGGATCTGGGCGCGCGGCTGCTCGCCACCGACGATCCGCACGAGGCGCAGGCGCTGGCCGAACGGCTGGACCGGTTGAACGCCGAACGGCGCGACATCGAGGCGCGCGTTCGCGAGGAAGCTTTGGCTCAGGCCGAGGCGCGGGGGCTAGAGGGTCCGCTGGTCTGGGCGGCAGGGGAAGGCTGGCATCCGGGTGTGGTCGGCATTGTGGCCGCGCGGCTGAAAGAGGCGGCGCAGCGCCCGGCGGTGGTGATCGGGCTGGAAGGCGACATCGGCAAGGGGTCGGCCCGGTCGGTATCCGGCGTGGATCTGGGTGCGGCGGTGCAGCGGCTGGCGGCAGAAGGGCTGTTGATCAAGGGCGGCGGGCACAGAATGGCTGCGGGCCTGACAGTGGCCCGCGACCGGATCGAGGCTGCGATGGTGCGGCTGGCCGAATTGCTGGCCCGGCAAGGGTCGGGAACCGAGGGCCGCGAGGCGCTGCGGATCGACAGCCTGCTGATGCCGGGGGCCGCCACCGCCGCCCTGATCGGACATATCGAGCAGGCCGGGCCCTACGGAGCCGGGGCCCCTGCCCCGCGTTTCGTCTTTGCCGATCAGGCGGTTGCCGCGCGGCGCGTCAGCGACAAGCACCTGCGCCTGTCCTTCGGCGATGCGGGGGCCAAGCTGGAGGCTATGGCCTTTGGCGCCTTTGACAGCCCGCTGGGCGCGGCCCTGCTGAACGCAGGACACCAGCGGTTTCACCTTGCCGGGCGACTGGAGATCAACCATTGGCAGGGCCGCGCCAAGGTGCAACTGCGCCTGGAAGACGCCGCGCGCAGTTAGGGCATTTTTCCTCTTGCACAGCGCGGCTTGCCCGATTAAACCCCGCCCACTGCCAGCGCGGCCCGTTCGTCTATCGGTTAGGACACCAGGTTTTCAACCTGGGAAGAGGGGTTCAACTCCCCTACGGGCTGCCATTTATCTAAAACAAGGTATCGATTTTGCTTGGAAATGCGCGCTTAGCGTGAATCAGGCCCTACAACACTACCAACATCGAACGTTTCATTTAGGGTCAGGACCCATTGAACTTGCTTTGCGGGTGTGATTCAGGCTCCGCAAGGAGACCTACCCATGAGCAATCTTTTCTGGCTGACGGACGCGCAAATGGCGCGCCTGCAACCCTTCTTC
>Ga0105050_10009408_pt1 | contig 10956 bp, 13 predicted proteins | sample FRY01_FD_78088 | JGI IMG/M metagenome (GOLD analysis project Ga0105050, IMG submission 78088) | Freshwater microbial communities from Lake Fryxell liftoff mats and glacier meltwater in Antarctica - FRY-01 | ecosystem: Environmental > Aquatic > Freshwater > Ice > Glacier meltwater ... | reverse complement strand
GAACTGACGGAGGCGCGGGATGAGCGCCGGCTCCTGCGGCGTCAAAAGCAAATGGTCAGCCAGAAGCTGCCGTCGTCGGACTTGCGCGGCCCCACCGGGGCCACGGTCCCACCTCCACATCGATGAAGCCGGTGAAAGCATCCGGCTTCGGCCGCTTGATACCTGCCGTTCGCCGGTAACCGGGCGGTATGGAAAACTCCATGATCTTCTTCACGCGCGCGCGATACCCCAAAATGAACTGCTGCCGCTCGTTCGCTCATGCCGCCCCGACGCGCGGGACGGACCTTCCGACAAAGTTCCACGATCAAAATACCTCCGCCCTCCCTGTCACCAGAAAGGGCCAAAGCGGCAAAGTTTTACTCTGCCCGCAGCAAGACTATCCCGCCACTTCCGCGGCAAACTTTTGCACCGCCGTTCTCAAAAACGCCGTGATAAAAGCGGCGGGGAACGAAATGATAGAGGAGCCCGCCCTACTTCGGGAACGTCGCGTGAAGAAACTTCCTTACCGTCACCCGCAGCATCCCTGCGGCGAGGTCTGATGGTGGCGGCAGGTTCCTCGCCGCCTCTCGCGCCTTGACGACCAACGGGTCAGCGTTTGTCGGGCTAATTAACTCGGCTGTGGCAAAGAAGTTGGCTTCGGCGTGTTCCTTGCCTTCAGCGAAGCCAGCGGCAGTCGATGCCTGACTCATTAATAGGAACCAGCCGCCTTTATTGTAGTCGGGATCGTTGCACGAGAACTCGTGCATTGCTGCTTGGATGAACTCGTCCTTCATTGCAGGTGACCAACCTTGACTCTTGAAGGCCATATTCATCATGAGGGCAATCGTCGTGGTCGAGAAGGCCAAGACGTAGGGGTGCCGCAGGAACTCATGCGTTGGCTGGAAGCCTTTGTCGAAGCCGAAAAGCGACGTGCCCAAGCTTACCGCCCCGAAGCTGTTGCGGGTTGCAAGACCTGCCTCGCGTCCCTGCGTCTTGTGACTCCCGAACATGCGCACTTTTCAACCTGATCCAGTAGCCGAAGGATAGTCAAATCGTCGGACATTACCACCTGCAATGTGCTTGGGACGGCGATCCGAGGTTACATTTTTACCTCCGTTTAGTTCCCGCGATACGCGATGTATTCGGAATGGGTGCTGGATCAAATGTCCTGGCAGGTGCCGTGCTCGGGTCTGCTCACGGCCATAGCCAAAATGGTGGCGCAGGGCGAAACCATTGCCGCCTTCACCGCTGCGGGCACTCCGACCGTGCTGAGTTTGCTGCGCTTTGGTCACTTCAACGGCACGGTGAAACGCAATGGCAGGTTATCCAGGCGGGGAGGATCAGAAAATGATTCCCCAAATCATATTCCCGACGCAAGCTCGTCGCCCTGCGGCAAGGTTGAAGCCAACCGTGTTTTGACACAGAGATCACCGATGAAAGCCGGTCCTTCCAGCAGGTTGCGCGTGAAAAGCCGGCGCCGCTCGCGCCGATAAAGCGCGCCTTGGCCACCTCAGGCCGCCTGATCTCGCTGGCGGACAGCATTTTTTTTAGCGCAGGCCAAGCTGGTACAGCCATGTTTCGTCCGAAGCACGATGCACGCGCAGATCACGGGCGGCGGCCGATGCGTCGCGCACCTCGTGCAGCGCCGGGCCGGGGCGCCCGGCCGGCAGTGCCTTGACCCGATCGCCAGGCCAGCTTGCCCTGCCCGCGCTTGCCCTGACGCCTGGGCAATAGCCCGCCGGTTTCCGGCTTCAACCTCACCATGTCATTCTGGTCAATCAAACGGATTCCGCTAAGTGTGACGTTATGCGTTTTGGAGGTCGCGGCCGCTCTTTTCAGACATAAATATCCCGGGGGTCCGGGGGCAGCGCCCCCGGCCGGGTCAGGTGGATGACCGGTTGGCTGTGAAACACCGACGCCATTCAGTCTTTGCCGCGGTACGGTTCCACATATTGCAGCGCCATATCCCATGGAAAGAAAATCCATGTGTCCTGGCTGACCTCGGTGATGAATGTATCTACCATCGGGCGGCCCGACGGCTTGGCATAGACCGTGGCGAAATGCGCCTTGGGATAGAGCGCACGCACCACCTCCAGCGTTTTGCCACTGTCCACCAGATCATCCACGACCAGAATGCCGCTGCCGTCACCCATCAGATCAGCCTGCGGGGCTTTGATGACCTGCGGTGCCGCCTGCGTCTGATGGTTGTAGCTTCTCACGCTGATGGTATCGACCACGCGGATATCCAGTTCGCGCGCGACGATCATTGCGGGCACCAGACCGCCACGCGTAATGCCGACGACGGCTTTCCAGCCGCCTTCGGCCGGGCCATGCCCATCCAGCCGCCAAGCCAAAGCGCGGCCATCGCGGTGAATCTGATCCCACGAGACGTGAAAGCCTTTTTCGTGCGGCAGCCGGTCGGACATGGAGTTCTCCTCAGGTGGCGGCGATCTTCAGCCCGAGCAGGGCCAGAAGCCCGCCAAAGCTGCGGTCGATGATGGATTTCAGGCTGATATAAGCGGCGCGGGTGCGGTCGAGCGAGAATATCCGGGCGACGACGGTATTCCATACGGTCTCGTTGACAAACACCACCGCCAGCAGCGCGGCATAGACGGCGGCGGCGGTGCCCTGCGGCACCGTGCCAAGGAAAATGGCCGAAAACATGATGGCGGGCTTTGGATTTGCCAACTGGGTGAACAGGCCCAGCCGGAAGGCCGACAACCCCGAGCGCGGCACCGGGCGCACGTCTGCCGTGATGAAAGGCTCGGACGCTCCGCGCCACAGCTTGACGCCCATCCAGATCAGATACCCACCGCCAAGGATTTTCAGCGCCCACAAAAGCGCAGGGGCGGCGGCGAACAGGATGTTGAGCCCGAACATCGCGGCTGCGGCCCAGACCACCGCGCCGGCTCCGATGCCGGCCGCCAGCATCGCACCGGTGCGGAAGCCTTCCGTCAGGCCGGTGCGCGCGGCCATCAGCACGGCCGGGCCGGGCGAAACGGCGGCAAACAGCGACAACATCGCGAAGGCGATGAAGGCCGGGAGGGTCATTGCCCGCTGTCACTGCGCTTGGTCACCACGTCGATGTCTGGCGCGTCGACGGCTTTCATGCCCACGACATGATAGCCCGCATCGACGTGCAGCACTTCGCCGGTCGTCCCCGAACCGAGGTCGGACAGCAGATACAGCGCGGCCTTGCCCACCTCTTCCTGTGTCACGTTGCGGCGGAGAGGCGAGTTCAGCTCGTTCCACTTCATGATATATCGGAAATCGCCGATGCCTGATGCGGCCAGCGTTTTGATCGGGCCTGCGGAAATGGCGTTCACCCGGATGCCGTCTTTGCCCAGATCCTCGGCCAGATACATCACAGACGCTTCGAGAGCTGCTTTTGCCACACCCATCACGTTGTAATGCGGCATTACCTTTTCCGCGCCATAGTAGGTCAGCGTCAGCAGGCTCCCGCCCGGACCCATCATCTTTTCGGCGCGCTGGCAGACGGCGGTGAAAGAATAGACCGAGATATCCATCGTCATGGCAAAATTGGCGGCGGACGTTTCCAGATAGCGCCCGCGCAATTCGTTCTTGTCTGAAAAGCCGATGGCATGGACCACAAAATCAAGGTGGCCCCAGACCGTTTCGATATGGGCAAAAAGTGCATCCAGGCTGGCCGCACTGCCCACATCGCATTCATGGATCACAGTGGCGCCAATGGTCGCCATCAGCGGCTCCACCCGTTTTTTCAGCGCGTCCCCCTGATAGGAAAACGCCAGTTCCGCCCCCTGTTCCGCACAGGCCCTGGCAATACCCCAGGCAATGGACTTGTCGTTGGCAAGCCCCATGATAAGTCCGCGTTTTCCAGCCAGCAATCCGTTTGACATATGGCGTCCCCCGCACGGTTTTTTCTATCTGCCCGGAGGTGTAGGCGATCCCGCACGGCGCATCAAGAGTGCGGGCGTGCATGCGGTCTTGCCGACATGCGGGGTGCGGACTAGGTTTTGCTGCGGGATGCAACAGGCCTGTATCAATTTCGCGGGTGCCGGGGTTCGCGGGTGCCGGGGCAGGATTGCCGCGAAGCGCGGGTGGGCTGAAGGGAAACATGATGGACAGAAGCGGCATATTCGCGGGCGACGACCCCTTCACATTGGCCCGAAGCTGGCTGACCGAGGCGGAAGCGACCGAGCCGAATGACCCGAACGCAATCGCCCTGTCAACGGTGGATGCCGACGGCATGCCGAATGCGCGCATGGTGCTGTTGAAGGATATCGAACCGGCGGCCTTCGTGTTTTACACGAATTACACCAGCGCCAAGGGGCAGGAAATCGCCGCCTCCGGCAAGGCGGCTTTCGTGCTGCATTGGAAGTCGTTGCGCCGTCAGATCCGTGTCCGCGGGCTGACATCGCGCGAGGAAGGCCCGGCGGCCGACAGCTATTATGCCTCGCGCAGTCTGAAAAGCCGGCTTGGCGCCTGGGCGTCAGCGCAGTCGCAGCCACTGGAATCACGGGGAACCCTGATGGCCGAAGTGGCGCGCGTGACGGCAACGCAGGGCCTCAGCCCCGTTCGACCGCCGTTCTGGGGAGGCATCCGCATTGCGCCGTTGGAAATCGAGTTTTGGGCCGACGGTGCCTTCCGGTTGCACGACCGTTTTTGCTGGACGCGGCCAACCAGTGCCGATGTGTGGAATGTGACCCGGCTAAGTCCCTGAATTTCAAGCGCCGCGAACGGGAGGGTGCTTATATTGAGTTAATTGTGCTTGATCCTTGGGGTCATTTGAATGCAAGACTGCACTCTTGGGGCTCTATCTGGGGAAGCGTCTCTGGTCATGGAAGAAGAAGAAAACGTCGTGTACACCGTGCATGGACGTGTAAAGTGGTTTGATCCCGCCAAGGGCTTTGGCTTTATCGTCACCGACGACTCCGCTGATGACATTTTGCTGCACGCCAATGTGTTGCGCAACCATGGCCAAAGCTCGATCGCCGATGGTGCGGGGATATCCGTCAAGGTGCAGATGACGCTGCGCGGCGTGCAGGCGGTTGAGGTTCTGAAGATCGAACCGCCCGCAGGCACAGGCTTTCAATTAAGTGACGACAGCGAATTTGCCACCGCAGAAGAAATTGCCGCACGTCCCTTGGAGCCCGCACGGGTGAAATGGTTCGACAAGGGCAAGGGCTTTGGTTTTGCCAATGTTTTTGGCCGCCCCGAGGATGTGTTCATCCATGTTGAAGTGCTGCGCCTGTCGGGCTTTGCCGATCTGGGCGCGGGCGAAGCGGTTGCATTGCGAGTTACCGAAGGCAAGCGGGGCCGCATGGCGATGCAGGTCGTGTCATGGGAAGCCGCAGCACGGCGGGGGGAATGATGCGTATAGCGCTGGCTTTGTTGCTTTTTACGGTACCCGCAGCAGCCGACGCCGCATGCCGTGACGATACGGTGGAATTGCGTGGCCCCGCGGGCGAGGCACGTTTCACCGTGGAACTGGCTGATACAGCCGGCGAAAGGGCGCAGGGGCTGATGTTCCGCGAAGCAATGCCGGCCTCGGCGGGCATGCTGTTTTTGTACGAACGCCCGCAGGCCGCGAGTTTTTGGATGAAAAATACGCTGATCCCGCTGGATATGATCTTTGCCGATCCGACCGGCCATGTGACCCATGTGCATGCAAACGCGGTGCCGGGGGACGAGACGCCGATTCCCGGCGGCACCGGTGTTCTTGCGGTGCTGGAGATCAACGGCGGGCTGGCTGCGCGGCTTGGCATCGTGCCGGGCGCGGCATTGCGCCACCCCGGTCTGGACCAGACCACAGCGATTTGGCCCTGTAACGCCGAATAGCGGCTTTTCAACCGCCGCAATCGACTGTAGGAAGGCCGCAGTCGGGGCGTAGCGCAGCCTGGTAGCGCATCTGGTTTGGGACCAGAGGGCCGTAGGTTCGAATCCTATCGCCCCGACCATTTTCACTCTGTCGCCGTTTGTCGCGGCCATTGTCGCGGCGCTGCATGTGTTGATCGTGCGTCGGTTGCGATCGAAGCGCGGTCCTGACAGCCTGGTGTCGCCCCGGACCATCACCACGCAATGAGCCTGCCCCGCAGGCAGCCAGTGCTTGTCCCTGCGTGCCACGGGAGCCATATATGCTCTGCCGCACTTGCAAAGGACACATGCCATGCCCGCTTTCGCCTTCGACAACAGTTATGCCCGCGATCTGCCGGGTCTGTATGTGGACTGGCAGGCTGCCGAGGCCCCCGCGCCGCGCCTGCTGCGCCTGAATCACGCGCTCGCGGTCGAGCTTGGGTTGGACCCCGCGGTGTTGGAGCGTGACGGCGCTGCGTTGTTTTCCGGCAACGACGTGCCGGAAGGGGCGCATCCGCTGGCACAGGTTTATGCCGGGCACCAGTTTGGCGGGTTTTCGCCACAACTGGGCGACGGGCGGGCCCTGCTGCTGGGCGAGGTGATCGACAGGCACGGCGCGCGGCGGGATATCCAGTTGAAGGGATCGGGCCGGACACCTTTTTCGCGCGGCGGCGACGGGCGCGCGGCCATTGGCCCGGTGCTGCGTGAATATCTGATCGGCGAGGCGATGTATGCGCTGGGTGTGCCCACGACCCGCGCGCTGGCAGCGGTGGCGACAGGCCAAACCGTGCTACGCGAGGACGGTGCTCTGCCGGGGGCGGTGCTGACCCGCGTGGCGTCCAGCCATATCCGCGTCGGCACTTTTCAGTATTTCGCGGCGCGAGGCGATGTGGAAAAGCTTCGCCTGTTGGCCGATTACACCATTGCCAGGCATTACCCGGCATCGGCAGCGGCTCCGAACCGCTATATCGCGCTGTTCCATGCCGTCGCCGATGCGCAGGCGTCGCTGGTCGCGCGCTGGATGGGACTTGGTTTTGTGCATGGCGTGATGAACACCGACAACATGGCGCTGTCGGGCGAGACCATCGACTATGGCCCCTGCGCGTTCATGGAGGCTTATGCGCCCGGCACGCTGTTTTCGTCGATCGACGCGCAGGGTCGATATGCCTACGGCAATCAGCCATTGATCCTGGGCTGGAACCTGTCCCGGTTTGCCGAAACGCTGCTTGCGCTGATCGACACGGATGGAGATCGGGCTGTAGCACTGGCGACCGAAGCGCTGGGGTCGGTGATGCCTGCCTACCAGCGGCATTGGTTGGCGGTGATGCGCGGCAAGCTGGGGCTGGACGGCGAAGATGGCGGCGATCTGGCACTTGCGGAAGGCCTGCTTGCGGCGATGGCAGCGCAGGGCGCCGACTGGACGCTGGTGTTTCGCAGGCTGGCTACTGCCGCGGGGGGTGATGCGGGGCTGGTGCGGCCGCTCTTTGCCGACGCGGCGGCATTTGATGCGTGGTGTCCGCGCTGGCGCGCGCGGCTGGCGCCTGGAGCCGCCGCCGCGATGAACGCCGCAAACCCCGCCTATATCCCCCGCAATCACCGGGTGGAGGAGGCTCTGGCCGCCGCCCAAAGCGGCGACATGGCGCCGTTCGAGACCCTGCTTGCGGTGGTCTCTGCCCCCTTCACCGACCAAGCAGGGCGCGAAGGCTTCGCCCTTCCCGCGCCGGCCGGCTTTGGCCAATACCGCACATTCTGCGGCACATGAGGGCTGGCAGGCATGTCACCGAAGCGACTGCTGCCGCTGGCGCAGTCGCGGCAACCCTGCCCTGTGCTGCGGCGGGCCTGCATTGACGCGGCACTCTATCCCGCCCACACTTGGCCGCATGAACCCGCGTTCCGATATCCACGACCATCTGGCCCGATCGCTGCGCGCGACGCGCAAGGCGCGGGGGCTGAGTCTCGATGCCGTAGCCAAGCTGTCGGGTGTCAGCCGGTCCATGGTCAGCCAGATCGAGCGTGGCGAATCGTCACCCACCGTGGCGACGCTGTGGAATTTGACGCAGGCGCTTCAGGTGGATTTCGCGGGGCTGCTGGAGACGAAGCCTGCAACGGGCATTGAAGTGACCCGCGCCCAGGCGGCCCCGGTGATCGAAGGCCGTGGGCAGGGCCTGCGCCTGCGCATCCTGTCACCCGCCGAGGCTGTGGGGGAGCACGAGGTCTATGACCTGATGTTCGCCACCGGAGGGGAATTGGTCAGCGAGGCCCATTCGACCGGCTGCCGCGAGCATCTGACCGTGATCAGCGGCGCTCTTTCGGTCGTGTCGGGGAGCGAGAAAAGCCTGCTTTCGGCAGGCGATACGGCGCGTTACCCGGCGGACCGGCCACACGCAATCCGCGCGGTGGACGGGGCCGCGCGGGCGATCTTGATTGTGCAGAACAGTTGACGATGTGCAGGTTGCCGGTGCCGGGGGGCTGTCTGCCCCCCGGACTTCCCGAGGATACTTGGGTCCGGAAAGAGGCAGAGGCAACCGGTTTATCCGCCATGACGGATGTTTATCCGTCATGTTGACACAGCACAGTGCTGGCGGCATATTCCGCCAAAACGGAGGATTATCTGTCATGACGGACAGAGCGGCATTTCTTGGCCACATGGCCGACACTCTGGCGGGGATTGAAGCTGACGGGCTCATGAAGCGCGAGCGGCTGATCACCTCGGCGCAGGGGGCACATGTCACAGTGGCGGGGCGGGGAATGATCAACCTTTGCGCCAACAATTATCTGGGGCTTGCGGATCATCCGGCGCTGGTGGCGGCCGCCAAGACGGCGCTGGATACGCATGGCTTCGGCATGGCATCGGTCCGGTTCATCTGCGGGACGCAGGATCTGCACCGGGAACTGGAGGCGCGGCTGGCTGCTTTCCTAGGGAAGAACGACAGCATCCTGTTTGCCGCGTGTTTCGATGCAAACGGGGGCTTGTTCGAGCCGCTGCTGGGCCCGGAGGATGCGGTGATTTCAGACAGTCTGAACCACGCAAGCATCATCGACGGTATTCGGCTGTGCAAGGCGAAGCGTTACCGTTACGCCAATTCCGATATGGCGGATCTGGAAACGCAACTGGTGCAGGCCCGTGCCGATGGCGCGCGGTTCATCCTGGTGGCGACAGATGGCGTGTTTTCGATGGATGGGTATTTGGCAAACCTGCCGGAGGTGACGCGGCTTGCCGACCGGTATGGCGCGCTGGTGATGGTGGACGACTGCCACGCCACCGGCTTCATGGGTCCGCAGGGGCGCGGCACACCGGCGCATTTTGGGGTGAATGTGGACATTCTGACCGGGACTTTGGGCAAGGCGCTTGGCGGCGCGTTGGGAGGATATATCGCCGGTCCGCAGGCGGTGATTGACCTTCTGCGCCAGCGTGCGCGGCCCTATCTATTTTCCAATGCACTGCCGCCTGCGGTGGTCGCGGCGGGGCTGGCTGCTCTGGACCTGGTGGAAGCGGCGGATGATCTGCGCGCGAGGCTGTCTGCAAACGCAACCTATTGGCGGGCAGGTCTTACCGACGCGGGCTTCCGGTTGCTGCCGGGGGAACACCCGATCATTCCGGTAATGCTGGATGAGGCGGTGCTGGCGCAACGCATGGCATTGGCGCTTTATGAGCGCGGCATCTATGTTGCCGGGTTCTTTTTCCCCGTTGTGCCGAAGGGCCGCGCCCGCATCCGCACGCAGATGAATGCGGCACTGACCCGGGCTGATCTGGATTTTGCATTGGATGCCTTCCGCGCGGCGGGCAAAGATGTGGGGGCACTGGCGTGAGCGATAGTGTGGGCGTGAGCGATAGTGTGGGCGTGAGCGATAGTGTGGACATGGCCAACGAAATGAAAGCGTTGGTGAAGGCCAGAGCGGAGCCGGGACTGTGGATGGAAACCCGCCCCGTGCCCGGAATCGGGCCGGACGACGTGCTGATCCGCATCCGCAAGACCGGAATCTGCGGCACGGATATTCATATCTGGAACTGGGATGAATGGGCGGCGAGAACCGTGCCGGTACCCCTGGTCACAGGCCATGAATTCGCGGGCGAGATTGTGGAACTTGGTCGCAATGTCGAAGGCCTGTTTATCGGGCAACGCTGTTCGGGCGAGGGGCATCTGATTGGAAAACTCTCACGCCAGAGCCGGGCCGGAAAATTCCACCTCGATCCGGCGACGCGGGGCATTGGCGTGAACGAACCCGGCGCTTTTGCGCAATACCTGCGGTTGCCCGCATTCAACGTGGTGCCGCTGCCGGATTCGATCGACGACGAGATCGGGGCAATTCTTGATCCGTTGGGCAATGCTGTGCATACCGCGCTGAGCTTTGATCTGGTGGGCGAGGATGTGCTGATTACCGGCGCTGGCCCGATCGGCATCATGGCGGCGGCGGTAGCGCGCCATGTCGGCGCGCGGCATGTGGTGATCACCGATGTGAACCCGGCGCGGCTGGCGTTGGCGGCGGATGTCGCCGATGTGACGCCGGTGAACGTGGCGACCGAAGACCTGAAGGATGTGACGGCCCGGTTGAAAATCGTCCAGGGCTTTGATGTCGGGATGGAGATGTCGGGCAACCAGATGGCGCTGGACCAGATGGTGGAATCGCTGGTGATGGGGGGCCGTATCGCCATGCTGGGTATCCCGCCGGGGAAATCGCCGGTGGACTGGAGCCGGATCGTGTTCCGGGCCATCACCATCAAGGGCGTTTACGGCCGCGAGATTTTCGAGACCTGGTACAAGATGATCGCCATGCTGGAAAACGGGCTGGACGTGCGCCGGGTCATCACGCACCGCTACGGCGTGGATGACTTTGAAGCAGGGTTTGCGGCAATGCGGTCGGGTCAATCGGGCAAGGTGGTGCTGGACTGGGGCTGAGGTTTTCGCGGGATGCGGGGCATGAGGGCGAAGATGCACAGGTTAGGGGGAGGAGGGGTGAGGGGGTGGGGTGAACTCCGCCATAATCGTGATGCGTTCGGGTGGAAACTTATCCGCCCTGCTAGTGTTCTGAATCTGACGCTTGCTACCTATTCCCTCTGATTTCATCAAGTTTGTCCAGCGCGCGTCGTTCCCGGGTTAGGATATCCTCAGCCGTTTTGGTCCATGTGAAGGGCTTCGGCTT
>Ga0105050_10009405_pt1 | contig 10958 bp, 18 predicted proteins | sample FRY01_FD_78088 | JGI IMG/M metagenome (GOLD analysis project Ga0105050, IMG submission 78088) | Freshwater microbial communities from Lake Fryxell liftoff mats and glacier meltwater in Antarctica - FRY-01 | ecosystem: Environmental > Aquatic > Freshwater > Ice > Glacier meltwater ... | reverse complement strand
TTGGTCGTGCTCCAGGCTGCAACAGCATCAGGCCAGGTCGCAGAGCGTGACGCACCAACCTTCTTGCCGCAGATCGACACTTCGGCAAATTTCGCCGCCCGCTCATGGGCCACGTAAAACTGCGCGCCCGACTGCATATAGTCGATGAAGTCGGCCACCTCCTGCCGCGCCTTGGTATCGCCCACCCCGGCCATGACCATATCCACCCGCTCGGTTTGCAGCGACGGCAAGATCTGGGCAAAGGCAATCTCTTCCCACACAACCTTCAGGCCAAGGCGGGCGGCGATCGCCTCGCCCAGTTTTATATCCACCCCGGTGAGGGTATTGGTCGCCGGGTCCTTGTATGTGATCGGCGCATCGTTGGGGTTGGTGGCAAGGGTCAGCACACCTGCGTCCTTGATCCGGGCAGGCAAGTCTTGTGCCATCCCTTGAAGGGGCAGAAGGGCGAGGGCAGCCGTTATCATCAGTTTTTTTATTGTCAGCCTCCTTGCTGGGTTGTCATGGAAGAACCGCAGCGATGAAATCGCGCGTGCGCGGGTGCTGCGGGGTAGTAAGAATCTGGGTGGGCGGGCCTTCTTCGACGATGCCGCCGCAGTCCATAAAGACGACGCGGCCGGCAACCTCTCGCGAGAAACCCAGCTCCGGCGTGACAACAACCATCGTCATGCCCGAGGCTGCCAGATCGCGCATCGCAGCCACGACCTCGCCTACGAGTTCGGGATCAAGCGCTGAGGTCGGCTCGTCAAACAGCATCAGACGCGGGCGCATCGCCAACGCCCGGGCAATCGCCACGCGCTGCTGCTGGGGAAAGGAGTTTCATCGCCTTATCTTCCGCATCGACGCGAGAGCGGCGCAGCACCGACACCGGCCCTTCAACGACGTTTTGCAACCGTCATGTGGGTGAATAGGTTGAAGCGTTGGAACACCATCCCCGACTCCAGACGCTGGCGCGCAATTTCGGCATCGAGTAGAGCGCGCAGCGTATCGCCCTGAAGGCGGTATCCCCGCAATATGCCGTCAATCCAGATCCCGCCGCGGTCTGGCACCTCCAACTGGTTGATGCAGCGCAAAAGGGTGCTTTTCCCCGACCCCGAAGGCCCGATCACCGCCACCACCTCGCCCGCCGCCACATCAAGGCTGACGTCATCCAATGCCTTGAGCGCGCCGTATGATTTGGTCACTGAGCGGATCGCAACCATCGGGGTCATCGCAGATCCCCCCCGGTTGCGCGCGCAGGCGTCGTGGAGCGGCCCTTGGCGAAATGCCGTTCCAGAAAGAACTGCCCGGTTTGGAGCACGGTCACGACCGCGAGATACCAGATGGCCGCCACGATCAGCAGTTCGATCACCCGCGCATTTGCGTAATAAATCGTCTGAGCGTTGCGCAAAATTTCAGAATACTGGATCACGCTGGCGATGGAAGTCAGCTTCACCATCGAGATGAATTCATTGCCGACGGGTGGGATGATGACGCGCATTGCCTGCGGCAGCACGATCCTGCGCAGCGTTTTCAGCCGGGTCATGCCGATAGACCGCGCAGCCTCGGTCTGGCCCTGATCGACCGAAAGTATTCCGCCGCGCACCACTTCGGCGGTATAGGCGCCCTGGTTCATCCCAAGGCCCAGAAGGGTTGCCACAAAGGGCGTCATCACATCGACCATCCGCGCCTCGAACAGGCCCGAAATGCCTATTGCGGGAAACACCAGCGCCAGATTGAACCACAACAGCAGTTGCAGAAGCAGCGGTGTGCCACGGAAAAACCAGATGTAAAACAACGCCGATGCTCGCAGCACCGGATTTGGCGACAGATACATCACGGCAAAAACTACACCCAGCGTGATGCCAAGCGCCATGGCACAGGCGGTCATCAGAACCGTGTTCATCAGGCCGTTCAGGATCGCCGGCATGGTCAGGAACTGCCCGACGATGGACCATTCGATCTGGCCCATCGCAAAAGCACCTACCACCAGCGCAAAGGCGACAAGGATCGCGGCGGCAGAAACCCAGCGCCCCGGATGGCGGTCACGCACCACGCGCAATCGCAAGACAGAGGTGTCAATCATGGCGCATCCCCCCGGCACGCGCCTGCACCTCGGCCAATTGCTTGCGAACCCTGTCGGGGGCGGCCCCCCCTTGCCGCAGCGACGCGCGATGGCAGCGCGCGGGTTCAGGATATCATCGGGCATTGCTGCCAGACGGGGATCGATCGCCGAAAGCGTATTCGCCGTCAAATCGCGCAGTCCGCACCCCGCATCCTCACAGGCGCGAACGACATGGCCCGTCACCTCATGCGCCTCGCGAAAGGGCGTGCCTTGCGCGGCAAGCCAATCGGCGATCTCGGTTGCAAGAGTAAAACCATCCGTCGCCTGCGCCTCGACCCGGGTCACGTTAACGCGCATCGTGCGTACAAGGCCGGTCATCGCAGGCAGGCAGTCCTCTTAGCCGTCGATAGCGTCAAAGGCGGCGCGTTTGTCTTCGGCAAAATCGCGGTTCTAGGCAAAGGTCAGGCCCTTCAGCAGCGTCAGCATCATGGTCAGCGCCTCGATCAGTCGCGCTGCCCGGCCGCGCGTCGGTTCAGGAACATCCGGGTTGCGCTTTTGCTGCATGATGGATGACCCCATCGTTAAAAATCCACTTCGCGACAGGGCGCCTGCATGGGCGCGGCACCCGGCCAGATCGTGTTCAACAAGGCGATCGTGGCTGCGGTCAAGGCGCGCAATTGCCTGCAACGAGGCATCCGGTATCGCCGAAAACCGCCCGCCCCACAGTTTCTGATCTTGTGTCTTCCTACCCTCATTTCTGCGTCACCAGAGTGAAATGCCTCTTCCAAGCTTGCAAATGAAAGAAATTCCAACCAATATTCGGGAAGGGAATAGGGCGCTACACATGGTGCATCTGCCATCGATCCGCAGCCTTCAGGCCTTTCTTGCCGTCCTTTCCACCGGTTCAACGGTTAAGGCGGCACGCAGCCTGAACATGACGCAAAGTACGGTTTCAAAGCAGATAACCGCATTGGAGATTGCTCTGAACACCGGTTTTTTTATCCGCACACCCGGTGGGCTTGCCCTACCGAGGCCGCCAAGATGTATGAGCCTCATGCCGCATCGCGGTGGACACCTTGCTTGAGGGCGCTGCCCTTCTGAATTACGCACGCCATGGGCCGCGCGCCCTTTTACTGCACCTGCTGCCGATCATTGGCGAGCGTTGGCTTACCGACCGGTTCCCGGAATTCGAGGCGCGGTAGCCGCGGATCGACGTGCCGTTCACAAATCAGGTCACAGAATCCACAATCCGCCCGCCGGACGCTGCGTTCCGTCATGGGCTGGGCGACCGGCCCGACACCCAGAACCTTTAACTGTTCGGGCGCGATCATTTGCTTGTGGCGGCTCCGGCGCTTGTCCGCGCGGCGGATTTGCAAAGCGTGGCCGATGTGGCGCGGATCAGCCTTTTGCAGCATTTTCAGACGCCAGGACTGTCGAAAAATTTTGCGCGACGAGCGGACATCTGGATCTCCTGCCGCGCAGGGTGGTGCGATATGGCTTCATGGCTCTGGTGATCTCGGCCGCCGTGTCAGGGTCGGGGGCAGCCCTGGTGCCCCGTGTGTTCGCGACGCGCGAATTTGAAGCCGGGCGGCTGGTAAACTTGGGCGATGCAGGGTTCGACAGCGCCGCCGGGACCTGGTTATCGCTGCCGCATCGCGCGACACACGATCCCGGTCTTGCCGTCTTTATGGAATGGGTTCTGGCCGAGGCGGCTGCTCTGGTGCCGAAATGACGTGGTCAAACCGGTCCAACGATGCAATTTCGGCGCGCGCGTTGCGACCGAACTTGTCGCGCGTCGCCAATAGGCAAGACTGGCCGGACACTTCGATCGCCATACGCTTGACTGCGATTTTCCCTGCGTCGAAATCCATCGCGGTGCCGGACGGTTCTACGCCTGAACACCCAATCAACGCGAAATCCGGGCGCAGGCGCGACAAAGCCGTGACGGTATCGGCTCCGGTAAGCGACCCGTCGATACCCGCAATGGTGCCGGGCAGCACTGTCACATCATGGTGCGCGGGATCGAAGAGCAATGCTGCGCGCAGTGAATTGGTCACAATGCTCAGCGGGGTCTTTTCCGCCAGCAGGGCCGCCGCAGCCTCGATCGTGGTGCCGACGTCGATATAGACCAAGGCGCCTTGCGGAATAAGCCGGGCAACCTGCACAGCGATGGCATGTTTCTCGTCACGTGCGATCTGACGCTTGGCCAGATGATCGATCCGTCCCGCCGGCCCTTCCACACGCACGCCTGCGCCACCATGGAAACGCTCGATCAAACCTGCTGCCTGCATTGCGATTACATCCCGGCGCACCGTCTGCATCGATACGCCAAACGTTTCGGCAAGCGCCTCCAGCGTTACGAAACCAGTGTCACGGATCTGCGCCAGAATGGCGGCCTGGCGGTCGTTCAGGATGTCTTTGGCTGGCATTGGGAACCTCATGGACTCTTTCTAGCAATGTAAGTAATATTACATTCACGTGCAAGTCATGGGGTGAAGATGAACGAAGAATTGGCTATCTGCAGCGCAAGCAACAGGCTTTATGGGCCGGATCGGCGCGTGTTTGATGCATGGGATTGGACCTGGAGCGATGGGCCTGCTTCAACCGGTCCGCTCCGCACAATCGACCCGCTTGGTGCCCTTGCTCATCTTGCGACGACCGGTCGGCGGCGCATGATTCCCGTGGGCGTCGTCGGGCCACGCAACGCCACACCAGAGCAGACCGCAATCGCCGAGGCTTTGGGTGCCGCACTTGCGGCCCATGGATTGTCCATACTTTGTGGTGGAAAATCTGGGGTAATGGAGGCGGTGGCACGCGGTTGCACTGAAAACGATGGGTTTTGCTTGGCCTTTTTGCCCGAAGATGACTGGCGGGCGGCCAACGATTTCATCTCGCTGCCGCTTGCCACAGGCATTGGAAAAGCTCGCAACGTGCTGATCGCACAGGCGTCCTGCGCGCTGATTGCTGTGGGTGGCGAGTACGGCACGCTATCCGAGATTGCGTTCGGCCTGCACTTTGACAAGCCGGTCTTCGGACTTTGCGATGCCCCTGATGTGCCGGGCGTTCAGCGCTGCCATTCCGTTGCGGAGGTGATGGACCGGTTGGCGCGCGCACTGCTGAGTTTGTCATGATACTTACATATTTTGATCGTATGTGGTCCATATACTCCACTCATCTTATAACAGAGCGGACGGGATCATGATCGACCTCGACGCCATCACCCGGCGGTTCGGCGCAACGGATATCTTGCACGGGATAAGCCTGTCGGTCGCCAAAGGTGGCTTTACAGCGCTGCTGGGTCCCTCGGGCTGCGGCAAGTCAACGCTGTTGCGCATCATCGCAGGGCTGGATCGCCCAACCTCCGGCACGGTGCGCTTTGCCGGCCGGGACGTGTCGGCCGAGGCGCCAGCCGCCCGCAACGTGGCAATGGTGTTTCAGGCCTATGCGCTATACCCACATCTGACGGTTGAACAAAACATCGCGCTGCCACTCGCGATGCGCGGGATGTCGCGCGCCGAGCGGTCGCTGATTGGCGGGCTGATCCCTTCCGCGCGTGCGAAACGCAGCGCACAGGGGCAAGCGGTGCGCCGCGTCGCCGAGATGCTGGAAATCGGCGGACTGCTGGGCCGCAAACCTTCCGAGCTTTCGGGCGGACAAAAGCAGCGCGTCGCACTGGCTCGTGCTTTGGTGCGCGTTCCGTCGGTGTTCCTGCTGGACGAGCCGCTGTCGAACCTCGACGCCAAGCTGCGTGTGCAGATGCGGGCGGAGATCGTGGCGCTGCATCGCAAGACGGGTGGCACTTTCGTTCACGTCACGCATGACCAGACCGAGGCGATGGGCATGGCCGATCAGGTCGCCGTGATGCTGGCTGGGCGGATCGCGCAGACAGGCACCCCGCGCGATTTGTATGAGCGGCCCGCGACGCGGGATGTGGCGGCATTTGTCGGCACACATCCGATCAACCTTGTGCCCGGCACGGTGTTCGGCCTGCCCGGCGAGGTCGGCCTGAGGCCGGAACACCTGACGCCCGGCAGCGGAATCGACGCGCGGTTGATGAATGTAGAGTATCAGGGGGCAGAGCTTCTTCTGGATGTCGTGGCGACAGGTGGCACAACCCTTCGCGCCGTGGCACCGGGTGGTTGGCAGGCACCGCCACCGGGCTCCGAAATTACCCTCGGCTATGCGCCGGCAAATCTGCACCGGTTTGACACCGACGGCAAACGGGTGGCGGCATGAGCGCGCGACGCGACGCGCTGACCACGCTGGGCCTTGTCGGGCCGGCGACGGCGGCAATGGTATTCCTGATCTTCCTTCCGGTCGCTGTGGTGGCGGTTCTGTCCTTCTCGGACTATCAGTTCGGGGCAAGGGCGCTCAACTGGGTCGGGTTCGATAACTACATTACGCTGTTCACCGACCCACAGGCGCGACGGGCGGTCACAAATACCCTGATTTATGCCGCAGTGGTCATCCCCGGAGCCTGCATTCTGGGGTTGCTTGCCGCCCTTGGGCTGCACAATCTGGCAACGCGCGCGCCACGCCTCGCGGCGATCCTGCGCGCAGCCTATTTCCTTCCGGTGGCCGCGACACTGGTGGCGATGGCCGTGGCATGGCAGATGCTGTTGCACCCCAACCTTGGGCTCGTAAACCAGCTTTTGTCCATGACCGGACTGCCGGGGCAGCGCTGGCTGTCGGACCGGGGGCTGGTGCTTTACACTCTAGCCGTCATCGGCATCTGGCAAAGCCTTGGCTACGCGATGGTGCTGTTCCTTGCCGGCCTCGCCGCGATCCCGCAGCACCTTTATGATGCGGCAGAGGTCGATGGCGCGGGCGCAGGGTGGGACAGGTTCTGGACCGTTACCTGGCCGATGCTGGGACCGACTACCCTGTTCGTGCTGGTCATCATCGCGACAGGTGCGTTCCGGGCGTTCGAGACGGTCGCAACCCTGACCAAGGGCGGCCCCGCCTTTGCCTCGGATGTGTTGGTCTATGCGATGTACCGCGAGGGGTTTGTCTACTTCAAGGCGGGCTATTCGGCGGCGATCACCATGGTCTTCTTTGCCCTGACGCTCACCGTCACAGCACTGAAGTTTCGGGTCCTCGAACGACGGGTGCACTACCGATGATCCGCGCCCTGACCCTTGCCGCCCTGATTTTTGGTGCCTTTGTGGTGCTGGTGCCGTTTCTGTGGATGCTGGCCCTGTCGCTGAAAGCACCCGACGAGATCTTTACCCCGACCATCGACCTGATCCCCAACAGCCTGCATTGGGAAAACTACGCCGTAGCCTTCGGGCGTGCCAACCTGCTGCGATCGCTGTGGAACGGGGCGGTCGTTTGCGCGGGCATTCTGCTGTTGCAGACGATCTTTGCGGTGCCTTGTGCCTTTGCGCTGGCGCAGCGCCGCTTTGCGGGGCGCGGTACCGTGTTCGGGCTGGTGCTGGCGGGGCTGCTGGTGCCGTTCCACGTCACCGCAATTCCGATTTTCCTTGGTCTCGCACAGGTGCGGCTGCTGGACAGCTATACCGCGCTGATTGCACCATTCGCGGCTTCGGTGTTCGGTATCTTCCTGTTCCGGCAGGCCTTTGCCGCAATGCCGACCGAGTTATTCGAAGCTGCGCGGGTCGATGGTCTGTCCGAACCCGCGATCGTCTGGCGTATCGCCTTTCCGCTGGCCTTGCCTGCGGCAACGGCCTTTGCGCTGTTTTCGGTTGTGGCCCACTGGAACGATCTGTTCTGGCCGTTGATCGCCACCTCTGACCCCAGTTTGGCCACCCCGCCGCGCGCCATTCTGTATTTCCGTGATGCGGAATCAGGGGCCGAGGTCGGCGCGCTGATGGCGGCCGCCGTAGTGGTTGTGGCGCCAATGGTGGCACTTTTCCTTGTCGCGCAACGCCGCTTTGTCCAGGGCCTCGCCGCAGGCGGGCTCAAGGGATGACCCCATAACCACCCAGAAGGCGCGGTCCGCGCGCCCTGTTGCAACCCCCGAACCCAATGGAGTTTTCAATGAAACCGATGTTCCTTGCCACTGCTCTGGCTGCAGGCCTTGCCCTGCCTGCCATGGCCGAAACGACAATCCGTGTCCACTATGCGATCCCGACCATCTGGGCCGATGCCCAGACCAAACTGGCCGATGCCTTCATGGCCGCCAACCCGGATGTGACGGTCGTGATCGACGGTCCTGCCGAAAGCTATGAAGACGGCGTGCAGGCCATCCTGCGCGACAGCGTAGCCGGCAACTTGCCGGACGTCGCCTTCGTTGGCCTGAACCTGTGGCGCGTCTTGCAGGCGCGCGACCTGGCGCAGCCGCTCGATGGTTTCATCGGTGACGCAGCTGCCTTCGAGGCCGAAGGCTACACCCCCGCGCTCCGCTCGCTGGGGCAGTTCGACGGCGTTCAATACGCGTTGGGAACGTCAGCCTCGACGCTGGTAATGTATGTCAATCCGGCGCTGGTTGAACAGGCGGGCGGGTCGATGGAGGCTTTCCCGACCGACTGGGACGGCGTCATTTCACTGGCCGCAAAAATCGATGCACTGTCGCCGACTGTGGATGGCATCTGGGTTCAGCGCCATGACTGGCGGTTCCAGTCGTTGCTGGGGTCTTTCGGCGGCCGCCCGATGACGCCGGATGAAAGCGACATCACATTTGACGACGCGGCCGGGGTCTCGGCGGCCAAGGTGATGGCACGCTTCGCCACCGAAGGCGGCATGAAAAGCTACAGCGTCGACGATGCGCGCCAGGCCTTTCCGGCCGGAACCCTTGGCATCATGCTGGAAAGCTCATCGCTTCTGAACCGGTTCATCGAAGGTGCGGGTGACAAGTTCGATGTGACCGTGAAGCCGCTGATCGTCTCTGCGGACCCGGCATCGGTCTATTTCCCGACGGGTGGTTCGGGCATCGTGATGCTGGCGACAGACCCTGCGCAGCAAGAGGCCGTCTGGCGCTACATGACGTTCGTGACGGGAGCAGAAGGTGCCAAGTTGATCGTGGAGAACACAGGCTTCGCGCCGACCAACGCCAAGGTCGTCAACGACGCGTCCTACCTGGCCGATTTCTACGCCAAGAACCCGGACCACAAGCCCGGTCACGAACAGATCGCAGCGTTCGCCGGCCCTTGGTATGCCTATCCCGGAGCCGAAGGCGTAGCAGTCACCGACCTGATCGCGGCCGCACTGACCGAGGTGACAGACGGCGGCGCGGATGCTGAAGCCTCCGTGAAGGACCTCGCTACTACAGTGAGGACGCGTCTTGGGATGAAAGAATAAACTTAATTTGCATCATGTCGTACGCTGCCCATCTGCTAGGGGCTAGGGTAGCGCAAAAGCCATATAAAAGAGCAACGCAACGACCCTAAAGGGTCGTTGCACTTCTTCCTTGTTTTCGGCCGTGTCAAAATCTTGCTGAACAAGGTGAGTCTCTGAGGACCGGCAAAGGAGAGTAGTCATGTCAGATAGGATCAAGGTCGGATTCGACTTGGCTTCGAACGTATTTCCGGTGCGCGGTGCCGACGTTTAGGGGCGTGCGGAGTTACAAAAGGATCTGTAACGTGATCAGGCACGAACGTTTTTCAGTCAAATAATGCCTTGTAAGGTCGCGATGGAACCCTGTGTCGGCGCGCATTCTTGAGGGCACGCGATCGGCAAGCCAACGCATGGCATGTTGCTCAGCCCGACGGTCCAGTTCAAGTGGTTCAAGCCGTTTGGCGAAAAAAGAATGCCGTCGCCGATGCCGCGGCGAGCAGACACGATCTGAGCAACGTCATTACCGGCAGGGCAGTCACGCCAGACCGTTACGCCGTATATTGTGCAGCCTTTCATGGAGCCCGCTGAGGTCCGGTCGTTAGCGTCCGGCCTGACCGCAGTTATCGTGCGGTGCACGGCAACAAATCATCGATGCGGTTGATTTTGTGGTCCGGGATGTGGGCAAGCGTATCTGCCAACCATTCTTTCGGATCGACACCGTTCAGTTTGGCGGTTTCGATCAGGGTGTAAGCAATGGCTGCGGATTTTCCGCCGGTTTGTGAGCCCACGAAGAGGTAATTCTTTCGGCTCAAAGCGACGGAGCGCATGGCGCGTTTGGCGCTCGCCATAGTCCTCGGACCAATGGTGAGGGGCCGGGGACGTATTCCAGTTCTTCGGTCACATCCTCGCCCAAGCGGCGCAGCTTGCGACCACACTGAGCGCACTCTGCACTGCGGGCGGTCAGATCAACCTCCACACGCGGAATATGGTCAGGGATCGGCTTGCGCTTCGGCTTGTCGGCGGGTGTATCATCGGGCAGGCGCCGCTTGGCGATCAGAGTGGCAATGGCGATCTCACTCATCTCCAGCGTCAGTTGCAACTGCTCGGATGTCTCGGATGACGCCCCGAACCGATGGGCGCGTTGCCCAGCCAGTTGATGCCGCAGCTTCGCGATCAGAACCGCCTGCGACTTCACTTTGGCCAGCAGAAGGGCGGTGAATGCCCGCAGCTCCGCAGGGTCTTCCGGCAGTGATCTTGTGACATCCAGCATGGTGAAAGTATAGCAAAACAAGCCGCTTACGGGAATCCAAAAATAGCAAAGCCGTCAATTTATCCTGCTGTCAAAGGCCGCCACGTGCGCTGCGGCAGCCGCCAGTCAATGCCTTCCAGCAACATCGCCAACTGCGACGGGGTCAGGGCAATCTTGCCGTCCTTGGCCGGGGGCCACACGAACCGCCCCTTCTCCAGCCGTTTGGAGAACAGACGGCCCCTTGCTTGCGCCATTGTCTCTCGGACCAATGGCGTGACAATGGCTCACCCACCAGAGGATCTTGATCAGGTCGCCAAATCGGCAATCATTCCGCATACAAACACCGAGAACTCCGGATCGAGTATCCGTGGCACCCGCTTTTTGGTCGCGTCCTTCGGGCACGCGATGGCGGCCGTAGGCAAGGGGCAGGCT
>Ga0105050_10009403_pt1 | contig 10958 bp, 11 predicted proteins | sample FRY01_FD_78088 | JGI IMG/M metagenome (GOLD analysis project Ga0105050, IMG submission 78088) | Freshwater microbial communities from Lake Fryxell liftoff mats and glacier meltwater in Antarctica - FRY-01 | ecosystem: Environmental > Aquatic > Freshwater > Ice > Glacier meltwater ... | reverse complement strand
TCAGCACCGGGCCGGTTCTCGATCACGACTGGTTGTCCCCATTTGTCGGATAGCTTCTGTGACACCATGCGCGCGAGGATATCGGTACCGCCGCCGGCACCGTACGGCACGATCACCTTGACGCTTTGTCTGGGCCAAGCTTCAGTTTGTGCCCACGAAGCCGGTGCAACAAGCGCGCTGGCGGTGACGATAGCCGTCAAGGCGTGACGGGCGATGCCGGCCATGGTATGGAATCGCTTCATGTTGTGGCTTATTAGGGTTGTGGTGGTCTGACTCAGGACCGGGAATGAAAAAGACTTGACCGAGGCGGTGGAGATGCGCTCAGATGAGGGCTAGCGGCGTCTTGCGCTGGACGGCGCTATCCATAAGGCGTGCGAAATCTGCCACGTCGTCCAGGCGCTCGAAAGTCAACAGGCAATCGAACAGGCGCTGCATAGCCTGCGCGTCCATGAAAGGTGCGCATAGGGTGGTCGCCTTTTCCAGTATGCCCGCTCGGTCGATACTGTCGCCGCCCGCGCCGCGCGCCGCAAGCCGAAGTTTCTCGAAAACGCGACCGTCCTTCAGCATGATGCGGACATGCCCCCCCAGCGTGTCCGGGTACGCCCGCTCGACGTCTGGGTGCAATTCGACCCGCACTAGCCTGGCCAGACGCAAAAGTGATGGATCTTCCCAGGCACCTTGGTCGAACATGCGAGGGTCCAACGCACGCCCCATCAACGCCACTGCAATGGCGTATGGAATACTGTATTGGGCCGCCATCACTGAATTGGGAACCGGATCGCAGTGGCGCACCAGGTGGGACTGGTTACCGCCGAACACCACCTGCGCAACATCTTCGGGTCGGAAGGCGTGTGTGGTAAGCAACTCCTGAACAATATCAATGGCTGCGTGCATCGCGCCGCAACAGGCATACAGCTTGACGTGGTTGTGGCTAATCTGGAAATCTTCCCCGAGTCGGCTGGTCAGAAGCTCAGGTCGCGGCGCCGTAGAGAACACGTTGCAGTAGCCGAACTTGCCCTCCAGCGCCGACTTCGGCCCGGTCATGCCGCGCAGCGCCAGGTTTGCCGCGACGACGCCGGCCTCGGCGCCGCGTCCGGCGTGGAGTCGCTTGACCATCATGCCTTGCTGGTCTTGACTGAATTCCATCAGACCGCCAGCGAATGAAGTAGCGATTGCGATGGCCGACGTCGCCTGCGGCGGCGAGAATCGCAGCAAGTTTGCAACGGCGGCTGCCGAACCCATCGGTCCGTGTGTCCCTGTGGGATGGAAGCCGCGGATGATGACCGATGGCACGACCGCCATACCGCAGCGCGCCATGACCTCGAAGCCGGTCACGATGGCAGCAAGCGCACGCGATCCGGACAGGTGGTGCCGTTCACCGACTGCCAGTACGGCCGGAATAACGCACGCGCCCAGATGTGCTAGTGAGCCTCCATGCCAATCGTCGAGTTCAAATGCGTGAGCGGCTGTGCCGTTCGCCAGCGCAGCCGCGCGAGCTGGGACACGGATACCTTGCCCATAAATGCTCGATTCGGGCACTCCAGCGTCGTCTTCAACTTGTTCCGCCACGAAGCGTGACCAGGGCTGGCGCATGCCGTGCAATGCTACAGCGATGTGATCGAGCAGGCAGTCCTTGGCAAGCTCAAGCACGTCGTGAGGCAGATCGGACGCTGTCTGCTGCACGGACCACATTGCTAGCTCTTGCGTCTGTGTCAGACCATTTTTGTCGCTCTCATTCATACATGTACCGTTCAAGAAATCAGCATTCCAGACAAGAAAATTTGATTTTTGCAAAGGTTGAACCATACATTTACGCAGGTCGTATGTCAAGTGACTGTGATCCGGGTCGCTATGTCCGGGCCGCTACCGAATGATGGTGGCCAGTTCCCTCACGCGCCGGTCACCTCAGCTGCTGCGGTGGTGGCTACCAGCTTGAGTGCGACATTTGCGAGTGGGCCGTGGATGTCGGTGACAGTCCTGACACGCTCCATCGTTACCCGGCTTTCGGGATCGCAGTGACCAGCGCGAGTTCTTGATCCGTACTGAGGTTCGTGCAGCGATAACCCTGCGTTTTCGCTGCACTTTATGAAGCTACCGCCGAAGTTGCGGACCGCCTACTGCTCGTCTTCGCCAGACATCCATGATCCGGACCCAGGTCCCGTACCCAGTCAGGCGGCGGCGATCTCGTTGAGCAGCAGATACACGCCCGAGTTGGCGGGGCCGGCAATCACCACGTTGAAGATGACCGCCGGAGTGTCGTAGGGTAATCCCTGTCGTTTATCTCTGATAAATATGCGCAGATATTGATTTGCCGCAGTAAGATTAATTTGTCCGCCCGAGCAATAAATTCTGGGTATTTCAATTCATAGGAGACAACATGCACTCAAACCACATCACACGCCGACGTGCGCTGGGCATGGCCGCAGCTATTGGCGCGTCTGGCCTGCTCGCAAACCGCAGCGCCTATGCTCAGCAGAAGATGGCAATCATGGCCGATTACTTCGGCGCGCTGATGAACACCAGCGTCTTTGCGGTCGGGATGGAGAAGGGTTTTTACAAGACGCCTCAGGTCGAGGTCACTGATCTCCTGACAGGTGGTGGCGGCGGCACCGCAGTGCGCAACATGGTTGGGGGGAACCTTGATTACGGCGTGATCAGCACGTCTGCAATCCTCGGCGGCATTAAGAGCGGGCTGGATATCAAGATCGTGCACGGTGCGGTACGTACGATGCAGGACCTGTTCTGGGTTTCTATGCCCAACAGTGGCATCAAGTCAATCCAGGATCTAAAGGGCAAGAAAATCGGCTTTACCCGTCCCAAGTCCATCAGCGAAACGATGGCTAAATGGAAGCTGAAGCAAGCGGGCATGGATGGCCAGGTGACACTCGTCTCCCTTGGTGCTGTCGGCGCAGGACTGTCGGCTCTTGAATCCGGTGGCGTAGACGCCGCCCTAATCCTCGAACCGTTGTGGAGCGCGCGCAAGGGCCGCTACCAGATCGTCTTCGACCTCGCGGAACTGCCTCCCATGTCGCAGATGGTCGGTGTCGCTAGTGGCAAGCTGATAAAGGAGCAACCCGAGGTGGTCCGGGCGCTGGTGAAAGCCTGGGACCAGAGCGTGACCTACACCTACTCCAACGGAGAAGATGCTGCGGCCATCATTTCCAAGCGCTACGGCGCGCAGACACTCCCGCTCGATGTGGCCGTGTCCGCCGTCAAATCTATGCAGAAGATCAAGTTCTGGAGCCGCGGCGAACTCGACATGGCTGCCATGAACCTAATGGTCGATGCCATGCGCGAACAGGGCGAGTGGACCGGGCCGGCCAATATTGCGTCAATGGTCGATCAGTCGTTCCTGCCAGCGGAACTGCGTAGCGCTTGAGCGAAAGTCCGCTGCCGTTGTTCCCTACATTCGGCTTGTTTCACTTGACCAACATCCAAGAGGCCTCGCAATCGCGGGCGCCTTCGACAACAATACTCATGCGACCTTCCCAGTACACCGAGGCTGTCACTGGCACCCTGACTGATGCCAGCGTCACCTTTGCCGGAGTCACCCGATCTTATGGCGACTTGCATGCGCTCGGCCCGATTGACCTGCAACTGCGGCCTAACGAATTTTTTTCAGTCGTGGGCCCGTCAGGTTGCGGCAAGTCGACAATGCTGGACGTGCTCGCCGGGCTGAACAAGCCGACGAGTGGCCAGATTCATTTTGAGGGACAGCTCATTGATGGCAACGTGCCGGAAGGTGTGGGCGTTGTGTTCCAGGAGGATGCAAGCTTTCCATGGCTGACTGTCGAGGGCAACATCGGCTTCGGCTTGAAGCGTAGGGGTGTGGCAGCGGCGGAAATACGGTCGCACGTGGAATGAGCGATTCAATTCATGGGCTTGCAGGCCTTCGCGAAGTCGTATCCGAGCCAACTTTCGGGCGGAATGCGACAGCGCGTGTGCATCGCCCGTACGCTGGTGATGCAACCGAGATTGATCCTGCTCGATGAACCTTTCGGAGCACTCGACCAGCAGACCCGCTTGCTTATGGGCGACGAACTACTGCGCCTGTGGAGGGAGACCGGTGCAACGGTCATGCTCATCACCCATTCGATCGATGAGGCTGTAATGCTGGCCGACCGGGTCGGCGTGATGTCGTCTCGACCAGGCTGCTTCATTGATATCATCGAAACAGGTTGGCCCGCCGACCGCGACAGTCGGATCGTCACCTTGCCTGAGTTCGGCAAGGTCACCGCACACATCTGGAATTTACTCCGCGGCGAATCTATAAAGGCGATGAATGCGCAGGGGCAGACGGCAAAATGATTCCCGGCGCGAGCAAGGCTGACTTTATCCGCACGGCGACAATCGTGTCGCTTGTCTTGGCGCTGGAACTGGTCTGTCGCATGGACTGGGTCAAGCCGGGCCTCGTGATCGCACCGTCACTGATGTTCATCGAGCTTTTGAAGCTCGTGGGCACTTCTAGTTTCTGGGCCGGCGTGGCGATCAGCGCGCAGTCCATTGCGGTTTCTTTTGTTCTTGCACTAGCGGTTGGGACCGTCGCAGGGCTTGTGCTGCACGCTTTCCCGCGCGTTCGTGACGCGATCGAGCCGCTCATTGCATCGTGGTACGCCTTGCCTTTCTTTGTCGTGTATCCGCTGCTCATCGTGTTGATGGGGATGAACACGAAGCCCATTATCCTGATTGGCTTCCTTTACGCGTTGATGTCTGTGATCATCGGCGTGCTCAACGGACTTGACCGCATCCCGCCTGTCCTGGTGAGAACCGGGCGGGTGCTCAGGATGAACAGCCTGCAGCAAGCTGTGCACGTTTCGCTGCCGGCTGCGGCGCCCTATGTGTTCACCGGTGCCAAGCTCGCTTTCGGCTATTCCATCACGGGTGTTCTCGGCTCTGAGTTCATCCTGGCCACGGCGGGCTATGGCTACAACATCGCCTTGCATACAACAACTTCGAAGACAAGAAGATGTATGCTTTGCTGCTTTTCCTGCTTTTAGTCGTGTCTCTCATGACCATGGTGATGCAGCGGGCGAGCCGCGCCGTTGAACACCGCTCGGGGGCGGCATCCGCCAGCAACATGCGCCACAACACGTCGGGCTGGTCCAAGCTGCTCGCCGTGTTTATCGTGACCCTGATCCTGCTTGGCCTGTGGCAGTGGGGCCATACGGTGGTCGGCAGGGAGGCGCTGGCTGCGCCTGATGTTACCTTCACGCATACTGTCAAACTGATGGCAGGCGACATATTCTGGATGCACGTGGGCGAGACGTTCAAGGCGCTTATCTTCGCGTTACTCATTTCGTGTGCGGCGGGCGCAGTGCTTGGCGCGCTGGTTGGCATCAGCGCGCTTGCCACAGCGGCTGTTTCGCCAGTGCTGGTCACGCTGTACGCGCTGCCCAAAGTGGCGCTGTACCCGCTCGTGCTGCTCTTCTTTGGTGTCGGCTTGTCGGCGAAGATCGTGTTTGGTGCCATGTACGGCTTAATCCCCATGATGCTGATCGTGATCAATGCCATTCAGAGCATGAACCAGTCTTTGCCAAAAACGGCAAGGGTCATGCGCCTGACCAGGCTGCAGACGCTCACGACCGTCGTTTTGCCAGCCATGGTCCCCGAACTGGTCACCGGTATCCGCATCAGCTTCTCGATCACATTCCTGGGCGTGATGATTGGCGAAATGTTCGCCTCGAGCCGTGGCCTGGGCTACCTCCTTATGAACAGCATCAACATCAACGACAGCGCCACCATCATGGCCGTGACGCTGTTGGTGGCGATTTTCGCCGTCACCGTCAATACGGGCCTATTGGCAATAGACAAGGCAGCCCACCGCGGCTAGAGCTCCTCTCTACCCTATTCCTTGCAACGAAGAATGTGCCATGTTTTCCGACGCCAACGATAAGCCCCCTCTCTTTCCCTTCAGCCGCGAGTGCCAGTTTGAGCTTCCAGCGGAGTATGTCCAAGTCGCAGGCAAATGTCCTATGCCAGTGACACTCTGGAACGATCAGCGCGCCTGGCTCGTAGGCAAACATTCTGACTTCCGCGCCGTGCTCGTGGACGAGCGCTTCAGCGGCGAGTTCGCGCGCCCAGATTTCCCTTGCGTGACGGAGGCGCGCCAGCGTATCGACAAGGCAGAAAAATCCTTTGTCGGCATGGACAACCCGCGTCATGACCACTACCGCCGCATGCTGATGAAGGAATTCACGGCCAAGCGCATGTTGGCGCTTAAACCGAAGATCCAGGCGATTACGCAAACCCTGCTCGATGACATGGAGCGCATGGGACCGCCTTGCGACCTAGTGGCATCCCTCGCAGTCGAGATGCCCGCGCTCGTGATGTGCGCATTGTTCGGCTCACCGTATGAGGATCATCAGTACATTGCAAAGCTGGCATCGGGCCGCCATGGCCTGACGCAATCACCAGCCGAAGCGGCGAAGTCGGCCGCGGACCTGGTCGAATATTGCCGCAAGCTGATCGCGAAAAAAGAAGCTGCACCGATGGACGACATGATGAGCCGGGTTATCCAGGAATTCGTGTTGCCGGGCCAACTCACGCGTGATGAATTCGCTGACATGTGTTCCATGGTGCTGCGTGCTGGACACGACACCACAACGAACATGATCGGACTCGGCACGTTGCTGCTGTTACAACACCCGGATCAGTTGGCGCTGCTCAAAGCACAACCGGAGTTGATCGGAGGCGCTGTTGACGAGCTGCTGCGCTACCTGTCACCGGTGCAGTTCGCGCCTCGCAGAGTGGCGCTGGAAGACGCCGAGATCGACGGTGTTCAGATCAAGCAGGGCGACGGTGTCTTCGCTGTCCCGGCTGCGGCTAACCGCGATTCAGCTGAGTTCCCACATCCGGACGTGCTGGACCTTTCGCGCGACGCGAGCGACCACCTGGCTTTTGGTGATGGCATTCACCGCTGCCTCGGGCAGGGGCTTGCGCGCATCGAGTTGCAGGAGGTGTTCCCTGCACTTTTCCAGCGCTTTCCGACCCTGCACCTGGCAGAGCCGTTCGACAAGATCAAGTTCAAGTATGACTCGCAGATCTATGGACTGCACAACCTGTTGGTGGCTTGGTAGTGCCACAGGCCCGCTGCGTTACGAAGCCGTCGGCATCAGAGTTGCGGCGGGTCGTGAAGGATGACGGTGCGAGTGAGAATCAAGCGTGCGTTGCCAGGCAGTCGAGAATCTTGCTCCCACTTCCTGGCGAGGTCGCACAACGGCTCGGGGCGGCCTGCGATCAGCTCCTCGATGCCGGCACAGGGAAACTCGCCAGGACCACCCGCGGGCTTGTTCCGCACGAGACCGACTTCCCGTGGGAGCGCGCTGCGCCAGCGTACCGAAGCGCGATCCCAGGCGTAATAGAATTGGGGCGCGTCTGAAGTCCAGAAGACAAATAGTCGGAAAGCCTCCGATATGGCTGGACATACGATTTGCTCCTGCGTGAGCAGTGAGGTTTGGGAGACAGGCTGTGCAAACGTGTCGAGCTCATCGGCTTTCATCGTGCGGCGGGCCTCTTCGGTCGCGATATGTGCCCGCCGATGTGCCTCACTCCTGTAAATGACGACTGCCACGCCGTCGCACTCAATGGTGGGTGTGCCAGGGAGGGTGCCTTCGACCCGGTCGCAATGGAGGTATCGGGCCACGTTGCTCCAACGGGGCTGGCTCATACCGAGAGCCGCATGCTGACGCCACCGGCGCGTGAACTCGCCGGGGGCGTAGCGAGGATGGCGTTGCGCAATGTAGATGAGTTTGGGTTGTTCAGATGAAGACATCGTTAATGCTATCGGATCGCAAAGAGTTACGGAGAAGCGACGTGCAGGAAAAGACCACCAAGCGCACCGTAACGTCTCTCGATGGCCTGCCTGCGTGGCGCAAGCCAGTCAAGGCGGCCGACCAACTGGTGCGTCAGCTGATTGATTACATCATCGACAAGAGACTTGAGGAGGGCGCGCGGCTGCCTCCTGAGCGGGAAATGGTGGCTGAGACTGGCCGCGGCCGCAGTACCGTACGCGAAGCGCTGTTGCTGCTTGAAATGAAAGGCGTGGTCGAAGTCCGTCAAGGTGTGTCGGGCGGCCCTGTGGTGCGCCGTCCCACCGCGGCCGACCTCGGTGAGCCGCTCACGCTCGTGTTGATGTTCGATGGCGCCACCTTGATCGACGTGATGCGCGCCCGGGGCTTGATCGAAGCCACTATCACGGGCATGGCGGCTGCGACCATCACTGAGGACCAGCTTCAGCAACTGAATGCTTCGATCGAGCGCCAGAGGCAGAATATCGACAACCGGGAGGTGTTCCTTCACGAGTCTCGCGTCTTTCATGCAGTGATCAACGAGGCTGGCCTCAACGTCGTGACACGGGTGCTGCTAGAGGCTTTGCAGAATACGGCGCACATGACGATGATCGCGGTTGAATATTCGCTGTCGCACCGCCAGCAGGTGATCGAGGAGCATGAAGACTTGCTCGCCGCGCTTCGCGCCAGGGATGGCGAACTCGCAACCCGAGTTGCGCGCGCCCATGTAGAGGGTGGTCTCAGTTACTGGATAAATGTGGCCGGCTCGCACGCGAAGGATCCGATCCGCTGGTCGACGCGACTGCCAGGTGCACAGCCCAGGCGATGAAATCATGACGCGAGGTGCTCTCGCCGAGCCTGCAACCACCACGCATATTGCTTCGGCCAAATCGCGAAGTCGACCGCGCCCAGCGTTTCCGAAGCATGCGCAGTCCAATACGGGTCGCGCAATGATTCACGTCCGAGCGCGACCAAATCCGCCGCGCCGGTTCTTATGATCACATCGGCTTGATTCGCTTCAGTGACTAGGCCCACCACCTGCGTGCGTGCCCTAGTTGATTCTCGTATGCGCGCAGCCATTGGCACGTGATATCCCGGAGCGCGGGCGTGCTCTGCGGTGTTGGACGACAAGCCAGTGAGACCACCTGACGAGACGTCTATCACGTCCACGCCGCGCGCGACGAGCGAACGCGCTCGACCACTTCAAGCACGAAGCGCATGCGCTTCTCGCGGCTACCGCCGTACGCGTCGCTGCGGTGGTTGGACAGCGGCGACAGGAAGGAGTGGAGCATGTAGCCATGGCCGCCATGCAGTTCCAGCACGTCGAAGCCGGCACGATCGGCGAGATGGGCCGCCCGAACGTATTCAGACTGAACTTGCTCGACTGTTGCAGTGTCGAGCGCGACGGGGGTTTGCGCCTCCTTGCGACTGGCAATCGCGCTGGGTGCCCACAGCTCCCATGGAGGCGAGCCGTGTGCTGCATCTTCCTGCCTCAGAGGACGCTTACCCTCCCACGGCGCGGTGGTTGCGCCGCGACGGCCAGCGTGCGAGATCTGCGCCCCTGGCAAGGCGCCCGTGCTGCGAATGAAATCTGTGATTGGACGCAGGGCGTCGGCCTGTTCCATTTTCCACAAACCAATGTCGCCGTACGAAATGCGCCCGCGTTCGCTCACGGCCATCGCCTCTGTCAACACGATTCCCGCGCCGCCCAATGCAAACTGCCCGAGGTGGACGTGATGCCATAGTGACGGCATGCCATCCCGTGCCATGAATTGCTGCATCGGTGAGATAGCCACGCGATTACGCGCGATGACATCGCGCAGGTCGAGAGGCGCAAACAGGTGGGCCCCGGCGACGTTCATTTTTTCTGTGCGGTACCCACCCGAACACCGGCGATCTCTTCCATCGGCAGGATGACCGAAGCGATGTCATCCTGCGCGTGGCCGCGCCCGGCGGCATCGATGTAACACTGCAACGCCACGTTGGGCAGCAGCAGGCGAACGCCCAGTCGGCGCCCGGTGGCGATGGCGCAGTCGAGGTCCTTCATGATCGTGGTCACTGTCGCGGCAGCTTCGAAGTTGCGCTTCAGGAAGTGCTTGGGCACTACGCGCTCCAGCGTGCGGCTGTATGCGGAGCTCGAACGCAGCACTTCATAAAGCTGTTCGGCGTCGATGCCGGCTTTCACCCCGAACACCATTGCTTCCGCGAGAAGGGCATGCGTGGTGATCGTGATCATGTTGTTGCACAGCTTGGTAGCAACGCCCGCGCCGACCGGGCCCATGTGGAAGGTCTTCTTCCCCAGCCGCGCGAACAGTGGCGCAGCGCGCGCGACGTTGTCAGAAGATCCGCCGACGATAATGCTAAGCGTCTTGGCTTGTGCTCCGTCGGGTCCGCCGCTGATCGGTGCGTCTAGGAAGCCGATGCCTTTTTCTTCCAAGGCAGTTCCGATTTCGGTCGCCGTCTCGGGCTCCGTCGTCGCGAGGTCAATGCATAGAAGGCCTGGGCGGCCCGAGACGATGACGCCGTTTTTGCCGAGGAAGGTGTCGCGCGACTGCTGTGGCGTCACCCGGCAGGAGAAGAAGACATCGACCTGTGGCGCGATCTCCACAGGCGACCCACATACCGATGCGCCAAGGGCCGCAAGATCGTTCAGCGGTTCGCGATTCGCGCTTGCGATGAAGAGCTGGTGCCCAGCTGCTGCTAGGTGGCGTGCCATCGGCAGGCCCATCAGGCCCAGCCCGACGAAGCCAATGCGAATGCCAGATTTTTTGTCTTGACTCATGTAAGGCCTTCCAGCATTTCGGGCGATAGGGGGTTCAAGGTCTCTGTGCCGCCGCTGCGCACTTTCTCGGTCCATCGCGGATCGGCAATCATCCCTCGTCCCACCGCGACGACATCGAAGTCGTCGCGTTCGAGGCAGGCGATCAGTTGATCGAGGCTAGCGATTTCGGAGCCGACGTTGTCGCGCGTTCGCAGCTTGCGCGTTTCGTGTTGCTGCGCGAGACCCACGCTGCCCACAGCAATTACGGGTTTGCCTGTGAGCCGTCGCGCGCAGGCCGCGAGATTCTCGTCGCTGCCTTCGAACGCCGGTTCCCAGAAGCGTCGGGTGCTCGCGTGGAACATGCTGGCGCCTGCGGCTGCAACAGGCCGCAGGATCTGCGCGAGTTCGTC
>Ga0105050_10009397_pt1 | contig 10963 bp, 8 predicted proteins | sample FRY01_FD_78088 | JGI IMG/M metagenome (GOLD analysis project Ga0105050, IMG submission 78088) | Freshwater microbial communities from Lake Fryxell liftoff mats and glacier meltwater in Antarctica - FRY-01 | ecosystem: Environmental > Aquatic > Freshwater > Ice > Glacier meltwater ... | reverse complement strand
TTCCGGCACCGCGTGCGTGGCTCCGATGCGATAAAGCTGCGCGGCATGCGCGATATCGCGCGCTCGCACGATGATTGGCAGGTCGGGGTGGGTGGCGCGCAACTTGCGGACGATCCGGCTGACCAGCACCGGCTCGTCCATCGTCACGATCAGCGCGCTCGCCCGGTCGAGTTCGAGGCGGCTCAAGGTAAGCGCATTACCGACGTCGCCGAATGTCACCGGAAAGCCGTCGCCGCGCGCGCCGCGCACCAGCTCGGCGCTCGAATCGATCGCGACATAGCGCTGACCATGCTTGGTGAGCATCTCGCCGATCAGCCGCCCGACCCGCCCGAAGCCGAAGATAACCGCGCGTTCGCCGTCGCCCTCAGCGGCCGGGGGTGTGGCCGGTCCCCCCTCGGCGCGCTCGACCCGGCTGGCGACAATCCGGCCCAGGATTGCCAGCAGAGGGGTGATCGTCAGCCCGATGGCGGTGACGATCTGCCAGAACTGCGCGGTGGCAGGCTGGATCAGTTGCGCGGTGGCGGCGGCCGACAGCACGATCAGCGTGGTTTCCGAGGGACTCGCCATCAGAATCCCGGTCTCGGTCGCGGTGCCACGGCCCGTGCCCATCAACCGCAGCAGGAACCCGGTCACCAGCGCCTTGATCAGCACTACGCCGACCACCGCCAGCGCCAGCGCGCCAAGGTTCTGGACGACCACCTTGATGTCGATGCTCATCCCGACGGTGATGAGGAACACGCCCAGCGCGAGGCCCTTGAAGGGCGCAGTGATTGCCTCGACCTCGGTGTGATACTCGGTCTCGGCGATCAGCAATCCGGCCAGCAGCGCACCCATGATCGGCGAAAGACCGACCGCTGCGGTGGCCAGCGCGGCGGCGATCACCACCAGCAGGCTGGCGGCGAGGAACAACTCGGGGCTTTTGGTGCGCGCGGCCTGGGCGAACAGCGTGGGCAGCACGAAGCGCCCGATGGCGAGCATCACCAGCACCACCAGCCCCCCCTTCCACAGCGTATCGAACAGCCCGTCGGCGCCGTTTGCGGCGGCATAAGGCGCCATCGCGCCGAGCAGGAAGATGATCGGAACCAGCGCGATGTCCTCGAACAGCAGCATCGCCAGCGCGGCGCGGCCGACCGGGCTGGAGGTTCCGGCAATCGGCAGGACCAGCGCGGTCGATGACAGGGCGAGCGCAAGGCCGAGTCCAAGCGCGCCCGACCAGTATTGCCCCATGACCATCAGCACGAAAGCGATCAGCGCCGCGCTGATTATCAGCTCCATCGCGCCCAGCCCGAACACCAGCCGCCGCATCGCCCATAATCGGTCGAACGAAAGCTCGAGCCCGATCGAGAACAGCAGCAGGATGATCCCGAATTCGGCGAACGGCGCGATCGCCTCGGGGTCGGTGATGGTGATGTGGTAAAGCCACGGCACCTGATCGACCATCGAGCCGAGTCCGTAGGGCCCGACCGCCAGCCCAACCAGGATGAAGCCGATGACCGGCGTGATCCGGAATCGCGCGAAAGCCGGGATTACGATCCCCGCCGCGCCCAGGATTACCAGCGCATCGCTGATCGCGGTGGTGGAGGCGAATTCGGCAGCCATGCTTGCACCTTGGCTTGGTGCGGCGGGTTTGTCACGGCATGGCTGAGGCCAGCATCAAACCTATTTCCAGCCCACCATCTCGACTTCAAGGTTCTGGACGATCGCTTCGAAAAACTGTTCGGTGGTCATCCACGCCTGGTCGGGACCGATCAGGATGGCGAGATCCTTGGTCATCTTGCCGCTCTCGACCGTCTCGATGCAGATCCGTTCGATCGTCTCGGCAAACCGGACCACGTCGGGGGTCTCGTCGAACCGACCGCGATAGATCAGCGCGCGGGTCCAGGCGAAGATCGAGGCAATCGGGTTGGACGAGGTCGCCTTGCCCTGCTGGTGCTGGCGGTAATGGCGGGTGATCGTACCGTGCGCGGCCTCGGCCTCCACGGTCTTTCCGTCGGGAGCCAACAGCACCGAGGTCATCAGTCCCAGGCTGCCGAACCCTTGCGCAACGGTGTCCGACTGGACATCGCCATCGTAATTCTTGCAGGCCCAGACGAACTTGCCCGGCCACTTGAGCGCCGAGGCGACCATGTCGTCGATCAGTCGGTGCTCGTAGACGATCCTGGCTTCGGCGAACTTCTCTTTGAAGCCCTCGGTGTCGAACACTTCCTGGAACAGGTCCTTGAAGCGCCCGTCATAGGCTTTTAGAATGGTGTTCTTGGTCGACAGATAGACCGGCCACTTGACCCCGAGCCCGTAATTGAATGAAGCGCGGGCGAAATCGCGGATCGAATCGTCAAGATTGTACATCGCCAGCGCAACGCCGGGTGAGGGGTACTGGAAAACCTCCTCGTCGATGATCGTGCCGTCGTCACCCTCGAACACCAGGCGCAGCTTGCCAGGTCCGGGGACGAGGAAATCAGTCGCCTTGTACTGGTCGCCAAAGGCATGGCGGCCGACCACGATCGGGTCGGTCCAACCGGGCACCAGCCGGGGCACGTTGGAGATCACGATGGGCTCGCGGAACACCACCCCGCCAAGGATGTTGCGGATCGTCCCGTTGGGGCTCTTCCACATCCGCTTGAGGTTGAATTCGGTGACCCGCTGCTCGTCGGGCGTGATCGTCGCGCATTTGACGCCCACCCCGTACTTCTTGATCGCGTTGGCGGATTCGACCGTGACGTGATCGGAGGTCGCGTCGCGATTCTCGACCGAGAGGTCGAAATACTTCAGCTCGACATCGAGATAGGGGAGGATCAGCCGCTCACGGATCCATTCCCAGATGATCCGCGTCATCTCGTCGCCGTCGATTTCGACGATCGGATTCTTGACCTTGATTTTCGCCATGACGCAGCCCCCGGGGAAAGGTAACCCGCGTTCCTTGGCAGAGCCCAACGCAGCGCGCAAGGCTGGCGCAGAGCACCGCCGGAGCGATGGCGGCAGTCCAAGAAAGACACAGGGCTGGACAGCGAGGACGCTAGCGTCCAGTATTTTAACCGAGCGATTAAACGGCTTGAAGAAGGAGCCCAGGGGATGAGTGAGAACGAAGTGTTCACCGCGGTCGAGGACGGCGTCCTGATCGTCACGATCAACCGGCCCGAGGCCAAGAATGCGATGAACCAGGCCGCTGCGCAGGGGATTGCAGCGGCGATGGACCGGCTCGAGGCGGAGAGCGACCTGCGGGTTGCGATCCTGACCGGAGCGGGGGGCACGTTCTGCTCGGGGATGGATCTCAAGGGCTTCCTGCGCGGCGAACGGCCGATCGTCGAAGGACGGGGGTTCGGTGGGCTCGCCGGCTGGACGCCCAGCAAGCCTTTAATCGCGGCAGTCGATGGCTATGCGCTGGCGGGCGGGATGGAACTGGCGCTGTCATGCGATCTGATTGTGGCCAATGCGGGCGCGAAGTTCGGGATTCCCGAGGTGAAACGCGGACTTGCGGCCGGGGCCGGCGGGCTGATCAAGCTGCCGCGTCAGATTCCGCCGCGTGTGGCGATGGAACTGGCGCTTACCGGCGATTTCATCGACGCTGCGCGCGCTTACGAGCTGGGTTTCATCAACCGGGTCGTCGATGGCCCGGCGATCGAGGGAGCCAAGGAACTGGCTCGCAAGATCGCCGACAACGGCCCGCTGGCGGTCGCTGCCTCCAAAGCCGTGGTGCGCGATTCGTTCAGTTGGACCGACGAGGAGATGTGGGACAAGCAGCAGGGCTATATTGGGGGGGTGTTCCTATCGAACGACGCCCGTGAAGGCGCGACCGCATTCGCCGAGAAGCGCAAGCCGAACTGGACCGGAACCTGAGTTTCTTTCAGCAGAGCTGAAGTACGGTTCCGGCCCGCTCCCCCACCGGGCCACCCATAAGGTACCTTATTGTTGGGTGGCCGGGTGGGGGAGCGGGCCGGAACCGCCTTCCGCTGTCAGGCGGACAAAAAAAGGCCCCGCGAACGGGGCCTTTTTTTCGGATGGTGGGCGTAGCAAGGATTGAACTTGCGACCCCTACGATGTCAACATAGTGCTCTACCACTGAGCTATACGCCCGGCCATCCAGCCAGCCCGCGAGCGGGCAGGAAAGCGCCTTTAGCTGCGCCCCTGTAAACTGGCAAGCAGCTTAAAGACTGCCGCTCAGCACTTCGTCGCCGAACATGCGCTGGACCTCGAGGACCAGGTCCTTGAGGTGGAAGGGCTTGGACAAGACCTTGGCTTGCGGGGCCTCGCGGTTCGCTTTGAGTGTCACAGCGGCGAAGCCGGTAATGAACATGACCTTGGTGGCCGGGCTGATCTCGGCGCAGCGCTGGGCAAGTTCGATCCCGTCCATTTCGGGCATCACGATGTCCGACAGCAGCAGGTCGAAATGACCCGCCTCGAGATGCGGCAGCGCCTCGGTTCCGCGATCCACCGCCACGACCTCGTAGCCTGCGTTCTCAAGCGCGCGGGCGAGGTAGGTCCGCATCGCGGCTTCGTCTTCGGCGAGCAAAATCCGGATCATCGCTGCGTCGGTGTCCCTTGCGGTTGGTGGCTGCGGTCTCGATGCCGCCGTGTCAGGGGCAGGGCCATAGCCTGGTTCGGATTAAGATTCTCGGTTCGAATGGGGAGGAGTTCTATCAGGAGCGGCTTTGACAGGCGCGGCTGGCCTCTCCACGCTTCAGCAATGACGTCATTCGGCGATTCGCAACGCACCGGCGGGGAGACCCTCGCGCCCAACATCCCCGGACTGCCCGGGGTGCACACGTTCCGGATGAACGATTGCGCGGTTTCGCCGATCCCGATCCTGATTTCGGTGCCGCATGCCGGGCGGGCCTATCCACCCGCAATCACCGCGCGGCTGCGTGATCCCGAAGGTGCAGCTCTGCGGCTTGAGGACCGCTATGTCGACCGGTTGGCGCAAGCGGTCGCCGCAGCGTCCGGCGCCGCGCTCCTGATCGCGCAGGCACCGCGGGCAATGCTCGATTTGAACCGCGCCGCCGACGATGTCGATTGGGAAATGGTGGCAGGCGGCGAAACGCGCGATGCGCCGAGTCCCGCGGCCAGACCGCGCGCGCGCAGTGGTCTTGGCCTTGTGCCACGCCGTCTGCCCGGCATGGGCGAGCTATGGAACGCGCGGCTCGACCGGGCCGAGCTGGACGCCCGGATAGCGGCGATCCATGGTCCCTGGCACACCGCGGTAGGAGATGCGCTTTCTGCCATCCACGCGCGCTGGGGCTCGGCGCTGCTGCTCGATTTCCATTCGATGCCGCCGCTCGGAACGCGGCCTGGTGGCGGTCCGGCGGCGCATTATGTGATCGGCGACCGTTTTGGTGCGGCCTGCGACGGCGGGCTGGTCGGGGCGGCCTTTGCGTGGCTGGCCGAAACCGGGCAGCGTGCCGCGCACAACCGGCCTTACGCTGGAGGCTACACGCTCGATCGCCACGCCGCGCCGCGCCGGGGGATTCATGCGCTCCAGCTGGAGGTTGACCGGCGTTGCTATCTCGACGCCGAGATGCGCGAGCCGGGGGCGGGGCTGGAGCCGACCGCCGTCATGCTGACAGGGCTGGTGCAGCGTCTCGCAGCGGAAGTGGCGCTTTTAGGCAGCATGCGAGCAAACTGGGCCGAAGCCGCCGAATAGCCTGCGAACGTCATGCCACGAAAAAACCACCTAGTGCAGCTGCACTAGGTGGCCAAGGTTCAGGGAGGAGGTGCACTCGCGTGCACCAATCGAGCCGGACCATGAGGGAAGCCCGGCAAGACACCGTATAGAATAAGGGAGCCGTGCCACCCTTGCAAGAGTTCTTGGTGCAGCGCGGGCTTTTTTTCAAAGGAAACCGGGCGCTCCGAATCACCTCGCCCGACCGATTGATCGGGCTTTTCGGGCCCTGATCAGTTCGCCAGCACTGCGCTCCCGGGACTCTTTGCCGGAATTGCCGGACCCTTGCCCTGAATCTGCTGGCGGGTAAAAATGTCGCGGATCAGGTCGAGCGAGAACAGGTGAGCGTGGATCAGCGGCAGCAGTCCGCTCTGGTTCCAGCCGCGCAGCACGTCGCCGCGCGCCTCCTTCAGCTTTTCCTGATCGATCATCTGGAACCCGCGATAGACGAATGGCTGGTCGAAATCGGGTTGCTGGATCGCAACCTCGCCCTCCATCAGCAAGTCGTGCTTCTTGAGTTCTTCGATGAACGCGGCGGTGCGCTGGCCGGCCTGCTCGAAGCTCTCGCAGAACGTCAGCGCGTTCTTGGTCGCTTCGCTGGGCTGGCCGTCGGTAAACAGCGCTTCGCCTTCCGAAAAGTCACCGACCATGTCGTTGGTGGGGTCGAAGCACAGCGACAGTTCCGGCGTGTCGGGAGTCAGCTTGGCGAGCAGGAACGGATAGCGGCGGACATAGGCGGGGACATAGATCGGGGTTTCGATCTTGCCCTCGGCATCGACGAACACGTTCACGCCCTCGTTGAGCCCCATCAGCGCAAGCGGCACGGGGTTGTCGCCGCTGGCGAAGATGATCGGGAAGAAGCGTTGCGCCTGGGGGAACTCCTCGACTGTCAGCGGCACCGCGTGCTGCCCCGCCAGCCACGGCGCGCGATCCATGCTGCGCGCGTGCCACGTGCCGTGATCGCGGCTGTTGAGCGGCATCAGGTCGTTGTAGAACAGCGGAAGGTTGGCGGACTGCGGCGCGCTGGCCATGAAGGGGTCTCCGTATCGTGAAAAACAGGGCGTTGGCGCGACAGCGCGGAAGGCGCGGCTCTTAAAAGTTTCGTCGCACAGGCGCAAGGCTGCGGCAGCTTATGAAAACTTTTGCGTTCAAAGAAGTTTGTGGGGGTTCATGATCCCCAGCGGATCGAGCGCCGACTTGACCCGCGCCATCAGCGCCAGCGCCACCGGATCGCCCAGTCGCGCCAGCTCGTCGCGCTTGAGCTGGCCGATCCCGTGCTCGGCTGAGATCGATCCGCGCCACACCACCACGCAATCGTGGACGAATCGCGAGATCGTCGTCCCCTGGCCTTCCTGCCAGGCGGGGCCGTCGGGAGTGCCCGGCGGGGCGAGGACATGGAAATGGACGTTGCCGTCTCCGAGATGTCCGAACGCAACGGCGCGGGTGCCGGGGAACTGCGCCTCGACCGCCGGGACCGCCGCCTCGACGAAGCCGGGGACATCGGCCAGCGGAACGCTGACATCGTGCTGGACGGCGGGGCCGCCGGCGCGCTCGGCCGGTGCGATATTCTCGCGCAGTTGCCAGAACGCCTCGGCCTGTGCCTCGCTGGCGGCAATCGTCGCATCGGCGACCAGCCCGCGGTCGAACGCGGCGGCGAGCATGGTCTCGGCGCGCTCGCCCAGCGACCCCGCGCCACCCGCCCCGCTCGAACTTTTTGGCCCGCTCGAACTTTTTGGCCCGCTCGAACTTTTTGGGGCGACCAGCTCGATCAGTGCGTGCCAGCGGTGCGCGCCTTGGAGGGGCGCGCGGGCGCCGGGCAGGAACGCCAACACGCGGTCGAGGCAATGATCGGGCAAAACTTCGAAGCCCTCCAGCGCGTCTCCCTCGGCGGCCTCGCAATGCAACAGCAGTTCGCGTGCGGCCCCGATCGAAGCGAGCCCGGCCCAGATCACCCGCCGTTCCGCCACCGCCGGGACCAGCCGCAGGGTCGCGGCGGTGACGATCCCCAGCGTGCCTTCAGAACCGATCAGCAACTGCTTCAGATCGAACCCGCGGTTGTCCTTCTTGAGCGGCACCAGCGCATCGAATACCGCCCCATCGGGCAGCACCGCCTCGAGCCCCAGCACCAGCGCGCGCATCGAGCCGTGACGCAGCACCTGCGTGCCACCTGCATTGGTCGAGACCAGCCCGCCGATCGTGGCCGAACCCTTGCCGCCCAGCGACAGCGGGAAGCGCAGGCTGAGATCCTCGGCGGCCTTGTGCAGCGTCTCGAGAATCACCCCGGCCTCGGCGGTGACTTGCCGGGCGGCGGGGTCGAGGCTGCGGATCGCGTTCATCCGCCGCAGCGAGAGCAGCAGTTCGCCGCCGCCGGCACCCGGAGTGGCGCCGCCCGACATGCCGCTGTTGCCGCCCTGCGGAACGATCGCGACGCGATGTTTGGCGCACAAGGCAATCAGCGCCGCAACCTCGGCGGTCGAACCGGGGGAGGCGAGCGCAAGCGCCTTGCCGGTATACCGTCCGCGCCAGTCGGTCAGCCACGGGGTCACCAGTTCAGGGTCGCGGGTCAGCCCGCGGGGGCCGAGCAAGGCCGCGGCAGCGGCAAGAAATTCTGAGACATCATCGGGCATCACCAACTGGATTTGCACCGTCCGCCCAAGCGGTCAATGCCAGACCGAACCTATCCCTGATCGTGCGCTGGTCGCGCCAGGGTTAAGCCGCTATTCAAGCACCGCGTGCGAGCGGGGCGTCCCGGCGCCTGCGGGCATTGTGCCGAGGGGAACGATTTTGCCGAGCCGGAGCCGCACGCCGCCGCCATGCCTTCGCTGATAGTCACCCTCGCGCCGCTGGCGCTGGCTGCGGCCAGCCCGCACGCGTCCGCCTTCCAGGGCGCTCCCGCCAGCCCGTCGGCGCCTGGCGAGGAGGCTGCCGCGCTGCCCGACTGGACGCTCGAATGGTCCTATTCCTCGCCCGCCGCGCCGATGTCGTTAGCGCCTGAAGGGCGCACGGTATGGAGCCGGATCGCCGATGCGTTCCGCACGCCCAGCACCAACCAGGTCCGGATCGAGCAGCGCCTGACGGTGCGGATCGCCCCGCGCAGCCTGTCGCGCGATATACTTGCCGACTTGCCCGCCGTGCCGCTCGCCAGCCGGTTCAAGGAGCGCAAGGTCGGCAAGTGCCTCTCGATCAAAGGCATTGCCGGGGTCCAGATCGGTGCCGACGACCGCCTGCTGCTGTTCATGCGCGATCAGCGGTTGATCGGCGCGAGCCTTGAAAAGACCTGTGCCGCTCGGGACTTTTATTCGGGCTTCTATCTCGATCGCGGCGGTGACGGGAAGCTGTGCGTCAATCGCGACATGCTTCATTCGCGCTCCGGCAGTGCCTGCACCGTCAGCCGCTTGCGCGAGCTCGTGGCGCTTGAGAAGTAGGGTCGCGCCAGCAATTCCTTGACTTTTGCGCTCGCATCCGCTTAGCGCGGCGCGGTTCCGCCGGGCTGTTTCGTCGTGGGGGGATGATCCGCGCAACCGATGCCGTTCCCGGCCCTTTGCGCGCCACTGCTGACCCCGGAAGCCCTACATGAAATTTGCCGATCTCGGCCTCTCCGACGAATTGCTCGAATCGGTCCTCTCGGCCGGTTACGATACCCCCACCCCGATCCAGGCGCAGGCGATTCCCAGCGTGTTGATGATGCGCGACATCATCGGCATCGCCCAGACCGGCACCGGCAAGACCGCCGGCTTCGTGCTGCCGATGATCGACATTCTCGCCCACGGCCGCCGCCGCGCGCTGATGCCGCGCAGCCTGATTCTCGAGCCGACGCGCGAACTGGCCGCGCAGGTCGCCGAAAACTTCGAGAAATACGGCAAGAACCACGATCTCAAAATGGCGCTGCTGATCGGTGGCGTGCAAATGGGCGATCAGGTCAAGGCGCTGAAGGACGGCGTCGACGTGCTGATCGCCACCCCCGGACGGCTGATGGACCTGTTCGAGCGCGGCAAGATCCTCCTCACCGGCTGCAACCTGCTGGTGATCGACGAGGCCGACCGGATGCTCGACATGGGCTTCATCCCTGACATCGAGACGATCTGCTCGAAGCTTCCCGCGCAGCGCCAGACGCTGCTGTTCTCGGCGACGATGCCGCCGCCAATCAAGAAGCTGGCCGACAAGTTCCTGTCGAACCCCAAGACGATCGAGGTTGCGCGGCCCGCCACCGCCAACATCAACATCGCCCAGTTCAAGGTCGCGGTGCAGAGCCGGGCCAAGCGCGATGTGCTGCGCGATCTGCTCCGCAGCGACAACGTCACCACCGCGATCGTTTTCTGCAATCGTAAAACGACGGTAAGAGAACTGGCCAAGAGCTTGAAACAAAGCGGCTTCTCGGCTGGTGAAATCCATGGCGACATGGACCAGTCGTCGCGCAATGCCGAGTTGCAGCGGTTCAAGGACCGCGAAATCAACATTCTGGTGGCGTCGGACGTCGCGGCGCGCGGGCTGGACGTGAAGGCGGTCAGCCACGTGTTCAACTTCGACACGCCGTGGCATCCGGACGATTACATCCACCGCATCGGCCGCACCGGTCGCGCAGGAATGACGGGCCGTGCCTTTACTTTCGTCGCGCCCGAGGACGCCGAAGCGATCGGCAATGTCGAGAAGCTGACCGGCATGTCGATCCCGGTCTACTCGGCGAATGGCGCACCAGCGGCGGCACCGCGTGAGGAAACCAGGCCAGAGCGTGCGCCCCAAGCGGAAGCTCGTGAGCCGCGTGAACCCCGCGCAGCGCGTGAACCGCGCGCCCCGCGCGAAGACCGTCGCCCGCGCCGTGGGGACCGCGCCGAGCCGGTGCGTGAGGACTTGGCGGAGCCGGTGCGCGAGGAACGTACCGCGCCGGTCGAAGCGCGTCCCGCTCCCCGCGCCGCCGAACCGCGCCGTGCGCCCGAGCCGGTGGAAGACGAGGCCTGGAACGGTCCGGTTCCGGGGTTTCTGGGCAAGTCGGCGCTGGCCTGAGGCCAGCCGGTCGACCCGCTCGGGTCGCGGTCGGGAGGCCGCCGATGTCCATCGACCGACGCGGCTTGACAAGTTTGCCTGTGGTCGGGGGAAGCGGGTCTGGGGAAATTCCCGGGCGCTTACTCCGCTACCCGCACAAAGCTGTCGATCACCCGCTTTGTCCCGCCGGTCTCGAAGCCGATCTCCAGCTTGTTGCCTTCCTGCGCGATGACCTTGCCGTAGCCGAACTTGTCGTGGAACACGCGCGCGCCGACTGCGATGTCGCCGCGCGGTTTGGCGGCGAAGCTGGCGGCGCTGCGGGTTGCCTCG
>Ga0105050_10009395_pt1 | contig 10964 bp, 2 predicted proteins | sample FRY01_FD_78088 | JGI IMG/M metagenome (GOLD analysis project Ga0105050, IMG submission 78088) | Freshwater microbial communities from Lake Fryxell liftoff mats and glacier meltwater in Antarctica - FRY-01 | ecosystem: Environmental > Aquatic > Freshwater > Ice > Glacier meltwater ... | reverse complement strand
TCCCTCCGCCGCTACTGGAAACCCCGGAAAACCTAGTGTTTTTCGGGGTTTTTTCATGGCCGGGATGCACGACAAAGCGGTGCATTTCAAGAAATTGCAGAGACTTGCTGCACCGGAATCTGCACCGCCTTCTCGAAGTGTGATTCCGTCCCCGGCAGATCATGTTTTAGGGCCACTTTGTGGCCGATTCCTGTGTAATCGGCAGAAAAGCATGCGTCGGAAAGTTGCCGCATGGGAAAGATGTGCAGAAGAATTCTTTCAGCGATTTCTTTGAACCCGCTCCACAACGGTAAGCAGTCCCCCCAGCGCAATCTTCGTGATGTAGAGCACCCCGTGGGCAGGATGCTTACGTTGTGGAAGATCAGTGCTCGGCTCGGGAGGAGCCTCGCCCTCCCGTTTGGCAGACGCACGATGGTGTGCAGGTTGCATTCGCTCGTGCGTGGGAAGTCGAGGCCTGGCGGTTCAATCGGGGGTTGCATCCTGAGGAAGGAAAAAGAGTTGCGAACCGCTCGATTGCGACCGTTGGACGATTTCACCGGATTTGCAAACTTTGATCAATTCAGCATTGAGGATATTCTGTCGCCAGAATCCTGAAACGGTTACGTGATCGGCGACGTACTTCGTTCGCCGTTGCCCGCCACCGATGCCTGTACCTGTTCCGCCAACGTCACGTGAACGTAGTGATCCCGTTGAACCTTAGCACTGTGCCCGATCCATGCTGCCAGGATGTGCGCCGGATGACCTTCGTTCAGCCATGCCGTTTCGCAGCCTGCCAAGTAACCTGCATCAGATGCACATGGACACTGGCTCAACCTGAACAATCTCGGAGGTATGCCTGGCCCTGTTGCCGAATGCCCTGGAGGGCGTGACGGAGATTTATCACTTAACTCAATTAAGAACCTTTCAAATACTGCGGTGATGCATCTCAGAAAGAACCGTCGCAGTCTTCACCTCAATGTTCTGCGGACTCTGTCCGATGATGCTGTCGCCTCAGCTACATAAGCATCCATTCCAAAACGGCAGCATGTCGGACAGTCCGGCAATGCCCGAACACATTCATGCGGCGAGTCGGATGCCATCAGGTACGGCAGTAGGGGGATGCGAATCCCCATGTGTGCGATAGAACTGAATTCAGTGAGACATCCGTATGTGGCCCCGCATCGCTCCAGATTGGGATCTTCAAAGTATAGGGGCTGGTATTTGATCGGGTAAGTGAAGATCGGCGGACGAGCAATGGTCCAGGGGATTGCGATGTAGTGGTTTTCGATGATTCGTGCGTTCTGATGCTCACTGATCCCCAACGGAGTCTTCAGAGATTCCCCGTCCGCGGTAACTGGCACCCGAGCCGCGCCAAGACGAATCGCCGACATGGGACGATTGATGATGTCCTCAAGCGACCGACTCACGACCGGTTCGGCATATGGATGCTCAGCCACGTCCGTTTTTTGTGGCATGACTACAATATTTTCAGACAACGCCTGCGTCTGGCTTTTAAAGTAACCTTCCGAAGTCTGTTCGCCGTTCTGACAGAAAATCAAAATTGGAAAATCCGCATCCGACGAAAACGTGTATTGAATTGTAAGCATCGCGTAATCCAAAGAGTTGAATACTTCCCCGTCGTTGATTGTCTCCTTATCTGCAATTGCTCTATCGTCGTCTCTCGTTTTTCCAAATCCCAAAACTTCCTCGTCATGATCATGCTTTGGGGAATCACCCTGAGCATCTGATAGGACTTCCATGTCAAGGGTTTGACTCACTGGGTAACTCGGTAAAAACGAATTCGTTTCAGTCGAAAAACAAGGAAGCTCATGATCAGCCACTCGTCTGTTTGATGAGACATCCTGCGTGAATGTGGATTCAGCCTCATTGGTGCCCATCCTTTCGTCCGTCGGCGCAGTCGGACTGGAAATCTGAGCCAGGCAGATTGCTGCAACAAGTTGCGAAACAACTGACCAAAATGACGCAACCATGGAAAACCTCACATTGAAGAGCCGAGCGAAAGATGTCCTGTCCCTAAAACATCGGGTCATTCCAAATGGTTTCCTGAGACTGTCAGGAATGATGCGGGAAACCGCCACAACAGCGAAAAACCGGAAAGCCGGAATGATCTGAGTTACGGCTAGACACCGCACAGGCCCAATTTTCTGATTTTTTCCCCTAACAGGACAAATTCCGTTGGTGATCGAATTCTTTTCCCATTTTGGTGCATAAGAGGGACCTATACACAGGGGTAGGCCGGAATAAGCCTGCCAAAACTTGAAACCCTGGCCAAAACTTCAGCAAGCCCAGGATTATCCCTTAAGAAGTACGATGTGATTGTTGCTACTTCTGTGGAGGTCATGTGATGATATGCACTTGGCGGAGGGACAGTAGGCGGCCAGGATTTTCCTCGGGATGACTCAGATCGGTACAACACAGGCGGCGGAATGAAGACAGCGATCGAAAGACTTCGTAGGAAACTGTCGCAGTGGCTGGCTCAACAGCGTTTGTTGAGGCGTCGCAAACTGCATGTCTTGCGGCTGGAAGATCGGCGGCTGCCGGATGCCACGTTCGGGGCCACACTTGGTGCGCTGACGCTGGGTGGCTTTGATGGCGGCGATTCGCTGAACGTGGAATTTAATTCTTCCGCGAATCGATTTCAGTTTTCACTCTCCGACGGCCATTGGGACAGCACTCATTCCGGCGACCCCGGATTTCAACTGTCGCCAGACGGAAAGTTGCTGATGTTCAGTGCCACCAGCCTGCAGGAACTGAAGATTGACGCCACTTCTTCCACGTTGGGTGGTCTCACTCCGTTGTCCGTGACCGATTCGTCTGGCGGAATCGCCGTGGGTCATCTGACGATCCTTGGGGCTCGCTCTGTCGTTCTTGATTCCACGGCCAATGACTTTGATCTTCTCGCGATTTCCGCGGGAAATCTGGATCTCTTTGACAGCGACGAAGTTTCGATCCAGTCGCTGGACATTCAACACGATTTCACACTGACGGCGGCTGAGACTATCACCGATGCGGCGGGGGCGACAATCTCAGTCGGTGGCCATGCGCAAATTGTGGGGAGCAGTCTGGTCCTGGGCGACGATGCTTCCGATTCGATTCACTTCGGCTCGCTGAGCTTTCACGCCACCGGAACGGTTTCGATCACTGAGGCCGACGATACGGTGCTCAGCGGCAGCAGTACGGCCGACAGCCTGACACTGCACTCGGCGGGGAGCCTCACCGACGACGGCACCGCCGACCTGCACGTTAATGATCTGGCACACTTCGATGCCGACGCGATCGAACTGGATGACACGTACCATTTCCGAAGTCTTACGGCGTCGTCGAAGTCCGGAGGAATCTCGATCAGCGAATCCGACGACATGTCGCTGTCAGAGATCACCAGCGCCGCCGACATCCATCTGAGCAGCGGCGGGGACATTCACCTGACTGCCGACTCGCACGTGTTTGCAGGCTACCACGCCGAAATCACGTTGACGGCCGCAACGGAAATCACCATCGGGCACGGCGCGAGTATTCACGCCGCAGGCGGCAATGTTCTGATCGATGCCGGACCACATGGCGATCTGTATGCATCCGGCACGATCGATGTCTCGGACCTGGAGCCTGGCGAAATCGGCGGAACCGTCCATTTGCTGGGCGAAAGAGTCGCTCTGCTCGACGGAGCCATCGTTAATTCGTCGGGCGACGCGGGTGGTGGAACGGTGTTGATCGGCGGCGATTACCAGGGAGCGAACGTCGCGATCCACAACGCGGCGCAAAGTTTCGTCGGTTCGAGTGCGACCATTTCAGCCGACGCCATCTCAACCGGTAACGGCGGTCGAGTTGTCATTTGGTCGAACAACAATACTGAATTCTTCGGCATGTTATCAGCGCGGGGTGCAAAGGACGGACACGGTGGCTTTGCGGAAGTTTCAGGAAAAGATTTGCTGACATTTGCAGGCAGAGTTGATCTCACCGGTCAATTGGGCGGTGGAACACTGTTGCTGGATCCAAAGAACATCACAATCGCAGATACCGCAACGCCCGACGTTCGCACTTCGAATGACGCATTCGGTGAAAATCCAGGTTCAAGCGTGACTTTCGACGCGGATACGATCACTGCGGTTACCAACACCGGAGCGGCAGTCGTGTTGCAGGCCAGCAATGACATCACAATCAATGAGAGCATCATCACAAATCGTCCAGCTGGTGCGGGAGGTGCGCTGACCTTGCAGGCCGGGCGCAGTGTGATCATCAACGCGAATATCACGACCGACGACGCGGCGCTGAGCATCACCGCCAACGAGACTCTCGCGAAAGGTGTCGTGAATGCAAATCGAGATCCCGCCGCGGCAGCAATCACGATGGCCAGCGGGACAACAATCCTGGCGGGCACCGGTAATATCACAATTGTCATGTCTACTGGTGCCGGACTGACGAATCGCGACAGCGGTGATTTGACAATTGCCAGCATTACTTCGGCGGGTGTGGTCACTCTCACAAATAACGGAACGACTGCTGGCAGTGATATTCTTTCTGCGTCAGCTTCTTCGCTCATTTCCGCTGCAACTCTGAATTTGACGACTGATTCAGGAACAATTGGTGACAGCATCCTGGCGCTGCAGTTCGACGTCTCTACTCTGACCGCCAATTCATCAGCAGCGAACTCAGCCCAGTATCTGAGCGAAGTCAACACCGTGGCGATCGGAACTACTGGTCTTAACGCGGGCACAGGCACTGTGACACTCTCCAGCGGAACATTTTCGCTGCCAGCTGCAAATCGGATCAACGACTCGACAACGCTGGCGATCGACAGCGGAGCCAGCTTTCAGATGAAAGGGTTCAGCGAAACAATCGGCGGCCTGAACGGTGCCGGAACGGTGGAAAACGAATCCGGCCTTGCCAACACATCGACGTTGACCGTGAGCAACGCTGCGGCGAACACTTTTTCAGGCATGCTGCGAAACGGAGACGGCATAGGAACAGACGGCACGCTTGCTTTGACAAAATCCGCTGCTGCCACTTTGATTCTGTCGGGCTCGAACACGTACACCGGGGCAACCATCGTCAGCGGCGGCACTGTGCAGCTTGATGGAACAATTGACGCCAATTTTACGTCCTCAGCGACAGTTGCAGTCTCCGGCACCGGCACTCGCCTCACTGGCACTGGAACGATCAATAATGCGGTCACAGTGTCCACTAATGCCACACTTGGCGGTCGCCTCAACATCACCGGGCCAGTGACGATTAACTCGACAGGAACGCTCTCCCCAGGCAACAGCCCCGGCATCATCTCGACTGGAAATCTCAGCCTCGCCAGTGGCAGCACGTTCACTGTTGAGATCGACGACAACAACACAGTCGACCCGCTTGTCACGCCGCCCGGTGCCGTCGCAGGGACCGATTACGATCAGGTGCAGGTCACTGGTTCGGTGACAATTGGCGCAACAGCGAAACTCAATTTGCAGGATCTCGGATCGACCGGCATCAATCCACGCGACGTCTATGTCATCATCGACAACGACGGCAGTGCCGACGCTGTCAGCGGCACGTTTGGGTCAGTCATCGGTGTGACGGACATTAACGGCGGAACGCTGGCGAGCGGCGATCTCCTCGACCTGAACGGCGACTTATTCCGCATCTTCTACAACGGCGGCGATGGCAACGACATTGTGCTCATCGGTCGTCCGGCGATGCTGCCTGACGTCTTCGTCTCCAATAGTTTCGTCGGACTGATCCCAGGAGCATTGATTTCGGACGTTAATTTTATCGCCGGTGGTGCCCAGCCAGGCGTCTACGGCATTGACGGCTTTGCGACTGTCGCCGAAGGCGTCGTCGGCGTTGATACAAACGGCGTCATTCATGTCGATCAGGGAACCTTCCTCCACACCGGCACGCTTCAGGTGAACCGATCGGTAACGATCGACGGACAGGGAATGGACCTGACGCAGATTCTCAAATCGGGAGCGCCGACCGGCAATTTTGACGAAGCGATCCGAATCTCGGCTGACAACGTAACGCTTAGCGATGTGAAGCTCGGCTGGCAGGTACACAGCACGACCGTGTCGAATCCGTCAGTGGATTACAGAGGCTACGTCGTCGTCACAACCGCCGACAACACCACGATCTCACGCGTGCTGTTCGGCGACAAACTCACTGGCGAAGGATACCGCAGCGCTGTCGTGTTCGAAGGAACTGCTGGTAACGGAGCCGATGGGCTCGAAGTATCCGATTCCATCTTCGAAGGACGCTGGGGCCGAGGTGTCATTCGCGACGGAGACGCGGGCAGCGGTGAGAATTTCCTGATCACTCGAAACGAATTCCGCGAAGATCATTTCCGCTGGGGGCCGATCGCTATCGGCCCTCAGGACAGTGCCGGAACACCCAACAACTTCGCCTTCAGCGGAGAGATTTCATTCAACTACTTCGGCAACGGCCTGGACACGGTCGATTTTCAGGAACTCGGAAACCAAAACTTCACCGTCACGATCACCAACCAGGCCCTCACCGCCGCGGGACTTCAGATTCTGCACAACACGTTCGACTGGAATGATTCGAACGTGATCAATCAAACGGGCAATTACGCTCAGCCTGCGGGCGTATACATCACCCCGGCGCTGACCGGCAACGCCAGCCAGATCCTGATCCAGAACAACATTTTCAACAACTTCGCCTACGCAGGCCCTCAGCCGGGAACGACCGATCCGCAATGGCGACCGACGGGTGGCGTATTTGGCGGCGCGCTGGAGTTTGACGGCGCGGATGATTTTGGTGTTTGGCAGAGTTCATTGTTTGACGTTGGCACCGCCGGCACCCTCAATTTTTGGGTGCAGATGCATGATACCTCTCGACGCAACCAGTTCTTCGAAGGTCCGGGCAACGCCGGCTTCGAAATGCAGTATCGCAACACGAGTGGAGGTCAGGTTTATGGAAGAGCGACCACAGTTGGCGGCGACAATGTCATTCGTTCCGGACCGGACGGTGCCACGCTGTTGAATACGTGGCACAACATCCAATACACATGGGACTTCAATGCGATAAATGCCACCGGCAGGATGCGAATCTATATTGATGGCGCGCAGTCCGGCTACTTAACAGGATCTACTCCAAATGACCTTACCTGGGCCACAGTGGTAAGTACCGTCAATGGACTGATGAATGTCGGCCGAGACCCTGGAGATACTTCTCGGTATTTTGATGGCCTCATGGATGATGTCGGTTGGTTCAACAGCGTCCTCACTGCAGTTGAGCGGACAAATATCCAGAATAATGGAGTCGCCGCGCTCAGCACCGACTCACGGCTCGTCGCTCACTGGGATTTCGATCAGGCAACTGGGCAGATCGCGGTCGACAACAAGAACGGCATCGGGATGTTCATCTCGACCGACGGAATCGTTCCGTTCGGTCCAACTTATCAGGCCGGCATTGGACAGTTCGGCGGCGCGCTGCAGTTTGATGGTGCCGACGACTTCGCCACGTTCCAGGATCCAAACTTCGATGTCGGTGATCACGGCACACTGAATTTTTGGGTCAACATGGATGACACCACTCGGCGTAACGAATTCTTCGAAGGTCCGGGCAACGCGGGCTTTGAGATGCAGTACCGCAACAATTCCGGTGGTCAGGTCTATGGGCGAACCGACACGGGCGGCGACTTCGTGATCCGCAGTGGCGGCGACGCGGCCACGCTCAACAGTGGCTGGCACAACATCCAGTACACATGGGACTTCACCACCAAAGAAATGCGGATTTACATCAATGGCGCTCAGTCTGGATACCTCGCCAACTTCACGCCAACGGATCTAAACTGGACCGCCGTGACGGATACTGTCAACGGTCTGATGAATGTCGGTCGTGACCCCGGTGACGTCACTCGTTACTTCGATGGTTTAATGGACGACATTGCATGGTACAACGACGTGCTTTCGACTGTCGATCTGGCCGCAATTCGTACCACTGGCGTCTCCGCTCGCACCGATCTGGTTGCCCACTGGGCGTTCGATACCGCACCGACCATTGACAATACATATCTCGGCGACAGCGGCACCGTCATCGTCCTCTACCTGCAGCAACTTCCCCCATCGCCACCGGTATCCGGTTACGGCGTCGTCACGCCCGCCGCCGCCGTCGTGCTGAACAACGTCTTCTTCAACGATGTCGCCAGCGAATATGCCGATTCAAATCAGGTTCTCGCCCCCGGCAATCTCACCGGCCCGACCGCCAATCCTTTCTTCAAAGGCGACGATCCAAACGTTCCCTTCGCGGGAACGACGCTGGCGGAATTTTACCGCCCGCGATGGGGTTCTTCCGCCGCATTCCAATCGACCGAGTTTCAGGCCGACATCGCAACCATGATCCCGCACATCGGTGCTAATCAGGAAGACCCGGTTGCGTTCGGCGTCGAGGACATTCAGGTTGCCGGGACGGATTTTGATGACCTCGTGGTCCTCACCTTTTCCAGCGACAACGACGGATTTTTCACGTTCACACGGAACGTGACGGGAGCGTCGCCTGAGTTCGTCGGTTCATTCAACTTCGTCGATATTACGTCGTTCACATTCGACGGTTACGGCGGCGACGATGTGTTCATCATCGTCCAGCCCACGGCGACTCAGGGCGGTCTGTTCAGCCTGGTGAATGGCATCACGTTCAATGCCGGCACGCAGAACAGCGACGGCAACGCCCTGAACAGCGATGGCGGCACCGGCGGCGACACGCTGGTCCTGCTCACGTCGGCCACTGATCAGGCTGTTCTTGATTCCGCTAATTATGTTTTCGGCAACGACGATCCGATTGAGCGCCATTCCGGAACGATTACGCTCACGGATGGCTTGCTTTCCACGGTCATCGCGTTTAACGGCACTGAACCGATTCGGGATGAGTTGAGCGTGAACGCGCGAACCTTCGCATTTGCCTCGACGATCGCCGGGGGCGCTGAAACAATCACTGTGTCGACACCAGGCAACACGGTCGCGATGACTTCGACGACGTTCATGGGAGATGAAATTAAGCCGCAGGTTACGTCCCGAACGCTTGACAACCGAATTCAGTCAACGCTCGGACCCAGTGTCAGTTTTGCGAACTCAAATACCCAGCTCACGATTAACGCAGGCAGCGGCAACGACATTGTCAACATTAATTCAATCCATGCTAACTTTCACTCCGCCCTAACCATCAATGGCGGTGGCGGAATTGATAGGGTGAATCTCAACGCCAGCCTCACGCTGGGAAACACGGTCGTCGGAAACACAGGGAATCTGACGGTCACATCAGAAGCCATCAACCTGGCCGCAACTGTTGCAATCAACACCACTGCGGAGACAACCGGCGACGGCTACGTGCTGCTCACAGCAGACTCAAATGTGACTCTCGGCGGTGGTTCCACGATCACCACCAGCACAGGCTATGTGCTGACCATGACATCGAACGGTCCAATTGATGTTGATGGCATGATCACCACCGGCAGCGGCAACGTCCTGCTGATGGCAAATGGCTCATTACGAAATATTGCACTCGATGCCGACATTATCAGCTCCAGCGGACACATCACGCTGATGGCGGCGAATACTATTAACATTGGACCACTGGTCGATATTCAGACCGCCGGCGCGGGCACGATCACGATTGAGGCTGCTGCGGACTCAGTGACGATGAATACGTTATCCACCGTCTCAACAGTCAACGGCGACATCCGCGTTAAAGCAAATAATGACGTGACCGTCAGCAGAATCTCGGCCAGCAACGCCAATGTGAGTCTGGTCAGCGCGCTGGGCTCGATTCTGGACGCTGATGCAGACGATACCGACACCGACATCATCGCGCTTGGTCTCCGCATTCAGGCCGCTGTCGGCATCGGCACGCTCGGTGCCGGCAGCAATGCGATCGAGACCACCGTAAGCAAACTGAGTGTGCGGGCTGCCGGCGGCGGGATCAACGTCCTGGAAAGCAATGGACTCGCGGTCGATGATGTGACAGTGACGACTCAGAAGGTGCAGACGGATGGCATGACTCTCGCGGTTACGGACGCAACGCAGAGCGATCTCGTCTCGACCGGCGACGGCTCCATCGTGCTGCGCTCACAGGCAGGTAACCTGACCCTGAACGATGGCACAGCCACGTCTGATAGCTCCGCGATCAACGTGAACGGAACCGGCAACCTGCTGCTGCAGACGCTTGGCAGCAATGGCGATTTGATTATCAATGCGAAAGTTTCCAGCGGGACCGGGAATCTGACACTCGTCGCCGCTGATGACATTGACATCAATGCAAATCTTTCGACGACGGGCGCAGGCACCGTCTACCTGCTTTCCGGCAACGGCGCAGCCGATACAATCACCGGGATTGATATGGCCGCTGGCACCTCGATCACAACGGGCGGAGGAAACGTGAGGCTGTCGGCGACCGGTGAGAGCGACATTCGGCTGGGCGTGATTGACGCGGGCAACGGCGATGTGAGCCTCATCGCTGAACGCCACATTCTTAACGGCGGTGTCGCTTTGAATGTGGTCGCCAACGATCTGCGAATGGTGGCTGACGCCAACTCAGGCGGCGTCCCTGGACATCTGGGAATGATCGGCAAATCAGATGTGCAGAGTCCCCGGCAGGAGACTGTAAATCGCGAAGCCATCGGCACGAATGTCAACTTCATCGCGGCAAAGGCTGCGGAAGGTATTTACATTCACGAAACCAATAGTATCGATGTTTCCACGACTGGAGATGCCAGTGGGAAGATAAATATCAACGGCGTGACCGTTGACTCGACGACAACCCTATTGTCAGACAACTTCCAAAGTCTGGAAGACCTGCGGACCTCGGCGAACGGCTCGATCAAACTGGTGGCGGAAGCGGGGACGATCACCCTGAACGGCGGAGGCGACACGGCGGGGATCAGCGCGAACGGGACAGGCGACGTATTACTGGAAGCACGCGGCGGATCGAGCGACGTGATCGTGAACGCGACAATCATCAGCGGGACGGGACACGTG
>Ga0105050_10009393_pt1 | contig 10965 bp, 14 predicted proteins | sample FRY01_FD_78088 | JGI IMG/M metagenome (GOLD analysis project Ga0105050, IMG submission 78088) | Freshwater microbial communities from Lake Fryxell liftoff mats and glacier meltwater in Antarctica - FRY-01 | ecosystem: Environmental > Aquatic > Freshwater > Ice > Glacier meltwater ... | reverse complement strand
TAAAAAAATTTTTCTTTCTTTTTTTTTAATCCCCTTAAATTTTTTTTTCTCTAATTTTTTTTTTTAAATTTTTTTTAAATTTTTTTTTTTTTTTCTTATTATCTTTTTTTTTATTATTTTTTTTTTTTTTTTTATCATTATTATCCAATTCATCAGCTAATGCTGCAAAACGTGAATTACTTTTAAATAGGTTATTCATATTATTAACTTTTATGTTATTTAGTTATATTATATACTTTATTTATCTTTAAATATATTTAAAATATATTATAATTAGTTATATAATATTTAAATTATACTAATAATAATTTAAAGACAAAAAATAAGTATATATGTCTCTCTACAGCAATGATTTTTGTATTTTAATATTTTATGAAAAATGAATATTTATTAGTTGTTTAACAACTATTATTATGTTATATATTTAATATGGAGACAGTAAATTTTATTAAGTAAAAAATAAATTTATAAGTAAAAAATAGCTTATAAATTTATATTAATTAATTATGTTAATTCAATCAGTTATATTTTGGCGAAGAATTCGCTTGATTCGTCTAAGAATACGTAGAACTAAACAGTTAAGTTAAATATCATCAACATTAATTTCTTCTTCTTCATTTACAATATCATGTGTTATACCAGCCTTTGCATCAGCTATTTGTTTTTTAATAAGATCTTGATATTCAATAGTAGCTTCATCAGCAAATGTAAATCCATTAAATTCATCATCTAACATTTCAGATGATTCAGCATTTAATGTTCTACCATCATTCGCAATAAATTTAGACCAATTTACATTTGTTACATTATTTTTAAGTCTCATTTTATCATTATCATTATAAACTTCAAGCAAATCACAATTCAATGTCTTACCCTTTGCCTCTTGATTTTCCCATTCTCTTAATCCAACAATAACCCAAGTATTAACGGCAATAAAATTATCACGTTTTCCTCTAGGTCTTGAGAATGCGCCTCGAATATGACAGTTCATCATAGTTTCATCAAGCGTCATAACCTGACACATTTTACCACCAAAAATCTTGGTAATTTGTGCATAAACTTCGCCTTCTTCTTCAACAAGACGTAATGTATTATCTTTTTTACCAGAATTACAGTTCTTACGAGCATAACCCTTAGTTTTACTACCTCCAAAGTTCTTAACCATTTTTGCGTATTATTATAGTATATATTGTACTTTAATTTCTTTAAATTGTTTTCAATTTTATTTTAAAAAAGAATTTAAAGAAACATTATGTTAAATCTACATCTTTAACATTAAATGGAGCAATATTATCATAAAGAGTTGAGACTTGAACACAAAAGGCAAAATCAGTTTGTTTTAAATCTACTAATTCACCTTGTGGACTAATCATTTTTATTGATATTTTTTTTAGATTTATAGGTGCGGCATAATTTCGTGTTTTATAAATAAAATTTGCGTTGTTATCAAAACTTGCTGTATATTTAGGTGTTGTAATTGGTAAAACAGCAATAATATTATTACTTAAAAATCCTGTTGGAAAAACTCCAATTGTTGTATTAAATTGAAAATCAGTATAATCATCTAGTTGAAAATAATAATAGTCTTGAAGCGAATCTTGATAAACAGATTCAGTTGTATATGATTGTAAACCACTATATAATATTTGTCTATAACCAATTATATAACCCATTGTATAAGCATAATTTGATGGATTTACACCAGTTTTTGCATCTTTATCTGTTGCGTTTGTATTAAATTCTGTATTATATAAACAAAACTTTCCACGTGATATTGTGTTATATTCTTTTGTTAAAATATTCATTGTAAATGTATTTGTAGTATTAGATATAGTAATTTGTTGTGTATATTGGTTAAATGTTACCTTAAATCGATTTGGTGTGCTGCCTAATAGTTGAATGTTTATTGCACTTTCTAAAATAAGTGGAAAATCTGTGCTTTCGTAATTACCTTCTGGTAAAATCACTATTCCTTCAATACCTGTTCCGTCTTCATGTATAAATAATTGATTAGTTTCTTTTTCATTGGAAAAAGTATTCGAAACATTTGGTATTTGAATACCAGATAGCGAAATAGCTGTTACATTTTTAATTGTAAATGGTAATGAAAATGAACAGTTATTTGAAATTGTATTAAAGTAGTTATCTCTATATAAAGTATTAAATATATAGTTTGTTGTTGTTGTTGAAACATTATAAGAATTAGAAGATTTTGGATTTATTTTTTGAGTTTGAAGAGAAGGATGAGATGTTAAAGGATTTATAATTTTACCAACTGTTTCTTCATACTCATCTTTAACAATATTATTATCTTTTTTTACAGTTTTAATAATTTCTTCATTTTCATCTGTTATATTTTTTAGCAAAACAGTTTTTCCATTATTTATAAAATCAATTAAATCATACTTATATTGTAAACTTTTAGAAGATTTTAAAATATTTACTGTTAATGCTTTATATCTCTCTTCTAACTCTTCTGCATCATAATTATTATCTACTTTAAAAAAATTAATCAAGTCATCTACAGAATAATTTTTAATATCTAAATCTAAACTTTGATCCATAAATATACATAAGGATTTAAATTTAATTAAATATCTTATAAATAATTTAATTAAGACATATTAAAATTATGCGTTGCATTTTTATCTTTTATTAATATATAAATGAACGGTGGAAGAAAACTCAGTGCATGGAATATTTTTGTTAAGAAGGTTTATCAAGAAGGTAAGAGAAAGAATAAGAATTACAGCTTTAAACAAGCTTTAGGTGATGCCAGTAAACGTAAAGGCGAAATGGGTAAGTCTAAGAAGGGTGGTGCTATGCCTACCTTAACTCCTGCTGATTTTACAACAGGCGGTACTCGTAGACGCAGTATGGCTATGGCTGGAGGTAAATCTCGCAGACGTAGAAGACGTTAAATATTAAATAATACATTTTATTTTATTAAAAATTGTATTATTTTTGTAAATTTTCAATTAATAAAGATATTTTATCATTTTTAAGATTATTTATGTATTTCCAATTGGTTTCTTCATTCAATAACTTATTATAAATTTCTCTCATAGATTCAAAATTATATCTCTTTTGCGGATTTGGATGAATATTTTTAGAAAGTTCCATAAATAATTTACTTATAAAAGTACCTTGAAGAGAGAATAATTGTAAAATGTTGCCAATAATATGTAAATACAATACACTTAAACTAAATAAGTCCCATGTTTCAATATTTTCTAGCAATAATTTAATTATCTCTCTTTTATCTTTATTAATATACTGTTTTAAAGTTTCTATGCAACATTTTTTATAATCAGAAACATATTTATCTGAAAAAAACGATAAAACACTTAAATTATTTGTATAAATTTCACATATTTCTTCAATAAATGAATATGAAATAGTATTAATGTCATTTTTAATTAAGTAAAATAATACATGCACTTCTAATGGCTTGTAAATATAATTATCATTTACGTTTTCAATTATATGTGTAAAATATTCTTCATTTAGCTTGTTATATCGCAAACTATATTGAAAATTTTGCAATATTGGCTTCTCTCCACATTGATTTAATAAAATTATATTTTGAGGACATAAATTAAAAAAACATATATATTCTTTATTTAAATTATATAAACTATTTAAAATATACGAAAATGATTCAATAACAGTAAAAATAAGTAATTTAATATTTATTGAAAGCATTATAAAATCATAAAAATCACTATATTCTTTATATTTATAAGAAATATTTAAATAACGTGTTTTATCAGTTAATAAAACTTTATCAATGTATTTATCGTTTAATTGACTTATATTTATAAATTCATAGCTATCAGCTATATAATAATTAGAGAGATAATATGGTATACACCTAATTTTTTCACATATTTGAACTTCATTTATGCTATAAAAATTATATTTTGTGGTTTTAGATTTCACATCCGGTCTATTTTCATCACTTTTTTTGCCATTCTTTGAAAAAAAATGGGATTTTAATCCATTTAACTCAATATTTGTTTCCATTATATAACTATTAATTATGCTTTTTAAGTTATTTACTTATTAATAATTAAGAAATATCTATTTTTATATGTTTTCTTAATTTTTTGTTTAATTTCATTTGAATCTGTAAAACCATTATTGCATAGCTTTTGAACTTCTTCCTTTAATAATTCTAAATTATTCTTACAGAAATAATCAAAACTATCTGATGGTTTATCTGAAATATTTGACTTGATGTAGTCATCCATTGCTTCAATAAATTCCTTATTTGTTCCGATATACTGACGTCTTTGAACTGGTGCCTTTTTTTCAGTGCTCTTCTTTCTAAAATAATAACGTGCAGATTTAAACATTTTATCTAAAATATCGCCATCATAACCAATATTATTTAATCTTCTTACTTCTTCACTTACAATACCATCATTGTCTTCAGTCCAGAGCTCCCATGATTCCTTAAAATCCTTACGGTGGTCATATTGATGAATTTTTGAGAATTTATATAATTCATCAGTAAATTCATTTGTAAACTTGAATCTATAGATGTTATAGATAGAATTGTCAACTGCGTTTTCAATAGTAGTCATTTTTACGATATAAGTAGTTTGTTTTGCTTTTATTTTTAATTGCTTTTTTTATTTCAATTTTATTATTAAATAAAATTGAATTAAAAATAATTAAAGTATTTTAATTTATAATTAAAGAAAATGGATGATTTTTTTGAAGACAAAGATGATAACGAAGTTAGACAGCCTGATAATGTTGTTAGCGAAGGTTTGTATTGCCACCGAACTCAAAGGGATATGATTGATATTCATACTGCTGTAATTGACGGCGAACCTTTTAATCCTGAAAACAGTAATAAGCCAACTCATAAGTGGGACTTATGGCCTACAACTCGCCAAGGTGATGATTGCGAGAAGAGACTTGACAATATAGAAGAGATTATGGTTACTCGCGGATGGAAATTAGCAAACGATAACCAAGAATCAGATGAAGAATAAGTGCTTTAAGTAGAAAATTACAATATAAATTTAACTAATATAAAGAAAAATATAAAATTATAAATTTGATTTTTTTATTTGTAATCCACTCAATATTCTTTGATGAGCTATTTAATTTATTACTAACTATGTGATTAAGTTGTTCTTTATTTTCGGTATTTTCAATAAATGCTAAAGCAACTAGTCTATGTAAACACTTTAAGTAATATAATTAATAAATCCTTCAATTAAACATAGTAATAATTTCAATATCAAAATCGTCTAAAAAATCTTGACCCCATGTTTCCTTAGGCATATTACGATAATGCTTTATATATTCTTCCGCAGTAAAAGTGTGTTCGTCTGTAAATAGTGTCATACAATAACATTTTTTGGGTTCACTATGTAACTTATATTGTTTGACAATTTTACTGACATCATTAAAGATATCATCTAATGATTCTTCTAACATTTCTTTAGTTATCTCATCACGATAACCATTTTTGTATTCAATATAGTATAAATAACTTTTGAGTGTAGACATTTGTATTACTTAATATATGAAATAACTTTTATATTTGTTTTTTAAATTGTATATAGTTTTATAATTATATATATATATATATGGAAAATAGTGATGAAGACCTTTTCAATGCTGCTAAAAATGGTAATTTAGGGGAAGTTAATAAATTACTCGACAAAGGAGTAGATCCAAATAAGACGATTTTTAATGGAGAAACGCTCCTCTATATAGCATCTCAGTACAACAATCTTGAAGTAGTAGAAGCTCTCCTCGAAAAAGGAGCAGATGTTGATCAGGCGACAAATAATGGAGAAACGCCTCTATATATTGCATCTCAGGAAGGTCATTCTGAATTAGTAGAAACTCTCCTCAAAAAAGGAGCAGATCCAAATAAGGCGAGAACTGATACTAGAGAAACACCTATACAAGTAGCAACTAGACCGGGTCTAGCAGATTTTATGGGAGATTATCAGCGAAAAGAAAAAACATTACAAGGAGTTCAAGGTATTACAGAGGTTGTTGGTAATGATTATGATGCCTATTTGCCAAAAGATTTATATGAATATATTGGAAAAAAAGATCGTAATGACAACTATGTTGCTGGTAGAAGAAGAAAAACAAAGAAATCTAAGAAATCTAAGAAATCAAGAAAATCTAAGAAATCAAGAAAATCTAAGAAAAGGTAAAGAAAAATAAAATAAAAAGTTTTTTCTTTTTTGTTGCGCTTTATTATAATTATGTATAAGTTCATCAATAATATTAATTCAACGAAATCTCGTGGTCAAAAAAATATGCCAATTGCTACACAAAGCAACTCTGCTGTTGAGGCATTTACTAATATGAGAGAATCCAAAACAGTTTCTCTCTTTAGTCAACCATATCTTGATAAATATAATAAATGTTATAAAAATATTGTAACTTTAAATTTACCTCCGCAAGGTCCTTTAGCTGAATTAGTCCGATTTGTCAACTTTCCAAAACTTAGCGAGTTTAAACAATCTACACCTTGTAGTCCCATTAAACAATGCGGCTACGCACTTATGTCTTTAGATGGATGTAGTATGGGTGGCTCTTGTGACAACTTAATGACGGTAGATGAGGTGCCAACATTAATTTCTTTTTTAGCTTCAAGTGGCTACACTGTTGATACAAGTATAACAAAAATGTTAAACCAAAGCGAAATTCGTTTTGATACAAATATCGGCAATAAATTAATATGCTTTATTACCTTTAACGGTTAAAATATAATGTTTGATTAAAATGTAATGACTAACTAAAATATAAAATTGATTTATAATTTAAAGAATAAGTATAAATTATAAATAAAAATGTCTAGCCACGTAGATTTTAGCTCGTTAAACGTAAAAATTTCCGATAATGTTAAAGCATATCCACTTGAAAAACAACAGGAAATCTTTCAGTACCTAAGTGAAATGGATGAAATTAATAAACAAGCCTATAATATTGCTTTCAATCATTTAGAAAGTTCTTTTGATATCTTACGAAGTAATGGTTATAAAGAATGGAAAAATTCAAAAAAGGTATAAATTTTAATATCTTCTATATTTTCTGGTCTTTCTTAACCTAGATTTATATTTTCTGGTACGAGTTTTGCGTTTTCCACCAATAATATTTTGTGAGTTTACATTTGCCAATGGATTTACCAATGGTTTTTGAAATTGATTTAATGAATTCATTGTTCTACTCTCAATCGCAGCTTTTTCGCTTTTAAGCTTTTCTAAATTTTTTTTAAATACTACAGCACTATCAGAGGCAGAAGTTGTTAACTCAGCAGCGGCAGCTGTGGCTGCAGAAAAAGCCTCGCCAATTTTTGACGCATCTTGAATAAGTGAATATGCTAAACCAACTCCAGGTATTTCCTTAACAGCATTACTAGCAATAACAGTAGCAGTTTCACCTGCTTTTTCTGCAGCTTTAGAACCAACTTCCAAGGCTTTATCTGTCATAGGGTCAATAAGAGGTTCAAGTGCTTTATAATAAACAGCTGCATTTTGAACAAATCCTTTTAAGATTTCTGTTGTTTTTTTAACATTTTCAGGATTTGTAATAGTATTTTTTAGATTATCTAATGCGTTGCTAACTTCTTGAGGATTTGTTACATCAACACCAAGACTCTCGCTAACATTTCCTAAAGCATTTATTGCAACACCTTTGGCAGCATTTGATATATTAGATACAAAAGCATTACTTTTGGCAAGTCTCTCGTCTTTCATTTTTTGTAATTCTTGAAGATTTTGATTTTCGAGATTTGTATTATTATTATTTATATTCATTAGTTATATATAATAATCAGTTTTTAAATTTTAAATTTTTATTTTTTTTCTTTTTGCATTTTTTTAAAGTCTGCAAAAGACATCGCATATTTCTTATCAACTACTTTTCTACTTACTTTTTTAAGAAAACTAAAATTCACCATTTTTCCTTCATATGTATATCTATTTGCCTTTTCTTTTAATAATATCTTTTCATTTGCTTGTTTTTCATCAAGTTTTTGGTTAGGAATACTATTTTTAGGCGGCGCACCTGTGCTTACTTTACCTGTTCCTGCCTCTTTATTATAACTCTTAAATTTGGCAAATACATTTTTCTTTTCTTCAATTGGTTTGTTTTGTTTTATTGCATCTTCTCTGATTTGTTTTTCCTTTTCAGCCTTTTCTTTTTCTTCATCTTTTTCTTTATTCCATTTTTCTTCTGCAGCCTTTAGTTCATCATCCATATCTACATAAATAGGTCTACAGTTAAATTGCTTTACAAATTTTCTTGCAACTGTTTCTAAATATCTATACGGAATACTATTATCACTAAAATATTTAAATGAACATCTACTAACATCGTAAGTTAGCAATACATTTCCTTGTGGAGTATATTCCATAACATGACATCCTGCAAGTTTATTTAAACGTTCTTGGATTAAAAAATTATGTGCCGTTTCTTCTGCTTCTTTTTTTAGTTCAGTAAAATCATTATCTGTTTCAAGTAACATTTTATAATCAACTTCTTCTTCTTCTAATAAATCCACTTCTAAACGAAGTTTTTTAAGTACATCTTCTTTTGTTACACATAATGAAAAATCCATTTCATCTTCCTCATTATCATTTATAAGACAATGAATGTCATCTGAATTTTTATATTCTTCTATTTTTTTTGAAATTTCTACAACTTTTTTTTTACATATTTCAAGCTTTTCTCTCTTTTCTTTAAGTAATAAATCAAATACTTCATTTAGTTTGTTTAATTTAATTTGTTTTTCTTCTTCTGTAAATTCATAATCCTTATTCATTTTTCTAACGTCTTCAAGGAATTTATCTTCGTATTTAACTGGAGGTTTTTTTTCAATAATAACTTCAACTGTTTCTTTTTCTTCTAATTTTTGCTTTTGCTTTTGTTTTTCTCTCTGTTTTTCATATTGTTCTTGAATAAAAAAATACATTTTTTGAAATAATAAATACATATTTGTTATTGGACCATATGCTTTAAAATACCATATAACAAATAGCGATATAAATAGTTTTTCAATATTCATTAGTTTATTATATTTAATACTTTATTTTTATATTGTTTTTACAATTAAATTTGTTTTTTTCTCTCTTCAAATAAATCCTTTATTTCGACAGATAAATCTGGAAGCTTTATTAATTCATAGTTTTTCTCTTCCGCATCCGGGTGTAATCTAACTAGAAACAATTCTTTTATAACCTTATTATATTTAGCTTCTATAATTCCCTTATATGTATTTAATTGAAGAGCATAATGCCAAAAGTTTGAATCTGGTAAATGACAAATTTGCGGCGGTAATGCAAACTTATTAAATTGATTTATTCTTGTTATATTTTTTGCTCTCTTCCAGTCATAAATTGAAAGAGTTCCGTCAGGATTTTCATATATCATATCAATTGAACCAGATATTTTTACATCTTCATTATATACAGTCCATTCAGTTCTATACGGTTTAAGGTCAGGAAAATCTCTAACAAAATTAATGAAATACTGCCATTCAATTGCTTTTGATGAAAGAGCGTCTTTATTATTAATCATATATAAATCATATAGCTCTTTATTTGTATAACCTCTAGAAAGATGCGGATTATTATTAAAGCATTCAATTTCGTAGTGAAGGTCGGTTCCAGCTCCTGTAACAGCTCCGTTATTTGAGTTCCATTGAGACTTAATTTGCTCTGGAGTTAGCCCCCAATATTTATGTCCTTCTTTCCATCCTTTACTTTTCATCATATTTCCAATAATATCATCAGCAATAAATTTTGGGAAATGCTCATGATTCCAAGTAGTAACAGATGTATATTTTATACCAGGTTCTGTTAAGATAATATATTTATGATCTTTCTCATAAAATTCAATGTTAGCATCACGAGAGTGAGCATTTGTATCAGATAAAATGTTGTGTAAAACTGTTGTCATTGTATATATAGTATTGTATGAAATATTATATATATATTTATTTTTATCAATTTTTTATTTATTGTAAAAGTCTTTTTTTAAATCAGATAATTCCTTTTTCAACATCTTAATTTCATTGATTAAGACAGGTATTAAGCCAGAATAGTTAATACTTTGGTTCGTATCACCATCTTTCTCACCACTAACAATTTCAGGATAAATTGATTGAACTTCATGAGCAATTAAACCAATATCGTTTTTATTTGATTCAGTATTTAAATATCTTACTGGTCTTAATGCGTCTATAGTATCAGTTGTAGATAATTCAGTTATATTTTTCTTAATACGATAATCGGATGTTGAGTTAAAACTAGTGGCAGTTACTGTTCCATTAACTTGTAAAGCTGATGTAGGATTTGTTGTTCCAATTCCTACATTACCACCTTTTGGATTTAATAATAATGCACAAATATTATCTACACTGTTATAATAATCTAAAGATTGAATAGAACCTGCTTCACCAACTCCTGCTGTATAATATGAACCTAATTTTAATTGTGATGAACCTGTTGTAGTTCCAATTGTTAATCCTGATGGCATTGAATTTTGCGTTAATCCAGCATAATTAGTGTTTCCGTTTACAGCTAACGCACCTGTAGTTGGCCACATCTCATTAGTATAATTTATACATACTTGTCCAGTTGATGTGATAACAAAGGGTAATGCAGAGCCATTACTTGTTGTAGATGTTATAGGCAATATACCAAAATTATCAGTAGATAATTGATTAACTATACCATTTCCTAAAACAAAACTAGTTGGATAACCTGTATTAGCTAAAAGTATACTTGATTCGTTACCGCCTTGTATAGTTAATTGTTTTGTAGGAGCAGTTGTTCCAATTCCTACATTTCCACCTCTAGTTTGTAAACAAACTGGTTGAAGAGCTGAATTACCTCCTGCATTTATATATCCAATACCACTTGTATAATCTACACCAAGATCCATACTATAAGGCGTTGATCCTGATTTTGTTGATAC
>Ga0105050_10009390_pt1 | contig 10966 bp, 7 predicted proteins | sample FRY01_FD_78088 | JGI IMG/M metagenome (GOLD analysis project Ga0105050, IMG submission 78088) | Freshwater microbial communities from Lake Fryxell liftoff mats and glacier meltwater in Antarctica - FRY-01 | ecosystem: Environmental > Aquatic > Freshwater > Ice > Glacier meltwater ... | reverse complement strand
CTCATCATTCCAGGGCCGCAGGGACATTTGTGCGGATCCTCGCCCCAGACGCGCATAATGAGATCGCGCCACAAGGGGCGAAGCGCACGCCCGCTTCTTGGCTCGGGCGGCGGAAGGATGAAGAGAGTCCCCGGCGGAGTCTCCTCACCTCTCAAGACTGAAAAATATGGAAATCAAGTAATTTACGGCCGGATAAATAACCTGGTCCTGCGAATTTTGTGTTTGAAATCCGGTCTAGATCTTCGAATACTTTTGACGCCACCGCATTTTCTGGGTTTTATACGAAACAAGCCATGATGTATTCGCTCTTCCTCACTCTCACCCGCCGCCAACCTTGGCTCAAGGGCGACATGGCTGCGGAAGACTTGAATGAGGAAATTCCTAGCATCCCCCGCCCGATAAATAAGTGGGTGGTGATTGTGGCAGCCCTGCTTCCATGCACCCTATCCTGGGCAGCGGAACCGCTTACCATAATCGAGAACTGCATCATAGTCCCTACGGATTGGGCCGACGGAGACAGTTTCTTGGTCCGAACACCCGACAAAACTGAGTTCACCGTGCGCCTATATGGAGCAGACTGCCTCGAATGGCATGTCACCGACGCCACCGACGAGCGTAGGCTCCGTGCGCAGCGCCGCTATTTCGGAATCACCGCCATCGATCCTGATTCCCGAAAGGCAATCAGCTCAGCTAAAGGCTTTCGTGAATCGGCAGCAAAATCTGTCATAGATGCGCTCTCCGAACCATTTACCATCCATACAACGTTTGCCGACGCCCGAGGCGATGGCAGATACAAGCGGATCTACGCCTTTGTCACGACCAGCCAAGGAGCCGACCTGGCCTCGGATTTAGTTCGGTCCGGACTCGCTCGAGCCTTCGGCGTTTCCCGGGAAACGCACGACGGCCGGTCGCAGGACGAATATCGGGCTCACTTGGCTGATCTTGAGCTGCAAGCTGCTTCGGCCCGACGAGGTATTTGGAGCAAGACCAACTGGGAATCCTTACCTGACGAGCGGAAAGCCCAACGTTCTGAAGATGAGGAACTGGCGATAGCGGTTGGCGACGCCCAACTGGCTCCAGGCGAATTGGTCGATCCGAACACCTCAGCTAGTGATGAACTAATGCAGCTTCCTGACATCGGCGACGCCCTCGCGAACCGGATCATTGAGCATCGACCCTTCCACGCCCAAGCGGATCTCCTCAATGTGCCGGGCATCGGTCCCGGCACTTTAGCCAAGATTCTCCCCCATTTAAAGCTTCCCAACCTTTAGGATTTCCGTCACTTTGCATATGCAGAACCTAGCCCACAAATCATGACTCTATTTGACCTCTTCGAGTTCGTCTTTCGCTTCGCCTTGGGTTCATCCAGCGTGGCTACTTGGATCTGGGTTGCCATTACCTTCATCGTATTCATTTTCTTGATCGGGTCGCTCTGGGGCCGCGCATGGAACAAGGAGTGGAGCCTGAGCGGCCACGGTGGCTTTTTAGCGACGGTCCTACTTTTCGCAGCCTTGGCTGCGTATGCGGTTTTCAATATTCGGACTGTAGCAGGAATGGAGGAATGGTTCAAACAGCAACGGATCAGTCTTGCTAAAACGATCGCGGACTCCAGTCGTCTCAAACGCTCCGTAATCGTGGAAACATGGAGCCGACTGGAACCGAAGCAGGGCCAGCAGGATTTGACTCCACCCGATCAGTCCGGCGATCAGGTCCGTCTGAATACCCCGGAGGATGCTGTCGTGCTCGCGAGCGTCGCCGGGGAGGAGGCCCGTAGCTCTTTGGGCACGAAGCCGCCTTTCATTTTCGGTGTCCCTCTCGACACGAAGGGCGCGGATGACATCGCATCCGAAACCGTAGACGCGTTGAAGATAGCCCCCGCTTCGTTTCCCAGAACGGTTTCCAGCGAGAACGAATGGACCGCAACCGCAGCAACACTTCAAGTCAATCACGCGCTGGATACGGCTAACGCGATGCTGATGCCGAAGCTAGGGGAGCTGAAGACCGCGTGCTTGTGGCTACTCGGCCTATCGGTTCTTATCCCGTTCGTTTTTGGGGCCATCCGGGCTATCGAAGACATCAGGGTGAATCCCAAGCCCTAGTTTCTAACCTCTCCCCACTATGAAAAATCATCTCTTTATTGGCCTTGGCGGCCAGGGCGGAAACACAATCGCGCAGCTTCGAAAGGTAATCGAAAGCAGGGACAACGACGTTCAATCCCTGAAGGAAAAAGGACTACAATGGGACTTTCTTTATATCGATTCCAGCCGTGACGTATCGAACGTGCGAAAAACTTGGACGCATTTCGGAAAAGATCTTTCCCTCCCACCGTCTTGTCTCTTATACCTCAAAGAAGAGGGGTCTTCCGTTGATGCTGACGCATTGGCGCTTAAGCCGGACGTCGCTCCATGGATTGGCGACACAAATATCCTAAAGAGGTTTCTCAGCGGCACTCAAGGTATCGTCGGTGCGAATCAAAGGAGGCGCCTCGGTCGACTTCTCTTCGCAAGAAACGCAGAAACGATTCGGACCGCATGCTGGCAGAGAATCAATCCGATGTTAGGTGCCTCAACAAGTTGCGCCATCCACATCTTTGCCTCCCTTGCTGGAGGCACCGGAAGCGGTTGTATCATTGATTTGGTCACAATGCTTCGCACCGTCCATCCCAACGCAAGCACCGACGATGGGTTTCCAATTTTTCTTTACCTCTACGTCACCGAACAGAGCTTTCCGCAGTCCCAGGTTGGCTACTTTCACGAGAATCAAGCGGCCGCCCTCCGCGACCTCAACGCGCTAGCTTGCGAGAAATTTCACCCGCATCTATTAGGGGCAGCAATCAAAGACGATAGATTTTCTTCGCAACAGCCTATCACTCAGATCATTCTGAGTTCTCAGATCAACAATCTTAGCCGGATGTTGACTCTAGAGCAGCAGCATCAGATCGTAGCCGAAGCAGCCTTTGAGCGTATTTATTGCTATTCCGCTGGCAACCTAACTACCGATGATCAAAAAGGTATCACCGGGGAGGACAAAATACCTTCTTATCCCGGGGAACCGACACACAATCCGCTTCGCACATTCCGCTTTGGAAGTCTCGGCATGCGGCGTTGGGAGGTTCCCATCGACGAGGTCAAGGAGCTGCTGGCGGCGGATCTTGCTCATTGCAGCCTCAGCTATCTCCTGTTTCAAAACTGGAACGAGAAGACTGGGCCGAGTGACGAGAAGCTCCAATCGAACATTCCTGGCTATAGTTCGGTCGTCGATTCCATCCAGAACGCAATTGATATTGAGAAGGTCGAAACCAACCATTTCAAAGCCCTGGACGATAGCATGACCGATGATATTCGGCGCTTCCATGAGGGGATGCGCCAGAAGTTTGCGAACTCCGATCTGGATGACTACGAAAGTGGAATCAGGGACCGCTATCAGAATCACCTTTCAAACAGGGGCGTCGAGCCGGTATTTCAAACTTTTCAAGCGGGCCGAAAGGAACGAATTACTCGCATCGAGGAGGCGATTCATGAAAGTCTCCGCTTGGCATGGAACCGCGCCAACGAACCGCTTGGCCTTGCTTATTTTGGCGATGTCCTTGAGAATATTCAGGAAAGAATCAGAGACTCTATTGGGAAGACGTGTATTCCGCCAACGGATGACAATGTACTCCACGACCGCATGCGTCTTCGAACGCTCGAATGGCAGAAGATCACTGCGCTCTCTCGTCCATTTCGTCAAGAACATTTAGCCAAAGCCCATCGCGAGAATACCTTGGGTATTCTAAGGCAAGATCTGCGCCGCCGCGTTGCTAAGGAGGACCACGAACTCCTAGATTCGATTTCGAAATTGCTTGGGACTCTTGCTTCCGATTATCGTCGAGCATCCGAGGCTCTCAAGGTCAAGTCACTGGATTTCGCGAATCGGGGTAACCAATTCTTACAAGACCTCCGAGAGCTCAAGGCCTCCGAGCGAGGTGAAAATGTCACCAAGCTAGCCAATCGGGCTGAGATCTCACTTAGTGATCTTGAACAGCACCTCACAGCCCAGCGGTTGGAGCGCAACCTTCTTCAAGATACCTGTTCGGAGCTTGTCCAAAAAGCGATTTATGAACCGCTCGGCAATGCTCGGCTTTCAAAACTTGGGAATTTCACCATTAACCAGAAGCAACAGTTCGAAGATGTAACTGAAACAATTGTTTTTGAACGTGTTAAGCAGATACATAATGTCGTGTGTGAGAAGGGTCAGAATCAGCCTGTATTGACGGGGGATGTCTTGGAAATCCTTCAAAAACGTTATGCGGAAGATCCAGTTCGTTTCAAATCTGACCTTAAATCTTTCATCGACAGTTCGTCCTCTAGCATTCGTGTTCTCACGGGTTCCGAGATTCAGCCGTCAACTATCCGCCAAGATGCAGGAATGCCGCCGATGCCACGCGAAGCACTGGTCATCGGGCTCCCTAGTGGGCACCCGTTCAGCCGTGTCCTCAAAGATATGATATCGCCATTGATGAACGCTGGATCGATCACGGTGAGTTCCGTTTATTTTCACGATGACCCCACGCAGATCAGAATGCTGACGCTGACTTACTGGATGGGAGCTCGATTCGCGGAGGTCGTTCACAAGTTGGAGGGCATGTATCTTAAGTCTCTCGCCAAAGATAAGGCTGGGGACAAGGCTTACTTCACAAATCTTGATGACAGCGGGGAAAAGGCTGCTCGCCCTCCATTGCTACTTCCAACGCCCGAGCAGGCACGTGGCGCTGCACGGGCAGCACTATGGCTGGGAACCGAAGTTTTGGCCCCAGGGACAGATGAGCGCCTCCTCCAAAATGCCATTGATGGAGTGAAACTTATCGAGAAAACTGATAAGGGGATTCAGATTAATCGTTTGGGTGATTCGTTAGAATCACTTCGCGAAAGGCCTGACATCGTGACTGCCTCGTTACTAAGTGATTCAGTCTCAAATGCGCTTGAAGCATTGGAGCCGGAGGCGATTGACGCGTTGCGAGCACGGGTCCAAAACGAAGATTCTGAATTGCGGGCTAAGCGCGGCGTCACAAGTCCGGAATATGAGGAATGGGTGGCCGACCGTAACCTAATTCTAGAACTTCTTGAGCGATGATCCCAACGTTTTTTCGCTGCGGCGACCCTACTAAAAAGTGCCCTAACTCTGTCTCACGCGAGATCTTCAGGGATAGACCCGGCGCAGTGGATCCCTGCGGCAACGAGTCGTGTCAAATGCACCGCGAGGATGTGGGACTGATTGACGGACTTACCAACGGCCGATCCAATCTCGTTTACGCTGGTTCCGTCGCACTCGTGGTTGTAGTTCTCCTCCTGACAGCCTTCGGAGGAGGCAACCCGGCCGAAAAGGCGCTCACGGATCTTCGGGCACGCCTCGCTCCCCTGGAGGCCGAACTTCAGAGCATCGAAACCAAGGCGGAGGCGTCGGGGGCTTCAGCATCAGCACCAACCGATCCCAAGCCACTTCAAGCAGCAACGTCCGATCTTGAGAAACAGGCTTCCGACGCAATCGCCTCGAAGGAGCCGATGGAGGTCGCCAATGCCCTGAAGCGGATCACAACACAGATGTCGAATGTGCGGAGCACCCTGGAAACACTGGATCGTCCGAAGCAAGGATCCGGGGTAATCGCTGCCGATGCCAAGAGCCTCGTAAGCAAACTCAACCGATTGGACGACGACGCTGAACTACAGCTAGAGATCGTCATCGCCAAGGCTCCGCAGTCGGCCGAAGTCTGCGAGGAATTCCTATCTGAAGTGAGCGAAAGCCAAGCTCGCGCCCGGCGACTCGCTTCACCGGCGACGCCATCGGAGCCAAATCTGGAGAGCAAAGCCATTCGATTGACCCTGGGGCAAATCGTCACCCGTTTGCAAGCCGCTCAGGACAAGCTTAATCGTTTCGCGCCACCACCGCCCCTGCCCTTTCAAAGAGACCAGGCAGATCTCGTGATTGCAGCATCCGGTATTTTAGCCGGAGATTTGGCGGCTCCACTTGCGGCAGCTTGGTCCGACAGTGAGATCGTTCCGGGTGAGGACGGAAGCTACTATCTTTCCGCTGCCGACGGGCGAAAGATCCTCGTTTTGTCTACTCTTGTGGAAGCAGGCTTCAAGATGCTGGCAGACGGCGAATGCTCGGTATTCTTTGCCGACCGTCCACCGTCCTCTGCGGATATCGGAAACTTCAGCGGCGACTTTCGTGAGAGTCGCTCGGTTGCGGAGGTGGTTGCCTTAGATGCTCTGACACTATTGGTTCACCCTGACAACCCGATTTCCAAGGTCACGATTGGCTCACCGATCCCGTTCCGAGTCGCTGCCGGCCCCGAGGGATCGTCAATCCGGACAAAGTCGCTTCACTTCGGCTTCCCTGTCACAGGAGCGGGAGAATCATCGGGCGAGCAGGCCGCACTTTCCGACCGTAACCTTCTCAGTCTAGGTCTCTACCACGAAGAAGATAACAACCTGCGAGCGAAGCGCCTTGCCGTTCAAGCGACCGAGGAAACGCTCGCCCTAAAACCAAGTCCGTTCACTATCGCCACCGAGGACTACCTTTACAGCTTCAGGATTGTCGCTTGGACCCGTCCTATGGCCGAGGATGAAGCCCTCCAGTTGGTGAAATTCGCCACCTCGAATGAAGGCCAGAACGTGGTCGCGAATCAAGGTTTCGTGGACCTTCGACTGACCGGCAGCCAGGAGGACGTTCCTCCGGAAATCCTTGCGGCACTTGGAACTGCCATCGGCTCGGATACGATCAGCTCCGCCATCCGCCTATCCACGAATTTTCGTTTTGAGGTCGGCAGAGCACTTCTTGATCTCAAGGCCCAGGCTGACTTGGAGCGCCTTCCCCGGTTCGTTTTTGAAAAGTATTCCACCCACAAGGTGGTAATTCTCGGCTTCACTGATAGCGATGGGGGGGTGGAAATCAACATGCCGCTCTCCAAGGATCGGGCCGAAACCGTTGCCACCGAACTCCGCCGTTCCAAGGTGGATGCTCGCTCTGCCGGTCTTGGCCCGGTATTTCCGGTCGATTCCAACACGACCGATTCAGGCAAGGCAAAAAACCGCCGAGCGGAGATCTGGGTCGTTCGCTCCTAGTCGAACAATTCCAACCATGGACCTCATTCTCGCTCAGATCACCACGACACAGTGGCCCATGATTTTCGGCGTCTTTGCTGGTTTCGTCGGCATGATCGGCGTCGGCGCGGCTTGGGTAGCCCATTCCTCTACCAGTCGCGATCGCGCTTTGATCAAAAGCGCCGAGTCGAAACTTACATCATCGGAGTCTTGGGAGGGCTCGCACACTTATTCAGAGCATGATCTTTCCCAGTGGCTACGAAGCCGACGCATCGGCAACGAGTCTGGGGTTGCCGACATCATTCGCGCCTGCTGGTCGGCTTGGGTCGGCTGCCGCGCAACCACGCTCACTGAACTCCATGTTCTTGTATCTCGTAGGGAGAGATCTAAAGTAGCGGTGAGGTTAAGCGCCGGCATTGCAACACTGCTTCTGGTGATCGGGATAGTCGGGACCCTCTTTTCAGTCAAACCCATCCTCAAAGCCTTTCAGTTCCGAATCAGCCCCTCGGAGGGCGCGATGCCGTTGACCGACGTCCCCAATCTGAGCCATGTCGCCGAGAGCACTGAACTGGTGAACTCGCTTATGCATAATCTAGGAGACGCGTTTCTTCCAAGTCTGGTTGCATTGGTCGCCACTATTGTTGTGGTGGCGTTTCGTGGAATGTATTCGCTCGGATTGAACCGTTACACCCTCGAACTCGACCGCTTCGCCATGGGAACGGTAATGCCCCGTTACCGGCCCCGCTCGATCGCCGACGAATACGCGGAGGTTCGAACCACCTTTGGTTCCTTGGCCAAAACGATCGGCGATCGAGAAGAGAAATTCGACATGGTCGTAGTTCGCCTCACCGAGTTCATCGAAAGTATTGCCCCCACCCTGATCGGACTCGACAGCGGAGTCGCCAAGATGTCCACCGCAGCCGACGCGTTGGCTTCAAAGTCCAACGCGATCGCTACCACTTTGACTCGCACGCTTGGCAAGAAATCCCCTCTCTACGGAGCGGTGAACGGGTTCGAAGGCATCTTCGAGAGAACTAACGAGATTATGCAAGAGATCTCGGATCAAATTAACAAGATCACCGATGACCATGAGAAGGGCCGGGGAGAGATGATTAAGACTCTAGAGGAGATATCTAAAACTATTGAAAGCGTAAAAGTCGACCACCGGGAAGATCGCGAGTCTGTTGATAAAACGATAGACAATCTCAAATCCGTTATTTCTGATCTGCCGAAGCAGGCAATTGACGTGGCCCGAAAGTCCTTTGATAGCGGCATCGCAAAGATGCAATTCGAACTCGAAAAATCTCTGAGCGAACAGAAGATCGAAGTCGCCTCAACCCACCAGGTTATTCGAGATAATACCTGCACGACTCTGGACCTGATAAAAAAAACCCTCACGGAGACGGGGGAACAGATCACCGAGTCCACCAAGGCGATCCCTGCAACGCTTGTGCGTATTGATTCCACCCTTTCTGACGCCAGCCTAAAATTGAGCGAGGCTACGAATGCGATTCCGGCAGCGATTGAGCGTATTGATTCTACCCTCTCCGAAGCTCGCGAAGGATTAAGCGAGGCTACGAATGCGATTCCGAAAGCACTTGCGCGTATCGACGAGTCTCTGGTGCAAAAGTCTGAACTTGAGCAGGCCGCAGTGAAAGCAGTTCACTCAGTTGCAGCGGAGGCGATGTCTCAGATGAAAATTCGTAGGTCTGACTCCTTCCGCGACTCTCCTTCGTCCGATCCGAGGATTTTACCCCAATCCGATCCAACTCCAGAATCTTCACCTTCCCTTAAAGGGGGTAAGAGCCTTAAATCCTCACCGATTTCACCGCTCTCTTCTCGTCGGGACCCGGAGCCGACGAAGGAAATAGAGTTGAATGATAATTCAACTATACAGGAAAACACTGTGTTGGTCGATCCGGAAATGCCTATCAACGATCCTTCCTCTGCCGATGCAGAACCTCCAATTTCCATCAAGGCGGAGGACACCAGGAAGCCAGGGTTCTTAAATCGTATGTTCCGTAGAGTATAATTGGCTATGTCGGACCCGGACGACGATATCCCTGTGCAAAGCTACTGGCCGAGTGTCGCGGATCTCTTCCTGACACTGTTCATCATCGCTATTGCGATCGTGGCAGTGGTTTTTTGTGTCCTGCTCCCGGAAAACAATGTAGGGAAGGACGAGCGAGTGCTGGTTCACGCCGTTGGCAATGACCTGCTCCACGTTCGGGAGCCTATCAATCGCCTTCGTAATGCACTGGAACTTGAACCCATTGGAACGAATGTCCGCCCATCTGACGTGATTGCCGCGCTGTCAGAGACCTGCGACACCGGTGTGTCTCAAATCGAATTCTTGCGGTCCCGGACAAAGGATCTTCAAGAACGGCTTTCTCGGCTTATGGGATCAGCGAACCAGCAGGCGGAAATGGAACGCATTTTGAAGGAGAATGAGGACCTGAAGCGTCAACTTGAGAACCTCCAGCAGCAGATGGCGAAGCTGATCGGAACCATCGGCAGTGACCCTGAGGGGATCAAAAAGCTCATACGTGAGAACGAGGATCTTCGCCGCGAGAACACGGATCTAAACAAGCCACCAAACATCCAGATTAGCGAGCAGAAGGAGGAATATCGGTTCGGGTCTGGCAGCAGCGTGATGGGTCCGGCATTTATCGAAGGACTGAATCAGAATGAGTTCGCTCGCCTAGCGGGTGAAATTGTCGATCGGCAGGAAGAGGGCCGCGTCAAAGTAGACACCTTGGAGATCATCGGTCACACGGATGGCGTGCCCATCGAGCGTCGCGGAAACCTCGACAAAAGCTTACCCGAAATTCTGGCGGGAACCCGATCCGATATTTCTTCGCTCTCTCCAGGATCGAACAACGACCTCGGCCTGTTAAGGGCCTTGGCCGTCCGCATGCAGTGGGAGCGATACATTGAAACGCACGAGCACCGGGATATACTTGGAAAGGTTAATATTCGATGCTATTCAGCAGGCCAGACTATCCTCCCGAACGCAGATGCTGAACCAAAGGCTGCTGATTTTCTTAAACCTGATTCAAGCGCACGGCGAATAGAAATGCGCCTTACGCGGTTGGGAAATTGACTTTTAAATTTATATCTCGATCAGATTTTTGACCTAAAAAAGAGGCAAAACTCCTTGCTTTACCAACATCCCCCCCCCTAAACCCCCAGTTTATAGGACGCCAGACTCAAGCGAAGTACCGTCCTCTCACACTACGGAAACGAGCTACGTTGATTTGAGACAGAAAGCCGAATTCATCAATGGACAAAAAACCGCAGATTGAGATTCAGGAACCCGTTTTGAATGCCAGATAATTCGAGGGACAGGTTAATAATTAGGTCCAGTGTTTTCAATTTAATATTTCGAGCCTGAAAAATATGGGGGTTAAGTAATTTGCAGCCGAATAAATAGTAAAATTCTAATGTTCCTGCTCGATACCGACACCGGCGTTCATTTCATGAAGGGAAGGCTCGGGGTGCTCGCCCATTTCGCGAAGCACGGTCCGGGCACCGTTTTCCTGTCTGCGATAAGCTATCACGAACTGCTTTACGGGGCACTTCACTCGGCAGCGGCCCAGCGCCACTTGCGTGTCGTCGCGGAATTCATTGCGCCTCTCACTGTCCTTCCCTTCACGCGGGCCTCCGCCGATCATTCCTCTCGGGTCCGGCAGGAATTGGCACACTACACGACAAAAACAGGCAACTTAACTGGTTAACAATAAGTCATTTATATTAATATGCTTCTTGACATTTGGGGTTTGCGGCATGTTTTCCATGCTAAATGCCTCTCTCATTGACCGTCTCCGCTCCGCCCTCCCTTCTTGGAAAAACGCCCGCCTCGAATGCCTTGGGTACCTCATCGT
>Ga0105050_10009389_pt1 | contig 10968 bp, 5 predicted proteins | sample FRY01_FD_78088 | JGI IMG/M metagenome (GOLD analysis project Ga0105050, IMG submission 78088) | Freshwater microbial communities from Lake Fryxell liftoff mats and glacier meltwater in Antarctica - FRY-01 | ecosystem: Environmental > Aquatic > Freshwater > Ice > Glacier meltwater ... | reverse complement strand
CTTCGGCAGCCTGTAACAATAATTTCTGCCCAGCCGCATCAGGTGTTGCGAAAGCCGCCAGCATTTCGCCGTCCAGATCAGCGTTGGTCCGCATGTCTGTATCCTGCAGCCGGGCGCTTTGAACGTGTCGTGCCGCCTGCACACGGGTGGCAACTTCCGCAGAGCCTTCAGTTGGCGGAGGAAGGGCAAGGTCAGCCGCACTAACCGCCTGCACCTCAACATGCAGGTCGATTCGATCAAGTAACGGCCCCGATATTTTCGCTTGGTAATCCGCTGCACATCGGGGCGCCCGGCTGCACGCCAAGGCAGCGTCACCCAAATGACCGCAACGGCACGGATTCATTGCCGCGATCAGCTGCACATTTGCGGGAAAGGTCACATGGCTGTTGGCACGCGCGATACTAACCTCCCGCGTTTCCAGCGGTTGGCGAAGACTATCGAGAACGCCGCGCTGAAATTCGGGCAGTTCATCCAGAAACAGCACGCCAAGATGCGCAAGACTGACCTCGCCCGGCCGAATACGCAAACCGCCGCCGACCAGCGCGGGCATAGACGCGCTATGATGCGGCGCGCGAAACGGCCGCGTCCGCACGAGCCGTCCGCTTTCCAATGTTCCCGCGACCGACGCGATCATCGATACCTCAAGCGCCTCAGCCGGCGTTAGATCGGGCAATATACCCGGCAAGCATGACGCGAGCAGCGACTTGCCCGCCCCCGGCGGACCGGTCATGGCAAGATTATGACCGCCCGCAGCAGCGATTTCTAGCGCGCGCTTTGCAGTCTCCTGTCCCTTGACCATCTTCAAATCAGGACCGGTCTTGCGAGGCTCGACGATGCCCGGCTCCGGCGCGCGCAGCAGCGATTGCCCTTTCAGATGGTTAAGCAATGACAGCAGATCGGGGGCCGCCAGGACCTCGATTTCACCGGCCCACGCCGCCTCTGACCCTTGAGCAGCGGGGCAGATAAGACCTAGCCCGCTTGATGAGGCATGTAGGGCAGCTAGGAGCACTCCGGGGGAGCCAGCCAGCCGCCCGTCCAACCCAAGCTCGCCGACGACAACATATTGCGCCAGCGTCTCCGCATCCGCCAACCCCATGGCCCCCAACAGCGCAAGCGCGATTGGTAGGTCGTAATGCGATCCCTCTTTGGGAAGGTCAGCAGGGGAAAGGTTGATGGTTATCCGCTTGGGCGGGAGCGCCAGCCCAAGCGCCGATATCGCGGCCCGCACGCGCTCACGGCTTTCGGCCACCGCCTTGTCGGGAAGGCCGACCACCGCAAAGCCCACCATGCCCGGAGCGACTTGGCATTGCACTTCAACACGGCGCGCCTCCAACCCGAGATATGCCACCGTTGAAACTACCGACACCATGATGATATCCCTGACTGATGTCGATGGGCCTTCGCCGCGCCGGGATGTTGACTTAGCGAAGGCCCTGCCGACCGGTCCAGTGATCGACCCGCCATCCATGGCGTCGTGGAACGTCGCGGCGCAATCCGCAGTGCTTCGTATACGAAGCGTTCGCACATGACGCGATAGGTCCAAAATGGTCCTTAAAAGCCACTTAACCCTGTGCGGTAATGTCATCCCAACGCTGGCGCGGGCATATGGATGCTATGAAAACCGCTTCTGTCCGCCATGTTATTACTGCCGCTTGCCTAAGCCTGTCACCAGCGAACGCGTGGGCAAATGCAACGATCAACGCCGAAACGGAAGCCTATGGATGGTCCGACAGCGCACAGGGTGTTCGGCAGGCTTCTGCAGCTCAGTTTGGTCCATTTCGGGTGGTCGCGGGTGACCGCATCGAACTCAATGGCAGCGTCACAAGCCGAACGCCCGCCCAGTTTGGCGCCTTGCTGCGCACATATCCACATATCCGTCAGATAGACATTATCGATTGCCCCGGCACTGATGACGATGACGCAAATCTGACGCTGGCGCGGATGATCCGCAAAGCCGGCCTTGCGACTTATGTGCCATCCGGAGGTTCAGTCCGTTCCGGCGGCGTGGAAATATTCCTGGCTGGCGTGCGCCGTCGCGCGGACGCCGCAGCGGAATTTGCCGTCCATAGCTGGCTGGATGAAGATGGTTTAGAGCCTGACGATTTTTCAAACGATGATCCAGTCAACCGGGCCTATATCGCATATTATCGCGAAATGGGCATGACCGAGGAAAAGGCGCGGGCATTTTATGCCCTGACCAACAGCGTGCCCCATGACGAGGCGCTTTATCTAAAGCCGCAGGATATTGCCGCCTATTTGCCGCTGGATTGAGCGTCAGCAGGTGCGGGCACCATCGCGCCCACGGGCACCCTATCGCTTAAAAGTCTACCTGCTCATAATGTTTGGGCGGAGCGATGACTTCCATCCGTTCCGACAGCAATGGGCGGAAGCTGGGTCGTGATTTGAACATCGCATACCATGCCTTCGTTTGCTCATGCCCGTTCCAGTCGATACCGCCAAGATAGTCGGCGACCGAAATCTGTGCTGCAGCGGCGAGGTCAGCCATGCTCATGACCGAACCTGCAAGCCACGCACGATGATCGATCAGATAATCGATATAATCCAGATGTCCGTTGGCGAGTTTCATTGCCTCACGAAGCACTTTGGATTCGGGCGGCTGTCGATCAATCAGGCGCTTCTTCATGCGCTCATGCAACAAGGGCTGTGTTACATCGCCGTAAAATTGTTCGTCGAACCACGCCACCAGACGGCGCGTTTCGGCGCGATATTGCGCTGTGCCGCTGATCATCGGGTTGGTTGAAACCGTCTCGTCGATATACTCAGAAATTGCCACTGAATCCACCAAGGTGATGTTACGCTCGGGGTCGCGCATGACTGGCGTTCGGCCCGCCGGGTTCATCTGCAGGAAATCGTCGCGCTGTTCCCAGGGGTTTTCCCGCACCAAGCTATAGGGCACGCCTTTTTCGCCAAGAAGTAGCCGCACCTTGCGCGAAAACGGACACAGCGGATATTGATGGAGATGCCACATTCCTGTCTGTTAGGACCGGTTACAAAGAAAGTGAAGAGCTTGCGCGGTAATAGCGCCGTTATTGCTCCGATTTATCGACTTCCCCAGGCTCACGTTTGGCGTCCTTTGCCATTTGCGCATCCAGTGTTGCGTCCATCGCCTTCACCCGGCGCTCCGTTTCCTCATATCGCGCGTCGAAGTCCTGCTGGCATCCACCCAACATCATAAACAATAATGTAGCGATAGCAGCGCGCATCAATAGTCTTTCTTATATCGTATATTGACGTTGGACGTCCCGCCACTGCCAATCTGACTCAGCACCGATAGTGCAGGTGTCAGGCTAATCTCCAGCTGCGTCGCGGTATAGCCCCGGGCGTCAGTCACGATTTCAACATAGACATCATTGGTAATATATTGGCCAAATGCCACAGCCATGCCGCGCCCTGTCTGGTCGTCCGCACCCAATATACGCAAGCGGTCGAGACCCGTCGCGGACTGCAAAACACCCAAAGGATTAAGGCCGCCCGCTCCGCCGCGCAGGCTGTTAAGCGAGCCTGCCAGTTGAACGGCTTGGATAGCAGAAAGTTCGCCGATCGAATTGCCGAACAATATGCGTGCCATGATCTCATCTTGCGGCAATGCTGGGGTCGAACTGAAACTGATATCCGGATTTTGTCCGGTGCCGCGAATGTTCACCCGCACCGTTGTGCCGTCCACTTCGCTCGCAGCGGCCACACGAATGGACGGGTTTGAGGCAGGTCCGCCGTTGAACGAAATTCGGCCGCTTTCCAGCTCGAACGAACGACCCGCAAAGCCAAGCGTACCGCGCACAAGCTCCATATCCCCCGAAATCAAAGGCGCATCGCTGGTCCCTGTTACACGCAGTTTTGCCCCCCATTCGGACTCAAGCCCCATACCTGAAACATATAATTCATCCGGTGCCTCAAGCGTCAGATCCAGCCTCCAATTGCTGGGTAGGCTGGAAATCGCGTCGATGTTTCCGGACACACGGGCACGGCCAACTTGTGTCTTGCGCCGGATGCCGTTTAAGGTCGCAACTTTCGCCGCGCCCTGCCGAATGATTTTGAACCGTGTTTCAGGCAGGCGCAAAGTGCCGCTAATCAATGCACCCCCATCTGGGGAATTCGTGACGTTGACTCGCCCCGTCGCGGTGGTGGAGATCAGATCACTGCGCGCAAGTCGCGCGCGGTCCAAATCAAGATTCAGCTGAACCGGAAAGCCTTTGGCAGAGCTGAGGTTGACCGTGCCTTGGCCCGTAACCGTGCCCTCTCCGGCACGCGCGCTTAATTCGGTGACTTCCAATTGGTCATTGGTGAACACACCACGCACCCGAAGCTTGGTAAGCCGCGTGCCGTACAGATCATTTTCATAAATAAGGTCGTTTGCCCGAACGACGCCGGTTAGCTGAGGTGTCTGCACACGGCCGGAAAAATCGGCAGCAACGCCGATATTGCCTGTCAGGCTTTGGTCGGCAAGTGCCGCAAGCGAGAACAGCGTGTCTGCAGGGCCGTTATAGCGGATGCCGCCGGATAACGGCGCAGCGAGTAACCGTGCAGTCCAAGCCGCTGTGCCCGGCGGCAATGGCTTCAGGTCAATCTGTACACGGCCAACCGCAGCGCCCCTGCGCCGGATGATAGCGCGGGCATTCCCGCCATCGGGCAGCAATCTGCCCACAAAGCTGATATCGACGGGCTGCGACCGCGAGCCTAAATTGGTCCGCACAAAACGGGTGATTTCAAGCCGCGCATCCGCGCTGGGGAATGCCGCCAATGACGCTTGAGACCAATCCACGCTTCCGGTCGCGCGCCCACTCAGTCCGATACCGGGGATGAAGGGATTCAATGCGGCAAGATCCATCTTATCCAGTCGTGACTGGAGGATGATGCTGTCGCCATAGCTACCAGCCAGGCGGATGGAGCCTTCGCCGACATTAATCATACTGGGTAAAATATCATAACCACTGCGCCGCGGAATTATGCGCGCCGGTTGGGCGGTTGAAAAATCAACGCCATTGGCACGACCCTTCGTCGCGATACGCCACAATTGCGGTGTCAAATCGGCGTTTGCGGTAATGCGGAATGGCACTTTGCTGCGGCCCTCTGCCAAAATCTGAACGGTTCCCGTGCCACCACGATAATTGACTTTCGCGCGCGCTGCCGCGATCGCTACGTCGTTTATCCGCGCGTTTTCCATTTGGATGTCGGCCAGTATCTGCGGGCGATCATACAGGATCACGTCCGCGCCGATGATAGCGCGGCCAATCGATAGCTTTTGTTCGCCGTTCAATTCCGCGTTCAGCGCAACCGCATCGACAACCGCGCGTTGGAAGCCCCCTTGTGCAGACAGGGCAATCGTCCCGTCGAAACCCGCGCCAGCACCGGTCAGTGTACCCACAAACGGTCCGGCGGCCGCTTGTCGAATCCGTCCCGTGACGCCAATACCGGCAAAGTTGCCTCGTAAAATATCGATGGTCAGCGGACCAGCCCCCGACAGAATATCGACATCGCCCGTCACCGGACCATAAGCAGTGGAGCCAGTAAGCGCGATGGCGAAGCCTCTTGCGCTTCGCGTGACCACGCCGACAACATTGGACAAGCCGACACCCAGACCGGGGCTTGTTGCGGTCACGCGGTAGACAGGTCGGTCAAAGGTGCCCGTCATCGCCACCGCCACCGGACCATATTGATTGGAAAAGCCAGTGCCGTTAAAAATAACGCGCCCGCCTTGGGAAAAATAGGTACCGGTGCCGCTGTTCAAACGGAATTGTGGGGCCACCATACTTGCCCGTGTAATCCGCAATATCCCGTCCGTCCCATAACGGATACCGGCATTCACCGACATTTGTCCGCCCAAAAATCGCTGCGCGCCTGGGCTAAACAAGCGGGTGGATCGCGCTTTGACTGTGCCCACCAACGCATAACCACGACCAAGTGTTGTTTCGAGGTCCACATCTGCGACCACATTGAACAGGCCGACAGAAGCCACTTGAAACCCGTCGACTTTGCCGTTGAGCGCGCCGGTGTAAAAACCTTTTCCTATATCACCGACCAATAATGCCGTCGCATTGATACGGTCGGACCGGATGCGCAAATTGTCGCTGAGCAGACGCCCGTTCGCAATTGCAATGTCTCCATTTGCCCGGACGTTGGTCAACAATCCGCCCGCGATCTGGTTGATACCTGTCACCCTTCTGGCGCGCGCACTCACCGGAATAAGAAACTGTTCGCTACCGCCCTGCGCCTCACCTGCGGCAACAACGCCTTCGAAGGTCGTGGCATCAAAGGCAAGACGGTTTGCAGTGACGGAATAAGCGACGGTCGGCTCGGCAAATGCACCGTTCAGTAAGAGTTTGCTCCGGATATTCTTGCCGCTGACGTTCGAACCGATGATGGCAGGGCGCAGCACAAGAATGTCGAGCACGAGGTCTTCAAATCGCCCATCGGCCATGTCTGCGACGCCCGCGGCATCAAGCACGAGCGCAGCAGAAGCAATGGAACCATTAATCTTGGCGATCCTGTTGGCAACCGTTGCGGTCATATCGACGTTGGCGACCGGCGACATCGCGCGCATAATCAGGCTGTCGGCCATCACCGACGCGGGCATTGCCGTACCTTTAATCCCAAATGTGCCGTTGCGCGCCGTCAGCGCCAAGTCGGCAACTTGTTTGCCTTTGGCTGTCGCAGTAAAGGCGCCATTCCACTGCCGCCAGCTGCCGCGCCCGTTTATGCGCGCCGTCATGGGAATCTCGCGCCCGATAATGCCCGCAACAAGGCCCTTAGCTGGAGCATCAACCGACAGATCAACATCAAACCGGTTGTCGTCGGGAACGGCATCCAGCTTCAGCAATATGCGGTCGCCGCGCAGGCTTCCACCCGTTGCGTCAATGATTGCGCGCCGGTCTGCAATCCGCACCTTGCCCGAAAGCGACGCTATCTGTTCTTCGCCCGTGATCGCCTTGGCAAATATGATACGGTCGACTTGTAGCCTATCGATGCTGACATCAATGTCGGGCAATAAGGGTTCGCCGCGATCCGGCACCACACGGAACGCAGGCAACCTGCGGACGTTCAGGACTTTCGCGGAAAGCGCATCGACATCGACGCCGCGCGTGAAATAGGCCAGCGGGTTCCAATCCAAGCGCATCTGTGGGGCGCGCGCGAACACGCCCTTGGGATCGCGGAATTCGACATTGCGCAGTGTCGCGGCCCCGAAGATTGAACCTTCAATCTTGCCGATTCGAATGTTGAGGCCGTTCTCCAACTCGAAATCGCCCAATTGCCGTGCAACAAAGGCTCTGCCGGAGGTGGTATCGAGCCACACATAGCTACCAGCCAATACCAGAAGCAAAAGTGCGAAAAGCGCCCCAGCGCCAATGGCAGCACGCCGCCAGGCCATTAAAATGCCTGCCCAATAGAAACATAGACGCTGACCCGCGACTCACCTTGCCGACGGCCAAGTGGCGTCGCGATGTCCAGTCGGATCGGGCCGAAGTTGGTGTAGAACCGCCCACCGATGCCGACACCAAAACGCCAGTCATCAAAGCGGGGCATGCTTGATTCGTACACCTGCCCCGCATCGACAAAACCCGCGACACCAAAGTTGCCGAAACGATAGCGGCCTTCCAGCGCAAACTCATTCATGCTGCGACCGCCAATCGGGTCGTTATTCGGATCTTTCGGGCCAAGCTGTTGATAGGCAAATCCGCGCACCGACCCGCCTCCGCCGCCGTAAAATCTACGTGATGGGGCCAGTGCGTCGCGCTCGATGCCAGAAATGGCGCCTACCCGTGCGCGCGCGGCGACAACGATGCTGTCATTAACGGGATAATAATAGGAACCGTCAAGGATAGCGCGCGCATAAGTCTGCTTACCCGAACCCAAAGATGCCTCGGGCGAAAGCCGCAAATTCACGCGATATCCGCGCGTGGGGTTCAACAAATCATCGGACCGATCGAATCCTACCTGCCCTGGCAAGGCCGCCACATAATAGATGCGCCTGTCGCGCAAACCCCGTGTGAGGTCGAACCTGTCTTCGGACGTCGCCAGAATTTCAGCGCCAATCGACCAGGTAAATTTCTTTTGCCAAATGGGTGTCGAGACAAAGGCCATCGTCCCGGCCAAACGCCCGGTATAGGCTTCGAACGCATCATAGTTGCTGTGCAGCGCCGCTAAGGTCAGTTCGATGTTGCGGTCACGCCGCCCGGCATTGGCGCGCGCGAAGGACACACTTGCTGCCTGTTCCTGCGTACCCAGAACTCCGGCGACGGTCAGCGACCCTTCCGGTGGAAACAGGTTACGATGCCTCCAACTGGCTTCTGCGCGAAAGCCCTGCCCTGTGCCATAACCAGCACTCGCCGCCAGTGTACGCGGCGGCGCGGCCTCTTGCCGCACCAGCAAATCGGCATAAGGGGTTCCGTCCGGAGCGGCGCCTGCGCCGGGGACAGGCTCCACTGAAACGGTGGAGAGCAGCCCGGTTGCAACCAATGCTGCGCGCAGATCATCAACCTTGCGGCTGTCGTAAAGATCGCCTGTCTTGAACCGTCGCAATATCGCGACATGTTCTGCATCAAAGGCGGTATTACCCTCCGTCAGCAATGCGCCGAAATAGCTGCGCGCGCCGGTTTCCACCGGCAATGTATAGTCGCCAAGCCCCGTATCATTATCCAGCAATATGTCGCGTTGGCCGACCTGCGTAAAAGGATATCCGTTCTGCGGCAGCTCGACCGCGATATTCGCTTCTGCTGCTAATATGATGTCGGCAATAATTGGATCGCCGTTTTTGGGAACGAAGCTTTTGGCGATCAGATCAGGTGGCTGGACGGCAGGCGCCGCAAACGCAACTTGGCCGATATAATAACGCCGCCCCGGAATAACGCGCAGCGCCAATGTGAACGCTCCACCCTCAACCACCGCTGGCTCCGGCACTACGGTGACATCGGCATCGAAAAACCCCTGCCCCTGCAATATATCGAGCAGAAGTTGCCGATCGGCACGCGCCCTTTGGCCGATCTCCGCCCGGTTTGCTGCACGGCCTTTGCCGTCTTCCAGTGCAGACAGTTCGTTGAACCGCTCAATGACCGCGCGCCAAGCGTCGGCATCAACGATGACGGCATCCGAATTTTCAGCGACGTTGGCCGTTTTGGTCGCATCCAAACCGTCAATCCGCACGCTATATTGCACCGAGCGCGCTTCCTGCTCGGCCGCCTGCGTCGGGGCGGGCGGGGGTTCCGCGTCGAAACTGTCAATGGAGGGCAGTGGATCATCCAGCAACGGGTCGACAATAGGTGGATCGGACAGCAACTCAACTGCGTCACCGTCTTGCGCGGCCAGAATAGCAGGTTCAACCTGACCCCGCGGCGTAGACGCAGCGTCAGTTTCGTCCTGCGCCGATTGCCATTCCTCGATGGTTTCAAGCGGCGCCTCATCAAGGCGGGGAATCGCCTCTTCGAATTCATTATCGTCGATAATAGGCGCCGTGGGGCTGACCGCCGGTGGCTCGAATGCAGGCGCAGCATTCGAATTCCGTGCGTCAGACGTAGCTGTACCGTCGGGCATTGGCGGGTTTTGCGCGTGTGCGGCGATTGTGGCGCACCCCAGATATAAAAAGGCAATTGATCGGATCAAACAGATATCCCCTCGCGCCCAACATCCCCCTGCTCAAAAGGTTCCGTTACGGCGCGATTATCGATACTGTGAAGTGTCCTTTATGCAAACAGTAACAGGCGAATGCTGGCCTAAATGTCTAGGGTCAGGACCCGTTTCTATTGAATGCGGGCCCGGAAGGTAAACGTAACTTCGGGGATGTTGGCGCTAGCTGGCAATATACCATTCGGGCGGAGACACAGATACCGCACGTCAGAGCGAAATGACCCGTCCATCGGCAGCGATGAACATTGTCCATAGCTGGTCGGTGCTGCGCCGCCATAGGTTACGCCGAAATCCGTGGAAGGATTAAATGTCATGCTGGCGCCATTCGCCTGGGAAAATCCAACCGGCGTAATCATTGGGTTTGTATCCGCACCCCCGGCATCGATGTCGCCGTTCCAGAAGGACAAGCTTGATGGCAGCACATCGACGACCAACACCGAATTGGCATCCGGATTGGCTAGCCCCCGGTTGGCCACTGTAATCTGATAAACCACCTCATTGCCCGGCAGAGAAAATTTGGTGAATGCGCTTGGGGTCCATATCTGTGAGACCTTCGTCACGCGCAATTCCGGCACCGCTTCGCTGATGCGTACGTTTTTGATGCCGATGATTTCGGTTTGTAACGGCAATGCGTACCATGTGACCGATACAATTTTTATGCCTGCATAAATGGAATCCGCGTCAAGCTGGAAACCAACAAAGCCGCCCGGATCGCCCGAGTTGGTCGACGGCCCCGTAACGATCTGGGTCGCGCCGTTGCTCAATGTAACGCGAATGGCTGAACGCTGGCCGGTGTCGTTCCAGTCCCAATAATCCATACCGAATGCAACGGCGCGTCCGGTGGTTGTGAAGGTGAAAGTTCCAGCTTGTAGATCACCTACAGCCCCATATACCCCCGTCGATGCAGGAGCGCTGGGCGTCCAGTTCATGCAGACAGCAAGATTGACGCAATAGATCGCCAAACCGAATTCCGACGTGCCGGTGGCTGAAAGTGTAAAACCCGACCAGCTATCGCCCGTCGACTGTGATACGCCGTAATCGCGCGACACGCTCGAAAAGGTCTCGAGTCGGCTCACAAGGCCCGTTGCCGGTAACGCTGCGGTGTATGCCGCTTGTGAATTGTAGGTTGTTAGCGTTTGAGCACCCGCGCCCTGCGCGACAATGGCGAGCAACACACATGCCAGCAGCCACTTGACGGTGCTGAATAGATTAGGGTCAGGACCTATTAAAGGGATTTCCACCGCGGTATTTTTGTGATTCAATGGCGGCACTGAAGGAGGTGCTGCTGATGAGTGGGTTGTTGATGTTGAGCAGGGCGCAGATGCGCCGGAT
>Ga0105050_10009387_pt1 | contig 10968 bp, 7 predicted proteins | sample FRY01_FD_78088 | JGI IMG/M metagenome (GOLD analysis project Ga0105050, IMG submission 78088) | Freshwater microbial communities from Lake Fryxell liftoff mats and glacier meltwater in Antarctica - FRY-01 | ecosystem: Environmental > Aquatic > Freshwater > Ice > Glacier meltwater ... | reverse complement strand
GCGGACCGGCATCCTCGTTCGGCGTGTAAAGGAAATGCGCAAACCGCGCTTCCTTCGCTCGCCCGCTGGTATCCATGGCAATCATCCCAACAAAGGCACCGGTAAAGCTTCCATGCTCACCGCGTCCACCCTCATCCGATATGACACTGGCATCAAGGACCGGCCCCAGCTTTTGCCACGCGCCACCTTGCCGCCACCAGAACTGCTGTGTCGCGTACGCCACGCTGACCCGGAGTTCGACCGGCCCGGCCGCCACCGCGACCGGCGACATCGGCCACACCAGTTTTGCGTCCGGCCAGTTGCCGGGACAGGACATGATCGTCAGCGCCCGACCGATCCCCGGTTCATGACTGACCAGCGCGGCATGAAACTTGTGACGGTTGTAATAAGTCGCCAGACCTGCCGCCTGCTGATAGGTGTCGGGTTCGAATAGCGTCAGTTCAGTCTCTGCACTATAGACCAGATCCTCCTGCCTGCGCGCGACGAGCGATTGTTCAAACCACGACCCCACGCTTTCGCGCCCGATCAGAACGAGCCCATCCTGTTCGGACCGGAAAATCCGTTCACTCGCCGGGGTGCGCGGCCATTGAAAATCGAGCGGAATGGGACCGCCCGAAAACCGATGCAATACCGACGCGCGCCGTTGGCGCTTCACCGCCACCGGAGACGGCACTTCTTCGCGCGCAACAGTTCCTCCGGCGGCCAGCCACAGCCAGCCATCGCGCCAAACTACCTCCTCAAGCCCAGTCTCGCGGCCGCAGGGGCAAAAGCGGCCAGTCCCGTCTGGACCGGGAATTGGCCGACCCATCAAGAAGGAATGATAGTGCCGGCCCCAATGCGTTTCGACATATTGGCCATGGCCGGTCCGCTGGATCGGGCCCGCCGTATCCTTGGCCGTAATCGGATGCTTGATCGGGTGCGTCTCGTAAGGCCCTGTAATCAAATGCGAACGCGCCATCGTGACCGCATGATCATAACCCGTGCCGCCCTCTGCGGTCGTCAGATAATAGTAACCTTCGCGCTTGAAGAGATGGGGTGCCTCGACAAGGCCGCGGTCCGTGCCCGGATAAATGTTGGTAATCGGCCCGGTCAGGCCATCGACTGGTGACCATTCCTGCAACAGAATGCCATCAAAACTCGCATGCGCCGGATTGCCACCCGTGCCCGGCCCGCGATGGCTCCATTGCTGATTTACAAACCATTTTCGCCCATCAGCATCATGAAAAAGCGAGGGATCGAACCCACTCGAATTGACATACCACGGATCACACCACTCCCCATCAACCGTGTCGCAAGCCGTGATGTAATTATGCGCATCCTTGAACGCCCCATCGAGGCGTTTTACATCAGTATAGACCAGCCAGAACCGCGTTCCATCATGACTGAGGCACGGGGCCCAGACGCCGCAACTATCTGGATTACCACGCATATCCAGAAGCGCGGCACGGTTCAGCGGTCGCGACATCAGCGTCCAGTTCACCAGATCGCGTGAATGATAGATGGATACGCCCGGAAACCATTCGAAGGTAGATGTGGCCAGATAATAGTCTTCGCCAACGCGCAGAAAGGACGGGTCGGGGTTAAATCCCGACAACACAGGATTTCTGATCATTTTATTCAATCTCTGCCGATTGGGCCCAGAGGTTGATCTTTTCTTCATCTGCATATTCGTCAATCTGGGCCAGCTCAGCAGCGGTAAATTCCAGATTCCCGATCGCGCCAACACAATCCACCACTTGCTCTGGCCGAGATGCACCAATCAGCGCCGTGGTGATATCGCCATCGCGCAACACCCATGCAATTGCCATTTGCGCGAGAGTCTGGCCGCGTGCTTGGGCAATTTCGTCCAACTTGCGAATGTTTGCTATGGCACGGTCGGAAATCATCTTAGCATTCAGGGACTTGCCCTGTGCCGCTCGACTGTCTGTGGGGATACCGCCCAGATATTTCTTGGTCAACATCCCCTGCGCGAGCGGGGTGAACGCGATCGAACCCACGCCCAACTCAGCCAAAGTGTCCTTGAGCCCATCGCGTTCTACCCAACGATTCAACATGTTATAGGACGGCTGATGGATCAGGCAGGGCGTGCCAAGGTCCTTTAGGATCGCCACGGCTTCGCGGGTCCGTTCGGAATTGTAGGAACTGATACCTGCATATAGCGCGCGGCCCGAGCGCACGATGTAGTCCAGCGCGCCCATTGTCTCTTCAAGCGGCGTTTCAGGATCGAAGCGGTGGGAATAGAAGATATCAACATAGTCGAGCCCCAACCGCTTCAGGCTCTGATCACAGGAGGCCACCAGATATTTGCGGCTGCCCCATTCACCGTAAGGTCCGCCCCACATCAGATAGCCGGCCTTGGAGCTGATGATCAGCTCATCGCGCAACCCTTTAAAATCCTCGGCCATGATCGAACCAAAGGCATGTTCGGCCGATCCAGGAGGCGGGCCATAGTTGTTTGCCAGATCAAAATGCGTGATGCCGTGATCGAATGCAGTGCGGCAGATCGCCTGCTTGGTTTCATGTGGCGTGTCGTGTCCAAAGTTATGCCACAGGCCAAGGGAAACAGCCGGAAGTTTGACACCTGAATTGCCACATCGGCGATAGATCATCTTTTCATAGCGGTCAGCCGCAGGGACATAGGTCATAGGGTTGCTCCTTGATCATCCATCCCGAAAAGGCTGGGACTAAATCGATTACGCCCGATAGAGCCATGTGACCGGCGCAGAGTCAAACAGATGCGTGCCACCAGACTCCATGAGGTGCCTTCGGGCGCGCAACTACTCAGAAGCCAGAAACCTGCCCAGCCCATTCAGGCTCTCGACATTGTCGGAAATCACCTTGATGACGACCAGCATGGGCATTGCGAGCAAGGCACCGGGCACGCCCCAAAGCCAGACCCAGAACACCACTGTGGCGAAAGTCGATGCGGTGTTGAGTTCCAGCCTGCGCCCGACCACCATCGGGGTAACGAACTGACCTTCGATGCCGTTGACGAGCAGATAGGCGAGCGGAGCCAGCATGGCCTGACTGACAGTATCAAACGTGACCACAGCGATAGCGGCCACACAGGAAACCCCAATGATGCCGCCTAGAAACGGCAAGTAGTTGAGAAAACAGGCAGCAATGCCCCAGACGAGAGGGTTGGGCATCCCCAGCGCCCAAAGCGCCAGCCCGACTGCAACGCCCATTCCCGCGTTGATCACCGTTATTGCGCCGAGATAACGCGAGACCTGCCGCTCCACATCGCGTGCGATGAGCAATGACCGTTTCTTGTCTGTAAGCCGGGGGCTAACTTCGACGATGCGGCTATGAAATAGATCTCCCGAGGCGAGCAGGAAGAGTGCAAGCACCAGCGCCGCGATGACGGCCGATCCGGTGCTTGCTACGGACGCGGCGGCTGTCGCAATCATCGAAGTTGCGTTCAAACCAGAGCCTTCAGACTCACCTTCACCCGTCGTCATCTCCTGCAGTGTCGTGAAGCCGGCAATGACATCCCGCATCTTCCATCGCAGGTCTCGAATAATCTCGGGCGCACGCTCGATGAGATCGGCAACCGGCGCACTGATGAAAAGGCCCGCGACAATGAAAAGTGCCGCGATGAACAGCACGATGGCGACAGAACTGATACCGACCGACAGCCCCAATTTGCCCAACCAGCGCACCGGTGGCCGCAACACAAGCGTTAGCAGGATTGCAAGGACAACGGGCAGTAGTACCGCGCGCGCCGCATACATTCCCCCGATACCCAGAATGATAAGTATCCACACGAGCGACCTGCGGATCGCCCGCAGATGCGCCTGCGATTCGGCTGCAACGTTAAAGGCGGCGTCTTCTGGTTCGTCGGGCCGTGAATCTGCCTGCATCATCCACTCCCGCGATACAACACCAGCCAAACTACGCTGTCGCGATGCGGTTCCCTGATTGCCCCCACGCATTGGCATCGCTATCTACACGCCAAACCCGAGTTTCAGGAGGATCGCCATGGCGGCCTATCAATACGTCTATTTTATGGACGGCGTGTCCAAAGCCTATCCGGGCGGCAAGAAGGTGTTCGAGAACATCCGACTGAACTTTCTGCCCGGCGTCAAAATCGGTGTCGTTGGGGTTAACGGATCGGGCAAGTCGTCCCTGCTGCGGATCATGGCTGGCATGGACAAGGATTTTCAGGGCGAGGCATGGGCCGCTGAAGGCGCACGCGTCGGTTATCTGCCGCAGGAGCCCTGGCTCGACCCGAAACTGACGGTGCGCGAGAATGTCATGCAGGGCGTCGCTGGCAAGCAGGCCATTCTTGACCGCTACAACGAACTGGCGATGAACTATTCCGACGAAACCGCAGACGAAATGGCAGCTTTGCAGGACCAGATTGATGCGGCCAACCTTTGGGACCTCGACAGTCAGATCGACATTTCGATGGAGGCGCTGCGCTGTCCGCCGGACGATGCAGATGTCAGCACCCTTTCAGGCGGGGAGGCGCGGCGCGTGGCGCTGTGCAAACTCCTGCTCGAAGCGCCCGATATGCTGCTGCTTGACGAGCCGACCAACCACCTCGACGCAGAGACCATTGCTTGGCTGCAGAACCATCTGATGGATTATAAGGGCACGATCCTGATCGTGACGCACGACCGATACTTCCTCGATGATATCACCTCCTGGATCCTTGAACTCGACCGTGGGCAGGGCATCCCTTACGAAGGCAACTACACCGCCTGGTTGGGACAGAAAGTCAAACGTCTGGATCAGGAAGCGCGCGACGATCGCTCCAAGCAAAAGACGCTCGAGCGCGAGTTGGAATGGATGCGCCAAGGCGCCAAGGCGCGGCAGGCAAAATCCAAAGCCCGGATTTCGGCCTATAATGATCTCGCCAATCAGTCCGAGCGCGAAAAAATGGGCAAGGCGCAGATCATCATTCCAAATGGCCCTCGTCTTGGCGGCAAGGTGATCGAAGTCGAAGGGCTGACAAAGGCCATGGGCGACAAACTCTTGATCGAGAACCTTGATTTCTCGTTGCCGCCCGGTGGCATCGTCGGTGTCATCGGCCCGAACGGTGCCGGCAAGACCACGATGTTCCGGATGCTGACGGGTCAGGTAGAAGCCGATGCCGGCACTGTCACCTACGGCGAGACGGTAAAACTCGGCTATGTAGATCAGTCGCGGGACACGTTGAATCCCGACGCAACCATCTGGGAAGAAATCTCTGGCGGGGCCGAAATCATCGTCTTGGGCGAGGCACAGATGAACAGCCGCGCCTATTGCGGGGCCTTCAACTTCAAAGGGACCGACCAGCAGAAAAAGGTCGGTATCCTGTCGGGTGGTGAACGTAACCGCGTGCATCTGGCAAAATTGCTCAAAGCGGGGGCCAACGTCCTGCTGCTTGACGAACCGACCAACGATCTCGACGTCGAGACGCTGCGCGCGCTGGAGGATGCCCTTGTCGATTTCGCTGGCTGCGCCGTGGTCATCTCGCACGACCGGTTCTTTCTGGACCGGATCTGCACCCATATTCTCGCCTTCGAAGGCGACGCGCATGTGGAGTTCTTTCCGGGGAATTTTCATGACTACGAAGAGGACAAAAAACGCCGTCTTGGTGCTGATGCGATGGAACCAAAGCGGGTCAAGTTCAAGAAATTTGTTCGCTAAACGACCGAACCGACTGCGCATCGACACGACGCGCAGTCGGCTACTAAGGGGAGCAAAGATTGGCAATTGCTCGACAAGGGCAAATTCAACGCTGTCTGGCAAGAGCTTTCTGGCCTTTATGTCCAGAACTCTCAAGGCGATGTCGAAATCTGGGAAGGTAGCAAGAAGAACTACAATCGGATCGACAAAGGATCAGTATTGATCAACCGCGAACTGAGTGAATTGCTGAAAAAGAATGACTTGCCAGCGAAAACGATGGAAATCGCGATCAAACTGGCGAAACACTATACGGCCTATTACGACAAACAGAAAAACATCGCTGACGATCTGGTCAGTCAAGCTGAAGCGCGTCTGAAGGCAGGTACGAAAGCTTGAACGCCAGAAGTGGGGTCACAAGAGTTGTTACCGGGCGAGCCAGCCCCCATCGACCATCACAACCGTCCCCGTGACATAGCCCGATCCGGGCGCCGCCAGAAAAAGCGTGGCTGTTGCCAGATCGTCCGGCTGGCCCCAGCGCCCGACAGGGATGCGGTCCACGATCTGGCGATAACGGTCGCTATCCTGCCGCAAGGCCGTCGTGTTATCCGTCTCGATATATCCCGGTGCAATGGCATTCACGGTTATGCCCCGCGGTGCAAGTTCGTTGGCCAGCGCTTTGGTAAGGCCGACAATAGCATGTTTGCTTGAGGTATAGGCCGGAACCCTGATGCCACCCTGCTCAGACAGGATCGAGGCTGTCATGATGATCCGGCCACCCTGCGTCATAACCGCGGCCGCGGCCTGCGACAAAAGAAATGGTGCGCGCACGTTCACCGTCATGACAGAATCCCAGTCAGCCGCCGGATAATCGGCAAGATTGTGGCGTCTTATAATGCCGGCATTGTTGACCAGAATGTCGAGCCGACCAAACTCAGCGATCACTTGCTCTACCAACTGCGTTGCGTCGAAGGCATCCGAAAGATCGACCGAGAGCGCGCTGAATTTGCGACCCAATGCGCGCACCTGTGCCTCAGTCTGTGGCATCGGGCTCGACCCAATCCCCACGATATCAGCTCCCGCCTCTGCAAGAGCCAAGGCCATGGCTTGCCCTATCCCGCTGCGGGCCCCGGTCACGAGAGCCACTTTGCCGCTCAGGTCAAATGCCTTCACAGGCGTCCCTCCGTCCTGCTGGTCTGATATGTTCCCAGCAAAGGGTGTCCGCGCAGCCATTTGTCAAGCAAGCCATAGAAACGCGGGGCTTGTCTGTCAGCTTTGTCGCGGCATAGAGTCTGCGGCGCGGTGGGTGAAACGACTGTAACCGCGCAAATGGGGGATTCTGTGACGCGATTGTCAGCAAGGTATGGCTCATCCGGCATGTCACGACGGGCCATGCTCGGCGGATCGACCTGCGCCGTGGGATTCGCCCTGTCTTCGCCAATCGCCAACGCCAATTCCGCGCGTGCGGCTCAAACATCCGCGGTTCTGCGTAACTGGTACAAGTTGGTGCTCGAACTTGTCAGACATACTGCCACCTACTCCCCACCAGTTGCCAGCAGGGCTTTCGCCTATCTCGGCATCACGGTGCATGAAGTCTTGGCGGGGGCAAACCCAATTTTGCAGTCGCTTACAGCACAAGTCACTGACCTTTCACCTTTACCGGATACGGCGATTCCAGCCTCATATGACCCGGCGGTGGCCTTGAATGCGGCGCTGGTTAAAGCTGTGGCACATTTCTTCGGCAACACCGGCCCGACTGGTCAACGCGCCATGGACGCGATGGATACGCGCCTGACAGAACGCAGCATTGACGGGGTGGCCCCACAAATGATCGCCGAAAGCCAGGATTTCGGAGTTGCGGTTGCGGACCATATTATCAACTGGGCGGCTAGCGACGGCGGTGCCTCCGTCGAGAACATGGGCTTTCCATTCGTCTGGACCGTATCCGCAGAGCCGGGTCGTTGGGTGCCCACCAGCACGCTTGGCCAGCAGCAAGCTCCACTATTACCAAGCTGGGGACAAAACCGCACTTTTGCCATGCAGTTGGGTGACCTTTGCCCACTACCGCCGCCGCCCGCCTATTCCGAAGATTCTGCCTCCGCTTTCTACGGCGAGGCGCTAGAGGTCGCCAATGTCGTGCGATCACTGACAGAGGAGCAGAAACTCATCGCGCGCTACTGGTCTGATGACCCGATGCTTTCGCCGACACCACCGGGCCACTGGATCGCGATCCTGCTTCAGATTGCAGATCGGGACGACATGCCCGCCGAGAGGCTGGGCGAAGGCCTCGCCTTGCTGGGGATCGCCTTGGCCGACGCGTTTATTGCCTGCTGGCATGAGAAATTTGAATATGATCTGATCAGGCCGGTGACATATATCCGCCGGGTGATTGATCGGAATTGGCAACCTCTCCTCATTACGCCACCCTTTCCTGAATACCCTTCTGGCCATTCAACGCAATCTGGCGCTGCGGCCACGATACTCACAGCGTTTCTGGGTGAGGGTTTTGCCTTTTCCGACTCCACCCACGAGGACGAAGGCCTCGATACGCGCAACTACCCTGATTTTTGGACCGCAGCAGAAGAAGCCGGCATTTCAAGGCTCTATGGGGGCATTCATTTCAGGGCCGCCATTGAACGCGGGCTAGATCAGGGTCGTTGTGTTGGCAATCACGTGGCAAGGTTACAAACCCGTGTCTAAGGCGCAGCACCTTCCGGGGCTCGCACTTGCCGCATTCATCGCAGGACTGCCGATCTTGCCCTCGGCTCAACCAATGGTTCCGATTTTCACCAACGAAACCGGAAGCAGCGGCATTCAGAGCGTCTATGAGGGCGATTGGGAGTATATGGTGGGCGGGGGTGTCGCGGCCTTTGATTGCTCGGGCGACCAGCAACCGGACCTGTTATTCGCCGGTGGTGCCGGGCTCGCAAGCCTTTGGCGCAATGACAGCGTTCCGGGTGGCGAACTGGCCTTTTCGCGCATTGACGCTGGCGTGGACTACGCGCAGGTCACTGGCGCCTATCCGCTGGATATCGATGCAGACGGCATTATCGACCTCGCGCTTCTGCGTGTCGGCGAGAATATCCTTTTGCGCGGCCTTGGCGAATGCCAATTCGAACGCGCCAACGAAGCTTGGGGTTTTGTGGGCGGCGATGCATGGTCCACGGCCTTTGCGGCGACGTGGGAGGATGGAGCGGACTGGCCGACGCTTGCCATTGGCAATTACATCGACCGGAATGAGGATGCATTTCCATGGGGGTCTTGCACCGATAACTGGCTACACCGACCTGCAGACGCAGCGGGTTTCGCGCCACCCTTTCCCCTGACGCCGAGCCATTGTGCGCTTTCGATCCTTTTCACGGATTGGGACCGCTCCGGGCAACCCTCATTACGCGTCTCCAATGACCGCGAGTACTACAAAGGTGGCGAAGAGCAGCTTTGGCACATTCCGGCAGGTGAAAAGCCCAGATTATATACCGAAGAAGAAGGCTGGCAGCGGCTCCGGATCTGGGGAATGGGCATCGCCGCTGCCGATGTGACCGGCGATGGCTATCAGGATTACTTCCTGACCAGCATGGCCGACAACCGGTTGCAGACCCTTGGCAATGTGGAACCAGATGTGCTGCCACCCCCCGCTTTTAGTGACATTGCCTTTGCGCGCGGAGTGACTGCGCACCGGCCCTACTTTGGCGAAATCTTGCCATCGACAGCCTGGCATGCGCAGTTTGAAGATCTGAATAACGACGGCTTTGTTGACCTGTTCATCGTCAAAGGCAATGTCGCCGAAATGCCTGATTTTGCACGACTGGACCCCAACAACCTATTGTTGCAACGCGGTGATGGCAGCTTTGAAGAGGCGGGTGACAGGGCCGGAGTGGCGAGCGTGAACATCGGTCGCGGTGGTATGTTGAGCGATTTCAATCAGGACGGCTTGCTGGACATTGTGGTGGTCAACCGCTGGACCGGTGTTGAAATCTGGCGCAACACATCTGTTCAGGCCGGACACTGGATTGCGCTGCGCCCTCATCAACTAGGCGCGAACCGCGACGCTATCGGCGCATTTGTCGAGGTGCGGACAGATGAACGGGTCCAAAGCCGCGAGTTGACGGTCGGGGGTGGCCATGCCAGCGGGCATCTGGGCTGGCTCCATTTCGGCCTTGGCGCTGCAATCGAAGCTGATGTGCGGGTGCTTTGGCCGGATGGCAGCGCCAGCGACTGGACGCCGGTTTCGTCAAACGGCCGTTTTTGGATCGACCATGACCTTGGAGTTATCCCGGAACATTAGCAAGAATCAACATGCGGGCGAGGCGTGAAACGCGGACATTATTCTGTCGTATCTGACGGATACTTCGTCCATCAGCCGATCCAGACAAGCCGCAACCAGAATACCTGCCCGTTTTATGACATTGTCAGCCACCATCACCATGTCGACGTCGTATGGCCCGGCATAGAACAGCGCCGAGGCAACCGGACCGCGCACGGGCGCAAATTGATGCCGCGCGATACAAGCCCACTGAGAGGAGCCACCATCAAGCCACAGAGTTCCCCGACCTGCCGCGAACGAAGTGGCGTGACGACCGTCGTCAGAAAGCCGCCCGCCGGATAACAATTTTTTGAAATCGCATCAGGCATCACGAGCCGATTATTCGCGCAGACATCACCGGCGAGTACTCTGTCTGCATAAAGACGCTGGCGTGGCGGTGCCCTCACCAGCTTACATGGATCAAGCCACAGTGCCGGGTGATGAATGTCCTGCGGTCCAAGCCCTCAACTTTCTTATTTCAAACTGATACACTACCGACCGAAGGCAGCGCCATCGGGGCAAGTCGTCCAACAGTCACCCAAGCGATCCGCAACCTTGTCCTCCAAATACTTGTGCAGTCACGACGCAGCTCGGGGACATTTGTCACGCCTCGCCCGCAAGAAAGCCCTGCTTCGTCGGGCAACCTGTTGTTCGACTTGGAAAGCGAATTCGGACATCATTTGAATGTATTGCGCCTCTGGCTTGAAACGGCGGGCAAGGTCCAGACAGCACCGCGCCGCGGTCATATCGCAGGATCACGGGGCGCGTTGCCTAATGCTGCCGGAATCGCCTCTTTCGCAAGGCTGAGATACATGTCGATTGCGGATCGCGCCGACCTATCATGATCGATCTTGGCGGACATGCCGTAAACATGTTCGCGGATACCTTGATAGAAGATCGCGCCATGCATCAGCCAGACAAGCTCAAGCTCCGCCTCAGTGATCGCTGCATCCGACAATACTCCCAGATGCGCCCTGCATTCTCGGCAGATCGGGACCAGCAGATTATTGACGACCCGTTCGATATACCGGGTATTGATATCAAGCCCCTTG
>Ga0105050_10009385_pt1 | contig 10970 bp, 9 predicted proteins | sample FRY01_FD_78088 | JGI IMG/M metagenome (GOLD analysis project Ga0105050, IMG submission 78088) | Freshwater microbial communities from Lake Fryxell liftoff mats and glacier meltwater in Antarctica - FRY-01 | ecosystem: Environmental > Aquatic > Freshwater > Ice > Glacier meltwater ... | reverse complement strand
TTAAAAGGTGATTAGGTAAGGCTTAAGGATGAAATTTTGGATCTTGGATTGAAATGCAGAATAAGTCAATTGGATTAACTTTTGTGTCGATTAGACTTACAAACAATTCAAAATTCATTCATACCAAAATTTCATCTTATGCTTTTACTTCAAAATAAAGTTGCCTTCGTCTCTGGTGGAGGCTCAGGAATTGGTAAAGCTGTTGCTAAGACTTACGCTCGGGAAGGCGCAAAAGTGGCAGTTTCCGATATAGATGTTGCCGGTGGACAGGCTGTGGTAGATCAAATCAACAAAGATGGAGGAGAAGCAATTTTTATCAAAGCAGATTCTTCCAAGTCTGAGGACAATAAACGAATAGTGGAGGAAATCGTCACAGCATTTGGTCGCTTGGACGTGGCTTGTAATAATGCTGGAATAGCTGGTATGGCTGCGCCTACAGGGGATTACGAAATTGATTCCTGGGATCAAGTAATCGCACTGAATCTCAGCGGAGTATTCTATGCCTGTCGCTATCAACTGGAGCAAATGGAGAAAAACGGAGGTGGAAATATTGTAAATATGGCTTCTGTACATGGCAGTGTAGCAGCCCCCGGGAGTGTCGCTTATACTGCGTCCAAGCACGGAATAGCTGGGTTAACCAAAAACATCGCTGCCGAATACGGCCAAAAAAATATTCGATGTAATGCAGTTGGTCCCGGATATATTGCAACACCACTTTTGGAAAATAATCTGGATGAGGAAACACTTACTGCTGTCAAAGGCAAAGCAGTCATGAATCGGCTCGGGACAGCTGAGGAAGTTGCTGAGTTGGTCGTATTTCTCAACTCCGATAAATCATCATTTACTACCGGTTCTTATGTGATCGCTGACGGTGGATACACTGCGATTTGAAAAATATAGCTTGAGAATTTTAATAAAAATTAGCTTATCAAAATGAAACTCACAGCCACATTTAGCAGCTGATCTTGGTGAAGCTGAAGAAATATATTTCACAAATTCGGGTGACCATTCCCCAAATCAAGTTTTGACTAATTGATTGCTACCAGCGACCCTTTGGAAAATTTATATTCGAGGGTAAGGATTCATTAAAATTAGATCTAATCAGGTTATTGGTAGTTACTCTCATTGCCATCATACACGACAAATAGAGCTTTCACCAGCCACTTTTACGTAAGCACAATCATTCTTTTTTTTCTATGGAATAGCATTTGCGCTAGTTATAGCTAATGCCTGAACAAAAAATAAAACCTATGAATACGAAATCACTAGTAATCGTCGCAGCTCTACTTGCTGTATCGTTCAGTTGTCAAGAAAAGAAAACTGATACTGAAGATAGCATGGGAATGGAAAATACCGAGTCAACTATTACTATTGAAAAACTCGAAAGTTCACCTGCATATTCCAGCTCCAGTCTGAAATTGAAAATGCCAGTTAATGCCTCCATCAAAAATCCAGGAGAGGTGGATTTTTCATTCGAGGCAGGGAATTATGAATTGGGTGTTCAAACCGAAAAAAATGGAATGGCTGGAATGCTTGCCAATTCCGATAAGGGCCAACACATTCACTTGATTGTAGATAACGGTCCATACTCTGCTCATTACGAACCAACATTCAAAAATGAGATGACTGAGGGGACCCATTATGTAGTGGCCTTTTTAAGCAGATCGTATCATGAATCAGTTAAGAATGCGGATTCATTTATCGCAAAGGAGATAGTGGTAGGAACTATCGGTGATAATATGGGAGTGAACCTTGAGAAGCCAACGCTGATTTATAGTCGTCCAAAAGGCGAATACAGCGGAGCTGACACGGAAAACTTGCTTTTGGACTTTTTCTTACTGAATACCACGCTATCAGAAAGCGGTAATAAAGTGCGAGCAACGATTAACGGCAAGGAATTTAGTATTAGCGAATGGGCTCCTTATGTGATCAAAGGGCTTCCAAAAGGGGAAGTTTCGATTCAGCTCGAATTGTTGGATGAATATGGGAATATGATTCCCGGTGGATTTAATGACGTAACTAGAAAAGTGATGTTGAAAGACTAAATGATAACCAATCAGAATCCGCACATAAAGCTCCGTATGATTGATTTCGTACGGAGTTTATTTTTTATTTCAAAGTATACATAAGTTTGAGCACGTGGTGAAATAGTTAGTTATATCACCTCTCCAGAAGCCGGAAAAGAAATATTGCTATCACAAACAAATAGCTGTGATGTGTTCCTATAGGCTATTCACATAGTGGACGCCTAAAAAACGGAAAGTCTTAAATATCACAGCCTAGCCGATAAGGCTAGTTGTAGATGGATATATCTTTAAGAGCTCTTAAAGTGCGGAATAGCTGATTAGAATATTTTTCAAACTGCTAAATGGGAAAATACTCCGATAGCAGCCCTTTCAACTTATCCAAGGTTTCAGGCATAGCGCGCGCACTCATTCCCCCGGATGCGTTGGCATGTCCACCACCTTCAAAATGATCTTTGGCTAAGCCATTTACAGGATTGGTTTTACCTTTGGAACGGAAGGATATTTTGATGATACCATCTCGCTCAGATAGGACAATTGTCGCTTTTATTCCTTCGATCGATAAGGCAAGGTTTGCAAGACTATCAGTATCTCCTTTTTGATACTGATATTTTGCCAATTCCTCTTTGGTGAGCGAAATGATAGCTACGGTGTCCTGATTTAGAATCTCCATTTTTTCAGACATGGCAAATCCTTGCAGGCGAAGCCGGCTCGCGGTATTTGTATCATTCAGCGATTCATGGATCAAGTGATGTTTGACTCCAGCGGCAAGCAATTTTGCAAGTATTTCGTGAGTTCTCGGTTTGACAGAGTTGAATCGAAAACTTCCCGTATCAGTCAGAATTCCCAGATATAAAGGAGTTCCTATCTGCCCATCCAATAACGCAGCGTTTCCCGATTGTTCGATTAATTCCACAATCAACTCAGCAGTGGAGGAAGCTGAAGTGTTGGATAGGGTTAGGGATGCGAAGTCCTGTGGATCAAGATGGTGGTCAATCATGATTTTATTGCAGGTGGCTGATTCCAGCGAAGTTTGCATTTCTTTGCCCACACGATCAGTGGAATTGTAGTCTAGGCAAAATATCAGATCCGTTTTTTGGAATGCCTCGGTTACTTTCTCAGGTTCCTGATCCATGGTGATTATGGATGATAAGCCAAGAAAGTCCAAGAAATTAGGTGCCTTGTCAGGATGACAGATGACAGCCCTTTTGCCCAGCTTCTCTATAAAAAGTGATAAACCTAAAGAAGAGCCGACTGAGTCACCATCGGCAGATTTATGGGAAGTGATAAGGATGTTTGACGCTGCTAAAATTTCAGCTTCGATTAGTTGGTAGGTAGTCATAAATGGGGTTCTATTTGAGATGTGAAATAACGAATTGGGTGATGTTATTTCACTAACAAAGGAACGAAATAGAAGAGGGAAAATGGGGTTATCGGGTTATTAATTCCCTCATACACTTTCCTCCACCTAGTATCTCAATGAGCAGTTATTCACGCACTTCTTTTTAATATCTTCGGACCGATAGATTGGTCTAGCTTATTAGTGACGACTACTTGTATTTACTGACTTTTGAATCGACTTTCAAATAAATTATTACTGGCTAAATAGTTATTAAAAGCTTTTTTTCGATTTCAAAATCTACCAAGAGATCAATATCAGTTTTTCACAATCTTTATATTAAAGGTAGAATCTAAACAAATCGACCTGCCGAAATCTAAGTTTGACGTCAAGTATTTCTTTTAGTTCTTGTGCTTCACATTCGATATTCACATTTCGGTACCAGTCTGAAAGCTTACCAGTCTAAAAATTTTCAAAGGTATTTTTTAGGGAAAAGAATTGACTGTCTAATCTTGGAATTGATTTGCCATAAGCCTACTAATAAAATCTCTTAATCCCTCAATCAATCCTCACCAAAGGTTCCTTTTGTAGATATCCCAACGATTGTAAAAAATCATCTGCATCCTGAAGAGTTTTTTTGTAGTATTCAAAATTCGCATAGTTAAAAAAACCATGAGGCTGATCTTCGTAAAGTAGCAAATCGCATCTACTACCCACTTTTTCGGAAGCCATTTGATAGTATTCAGCCGTGATGACTGGAACAAGATTATCATTTGTACCCAATAAAATCAGGGTGGGAGGAACCCCAGCTTTAATATTATGCAAAGGTGAAAAGTCTTTATACTTATTCCCAATTCGTTCAAAACCATATCCTCTAGGCCCATTATCAATTACGGGATTGAAAAGAATCAAGGCATTCGGGATGGGGCTAATGTTTAGATTATCCGTGTCTTCATTGAAATCTTCTATCGATGCGGCAGCGGCAGCCAAATGTCCACCCGCAGATCCTCCGGCAGCGATGATCCGTTCAGCATCAATATGAAATTTATCTGCATTTGCTCGTATATAGCTAATGGCCGATTTGGCGTCTTTTAAAGATTCAAACGGACTGGTTTTATACTGATTTCTGGTTCGGTAATCCGCCAAGAAGCAGACCAATCCTCTTTTTGAGAAGTAGTATGCTTGATGCTCAAACTGAGCTCTAGTTCCTCCAACCCAACCACCACCAAAAAAGAAAATCATGGCAGGATACGATTTGGAAGTATCCAGTTGTTCAGGATAAAAAACCTCTATGAAAAGTTGAATGGTATCCACTTCCTTAAACAAAATTATCTCTTGAGCATTTGAGACCTTGCTTAGAAATAGCAATACGAATAGAAATATGTAAGTCGGGCAAGCTTTCATTTTATTTTTAGGTATTCTTTCTCATGAGGCCTTCCCGGAGCGATGATAAATCCAGGTTTATCGGATGCATGATATATCACACTTACCTAGTTGTTTCTATTGCTGATTACATCAGCTCCATGATTATTTCTAACGCTTAACACTTTTTTATTTCATCAATCCTAACACTTGCAGTATACCCATTAGACCTGCCTTGGAATGCCTTTATTCATCAACATTAAAAAAGTCCTTTTTCTGGATTTCTATTGTGTGCTTCCAAAGATGCAAGGTAATTTTAGCTAAAATCTGTGTTGCTCATCGGTTGGATTGTGTGACAGTTGAATATAGAATATGATTATCCGCAATTACGCCACTAAGCTAATTTTCTTTTCTGAATCAGTCCCTACCCATTAAAAATCAACTTAAAAGTAGTTCCGTCACCTTGCTCGGACTTGACTTGGATATTTCCTTTGTGGCTTCGCATGATCTGCTTGGAGAGGCTTAGACCGATACCGGAGCCTTTCTTTTTAGTAGTGAAAAATGGGATAAATATCTTTCCTAGTGCTTCTTCTTCGATTCCTTTACCGGTATCGCTTACTTCCAGAATTATTTTTCCAGCCTCGTCGATGTAAGCACGTAATGTAATGACCTTCTCTTCGGCATCATCCAAGGCTTGGATGGCATTTTGTGTCAGATTAATGAGGACTTGTTCGATCTGTGTTTCGTCTCCAAAAAGAATCAGTTCCTTGGGATTAAGTTCTTTTATTACTTTGATTTTTCCAGCCTCGAGCTGATGATTAAGGAGAACCTCTAGTTGATCATAAAGCTTTGATATGGATATGATTGAAAACTTTGGAACTGGAATATGGGCTAGTGATCGGAAGTCCGATACAAAACTGATCAGTCCCTGGCTTCGCTTCTCGATGGTAGAGATTCCCATTAGGTAGTCTTCAAGATCTGAAGGGCTGAGTTCTTCGTTCGTTTCGGTTTTTGATTCTAGGTCACATTTAATTGTCCCGGCCAAGGAAGAGATCGGTGCGATGGAATTCATAATCTCATGGGTGAGGATTTTGACTAGATTTTGCCAGGCTTCCATTTCCTTCTCTTCGAGTTCAGACTGGATATTTTGGAGGGAGACCAACTTGAATTTTTCCCCACGCATCAGTAGTTCGATTACATAGACGGAGAGTTGCATGATGCCATCTGGATGGGCGATTTTGATCAGTTCACTTCCACCAGTTTTCAGATAGTGGATTGCTAGGTGAAGCTCTTTATTGATTTCCTCTATTTCCTCAATTTTCATCAGGTTTTCGACATTGAGAATTCGTTTGGCAGCAGTGTTGATAAGCTGGATTTTATTGTTTTCCCCAAAAGTGATTAGACCGATACTAAGGTGCTTGAACACCGAACGGAAGTACTGGTAATTAGCTTCTTTCTCTGCTTGATCTTCTTTAAGCTTTGCTAGGATGGCGTTGAACTCGATGTGAAGTTCATCGTTTTCAGTACCATCAAACTTCACGGGATAGAGTTGGGAGTATTTATCCTGCTTGATATTGTCTAGAAAGGTTCTGACTTTTTGAAAAGAGCTTTGGGAGTATTTGATCAAATAGATAATCTGGAATACGACCAAGATCAATAATAGGGAGATCATAAAGACTCCCCAGCTATCAAAGATGGTGTATGCCAATAAGAAAAGAGCGGCCGATAGAAATGCGATTCGTCCTAGTAAGCCTACTTTATAGTCCATACTTTTCCAGTCGACGGTATAGTGATGCTCGAGTTAAGCCAAGTTCTTTTGCTGCTTTGGAGATATTCCCTCCGTTTTTGTCAATGGCCCGCTGAATGGTGGTTTGCTCCATATCGTTTAGATTTAGCGTGACGGCTTGTGTAACTTTATCAGAAGCCGGCTTCGCGGAGAGAAAAAAGAAATCCCTAGCATCCAGTTCATTTGAATCTGCCATAATAATCGCCCGCTCGATTGCGTGCTGTAGCTCGCGGATATTTCCCGGCCATCCGTATCGCTTTAGTAAGTCCATCGCGGATGAGGTGAGACCTTTGAATTCTTTTCGATATTTCTGTCCGTAGCTTTTCAAGAAGTGATTAGCCAAAATCGGAATGTCATCATGACGCTCTCGCAAAGGAGGCAGGAAGATTTCTACGGTATTGATTCTGTAAAGTAAATCCTGACGGAAAGTATTCTCCATTACCATTTCATGCACATGCAGATTGGTGGCACAGATTAGGCGAATGTCTATCGGAATGGACTTGTTAGTCCCGATCCGGGTGACCTCACGCTTTTGGAGTACTGTCAAAAGTTTGGATTGGAGGGGCATTGAAAGATTTCCGATTTCATCCAAGAAAAGGGTTCCATTGTCAGCAACTTCAAATCGTCCGGCTCTATCTTCTTTCGCATCCGTGAATGCGCCGCGTTTGTGACCAAAAAGCTCTGATTCGAAAAGTGATTCGGTAATCGAACCCATATCTACCCCAACAAAGATATCGTCTCTACGGAGAGATCGATCATGAATTGCTCTCGCAATCAATTCCTTACCCGTACCATTTTCTCCTAAAATCAAAATATTGGCATCAGTCTGCGCGACTTTGTCGACGATGGAGAAAATGTTTTTCATCGAGGCAGATTGCCCAATGATATCGCTGTAAGGTTTTTTGAGATCAGTTTGAAGTTGCTTTTGCTTTTTCTGCAACTTGTCCACTTCATTATAGCTTTCCTTTAATTTGATTGCTGAGGAAAGTGTAGCGATGAGTTTTTCGTTTTGCCATGGCTTGAGGATGAAGTCAGTAGCACCTTCTTTTAAAGCCTGTACAGCCATCTCCACATCACCAAATGCAGTGATTAAGATCACCACTGCCTTTGGATCGATTTCTTTGATTTGCTTCAACCAGTGAAAACCCTCCTTACCGGAAGTTGTATCTTCTCGAAAATTCATATCAAGCAAGATCACATCATAATTATTATTATTAATCAAAAAAGGAATCCTTCTTGGATCTTGTTCAATCATGACTTCTTTTGCATGTTTCTTCAACAGCATTTTCGCTGCGAATAATAAGTCTTCGTTATCATCGATGATAAGGATTTTTCCTAAACCTTGATTTTCCATGTGTAATTCTTTGTCTATATCAGTGGAAAAATGGTGCCAATGTGAATTTAAGCTAATCCAAGACTGTTTCTCCCCAAATATTGTCCGAAATCGTACGTTTTTAGACTATTATCGAACAGCCGAGCCCGGTTTTTATGCCTTAGTAGAATTTCGTACCTTTAGGCTTCATTAAAATATAATACTATGCAAACTAAAAAAGGGGATGCAGTAGAAGTGCATTATACCGGCAAATTAGAAGATGGAAGCGTATTTGATTCTTCAGCGACAAGAGCTCCTCTGGGATTTACCCTCGGAGATGGAAATATGATTAAAGGATTTGACACTGCCGTTTATGGTATGGTAATCGGTGATAAAAAAACGGTGACTATTCCGGCGGCAGAGGCCTATGGTGAGCGAAGAGATGATATGATGATCGAAGTACCTGTGGAGCAAGTTCCAGCAGATATAAAGCCTGAGTTGGGTATGACTTTACAGCTTCAAGGTGACAATGGACAGCCTATGCCCGTCACTGTAGTAGATGTTGATGATGCCAAAATCACTTTGGATGCTAATCATCAATTAGCAGGTAAAAATTTAATTTTTGAAATTGAACTGATGTCAATCAAATAACTTTTGATAGATAACAGACCAGAGTAGCTTTTTGCGAAAGACCATTGACCAAAGAAGAGGAGTTGGTTCTTAAAAAAGCAGATTAAATGTTTAGAAATAAAAGGTTCAAGTCTTTCGGCTTGGACCTTTATTTTTAGAATCATTTTTACTGCATTCCAAGATTCTAGATTTGCTTTTTTCTCGCGCTTTGCGATCTGGAACACATATTTTTTTATGAGTAGATTTGTTCAGGAATCGATTGCATGTTTAATACATCGATATTTTACCGATTTAGTGTATATTAATTTTTTCTGAACCCAGCCTAATTTCTATGACCCTGACAATTATCTCCTTTTTGGCCTTTACAGGTTTTGTGGCCATTTTTTCTTGGTACAAACTTCGCAAAGATAAACTTGATACTCAAGATGGGTATTTTTTAGGAGGAAAGAGTTTGACAGGAGTCGTAATTGCGGGGTCCATGTTATTAACCAATATTTCTACTGAACATTTGATCGGAATGAATGGCTCGGCTTATAAAAATGGCTTTATCATCATTGCCTGGGAGGTAACCTCAGCTATTGCTTTGGTTATTGGAGCATTATATTTTATTCCTAGTTTTCTGAGGATGGGATTGACCACAATTCCTCAGTACTTAGAATATCGATTTGATCGGGTGACTAGGACATTGGTGGCACTTTTTCTGATTGTGTCTTTTGTAGTGACTTTATTACCCATCGTGCTTTATACAGGAGCAATTAATCTGGAGAGTATCTTCAATGTTTCTGAAACACTAGAGATCAGCCAACAGGCAGGGTTATGGCTAACGGTGGTAGTCATCGGCGCTATTGGTTCTATCTATGCAATTTTTGGAGGACTAAAGGCGGTAGCATTTTCAGACACGATAAATGGAATTGGTCTTTTTTTAGGAGGTCTCTTAGTTTTAGGATTTTCTCTTTGGGACATTGGAGGTGGGAATATTTTTGAAGGATTGAGTAAAGTTTATAAATCTGCTCCTGAAAAATTCAATGTGGTAGGAGGAAAAGACTCTGTTCTACCTTTTGAAACTCTGTTTACAGGTTTGATGATCAACCAACTGTATTTTTGGTGTATGAATCAGACTATTATTCAAAGAGCTTTTGGTGCAAAAAACTTGGCAGAAGCTCAAAAAGGGCTACTGTATACTGGTGTCTTGAAATTATTTGTCCCCTTGATCATTATTTTGCCAGGGGTCATAGGATTTTATTATTTTGGAGACAGTCTGTACGATAATCAAGATTTGATCTATCCTGCGTTGATTAAAAAAGTGCTCCCGGTGAGCTTGACTGGTTTCTTTGCCGCTGTAGTAATGGGTGCAGTGCTGAGTACTTTCAATAGTGTTTTAAATAGTACCGCTACGATCTTTAGTCTTGGGATATATAAAAGACATCTGAAAAAAGATGCCACGGAGAAGCAATTAGTATGGGTTGGAAAGCTTACCTCTATCGTTCTTGCTTTTTGCGCAATCATGGCTGCTCCTTTGGTTGCTGGTGCTCCCGATGGACTTTATCAGCTCCTTCAGCAGCTCAATGGTATTTTCTTTATCCCCATAGCATCCATCATTATTGCAGGTCTATTTTTGCCAAAAATTTCGGCAATGGGTGCTAAGGTAGGATTGCTGGTAGGATTGGCTTTCTACGTGCTGTCCGTTTTTATTTTTAAGATAAACATTCACTTCGTACATATCTGGGGAATTGAGTTTGTCTTGAATATGCTGGTCATGTTTGGAGTATCTTATTTTTATCCCAATACCAATAAGTTCAAGCCCTCTGATATTGGGCCGGTAGAACTGCATCCATGGAAATACGCTCGTCATTTAGGCCTTTTATTGGTAGTGTTAACTATTGCGATTTATATTTGGCTTGGAAGTTAAAATCATTGAAAATTTATATATTAGATGAAAATTACTAGGTATGAAAGACGTAACGCCATATAAAATGGAAGAGCTTTGGGAAGAAGATCTTCTGGAGAGGTATCCTGTGGAAGGATCTTCAACAAAGTCAGAAGCCGAGTTTAGAAACTACAATGATCCTAAAAAGGAAATTGTAAAGGAGTTTTATCGGGTAAATCACCTTAATCAAACCTATGAATTTGTTTTGAGAAAGGAAAAAGAGTTTCTAAGTTTTGATAGAAAAGAGATGACGCTTTGGGAGGCTGTAGAATTCTTAAATACTCTTGTGGATGATTCTGATCCAGATACTGATTTAGATCAGACCCAACATCTGCTACAAACCTCAGAAGCCATTCGAGCTGATGGGCAGCCCGATTGGTTTGTATTAACTGGATTTCTTCATGATCTGGGAAAAGTTCTTTGTCTTTTTGGAGAGCCACAATGGTGTGTAGTTGGAGATACTTTTCCCGTAGGATGCAAGTATTCAGATAAGATTGTTTATCCAGAATTTTTTCAATCAAATCCTGATAGTAAGGACAGCCGATTCAATACAAAATTCGGAGTTTATGAGCCTAATTGTGGACTGGATA
>Ga0105050_10009383_pt1 | contig 10971 bp, 11 predicted proteins | sample FRY01_FD_78088 | JGI IMG/M metagenome (GOLD analysis project Ga0105050, IMG submission 78088) | Freshwater microbial communities from Lake Fryxell liftoff mats and glacier meltwater in Antarctica - FRY-01 | ecosystem: Environmental > Aquatic > Freshwater > Ice > Glacier meltwater ... | reverse complement strand
TCAAGGGTGCAATAGTCCATCGGGTGACAATCGCCGCGAAACCAGATCTGGCCCTTCACGTCGATCTTAGTGATTATTCCGTCTTGGCCGTTGCGTTTGGTGCGAACACGCATCCCAGGCTTGAATGAGACCTGTCCCATTTCCGCCCGGTGCTTGGCGTCAAACTCAGCCATGCGTTCAAAGCTGCCATCAGCCATCATCGCCGCCCCCGACATAGTCCCAGATCGCCGCCTCGGCAGTCATGATCGCTTCGGCTTCATTCATCGAACGCAGGCAGGCAAGGGCCAGCGCCGCGCGCTCTTTCAGGGTCAGCTTGCGGTAGAGGGTCAAGGACAACGTATCCCAAGCCAGCGCATCGCCAAGGGTCAGGGCATAGCCCAGCGACCGCGCTACGGCCTTATGCGAGGGATTGGCATACAAAGACATTGCGGAACGGTTATCAGGTTCACCCTGCGTTCTGGATTTGTCCTGATATGGAAAACCGGCTAGGGCGCTGTAATGGCTTGGCTTTGATTTGGATTTGCAATCCGGTGCATAGCCTGCCTGCCCACCCGCCGATTGGGTGCAGTCATTAGGGTCGCGGCGGCTGCGCGTCAAGCGGATATCGGGGGGAGGCCGCCAATCTGCGGCCCCGCGCCCCGTAGCGCAGGCGCGCTAGGCCATGGCCCAAGGGCCGTGGTTCTTGGCGCCTCCGGTGCCGTCCATCCGCTCGAAACCATGCGCGCCAAAGAAATCGCGCTGCGCCTGAATCATGTTTGCGGTTGATCGTCCGGTGCGCATCATGTCGAAATACGAGAGGCCAGATGACAGGGCAGGCACCGGCAACCCCGACCGCGCCGCCTCTGCTACCGTATCGCGCAACCCTTGCTGTGCGCCGCGCAACAGATCGGCAAAGAACGGCGCGCGCATCAGGTTCTGGCTCGGGTCCGCCGCCAATGCCTGCGCCATGTCGTCCAGCATAGCCGAGCGGATGATGCAGCCTGCGCGCCAGACCTTTGCCACCTCGGGCAGGGGCAGACCCCAGCCAAACTCCTTTGACGCCGCCGCCAGCAAGGTGAACCCTTGGGCATAGCACAGGATCTTGCCCGCGATCATCGCCTGTTCCAGCGCCGCCAGATCCAGCGCCGCCACCGGCCCCGGCGCCGCCCCGAACAGCGCCTCACCTTCCTGCCGCTCGGTCAGGCGCGAGGACAGGTTGCGCGCCATCACCGCCGCCTCGATGGCAGGGATCGGTGCCGCCAGATGCTGCGCCTCGATCACCGTCCAACGGCCGGTGCCCTTTTGCCCGGCGCGGTCAAGGATCACGTCGAGCATCGGTTGCCCGGTCACAGGATCGGTCGCCAGTGACACAGCGCCTGAAATATCAATGAGATAGGACTGCAGAATGCCTTTGTTCCAGCGCTCGAACACCGCGCCGATCTCGGCGGCAGCCATCCCCATCCCGTCGCGCATGATGCCGTAAACTTCGGCGATCATCTGCATGTCGGCATATTCGATACCGTTATGCACCGCCTTGACGAAATGGCCCGCCCCCGCCTCGCCCATCCATGTGGCGCAGGGGATATCCTGATAGCGGGCGCTGATCGCCTCCATGATATGGGCCACGCGGTCCCAATGTGCGCGCTTGCCGCCGCCCATGATCGAAGGGCCGTGCCGCGCGCCTTCCTCGCCACCCGATACACCGATGCCCAGATAGGGCAGATCGCCCGCTGCAGCGGCGCGGCGATTGGTGTCGTGGAAATTGGCATTGCCCGCGTCGATGATCATGTCATCGGGGCCAAGCAGCGGGCGCAGAAGCGCGATATGCGCGTCAACCGGCGCGCCCTCCGGCAGCATCAGGATGATGGCGCGCGGCACGGCAATCGCGGCCACAAGCGCCTCCAGACTGTCAGTCGGGGTGATCCTCTCTGCCAGATCGCCGGCGCCTTCATGAAACGCCTGCGTCACCTCCGTGGTCCGGTTCCAGACGGCAATCCGAAACCCGCGATCCGCGATATTGAGCGCGAGCGCCGCCCCCATTGTGCCAAGGCCCACCAGCCCGATTTCAGAAAGGCTCATCTTTTCAGCACTCCATTGCGACTTTGCCTAATGCTATAGATACTGTCGCTGGCTGCAATCCTTTGCAGGTGTTGGCCTTTGCAGAACTTGGCCTTTACAGAACTTGGCCTTTGAAGAACCGGGGGGGCATCATGCAGCTATTCGATCTGACCGGCAGACGGGCCTTGGTCACGGGCTCATCACAAGGGATCGGGCTCGCCCTCGTGCGCGGGCTGCTGCAGGCCGGGGCTTCGGTCATCCTCAACGGCCGCGACGCCGCACGTCTGGCCAGTGCTGCCGCGCCGTTGCAACAGGAATTCGCAGGGCGGGACATCCGCCTGCTGCCATTCGACGTCACCGACCATGCCGCCGTCCGCTTCGCCATCGACGGGTTCGAATCCGCGACCGGCCCCATCGACATTCTGGTCAACAACGCCGGGATGCAGCATCGCGGGCCATTGCAGGATTTCCCGCCCGACGCATTCGAGCGGCTGTTGCAAACCAATATCGCTTCGGTCTTTCACGTGGGGCAGGCGGTCGCACGACACATGATCGCGCGGGGCCGGGGCAAGATCATCAACATCGCCTCGGCGCAGACCGCACTCGCCCGGCCCGGCATCGCACCCTATACCGCGACCAAAGGCGCGGTCGGCAACCTGACCAAAGGCATGGCGACGGACTGGGCGCGCCACGGGCTGCAATGCAACGCGCTCGCACCCGGTTATTTCGACACGCCGCTCAACGCCGCACTCACTGCAGACCCGGAGTTCAGCGCATGGCTCGCCAACCGCACCCCCGCCGGTCGCTGGGGCCGCGTCGAGGAACTGACCGGCGCCTGCATCTTCCTCGCCTCCGACGCGTCTAGCTTTGTGAACGGCCACACGCTCTATGTCGACGGCGGCATCACGGCCTCGCTATGAGCCGCTATGTCGTCATGGGCGTCTCGGGTTGTGGCAAATCCTCCGTCGGGGCGGGTTTTGCTGCGGCGATCGGCGGCACCTATCTGGACGGTGACGATCTGCACCCGCCCGAAAACGTGGCCAAGATGGGGCGGGGTGAGCCGCTGACCGACGCGGACCGCGCGCCATGGCTGGCCCTCGTGGCGCAGCAGCTCCGCACCCACCCGCTCCCCGTCGTGATCGGCTGTTCCGCGCTGAAACGCAGCTACCGTGACCTGATCCGCAGCGGCACCGGCCATCCGGTCCGGTTCCTGCACCTCGCGGGCAGCCGCGATCTGATCAACGCGCGAATGGGGGCGCGGCAGGGGCACTACATGCCGCTCTCGCTGCTCGATAGCCAGTTCGCAGCATTGGAACCGCCCGGTGCTGACGAAGGTGCCATTACCGTCGATATCGATCAGCCGCCCGCAGATATCGTTGACGACCTGCTGCGCCGCTTGCGCTAGGCGGTCTTGTCGGACGCCGCTGCCAGCTTGGCCTCGCTCTGCCCGGCCCAGGGCGCGCCGGTGCCCGTGGGGGGCAGCTCATCAGGGGCGATATGGCGGTGAATATGCGCCTTGGCGATGAAATTGGCGGTGATCGGCGCGGTCAGCAACAGGAACAAGGTGATCAGCAACTCGTGAAACGACAGTCGCCCTTCGGCAAACAGCGTCGCCAGCATCGAGGCGATCAACACCCCGCCCACGCCGAGTGTCGTGGCCTTGGTGGGCGCATGCAGGCGGGTCATCGGATCGGGCAACTTGATCAGGCCAACCGACCCGACCAGCCCGAAAATACCCGCCACCACCAGAAAAAACGCAACGATGGCCTCTTGCCAGATCTCCATAACGCCCTCACTCGATGATATTGCTGCGCAGCATAAAGCGCGCATAGGCCACGGTCGAAATGAACCCGACCATGGCGATGATCAGCGACACCTCAAAATAGACCGCCGTGCCGTTGAGTACGCCATAAAGCACCAGAAGGGCGATGGAATTGATCACCATCGTATCCAGTGCCAGCACGCGGTCAACCACACCCGGCCCCTGCACCACACGCCACAGGTTCATCAACAGACCCAGCGCAAAGCAGCCCACGGCGAAATATATCGCTAACTCCATCATTCAAAGATCTCCTTCAACCGGCGCTCGTAGCGGGTCTTGATCTCGTCGCGCACCGCATCCGGGTCGGGCGCATCGAGACAATGCACCAGCAGGGCACGGCCACAGCGGGACAGATCGCTCGTCACGGTCCCCGGCGTCATGGTGATGGTGCCCGCCAGCACCGTGATCGCCTCGGGCGAGGTCAGGTCCAGCGGCACCACGATCCATGTCGATTTCAGGTTCGTGTTGCTGCGAAACAGGATGATCATCGCCACGATCACATTGGCCTTGCAGATATCCCAAAGCACGACAGCGACATATTCGATGATCTTGAACGGCCGGCGCAGGCGCGGACGATCCGGCCAATAGGGTGCGGTCAGCAGCGGGATGATGATCCCGAGGATCAGACCCAGCACCAGATTGCCCGGCGTCACCTTGTTCACCAGCATCTGCCAGACCAGAACCAGCAGAAGGGTCAGCAACGGGTGGGGCAGGATGCGGCGGATCATGACGCGTCTCCCTCTGGGCGCAGGACCGCGCCGATATAGGCATCCGTATCATGCAGTTGCGCCGCCGTGGCGTTCAGAAATCCGGTGACGGGTCCGGCAAAGACGGTCATCAGGATGATCGCCGCCAGCAGCCCGCAGGTGGCCACGACGGGCAGGGCAGGGGCGGCCGTGTCGGCCTCCGGTGCTTCGGTCCGCTGCCAGAATGTCAGGCTGCCCGCCCGGGCAAAGCCTACGACACCGATCAGCGATGTGATCAGGATTACCGCCCAGATCACCCAGACCAGCGTATCGGCGCGCGCCGCATCCATGATCAGCAGCTTGCCCAGAAACCCTGACAGCGGCGGCATCCCCGCCATGGCAATGGCTGCAGCAAAGAACAGCGCCGCGATCAGCCCGTTCTGCGCCATCGGTGCCTGCGGGATCAGCCGGTCATCTTCGGCCACACGCCGCGCCCGCACCAGATCAACCACGAGGAACAGCGCAGCACCCGCCAGCGTGGAATGCACCATGTAATAGAGGGTCGCCGCTGTCGCCTGCGGGGTGAACAGCGCGATCCCGGTCAGGATCGTCCCCATCGAGGCGATAGCCGCAAAGGCGGCCAGCCGCCCCAGATTGCGCGCACCCAATATCCCCAGACTCCCCACCACCAGCGTCAGCAGCGCGAGCCACAGCAGCGCAGGCGTGATCAGCCCCGCCATCACCGGCACATCCGGGCCAAAGATCAGCGTATGCACGCGCAATATCGCATAGGCCCCCACCTTGGTCATGATCGCAAACAGGGCGGCAACAACGCCCGGCGCTTCGGCATAGGCGGCAGGCAGCCAGAAATGCAGCGGCACCAGCGCCGCCTTGACCGCGAACACACCCAGCACCAGCACCGCAGCCACCCGGATCAGCGCGCTGCTCTCCGGCGGCATTCCGGCCACCCTTTCGGCCAGATCGGCCATGTTGAGGGTGCCGGTCACTGCATAGATCGTGCCCAGAGCGAACAGAAACAGGGTCGAGCCGAGCAGGTTATAGACCACATATTGCACGCCCGCCTGCAAACGGCGGGTGCCGCCCGCATGGATCATCAAACCATAAGAGGCGATCAGCAACACTTCAAAGAAGACAAACAGGTTAAAGATATCGCCGGTCAGAAACGCGCCAAAGATGCCCAGCAACTGAAACTGCAACAGCGCATGAAAATGCCGCCCCCGCGCATCCCAGCCCGATCCGATGGCATAAAGCACTACCGCCAGCGCCAGAAACGCGGTCAGCGCCACCATCAGCGCCGACAGCCGGTCCAGCACCAGCACGATGCCAAAGGGCGCCGGCCAATTGCCCAGTTCATAGGACACAATGACATCACCCGCACTGCTCCAAAGCAAGCCCAGCGCCACCAGCAGCAGCACCGACACCGTCGCCACCGAGAATATCCGCGCCAGATCAAGGTGGTTGCGCATCGCCAGGATCATGATCGCGCCCATCAGCGGCGGGATCACCAGCGGTGCGATGATCCAGTGATCCAGTCCCGGCCCGGTCAGAAACCCGATCATGCCCGGCCCTCGTCATCGCTTGGCGCTGCGCCCGTCTCATCCATGTCGATCCGGTCACTGCGCGACGATAAAAACGCGCCCAGCGCCATCATCACGATCACCGCCGTCATCCCGAACGAAATCACGATCGCGGTCAGGACCAGTGCCTGTGGCAGCGGATCGGTATACCCCACTTCCGCACTCACCCAGACCGGGGGCAGATTGAGGGCCAAACGGCCCGAGGCGAACAGAAACAGGTTCACCGCATAGGTCAGCAGCGACAGGCCCAGAATGACCGGAAAGGTCCGGCGGCGCAGCACCAGATACACGCCCCCCGCGGTCAGCAGGCCAACAGCGCTTGAAAAGAGATATTCCATTACGCCTTCCCCTTGGCCGCTGGCGGCTCTGCCCTGCGTGAGGGGTCCACATCCATCGGATATGGGCTTGGCCGCTCGCCCCGGCGATGCGCCAGCCGCGACAGGCTCTCCAGCGCCAGCATCACCGCCCCCACGACACAGAGGAACACACCGACATCAAAGGCCATCGCGGTGGCAAGCTCGAACTCCTCGAGAAAGGGCAGTTTGAAATAGTCGTAATTGCTGGTCAGAAACGGACGCCCGGCAAAGAACGACCCGATCCCGGTCAAGGCGGCGGCAAAGATGCCGGTCGCGATAATGCCGTGATAGGGAAACCGCTGGCGCGCGGCAGCCCAGTCAAACCCGCTCGCCATATATTGCATGACCAGCGCAATCGCCACGATCAGCCCGGCGATGAACCCGCCACCGGGGTCATTATGGCCGCGCAAAAAGATGAACACCCCGACCATCAGGGCAATCGGCATCATCACCCGCGTCGCCACCACCATCATCAGCGGATGGGTATCACCTGCCAGCTTCGGATCAATCGGCCGATTGGCCAGCCATTTGCCCACCGGTCCGGCCAGCAGCGCCTCGGTCAGCGCATAGATCACCAGCGCGGCGATCCCCAGCACGATGATCTCTCCAAATGTATCGAACCCGCGGAAATCGACGAGGATCACGTTAACCACATTGGTGCCGCCGCCACCCGGCTTGGAATTGGCCAGATGAAAGGCCGAAATGCTCTCCTGACTGAAACTGGTCACCTGAATCGCATAGGTCAGCAGCCCGGCACCCAGCCCGACCACCACGGCAATCATCACATCACGCCAGCGGCGGGCATTGCTGCTGTCGCGCTCTGTCGTCTTGGGCAGAAAGTTGAGTGCCAGTAGCAGCAGGATCACCGTCACCACCTCGACCGTGGCCTGCGTCAGCGCCAGATCAGGGGCTGAGAAATAGACAAAGGCCACCGACATCATCAGCCCGATAATCGCGATCAGAACCAGCGCCAGCAGGCGATTATGATGCAGGATCACGATGCTCAGCGTCGCCACGATGACCAAGAGCCAGCCGATCAGCGGCACAAAATCCACCGGCAACAGGTCGCGCGTCTGCGGTCCCGGCGTGCCGCTCAGCCAGGCAAGCCCCCCGGCCCCGATCACCGCAAGGACAAACACCGCGCCATATCGGGCCATGGACCCGTCATGCAGCCCGTCGGTGAACCCGCGCGCGCCGTCGGTCCAGACCCGCATCAGCCCATCGAAAATCACCTTGGCCTCAGGGCGCGGCATGCGCTCCCACAGTCGCGACAGCGGCTCATGCAGGGCCAGCAGCAGCGCACCACCCAACACCGCGATGCCCGACATATAAAGCGCAGGGGTCACGCCATGCCAGATTTTCAGCGAATAATAAGGCAATTCGCCCCCGATCACCGCCCCCGATGCCGCAGCAACCAGCCCACCGGCCACAGCCGCCGACATCAGGCCGATCAGGACCACCAGCCCCACAAGCAAGGCAGGCGCGGCCCACAGGCCAAAGCCCGGATCATGCGGCGTGCTGGGATAATCCGTGCGCTTGGGGCCGTAAAACACATGGACGATAAAGCGGAACGAATAGGCCGCCGAGAACAGCGACCCCAGCGTCACCAGTCCCGGAATCAGCCATGGGTTATCCAGCCAGACTGTATGTGATGCCTCCTCCAGCATCATTTCCTTGGACAAGAATCCGTTGAGCAGCGGAATCCCCGCCATCGACAACGCCGCAAGCGTGCCGATCACGAATGTTACCGGCATCAGATGGCGCAGCCCGCCTAGTCGGCGGATATCGCGCGTATGCGCCTCGTGGTCGATGATCCCGGCGGTCATGAAGAGCGCGGCCTTGAACGTCGCATGATTGATGATGTGAAACACCGCCGCCACGGCGGCAAAGGGCGTGCCAAATCCCAGCAGCATGGTGATCAGGCCCAGATGGCTGACCGTGGAAAACGCCAGCAGCGCCTTCAGATCATCCTTGAACAGGGCAATCACCGCGCCCAGCACCATGGTGATCAGGCCGGTCGTGGCCACGATATAAAACCACTCCGGCGTGCCGGACAGCACCGGCCACAGCCGCGCCATCAGGAACAGCCCCGCCTTCACCATCGTCGCCGAATGCAGATAGGCCGACACCGGCGTCGGGGCGGCCATCGCATGCGGCAGCCAGAAATGGAACGGAAACTGCGCCGATTTTGTAAAGGCACCCAGCAGGATCAGGATCAGCGCCGGCAGGTAAAGCGGGCTCGCCTGAATGACCTCTTTCTGCGTCAGAATGACTGACAGATCATAACTTCCCGCAATATTGCCAAGGATCAGCATACCCCCGATCAGGGCCAGCCCGCCCATCCCGGTGACCGCCAGCGCCATCCGCGCACCTTGGCGACCGGCGGGCAGGTGGTTCCAATACCCGATCAGCAGGAACGAAGACAGCGACGTCAGCTCCCAGAAGATCAGCAATAGCAATACGTTATCCGACAGGACAATCCCCACCATCGCGCCCTGAAACAGCAGCAGATAGGTATAGAACTGCCCCATCGGGTCCTCACGGCTCAGATAGAACCTTGCATAGATGATGATCAGCAACCCGATGCCAAGGATCAGCCCGGCAAAGAGCAGGCCCAGCCCGTCAAGCATGAAATTGGCGTTCAGCCCCAGCAGAGGCAGCCAGTCGAGCCGGTACAGGATCACCTCGCCCGCCATCACTGCAGGCGCATGAATGAGCAGACCCAGCAGCGCGGTGCCGGTCACCATGACCGCGCTCCACGCACAGGCATTGCGGCCCGCCCTGATCATCAGACCGGGCAGCAGGGCCCCCAGAAACGGCAGGGCGGCAATCAGGATCAGCGGCAAGGGTCGGGCACCTCTTTGTCATGTCTTGGCAAGGAAGCACCAAGGGGTCCGGCACGATAAATTGATCTTCGGCTCATCTAATGTCGAAGTCTGAAAGAAACAGACCCGCGCGGCGAGTTCAAGTGCCGCATCCCCTCAGATCGGGTCATTTCTGCCGCTTTCGGGTGCAAGACCGGCTGCAACCGGGGTAAACCCACTACCGCCGCCGCTGGGTAATTCCGCCAGAAGGGCGGCTTGCACCTGAGGGCATATCGTTCCATTGCTTTGGCCCATCGCTTATCGCCCCGGACAGGATACCGCCATGCAAATGCTCATCGCCCCCGCCTCGCCCTTCGTGCGCAAGGTCCGCGTCCTCTTGCGCGAAACTGGCCAACTCGCCGATGTGACAGAGGTTTCCGTCTCGACCACCCCCGTCGCCCCCGACCCGCGCGTCACAGCCGCCAACCCGGTGGGCAAGATCCCGGCCCTGTTGCGCGACGACGGCCCCGCGCTGCACGACAGCCGCGTCATCACCCGTTTTCTCGACGACCGGGCCGGTGCCGGTCTCTATCCCAAGGCGCGACTCTGGGACGTGCTGACGCTTGAGGCAACCGCTGATGGCATCATGGAATCCGCCGTGCTGCTGGTGTACGAGGGCCGGTTCCGCGCCCCCGATGCGCAATCACAGCCATGGATCGACGGGCAATGGGCGCGCATCACCCGCAGCGTGACCACGATCAGCGAAGTCTGGATGCCGCTGCTCGCCGGTCCGCTGCACATGGGCCAGATCAGCACCGCCTGCGCGCTGGCCTACCTCGATTACCGCCAGCCCACCTTTGACTGGCGCAGCGCGCATCCCGCACTGGCCACTTGGTTCGAAGCCTTCAGCGAACGGCAGAGCATGAAAGACACCGCGCCGGTCTAGATCAGGACGATGGCACCTCTCTTTCCCCGATTTGTCACCAGACAAATCGGGACGCGCCTGCCTGCCCCCGGCAGGCGCGTTCGCGCCTACCCAGTCAGGCGCGCCCCGATCATCACTGCCTCAAAACCATGACAAAGCGGTTGACCTCCGGCTCGCGCCTCCGGCCAAGGCACCGGTCGTCTCGCCACTGGCGAGACGCCTGATCGGTGCCGGGACAAACTCACCCCCTCACAACATCTCCCTTAGCCGGTAAATCAGCTCCAGCGCCTCCTTCGGCGACAACTCATCCGGCAACACCTCGCGCAGCCGCGCCTCCACCGCCGACACCTTCAGCACCGGCGCCGGTCGCGTTGCCGCCGCAAACAGCGGCAGATCGTCGATCAGCGCCGCGCGCCTGCCGCCCCCCTCGCGCTCGCCCTTTTCCAGCGCATCCAGTACAACACGGGCGCGGTCCACCACCACCTGCGGCAACCCCGCCAGCCTTGCCACCTGCACGCCGTAACTGCGGTCAGCCGTCCCCGGACGCACCTCGTGGAGAAAGATCACATCCCCCTCCCATTCCTTGACCATCACCGTCGCATTCGCCACCCCGTCCAGTTTGGCCGACAACACCGCCATCTCGTGATAATGCGTGGCAAAGAGAGCGCGACAGCGATTGACCGCCTGCAAATGCTCCAGCGTGGCCCATGCGATGGACAACCCGTCATAAGTCGCGGTCCCCC